>MDTA01070767.1_pt1 | contig 18646 bp, 17 predicted proteins | sample 811151 | NCBI WGS metagenome assembly MDTA01 (sample SAMN05326648, study PRJNA326480) | marine metagenome | isolation source: seawater | place: Indian Ocean: South | collected 2010
ACAGCCAGTCGGCGGTTTGACCGCGCACGCGCACGCTTTCGGCACCGAGACCTACCTCTTCGTGAAGTTCACGATACAAGGCCTGCTCAGGCCTCTCGCCCGCATTAATGCCACCTTGAGGGAATTGCCAGGCATCGCGGCCACCCACCCGGCGCGCCCACAACACCTGGCCTGCAGGGTTTGCCAGCACTATGCCGACGTTTGAGCGATACCCATTTTCATCAATCATTATGCTACTTCTGTATCTGCTTAAGCTTGTGCGCCTTAAGGGGCAATTCACTTGCCGTTAGCGTTTCCCATGCATGTTCGCATAAGCGACGGCGCCGGTTCTATTCGACGTTGTTTCATTTCGTTACCGCTGATTCAACATAAGCTGCACTATGCAGGCGTAAACGTGCGAAAATTTTGTTTTAACCGCCTTTATTGCAGACATGTCCAATGAGCTTGCCAGCGCCACCAGCGAATATTTACTCGACCATGCCGATGACCTCGTCGAATGGCACGAATGGGGTGAGGCGCCGCTAGCTGCGGCTCGTGCTGCCGACAAACCGATCCTTTTAACCATAGGCTATCGAGGCTGTCGGGGCTGCGAAGCAATGGCACGGGAATCGTTTCTCAACGCCAGCACCGCAGCGGTTATGAATGAGCATTTCATCAATATTAAGGTGGATCGAGACGAACGACCGGATCTGGACAAAGTCTATCAAAGCGCCTTGCAACTGATCGCGCCGAAAAGTGGCGGTTGGCCGTTAACCGTTTTTTTGGAACCCGACAGCCAGTTACCGTTCTTTGGCGGTACGTATTTTCCGCAGCAAGCGCAACATCAAACGCCAGGATTCGCCGATTTGTTGCTGCGAATTCTCGAGACGTTTAACAGCAAACGCGAAGAGTTGGACGAACAGGCGCAAAAGCTCAGCCAGGCTCTAGAACAGCTGACTCCGCCGGTGCTGGACCCGGGGGTCGAAGATTTTGCGCTGCTTGAGCACGGTCGGAACCAACTGTTGCAACAACACGACCCAGCCCATGGTGGTTTTGGCAAAAGCGTCAAATTTCCAATGCCAGCGCGCGTGCTAAGGCTGCTAAGGCACTGGGCCTACAGCCGGCGCAGCGGCGACAATGACCGAGAGTCCTTAGACGCCGTTATGACCACGCTGACTAAAATAGCGCGCGGCGGTATTCACGACCACATCGGCGGCGGTTTATTCAGCTACGCCCACGACGCGCAGTGGATGGTGCCGACTTTTGAAAAAAAGCTGTACGACAACGCCCAGATGCTGCCGATATTTGCTGCCGCTTTGACGCTTGGCCAAGACGATCTATTCAACAACACGCTAAACGGCATCGTCGATTGGATGCAGCAGACGTTGCTGACCGCCGAGGGTGCGTTTATGGCCGGCGAAGACGGCGAAAGCCGGGGGCAAAATGGCCAGTATTATCTTTGGCGCCGGGAACAACTGAAAAAACTTCTCAGCGACCCAGAGTACCTGCTCGTGGAGACGCTGTTTGGTTTGGACAAGCTTGCTAATGTCGACAATTACTGGAATCTGCATCGGCACGACTCCTATCGCTCCGTAGTGGAGCGGCTCGCGCTTACGGCGAATGAGGCAGATGAGTTGCTGGCCTCGGCAAAGACGAAAATGGTGGCCGCCCGTTCGCAGTCTGAGACGCCGCCGGTTATCGACCAAAAAGTCATCACCGCTTGGAACGGTCTGGCGATTAAAGGTCTGGCCGACGCTGGCCGCCTCGCCCAACGTCCCGATTGGGTGACGCTAGCCAGCAACTGTGCAGATTTCGTCCGCCAATATTGTTGGGATAACGAACAACTGCATAATACCTGGCACGCCACTGGTCCAGGCCATGCGGCCTGCATCGATGACTACGCAAATGTGCTCATTGGTCTCGAAAGTCTACTGCAATGCCGCTGGAGCGATGATGTCGCGAGCTTTACCCGCGAACTTGCAGATGCGGCTCTGACCAAATTTTATGACAACGACAACGGCGGCTTCTGCTTTGCCCCAAACGACATCGAACCACTGATTTACCAACCCAAACCCACCTTGGATGAAGCGCTGCCGCCCGGCAACGCAACCCTCGCACTTACACTGCACCGGCTGGGTCTATTGTTCGGCGAGCAGCGCTATATGGACGCTGCCGCAAATACGTTACGTTGGGCGCGCGCAGTGATGGAACATCTGCCCACAGGACATTGTGGCTTACTGAGCGCTTTAGAGGACGCGTTGCTGGTGCCCCAAGCCGTAGTTTTACGCGGACCCGAGGCAGAGATGGCGGTTTGGACCGCGGCGCTGGCAAGTACTTTTGCGCCTTGGCGTAGCGTTTTTGCCATCCCCTACACCAGTGCCGGGCCGCTACCGAGTTTCTTACCCCGCTTGGTTAGCGCGGCAGCACAGACCACGGTCGGCGCGTTTGTTTTTGATGGTTCGGAGTGCGCCCCAGCGCTTACTGAATTAGACGCCTTGCAAGACTACCTTAATTAGCCGCCACCCCTCGCGGCGGTTTAACGTTTGGCCGCAGCCGCCGCGTCGCCCCAGGCTAAGTCCAGATCCCGTGCGGCCTTGACGTCATCTAAACGCCTCACCGTCGTCGTATAAGGCGCTTGCTGTACAAACTCGGCATCGCGAATGGCTTCGTCACGCACGCCGATAAGTGCATCAATGAACCCATCTAATTCAGCCTTGGTTTCGGTCTCGGTGGGCTCTATCAAAAAGCATTCGGGGACCAACAACGGAAAATAAGTCGTTGGCGAATGCACACCGTAATCGAGTAACCGCTTGGCGAGGTCCATGGCGCTGACGCCTAACTCTTTCGCTTCTTTCTGGAACGTTAAAATGAATTCGTGCGTCGCGCGCCGCTCTGGGTACGCTAGTTGGAACCCGGCTTTGGCAAATCGTGCTGCCATGTAATTGGCGTTTAAGGTCGCGTATTGCCCCACCCTGTGCATACCCTGGCGGCCCAACAGTAGGGCATAGGCTAATGCTCGGATGAGAATACCCGCGTTGCCGGCAAATGCAGACAGCGTGCCGATGCTGCCGGGCAGGTCTTTCGATCCAAGCCATCGATAATAGGTCCCATCCGCACGCATGTCTTTAGCGACTACGGGCAATGGCAGGTGCGGCAACAACCGCTCGCTAACGCCTACCGGCCCCGCGCCTGGTCCACCACCGCCGTGAGGGGTAGCAAAGGTTTTGTGGAGATTCATATGCAGCACATCGAACCCCATGTCCCCAGGTTTAACCTTGCCCAAAATCGCATTTAGGTTTGCACCGTCGTAATACAGCAGCCCTCCAGCTTCGTGGACGGCGGCGGCAATCTCTTTAATCTGCCGCTCAAACACACCGCAGGTGGATGGGTTGGTCATCATCAGCCCGGCAGTCTGGGGGCCAACACAGGCCTTCAGCGCCGCTAAATCCACATCGCCGTCTGCGTTAACCGGAACTTCGGTCACCTTGTATCCACACATCACTGCAGTGGCCGGATTGGTGCCGTGCGCCGCGTTAGGCACAATGATCTCGGTGCGCGCATTATCGCCCCGCGCTTGATGATAAGCGCGAATCATTGCCACCCCGGCAAACTCACCTTGTGCGCCAGCCATCGGCGCAAGTGACACGCCCTGCATGCCCGTCACATCGCGCAAAATCTCCTGCAAGTCGTATAGACACGCCAAGTGGCCTTGGCTCACTGATTCGGGAGCCAACGGATGCCGGCCCAAAAAACCGGGCAGGCTGGCCGCTTTGTGTGCGCCGCGCGGGTTGTATTTCATCGTGCATGAGCCCAACGGATAGAACTGTGTGTCGATGGAAAAATTTTTACGCGACAAATTAGTGTAATGCCGAACCGCCTGTAACTCGGACACTTCCGGTAATTGCGGCGGTTCCGCGCGCAGCAGGTGCTGCGGTAGATCGCTCAGAGATTGCGCATCGGCGCCATCCACGCGCTGAGCCGCGGCGCGACGAGCAGCACCGCCCACCTCGAAAATGGTTCGACCTTGCTGACCCTGATCCTTTGGGTTCAACTGATTCAACGGTCTCATCTGATTCATTAGCTAAGCCTCTATGCTGGTGCCAAGGCGCGAGTGAACGCTTGGATGTAATGTTGCAGTTCTGCCTCAGTGCGCTTTTCCGTCACTGCCACTAACAGGCCATTTTTGGTTCCTTCAAGACCGGTAAGCGGAAAATCAGCCAGATCTAATCCAGCGAGAATGCCCTCTTTGATCATGGCATCAATGACTGTCTTCGCCGGCACCGGCAGTTCCAGCGCGAATTCATGGAAGCTCGGCCCTGGGAACAGTGTCTGAACTCCTGGGCATTGCAGCAGTGCATCGCGCAACTGCATCGCTTTTTGATGGCTCGCCACGGCGGTCTCACGAATCCCCTGGTACCCCATCAAACTCATATAGATCGTGCCCGCGGTCACTAGTAGGCCCTGGTTGGTACAGATGTTTGAGGTCGCCTTGCCGCGCCGTATATGCTGCTCCCGAGCTTGCAGCGTCAGGGTGTAACCCACTCGACCCTCGAGATCCTGAGTGCGACCAATCACTCGCCCGGGCAACTGACGCATCAATACACCGCGACTGCATATAAATCCAAACGAAGGGCCGCCCGACGCCATCGGCACGCCAAAGGGCTGGCCGTCCCCACAGACAATATCAGCGCCTTGTTGACCCCAGTGTCCCGGGGGCTTCAGCACCGCTAACGTCATTGGGTTCACCACTGCAATCACCAACGCGCCCTGGGCGTGCGCCCAATCGGTCACGGCATCGACTTCTTCGATGAGACCAAAAAAATTCGGCTGTTGGATCACCACCGCGACCGGTGGCACTTCACCCGCTTCCAGCCCATCACTGGCGATAACGCCATCGCTGCCGACGGGCAGCACTTCCAGATCGACGTTTTGGTTGTGAACGATATTGCGGGTGGTTCGGGTGTAATTTGGATGCACGGTTTGCGCAACCAGAACCCGCCCCGACTTATTTTTTTTATTCGCACGCACCGCCATCAACACGGCTTCGGCCAAGCCACTGGCTCCGTCGTAGACCGAGGCGTTAGATACGTCCATGGCTGTCAATGCTGTCATCATCGACTGATATTCGTAGATCAGCTGCAGAGTGCCCTGACTGGCTTCCGCTTGATAGGGCGTGTAGGCCGTCATAAATTCACCTCGGGCGGTGAGGTCCCAGACAGCGGCTGGAATATGATGATCGTAACTTCCCGCCCCCAAAAAGCAGGTGTAGCCCTGATCCTGCTCCGCCCGTGCCGCCATAAACTGCAGCATCTCCAACTCGCTTCTTCCTTCCGGCACCGCACTCAGCTGGTCGCTGACCAGATCTGCTGGAATTTCGTCAAACAGCGCATCGATATCAGCGACCCCGATCTCAGCGAGCATTTCTGCAACGTCAGCTTCGGTATGAGGGATAAAGGGCATGTTTTCTCCTAGAAATAGAGCATCGTCGGCAACGATGCTAATCGAACAACTCAGCGCGCACGACAGCTAGTGCTCCTCGGCCTCACAAACCTCAGCATAAGCCTCCGCGTCTAACAGCTCCTGAAGCTCGCGTACATCCACCGGCCGCATCTTAAAAAACCAACCGTCCGCATAGGCATCTGAGTTAACCGTTTCCGGCGCATCTTCCAATATTTCGTTGACCGCGCACACCGTGCCGCTAATGGGTGCGTAAACGTCTGATGCCGCCTTTACCGATTCCACTACGCCAGCTTCATCCCCAGCCGCAATTACCTGCTCCAGTTCGGGCAATTCTACGTACACCACGTCACCCAATGCGTCCTGCGCATGATCGCTAATGCCCACAGTCACTGTGCCATCTTCCTCCAACCGCGCCCACTCGTGGGTGGCTGCATATTTCAAATCGCTGGATATTTGGCTCATCGCTCTGTCTTTAACTTTGAATTAACACTATCGACACCGCACACACTGTATTCACGGGTGCATAGCCGTGCCATTGCGAACAAAAGGCGGCTTGCACAATACCGCTTTTTTGCGCGTGCCGCGGATGTCGACCTCGCACTCACCCGTTGCCTGCTTCGGCACTCGCGCCAGTGCGATACTGTACGCCAAGGTTGGCGAATATGTCCCACTGGTAATCACCCCGGCTCCCGCATTGGTATGCACTGCTTGTCCATGCCGAAGAATACCTTTATCGCGCATTATCAGTCCTGTTAGCTTTTGCGTATTGGTCTCGCGAAGCTCGGTCAATGCTTGGCGTCCGATAAAATCTCGCTCCTGCGGCTCCCAAGCAATGGTCCAACCGATGTTACTCGCCAACGGTGATGTTGCTTCGTCTAAATCTTGGCCGTACAAATTCAACCCGCCTTCGAGCCTAAGCGTATCTCTTGCACCTAAGCCCGCTGGCGCCACGCCGACCTCGCGGAGCTTGCGCCATAATTCAACGCCCTGGGCTTCGGGTAACATAATTTCAACGCCGTCTTCACCGGTATACCCGGTGCGGCCAATCAGCCAATCGCCATGCTGCATAGCATAAAACGGCGTCAGCTCGGCCAAACCGGACACAGCTTCGACCTGCAGCAGTCGCTGCACGGCGTTGGGGCCCTGCACGGCAATCATGATTTGAGGCTTATGCTCAAAATGGGCATCCGCGCGCGTGTGCTGTTGCATCCACGCCAACACCTTGTCGCGGGTTGAGGCGTTAACGACACAGCGAAAACCCCAAGCTAGGCGGTACACGATGAGGTCGTCCAATACCCCTGCTCGTTCGTTAAGTAGGGCACCATAAAGCGCCTGATTGATATTCAGCCGCGCCACGTCGTTAGCTATTAGGCGCTGCAAAAACGCTTCCGCTTGGTCGCCATGCACATCGATTATGGTCATATGCGAGACATCGAACATGCCCGCATCGCTACGCACAGCAGTATGTTCAGCGATTTGTGAACCGTAATTGACCGGCATCAACCAGCCGGCAAAATCTACCATCTTACCGCCGCACGCAATGTGTTCCTGATACAGGGGTGTTTTTGCCGGTGCGTGTTGTTCTGTCAATGGTAACTCCGAAGCTGTCACCGCAGGCTGCCGTGATTTAAGTTCGACCCTGGATTTCGTTTTTCCGCACTCTACCGTGCCGCGCCCCTAAAGCCTCAAACATAATTTGTCGTTTCAGCCAATCGGACTGATCTACCGCACCAACGCCGACATTACGCAGCCAACTGATCAATGGACTCGGTTGTCCGTAAAGCGTCTTTAACCCCGCCAGGATACGCAGCATGATCTGAGATTTTAACAAACGTTGGCGCGCAAATTTCGTGAAACATTCTGGTACTAAGTCGGCATTTGTTTCATCTACGCAATCCAGTAACGCGCGCACATCTTCCAGCCCGAGATTAACCCCCAAACCCGCCAACGGATGCACAACTCTTAGGGCGTCGCCAATAAGCAATATTCTCGGCCGAGGTTGCGCGCTACGTGCCAGCTGTTGCTGCAACGGAAAACTCAGTCGTCGCGCCACCTGCGCGACCCCGCCTAACCGATCCTCAGACGCACAGCCCAGGCGCCGGCAAAATTCAGCATCTGAAACCGCAAGATTGGTCGCTAAAGATTCCGCCGATTGCGACCAAACCACCGAACAATAGTGTTCGTGTTTGCTGGGTAACAGCGCCAGTGGTCCATCAACCAGAAAACGCTGCCAGGCTGTATGTTGGTGACCGCGCTCCGTTTCGACAACCGTAGTAAGCGCACTCTGCCCGGTCGGCCAGACCCGGGTGGGCACCGCTAATAAATTACGCACTGCAGAGCGCGCCCCATCCGCTGCAACCACAAAGTCTGCCTGCACTGCTTCATCTGCAACCCGCAGCGTCACCCCGCTTGCGTGCGATTCTACGGATTCGACATCCCCCAGCACCACCCGGACGTCTGGATTGGTCTCAAGTTGCTGCCACAAAGCATGCAACAAAGGTGCAGCCTCGCAGATCCACCCCAGACAATCAGTACCCAGTTCAGTCGCGTCGAAGTGCAGCGCATTCACGCCCCACTGTTCCCATACATGCATGGACTTGAACACACCCGCTTGGTGGGGCCAGACAGCGACACTTTCGATCAGCTCACGCGACCCAGGCGAAAGCGCAACATTGCGAATGTCCATACCAAGGCCCTGCGGCCCTGGGGTAGGCTTGCTGCGATCGATAATCGTCACAGCGAAACCGCGTTGCTGGAGTGTTAAAGCGGCTACCGCGCCTACAGGACCGCCACCTGCTATAACAACATGTTGACGGCCTCTCATGACGCCCTCATCAGATTTTCAATCGCGTCTGCGGTTTTCGGAACGCCGTGGCTCAACACCTCGCAACCTGTATCAGTAATCAACACATCATCTTCTATGCGAATGCCTGTGCCTTTCGATTCTTCAAACATCGATTGCGCGGCTTTACTGTGCTGAGTATTGCCGTAGATAGACGTGTCGGCGGCGATATACAGTCCAGGCTCTACGGTAAGCACCATGCCCGGTTGTAAGGGTCGCCAGTCATTCCCAAGTCGATAATCTCCAACGTCATGAACGTCGAGGCCTAACCAGTGACAACTCTTGTGCGGACAAAACTGCAGATACGCGCCGCTGGCGATAATTTCCGCAGGCGCGCCCTGCAATAGTCCGAGCGTCAACAACCCCTCGACCATTACTTTGATTGCAGCGTCATGGGGTGCATTAAAAGGCGCACCGGGCCGACATTCGGCAATGGCGGCTTCATTCGCCGCCAACACGATGTCGTAAAGCGCGCGCTGAGCTTGCGAGAAAACACCATCAACAGGAAAAGTACGGGTAATGTCTGCCGCGTAGTGTCGATATTCGCAGCCCGCATCTATAAGCACTAGCTCCCCAGCCTGCAGCGTCGAACTGTTATCCGTGTAGTGCAGCACACATGCGTTCGCCCCGCCGCCAACAATGCTTGGATAAGCACAGTGTCGCGCTCCGCCACGCATGAATTCGTACACCAGTTCCGCTTCGAGCTGACTCTCCATCATTCCTGGATGACAGTTTCGCATCGCTCGTGTGTGCGCTGTGGCGCTGATGTTCACAGCCTCACGGATCAGGTCAAGCTCAGAATCGCTCTTGACTAAGCGTTGTTCGTGTAACACGTGCTTGAGAGAGACAAATTCCGCTGGCGGCAGAGCGCCGCCGGCCTCGCGCCTGCGGATAGTCGCCACATAGCCCAACAGCCGCTGATCGAATGCCGGGTATTCACCCATGGTTAAGTAGATACGTGAACGCCCCTCCAACAATGCCGGCAAAATGTTGTCCAGCTCGGCGATCGAAAATCCATCATCAAGGCCAAATCGCTCGGCAGCACGCTCCGGGCCACAGATTTGCCCATCCCACTGTTCCGCTCGAGCGTCTCGATCGCGGCAAAATAAAATGGCCTCACCGTGACCACGCTCAGGCACCAAGACAAGCAACGCATCAGGCTCATCAAAACCGCATAAGTACAGTAGGTCACTGTCTTGGCGAAACGCAAAGTCGATGTCGCGATTACGGCGCTGCATGGCTGCGCCGGGCACCAAGGCGATGGAACCCGGCTCCATAGCCTCCAAGAGACGGCAGCGGCGTTGCGCAAACTCCTCACCATCGACCTGTGTCACTGCATAACGTCCTGTTCAACATCCGGTTGTGCTTCGTCGAGTAGAGCTAAAACCAATAAAACACTGACCCGCACGTATTCGTATATCTCGCTAAAGGACTCTTCGTCTTGGGCAGAATCGTCGTCCGCTGACGCAATATCTACATCGGAACCCATTCCAGAAAGGGTGGCAAAGTCGCGGATAATTTCCTGAATATCCACCGGCAACTGGTCTCGACCCGTCGCGTTTGCCGCAGCAAAACCGCTGAGAAAACTGCCGCACCATTCCGCTAATTCGTCAACCCGCTGCGTGAGCGGTTCTTCGTCATCCGCAATTAGTGGCGCAAACCCCAAATCTTCATCACGCAGGTTAGCCAGGGTTGCTGCAACAAATTCCAATACCGCCACCTCATCGGTGAGCGCCTGATCACCTGCAAGCGCCACCAATTGACTCAGCGGAAAATCTTCCACGGTCGGACAGGCTGACGCGGCGAGAAAACCGGTCACCATGCCATGAAGTTCCTGGCGAGCCAGCTGAACCGACGCGAGTTGCGCTTGTAGATCTAAATCAGACACGGTGGTGGGACTACACAATAAACATCAAAGAGCGCAAACTATTGCGCACTGCCCGCAGAAATACCAGCTACCTCTATGAACGACGCAAGCGATCAAACCGAACAACTCGATCAATTAGCTCGTCGTGTCGACGACCTGATCGCTCTGACCGAAGTATTGACCAATGAAAATCGTGCTCTGCGCGCGCAACAACAGCAGTGGAGCCAAGAACGGGCCAAGTTGCTTGAAAAAAATCAAACCGCTACGACCGGCGTAGAAGCCATGATTACGCGTCTCAAATCTCTGGAACGCAGCTGATTTGTCTAATTCGCCAAAACATCCCCCGACGAGACTTCACCCATGAATGCAGAAAATAAAACACTCACCGTTTCAATTGTCGGCAAGGATTATCAGGTCGCCTGTCCTGCGGGTGAAGAGGAGTCGCTGCGTGAAGCGGCCCACTATCTGCATACGCTAATGGAGTCCATTCGCGCATCGGGCCGCGTGGTCGGTCTGGATCGCGTGGCCGTCATGGCCGCATTGAATGTCAGCAACGAATTACTACAGAGCAAAAACCTTCAGGCAGCGGCGCAAGCCAAAGCCGCGGCACAACTGCAAACGCTCAGCGACCGAGTGGCTGATGCCATAAGCGCCAATAAACAGATGCATATCTGACTTACGGTTAAAAATCACTACTGGTGGCCAAGCAATTAGCCGCTATAATCCGCGGGTTCCTGGGATGTTAGCCAGTGGTCGCGTCCTTGAGCCGTTATAAAAACCTCAGGAGATTCTTTCGCTGCGCCTGTGTGCATACCCAAAATTATGGGTCGCCTTCGGTGCAGCTGGGGTCTCCGCCTTGAATCTCAACGGTTCAGGGCAAACCAACAGCGGCATCGCCGGGAACATTTTTTCCGCCAATCGATGATTTAGGGATGACAAACCGGCCCGCGCTACGCGCACACTACCGATCTTTACGTCAGCGTTTAGAGGCTGGTCCCCGCTCTCGTAAAACACTGCTCATTGCTCAACAGCTCCAAGCTTTGCCGGTTCTCACGGCTGGCCAGAGCATTGCCGCTTACATGGCAAGCCCGGAAGAAGCGTCAATAGAGGCGTTTTTCGACATCGCATGGCAACGTGACCAATCGATTTTCTTACCCTGCATCGACACGGCGCAAAGGCTTATGACCTTTGCTCGACACCAGCCAAATAGCAGTTTGATAACAAACCGCTTCGGCTTGCTGGAGCCGGAAGATCGCGACCACATTGCCGGTGCTGCTGATCTCGACTGCGCGTTAGTGCCTCTGGTCGCGTTCGATCAATACGGCAGTAGGCTGGGCATGGGCGGTGGCTACTACGACAGATTTTTTGCGGATCCGGCACAACGGCCAACCCTTATAGGTATCGCCTTCAGCGAACAGCAGACAACCGCACCGCTGCCCCGTGAAAACTGGGACGTGCCGCTAGATATCGTCGTCACGGATGTGGCGGTCCAACAATTTAAATAAGAGGTTTTGGCATGGCGATTAGACCAATTCTGCGTATGGGACATCCGAACTTACGCCGCGTAGCACAGCCTGTCGACGTGGAGCGCATCGCGAGTTCCGACATGGAGCGCCTGCTGCAAGACATGTTAGACACGCTCAGAGATTTAGGTGGCATAGGCCTAGCAGCACCGCAGATCGACGAAAATCTGCGTCTAGCCATCATCGAGGTGCCGGGCGGACCATCGCGCTACGGCGACATCGAAGCGATGCCACTGACCGTGTTTTTTAATCCGGTTATCGAAGTAATCGATGAGCAGAGCGCGGGCTATTGGGAGGGCTGTTTGTCAATACCAGGGCTGCGCGGTTTTGTGCAACGGCCACAACACATCCGAGTGACATATACGAGCGAAACCAGCAGTACGCAGCAACTCGAGCTGCGCGGTTTCTTGGCTACCGTGATGCAACATGAGTTCGATCATCTCGAGGGCCGGCTGTACATTGACCGCATGACCGACCCGACCCAGTTGTCATTTGAAGACGAGTGGCTTAAGCATCACTGTGACGTTTAAGCCAGCTATTGCAAAAACATCTTGTACGCTGGATTGTCCTGCTCCACCCAAAAGCGATAACCAATGTCTTTAAGGTACTTATCCAGAGCCGGCTGATCCTTTTTCGAGGCCGCAAAGCCAACCAACACCCGGCCCCAGGCCGAGCCATGGTTACGATAATGAAAGAGGCTTATGTTCCAACGCTGACCAAGGCCGGTCAAAAACTGCAACAACGCCCCGGGGCGTTCGGGAAATTCAAACCGATACAGGAGTTCGTCAACTCCTTGCGGGCTGCGGCCGCCGACCATGTGGCGCACATGTAACTTAGCCGCCTCATTTTCTGTCATATCTAGAATGCTGTACTTTTTGTTCTGTAAGGTCGCGACTACGGCCTCTCGATCCGCTTGGGATTCAACGCCAAGCCCTACGTATATGTGCGCGCCACCAGCATCCGCAAACCGGTAGTTAAATTCAGTAATCGCGCGCCGTCCTAACGCTTTGCAAAACCGCAAGAAACTCCCGGGGCGTTCGTCGATCTTCGCCGCCAGAATAGCCTCGCGCTCTTCACCCACCTCCGCCCTTTCAGAGATGTGTCGCAGGCGGTCAAAATTGACGTTGGCACCGCTGACAATCGCTACCGCTGATGCGATTCCAGTGGTCCGAGCCAGATAACGTTTCATTCCGGCAATGGCTAATGCGCCCGCCGGTTCAGACACGCAGCGCGTATCCTCAAAAACATCTTTTATGGCGGCACAGATTTCGTCGGTATTCACCAACACCACATCGTCGACATAGTGCTTGGCTATCCTGAACGGCGCTGCGCCCACCTGCGCAACACTCACTCCATCCGCAAAAAGATCCAACGTATCGGCAGCGAGGCGTACACGTTTGCCAGCGCGCCGCGCCGCGAATAAACAAGCCGAGCCTTCGGCTTCTACCCCAATAATTTTAGTTTTTGGATGTAAATATTTGACGTAAGCCGCAATGCCCGCGATCAAGCCACCACCGCCCACGGGGACGAAAATCGCATCTAAACGCCCCGGATGCTGGTTAACGATCTCCATACCGATGGTGCCCTGACCGGCGATCACATCGACGTCATCATAAGGGGCCACATAGACTAGATTTTCAGCAGCGGTCATTTCCGCCGCATGGGCAGACGCTTCGTCATAACTGTCGCCATGCAAAACCACTTTTGCGCCGCGCGCGCGAACCGCGTTGACTTTAATACTCGGGGTGTTGCGGCCCATCACAATCGTCGCTTTAATGCCTAAACATTGAGCGGCCATCGCAACACCTTGGGCATGATTTCCAGCAGAGGCAGTAATGACCCCGCGGCCAAGTTCGTCAGCCGACAACTGGCTGATCTTGTTGTAGGCGCCACGAAGCTTAAAGCTGAATACTGGCTGCAAATCTTCGCGCTTCAGACGCACATCCACACCCAGCCTTTGGCTCAGCGTCGCCGCCCGAGTTAACGGCGTCTCGTCAGCGACTTCGTATACTCGCGAGGACAGAATCTTCTTTACATAGGTCTCTAACATGTCACCATTTTCCTTCTTATCGCCAACGGGAACCAGCCATTAGCGACTTAAAATCGAACATTGCAGATCCTGCGCATCAGCAAAAAATGCGCGTCGCAGCGGCAGCGATCAAAAAAATCGCGCCGCTGCTGTCTAGTACGAGCATCGTTGGGGTCGGTACCGGATCCACAACAAATTGTTTCATCGACCAACTGGCGGCGATCAAACACACCTTTGACGCCGCTGTTTCCTCGAGCCATGCCTCAACAGAACGACTGCAGAATTTAGGCATCAAAGTACTCGACCTAAACGCCGCACCCAGTTTGGATGTTTATATAGACGGCGCCGATGAGCTGAACGACGCCAAACAGTTAATAAAAGGCGGCGGCGCGGCATTAACCAGAGAAAAAATTGTGGCCAGTGCGGCTGAGCAGTTCATCTGTATCGCCGATGCCAGTAAACGCGTAGCGCAACTAGGCGCTTACCCGCTGCCGGTGGAAATAATACCTATGGCGCGCAGTGTCGTCGCTCGACAATTGGTCGCCCTGGGCGGACGTCCCGAATGGCGTCAAGGCGTGGTAACCGACAACGGCAACTGGATTCTTGATGTACACGATCTGCATATTGCACACCCCGAGGTTATGGAGTCCAGCATTAATGATCTGCCCGGCGTGGTGTGTAATGGCTTATTCGCTCTGGCGCCAGCGGATAGCATTCTCCTAGCCACCCCAAATGAAATTATCGAGATCGAATAACTCGCAACCGCGGTTGGCTAGTCGGCTGCCGGTAACAATTTGTTTGGATTAAAAATTTCATGTGGATCGAACAGTTCCTTTAGTCCGCGCATTAGTTTTATTTCCTCCGCGCTGCGCGAAAAGTCCAAAAAGTCGCGCTTGAGCAACCCAACGCCGTGCTCGGCTGAAATACTGCCACGCCGCTCAGCAACCAGAGAAAAGATGTTAGGGCTCATCGCGTGACCATGATGAAAAAATTCTTCGACGGACATATGGTCAGGGCGCAAAATGTTCAAATGCAAATTGCCGTCACCGATGTGTCCGTACCAGCACACTTCGAAGTCGGGGAAACTATCGGCAACATATTTATCGACGTCGGCCAAAAATTCCGGCACGTCACTGATGCGCACAGACAAGTCGTTTTTATAAGGCGTATAGGGGGCGATCGCCTCGGAGATGCCCTCGCGTAGCTGCCACAATGCCGCGGCTTGAGCCTCGGACTGACTCAACACCCCATCGGTGACCCAACCGGATGCCAGGCAGGCGGCAAACGCCGCCTCAGCTGCGCTATTCGCGGACTGATCAAACTCCACCAAGGCATAGAATGCTTCGGCCTGAGCTAAAGGCGCAGGCAAGCCACGATGCTCGCGGACTTTTTGCAATGCGACGTCAGAAAAAAACTCAAAAGCAGAAAGCGTCAGGCCCGAGTTGAACGTCTGCAGAATCTGTAACAGATCACCGACATTCGGCACCCCCATCACCATCACTACCTGCGGTTCTGGGGCGGCGGTCAGTTGCACATCGATTTCTGCCAACAGACCCAATGTGCCCTCGGCGCCGATCAATAAATGACGGAAGTCATAGCCGGTAGCGTTCTTGACCAAGCCCGCGTTACAGTCGAGTAAAGCTCCGGTACCGGTCACTACTTTCAGGCCGGCAATCCAATCGCGAGTAAGACCGTAGCGAATGACTTTGATTCCACCGGCATTGGTGGACACGTTACCGCCAATCTGGCTAGAACCGGAGGAGGCAAAATCTACGGGATAAAATAACCCCCGCTGCTGAGCAAACTCCTGCAGACTGGCCGTGATGACACCTGGCTGGCAAGTGACGATGCGATCTTGTTGAGAGAAATCCAAAATCTGGTTCATGCGGTCAAATGACACCACCACTTCGCCATTGCTTGCCACAGCGCCGCCTGAGAGGCCGGTTCGACCGCCACTGGGGACCAACTTAACGTTTGCGGAAATGGCGTAGCGGACTAATTCCTGAAGTTGTTCGATGGTGTCCGGAAACACCACCGCGCTGGGTGCCACCTCGAACCCATTGGTCCAATCCTTACCCCAATACTGCAAACTGTCCTCATCGGTGTGGACCTGCTTTTCGCTTAAAATCTCTGACAGCACAAATCACCTCCTGAGATGGGCTTTCCCCGGATTCACCATTCGCACTCGCGATCCAACCAGGCCCATAGGTGTTGTTGAACGGGCTCAATTTCATTGACAAGGTGGTGTCGCGCTTCCGGTATGGTCAAGATGCTGGCGCGTTGGTAGCGACGATTTAAGACCGGCAGATCATGTCGGTAACTCACCGTTTTATCCGCAAAACCCTGAACGATTCTGGCCCGCACTTTACTAGCTGGATAGGTTTCAAACCGGGTAAACCAGTCCACCATGGCTTGCACCCAAGCCACTGGCAAAATCTTCGCTTGGAAAGGATCTCTAGTCAAAAATTCGTTGAACTCTGCGTGCATGTTAGTGCGCATATCCCGCGGTCTGACCGACATCCAGCGTTTTATCACCGCGAAATACCACTGCAATAGCGGCCAGCCGTAAGGACGGACCAATGGCGCTAACAAAACGAATTCCCCAAGCGGCGCTAACTGCTGTTGATGTTCGTATTCCATGAGCACTGCGCCACCCATACTCTGTCCAATCCAATGGCTCGGCTGGCACCCGATGATGTCCTGGGTCAAGCGATGGATGCACTCCAAAACATCTACATAGCTCTGGAAGCTGTCGATTGTCGCCGGCTGGCCGGTCGACAGGCCATGCCCAAGGTGATCAAAAATAAGCACGCCAACGCCGCGATCGAGCAAACGCTGGATCAGATGCCCGTACAATCCCGCGTGGTCGTAATAACCATGACAAACCAGTGCCCAGCGGCCGACGTGGCCAATGCTCGGCTGGAAAGTCTGAACGGCAATACGCTCCCCGGCCACGCCAACGATCCCCATTGCGCACTGAGTATCAGCAAAGTTCAAACCATAGAAGTCGAGGTATTCGTCTAGCGCCAAACCGTCCGCCCGACTGTATCGTCCATCATCCACGGGATAGCACGCCAACGCGGCCAAAAGATTGGCGTCATTAAATGGACTCTGGCCGCGCCTTTCTATCATCGCCGTGAGATCAGTCCGCGCCTCGTGCCGCTAATACCTCGACCGCGGGCAGTGCCTTGCCCTCGACAAATTCTAAAAACGCGCCGCCTCCAGTGGAAATATAGGAAACGCCCTTAGACACTGCATATTTATCTATGGCCGCCAATGTGTCGCCGCCGCCAGCGATGGAAAAGGCTTCGCTTTGTGCGACTGCCTCGGCAAGAATCCTCGTGCCTTCTCCAAATTGGTCAAATTCAAATACACCCACCGGACCATTCCATAAAATCGTGCTGGCCCGCGACAAATCTTGAGCCCAGCGGCGCGCCGTTGTCGGGCCGATATCTAATATCATTTCATCTGCTGCTACCTGGTCTATCTCGCGAACCCGAGCTACCGCAGACCCTGTGATTTCGTTACTCACGATAACGTCTTCAGGCAGAGGAATCGTGACTTTCTGCATAATACGTTTGGCGGTATCTATAAAATCGGCTTCGTGCAAAGACTTGCCCACTGCGTAGCCTGCCGCGGCAATAAAGGTATTGGCAATTCCACCACCCACTAAAATCTGGTCGGCAATCGCCGCCAACGAATCCAACACCTCAAGCTTAGTGGACACTTTTGCACCGCCAACAATGGCTAACATTGGTGACTTCGGCGCCGATAACGCATCCTGTAACGCGTCGAGTTCTGCTTGTAACAACAAACCCGCGCAGGCTATCGGAGCAAATTTCGCTATGCCATGCGTCGACGCATGAGCACGATGGGCGGTGCCAAACGCGTCCATGACAAAAACATCGCAATGGCTGGCTAACTGCTCAGCTAGATTGTCGGCGTTAGCTTTCTCGCCCTGGAAAAAGCGAATGTTTTCGAGTAAAGCCAGGCCTTGGTTTTTTCCACAGTCCTCAATGCTATGAACCAAAGGCACATCGATCTGCAGCAATTCAGCCAAACGATTCGCTACCGGCTGTAGAGAAAATTCAGCCTCCACCTGACCTTCGGTGGGACGACCCAAATGCGACATGAGCGTTACGCTGGCCGCTCGCTCCATCGCATATTTTATAGTTGGCAAGGAGGCCACAATGCGGGCATCGCTCGTTACCACGCCGTCTTTAACCGGCACATTAAGATCGGCACGTATAAAAACGCGTTTCTCCGCGAGGTCCATCCCAGTCATTGAGAGAATTGTAGATGCTTGCATGGTCTCTATGGCATTCAACCTGTACTGTAGAAATTAATCCTTACCCCACCACAACTTGCCGGGTAGCCTGCACCACAGCATCCACTGTGATTCCACACGCTTCCAGCGCCTGATCCCCCGGCGCCGACAAGCCGTATCGATCGATACCGACCACCGCGCCATCCAGCCCCACAAACTTGTACCAAAGGTCTGGGTGCGCAGCCTCCACAGCCACCCGCGCTCGAACCGATGGCGGCAGCACCTGACATTGATAGTCAGGATCTTGCGCACTGAACACCTCGACGCAGGGCATTGACACTACCCGCACAAGAAGACCCTCCGCAGCCAGTTTATGAGCGGCAGCGACGGCGATTTCCACCTCTGAACCTGTGGCAATGATTACCGCTTGGGGTTCTCCCGCGGAGTCGAGCAAGGTATAGCCGCCGCGTTGGATATTGTTGAACGTTTGCTCGTCCCGAGGCTGGGCTTGAGTCTTTTGCCGGGTGAAAATGAGCGCGGTCGGAGCGGTCCGACTGCCCACGGCGCTCTTCCAAGCCACGGCAGACTCGACGGTGTCGCAGGGTCGCCAGGTGAATAGATTCGGCGTGCTGCGCAAATTACTTAGCTGTTCTATAGGCTGATGAGTAGGCCCATCTTC
>MDTA01178068.1_pt1 | contig 18645 bp, 19 predicted proteins | sample 811151 | NCBI WGS metagenome assembly MDTA01 (sample SAMN05326648, study PRJNA326480) | marine metagenome | isolation source: seawater | place: Indian Ocean: South | collected 2010
CGAGAAAATGAAAAAATTAGTTTTTCATAAAATCCAAATATAATTGGAACAATTCCACCAGACACACCAGGTATTTTATTTATGGCTCCCATTATTAGACCATAAAAAATAATTAGTAACGGATTTCCCCCTTTTTTTTTAAAAGTATTCAATTGGTTTTTTCAATCTATTAAAAACTAAAATTAAGATGAGGCCGGCTAAAATAAAAAAAATACTTTCACTTAATTCATGGTTTTTACATATTATTAAACCTTCATTTGATATGAAAATACTGTTTAAGGTACAAAGATTTAGACAATCTTTTAATGGCCATAATTGAGGCAATGATCCACCTATTAATCCAGTTAAGATCAATAATGTTTTCCTTTTCCTATAATTAAAAAGCCAAACCACAAATTTTGAGAAAATTTTTAATCCAAAAATAATACCAAGTGAAATAGAAAAAACCTTTGAATATATACTTAAGAAATCATCGAATTTAAAGTTAAATAAAATCTTAATTGAATTTTGGATAACAAAAAGAATTTCATTGTAAACTCCTAGAATTAAAAGAATCATGGCTCCAGAAATACCCGGTAATATCATTGCTGAAACTGCAACTACTGAACAAAAAAAAAGATAAATCAAAGTTGGTTCGACAATAAAACTATTTATCTGTGATATACAGATGGATATAGCTAATGATGCTAAAAGGTAAACATAATCATCAGTTTTTTTATTTTTAATTAGTCCAATAAATTGAAAGAAAGTTCCCATGATTATTCCAAATATGAATGCATAAATCGGAATTGGATAATAATCAAAAAGGAAAATTAAAATACCTGAGAGAAAAAAAACCCCAGTAATAACACCTAAAAAGAGAGAGGTCAAGAAAGATCCATTAATATCAGACCAAAAAATTTTAAATTGACCTTTTATTAGCATCTTCAACGAAAATTTATCGATACTTTTTATAAGTTCATGATATATTCCAGTAATAAAAGCTATGGTCCCTCCAGAAATTCCTGGAATAATATCGACAGAACCCATCAAAACTCCTATGAAGTATGTGAAAAAGTGGTTTTTCTTTGATTTTGGATTATCCAATTAGGTCAAATTAGAACTTCTAAATGAGGATAAAATTCCAATAATTTTGGTGAAAGTAAATTAATATTCTTTCTCACGTTTTCTAGATAAAATTCCATTTCATTTTTTTTACCAAGATTTAAATAACATAGCGCAATTTTAAAATCTAAGTCTGGAACGTTTGGATAAAGCTTCTTTGCTTTTTTACCTATTAAGTAACCTTTTTCCCATTTATTCTGACTAATTAATGTGTCAATCCAACCAGACCAACTTCTCAGCTCATCTATTCCGAGACCAATAATATTTTTGAAACCTTCTTCTGCGGCTACAAATCTATTTAAGCATTTATTTATTTTTGCATACATTTTCCAATATTCAGGATAGTATTCATTTATTTTTAAAGCTTTATTACAATAAATTAAAGCACCTTTAAAATTATTTTTATTTAAATAATACTCTATTAGTGCTAGCCAACTTTCTTCATAATTTGGATCTTCTTTGATTGAAAGTTTATAATATTTCATTTCTAATTTCTCTTTACTTATCATTTTAAAGCATTCTGCTATCCTTAAGTAAACAAATGCAGAGGGAGATTCCAATGTTAATGAAAATTGGTAGTTTTCAATCGCTTCTAAGTAATTATTATTTTTTTGTAAAAGTTTTGCCTTTTCAACGTATGCAGCTGAAAATTGATCGTCACATAGTATAGCATAATCAAAAGATTTTAAAGCTTGATTGAGATTTTTTAATTTTAAATAAAGTTTTCCTAATTCAAGCCACACTAATTCGTTATACGGGTCTTTTTCTAAGATTCCCCTTAAAATTTTAACACCTTCTTTAAATAACTTTAGATTGTCAATACAGTAGATTAAATTATATAAAACTTGGTGATCGTTTGGTTCATTTTCAATGCATAGCCTAAAATAAATCATTGCTTTTTGAAAATTACCAATTGTTAAAAATTCCAAAGCTATTAAATGCCAAACCTCAAATTTGTATTCTGAGTAAATGAGACATTCATTTAGTGTCTCGATTGATTTTTTGTGTTTTTTAAGCTTTGAAAGGATTGTTGCTTTTTGTATATAAGCATCTAGATTATTAGGTTCAATTTCATGAATAAATGCTAATATTTCGTTTGCTGTCTCTAATTTATCTTCTAAAATTAATATTTCTGATTTAAGAAGAAGAATATTAATGTTGGCCGGATGCTGTTTGTTTCCTATTTTAACTGCTTTTTTAGCAAGATTTATTTTACCAAAATCAATATAATGTTGAGCTACGTACTCAATTTCTTGTGCATCAAAAAAATATGTATAATTTGTTTTAAGCATTTCTTCAAACTTTCTAATTGAAGAACTAAAACCCTGAGAATAATCTTCAAGCATTTGTTATATTTTCAACATACTTAAAATTAAAAACAAAGACTAAATCAATCTGACTTAAGTTTTATTCTTTTTAACAAATTAATTAACAAACTAAGTTATATCATTTCATCCAAAATATTTAAAATAATTTTACATCCTTTTTTTATCTCTTTGTTGGTGATAGTTAAAGGCGGAGTTATTCTTACTGCTAATTTATTCCATAGAAGATAAAATAAAATCAAACCCCTTTTCATCGACTCATTTACAAGTCTTTCTGCATCTTCCTGGCTTTCTAAAATTATTGCTAACATTAAGCCAGTTCCATTTATTTTTTTTATTTTTTTATGTATTAACAGTAATCGAATTAATTTCTCTTTTTCGCTAATTTTATTTATTATTTTTTCGTTTTCCAATGTGTTTAATACTGACAATGCAGCTGAAGAAACAACTGGATTTCCGCCAAAAGTAGAAATATGCCCAAGCGAAGGGTTGTATTCAAATTTCTCCATTTTTTCTCTTGAACTGCAAAACGCACCAATCGGGAGACCACCACCTAATCCTTTTCCAATTACTAATATATCTGGCTCAATATCATATTTTTGGAAGGCAAACATCTCACCAGTTCTTCCAATTCCAGGTTGAATTTCATCCAAAATCAAAAGGGCTCCCACTTCTTCACATTTCTTTTTAACATTTTGTAAATAATTTAGTTTGGGTATAATGAAACCTGCACCTCCTTGAATTGTTTCAAGTATTACAGCAGCAGTATCACTATTAATTTTAATTAAATCCATATTATTGTTAAAATCAATAAAAGTTACTTTGGGTAATAGAGGACCGTATCCTTTTTTTTGACTTTTTACACCTAATAGGCTTAAAGCCCCTTGAGTACTTCCATGATAGGAATTTTTTGCAGCTATAAACTTTGATCTCTTTGTATATCTTTTGGCAAGTTTCATAGCTCCCTCAATAGCTTCAGTCCCTGAATTGGTCAAAAAGGTTACTTCTAGGGTTTTGGGTAAAAAACTTGCTAATTTTTTACACAAATCAACACTAGACTTTTGAACATATTCACCATAAACCATTACATGCAAGTATTTATCTAATTGCTTTTTTATCGCTTTTATAACCCTAGGATGTCTGTGACCTAAACTACATGCAGAAATTCCAGCCACAAAGTCAAGATATTTTTTACCTTTTGAATCATATATATAAGAACCCTTTGCTTTGCTAACCTCCAAACCCACTGGGTTAGGGGTGGTTTTAGCTTGGTATGTATGAAAATCTTTAAGTGACATTTTTTATTTAAATAGGTCGTCTAAAGTCTCTGGTCTTTCACTTATCCTCCAGACAAATCCTTCCAGTAATTTTAGATTAGGGTCTAATTTATCCTCGGGATGTACCTTCCCTTCAGGAGAAGTATAAAATGTAATATTTTTGATTTCATTTGATTCAAGTTTTATTTTTAGTTCACTACAAATAGTTTTATCTATACCTATTAATTCTCCATCGTCGTTATATAAATAGTAAATAACTTTAATATTTTTTAAAACTTGTAAATTGTTTAAATCACCATTGACAAAATCACCATTCAAATCCATTCCTTCAATTTGGTTATAATTGTTTTTATCAATACTATCCTGTTCAATCACAAATGAATTCCCAAAGATTAAAAGTGAGTCTAGCTTTCTTGTTTTTAGATCTGTTAGAAGATTAATTTCATTTCCACTCATCTGACTATCATTAAACCAAACTACTGGATTGAGCTTGAGTTTTGATTTTAATGATAAAATTTGTTTTTGTTTTTTTGAAAGTGGTTTTTTGTGTAATTCAATTTTACCTTTGGATTCATCAAAGTATATTGAATCAGATATTCCTCTAATATCCGATTTTAAAATCTTAACATCATAATAACCTCTCAAAATTCTTTGATCAGTAGGTCCTGTTCCGACTAATGTGTCTGCATGTATATAGAGTGAATCGTTTTCTATAATGTTTATTGCGAGTGCTCTTTTTGTGATAATTGCAGAATCTTTATCCTTATAAATCTCTCCATATTCTCCTTTTATTATTGAGTTGTTAATAGTGTCTGTGATTACAACTCTTTTGGTTGCAGAAGCATAATTGATCGATTCATCATAAAATATACTGTCTCCTTCAATTATCTTATTATTGTAAAATATTTTTGGATTTTTTTGAAAATTTCCAATTGAACTTTTCAAATCAAAATTTCCTTTTTCAGTATGTATTTCATAATCATTTCCTGTGATTAGAGTTGGACCAAAAAAAAGTGCTTTTTTTGAAATTAGATTGTAATCTAGATTTTCGGAGTCAATATCATACTTTGGATTATTTATTTTTACTCCGGTTTTAAAGCTATATTTTTTTTCATTTATAAAATATCTCCCCTTTTTGCTTTTAAGTACGTTTTCTTCGTCCTCTATAATACCATTAGAATTATAGTAGGCTATATTTAAAATTCTATCAAGATAGAGGGTATCTGTTTTAAGTGTCATGTCGGGTTGTTTTAAAACTACTTTTCCCCAAGCTTTTGCTTGGCCTTCGTTACCATCATAATTTAAATATTCACTTTTAAGCTCTAGTGTGTCTCCCTGTTTGAGCAAAACACTACCACTTGCATTAAATTTATTTTTTTTAGAGTAAAAAAATGTTTTGTCAGAAGTTATTGTTGCCCCATCATGAAAAAGCCTTACTCTTAAATTATTCCCTTTTGACAAAATATTTGCTTTTGGAAAATTTTCTTCATCTTTGGTAAATCTTCCAGCTTCTATAATTTCAATTATTTTTTTTTCTTGGCAGAAAGAATTTAAGGGGTTAAAAATCGATAATACTATAATTATATATAAAATCTTCTTCAAAATTATATCCATTTTATAGATAAATTGTTTGGTCTCTTCTTGGACCTATTGAGATGATTTTTATTGGAACTTGAAGATTTTTCTCAATAAATGATATGTATTTTTTTAAGTTATTGGGGAGTTGAGATTCATCCTTAATGTTTGTTATGTCTTCATTCCATCCATCAAACTCAGTATATGTAGCAGAAAGTGAGGATGGGTTTAATGAAAATGGCATTCTAAATATTTCGTTATTAAATTGCTTGTATGATGTACAAACTTTTATTTTATTAATACCTGACATAACATCGCTTTTCATCATCGCGAGTTCAGTCACACCATTAATATCAACTGCATATTTAAGTGAGACTAAATCTAGCCAACCACACCTCCTGGCGCGTCCTGTTGTGGCACCAAACTCTTTACCGACCTTACTTATTCTTTCCCCAATTTCATCATAAATCTCAGTTGGAAAAGGACCGCCTCCAACTCTTGTTGTGTAAGCCTTAAAAATACCGATAACTTTATTTATTTTCGTTGGAGGAATTCCCAATCCGTTACACGCTCCTGCGGCTGTAGTATTTGAAGATGTAACATACGGATAAGTTCCGAAGTCAATGTCAAGCATAGATCCTTGAGCACCCTCAGCAAGAATCTTTTTTCCTTCATTTAAAGAATCAAAAAGAAAATTTTCACTATCAATAACTGAAAAGTTTTTTAAAAAATCTATACTTCTAAAAAAATTCTTTTCCAATTCTTCTAGGTTAAAAGAAATATCAACATTTAAATTATTTATCATATTTAAATGTTTGTTTTTCAGTTTAGTGTATTGTAATCTCCATCCCTCTAGAAATAGATCTCCAACCCTAATTCCATTTCTACCTGTTTTGTCCATATAAGTAGGTCCAATTCCTTTTAAAGTAGAACCAATTTTTTTTATTCCCTTAGACATTTCTGAAGCTTGATCCAATAGACAGTGAGTTGGAATAATTAAGTGAGCTTTTTTAGATATCAATAAATTTTTTTTAAAATCTATATCACTATCATTCAATTTCAATATTTCTTCTTCAAAAATTACTGGATCAATAACGACTCCATTCCCTATAATATTAATTAAATTTTTGTGAAAAATACCTGAGGGGATTGTGTGTAGGACGTGAGATTTATTTCCAATTTTAATTGTATGCCCAGCATTTGGTCCTCCCTGAAAACGAGAAATAATTGAATAATCCTTTGATATTGCATCAACTATTTTACCTTTTCCTTCGTCACCCCACTGTAGACCTAAAAGTAAATCAACAAACATTTTTTTTATGACTGTTTTCTAGTGCCGTAAAAATAAAGCGAATGATGATGAATGTTAACATCAAAAACCTCTTCAATTGTTTCTTTAATAGATTGAATTCTTGGATCACAGAATTCTTTCACCTCTCCAGAATCAGTAAATATTATATGATCATGTTGTTTATCAAAAAATGATTTTTCGTATTGAGCTTGATTTCCAAATTGGTGTTTTCTCACTAACCCAGACTCAATTAACAAATCAATTGTGTTATATAAAGTAGCTCTACTGACCCTATAATTTTTGTTTTTCATTTTGATATAAAGCGATTCAATATCTAAATGTTCATTAGTTTCATAAATTTCATGGAGAATTGCAAACCTCTCAGGAGTTTTTCTTTGTTTTTGTTTATCTAAAAATTTAACAAAAACATCTTTCACAATTTCTTGCTGTGATTTTGTTTCAATCATTGTTATAAGTATCTATTGCAAAAATAATATTTCTTTTTTTATTTACGAGCAATTTTTTCAATTCCGGATATAGTTAAAAGCTTTTGTGTTAATTTTTTTATGTGATCTTGATTGTTAACACGAATTAAAATATTTCCTTTAAATAAATCTTCTTCTGTATAAAAGTTCATCTTTTTAATATCGATATTCATATGGTTTGATATTATTCTTGTTACTTGATTGACAAGTCCTTTTTGGTCGATACCTGACATTTGCAATTCTACAGTAAATTCTTGCTTGTTTGAGTCAATCCAAAAAGCAGGTATAATTCTATATGCAAAATTTGATTGTAAAGAAATGGCAAAATCACAATCATGTTTGTGAACTAATATGCCATCATTTAATGTAGATAATCCAAAAATTCTATCACCCGAAATAGGATTACAGCATTCAGACAATTTATAATCAAACTCATTTTTTTCTTTCCCAAAAACGATTTTATCGTTACTAGAGATAAAGTCTTTCTTAATCTTGTTTTTCTTTGGTTTAGACCTAAGTCTTTCATTAAAAAATTTTAAAAATCTATTATTATAATATTTTGCAAAATCCTTAATTTTTTTGTTATCTACAGTTTTAATTCCCACTCTGTAATAAAGATCTAAATTTGAATTAACATTAAAATAATCAAGCATTTCATTTACTGTTTTATCAACCATTATAATTTTTAAATGTTTTAATTTTCTTCTTAATAACTCTTTCCCTTCCGCTGCAATTCTCTTTTTCTCTTCGTTTATAGATGTACGTATTATATTTCTTGCTCTTGATGTGGCAACAAAGTCAAGCCAATTAGCAGTGGGTTTTGACTTTTCCGAGGTAATTATCTCTACAGAGTCTCCACTTCTTAATTTTCTTGAAAGCGGGACTAATTTTCCATTTACTCTTGCACCTCTAGTTTTTGTTCCAATTTCTGTATGAATATTAAATGCAAAATCTAATGCTGTTGAATTTTGAGGTAATGATTTCAATTCTCCCGCTGGGGTAAAAACAAAAATTTCATCCGAATAAAGATTTAATTTAAAATTTTCAACAAAATCAAGAGCATTTGAATCTTTTGATTCGAGTAACTCCTTTAGACGGTTTAACCAATTTTCTAGGCCATTATCATTATCTTTTCCAACTTTATATTTGTAATGAGCGGCATAACCTTTCTCAGCGATTTCGTGCATTCTTTCAGACCTAATTTGAACTTCTATCCATTTTTTATTAGGCCCCATAACTGTAATATGAAGAGATTCATAACCATTAGATTTTGGAGATGAAATCCAATCCCTAAGTCTTGTTGGATTTGGAGTAAAATGATCTGTAACTATTGAATAAATCTTCCAAGCTAGAAATTTTTCGTTTTTAGAAGACGATTTATAAACAATCCTTATTGCAAATTTGTCAAATACCTGATTGTAACTAATGTTTTGAATTTGCATTTTCTTATGAATAGAGTATATTGACTTATTTCTCCCTTTTATAAAATATTTTAATTTTTCTTTTTCTAATGTTTCACTTATTAAATTTGAAAATTCTTTTATGTATTCTTCCTGCTCTTCTTTACTATCTTCAATTTTGCTTTTAATATGGGTAAATCTTTTGGAATCTGTGTATTTTAAGCTCAAATCCTCAAGCTCGGTTTTTATATTGTATAATCCAATCCTATGTGCAAGTGGAGCATAGATGTATAGAGTCTCAGAAGCAGCTTTTATTTGCTTATTTTCTGGCATTGAATCTAAGGTTTGCATGTTATGAAGTCTATCAGCAATTTTAATAATTACTACCCTTATATCATCATTTATTGTTAAGAGCATTTTTCTAAAGTTCTCAGCTTGATGCGATATGTCAGTATCTTTTTTTAAGCGTGAAATTTTTGTTAAACCACTGACTATTTTGGTAACATTTTTTCCAAATAGTTTTTCTATATCAACCAATTTATAATTAGTATCTTCAATTGTGTCATGAAGCAAAGCAGCTGAAATTGATGTCGCATCAAGTCCAATTTCAGAAGCTACAATTTTTGCAACCGAAATGGGATGAAAAATATATGCTTCTCCAGATTTTCTTCTTTGATGCTTGTGAGCGTCAACAGCAGTATTAAATGCTAGACGAATCAGTTTTTTATCCTCTAGTTTAAGATGTTGATAACTAATCTTTAATAGCTCTTTGTATTGCTTTGCTATTTCTTTATTTTCTATCTTTTCATCTACAAGCATACATGAAGTTACTAATTCTACAATTTAAGGACAAGAAAATCATTTTGTTTGTCTTACTACCTCTGATAATATTATCCCAACTGAAACGGATAAATTAAAAGAATCGTTTTTACCTTTCATTTTTATGCAAATTTCTTTTCCGGGATGTGATTTCCAGTTGTCCGACAAACCCTTACTTTCAGACCCAAAAGCAATGGCGACATTTCCTGAGTAGCATATATCTAAATAGTTTTTTGAAGTTTTTGAGATAATTGTATTGTATAATTTAAATTTATTTTTAATTAAAAATTTAATTGCCTCCTCTTTATTAGTTTTTACTAACGGTAAATTAAAAATGCTTCCCACGCTAGACCTAATTACATTAGAGTTAAAAATATTTATTTTTGAATCAATTAAAATTATTCCTGAAACACCCATACCATCTGCAGTCCTAAGTATAGCTCCTAAATTTCCAGGCTTCTCAATATTTTCAATAATTAGTATAATTGAGTTTTTTTTTAAAAAAATACTATTTAACGTATATTTTTTTTTGTTTGCAACAGCTATTAATTTGGAAGAATTATTTCTGTAGCTCAAAAAATCAAATAATTTTTTCTTCAAATAAAATGTCTCTATTTTATTACTTAGATTAACATCAAAGTTTAATGGTTTTCGCTCTCTAAAAAAAATTTTATTAATTGTAAAATTCGACTTGACTGCTAATGCAAACTCTTGGACACCTTCAATAATAAACTCCATCTCTTTCTTATTAAATTTATTATTAGAAAGTTTTTTAAGTCTTTTGAAATGTGAATTTTGTAAGCTGCTAATTATTTTCATCGAAAATAAATTTATTCTTCCCATCAAAAGTAAATAATAGTAGTTTTACAACTTCATCATAAGAATTTATACCTTTATTTTGTCCATTTGTTTTTAAAAAAAGATCGAATATATTTTTTTGAATCTTTTGAAATCTATTTGAGTAGTATAACCAAAAGTTTGAAACTATAGAAAAATCATTTTTGACTTCACTATTTAATGACTCATATATATTTTCAGCACTATTTGGATTCATTTTATAAAGGTCATGGTATAAATATCTAAAAGCAAAAAAACTAGCTGAATATTGAATTTCCGCTTCATGATTATTATAGGCGTTAAAAAAGCCAATAAAGTTCGCATCGCTCTCTGACGCAAATCCCTGTTTGTGCGCCAATTCGTGATAAATAGTGACTGGAATTAATATATCTGGAATTTCGGAGTTGACATTCGCTTCATTTGTAAAGGGGTTATAATAGCCCTTAATTCCCAGATAGCTTAAAATTATACTAAAATTGGAATATTTAAACTTTTTATTTTTAGACTCTATTATATTTTTATATGAATTTAAATTGTTTTTACTGCCTGTCTTTTTTGTATTAATTTCTTTTTTTAACTTATTACATTGAATAGAAATAAATCTTGTCAATGTTTCTATTTTCTTCTCATTCAGGTATACTTCCTGAGAAATGGACTTGTGCAATGGGATTCTAAAATAGTTTACACCCCACGATATGTAAAAAAAATAGATAATTATTAAAATTGAACTTACTGTGTAAGTAATTGATTTGGTATCTCTGAAGAAAAAATATATTAAAATAAATATAAATGAAAAGTAAAGTATTTCACCAAAAGGAAAATCGGATAAATCAAAAATTATATTTTTCGAGAAACTTAGCTTTTTATATAATAGATTTGAATAGTAAGTTTCCACAATGGATGGATTATTCTTTAAAAATAAAATGGATATTAAAAAAAATAAAAAAGCTAGAATGTTTCCTTTGATGATTTTGTATTTATTATCCTCAGTCTATAACCTCAACAATTTTCACTTCAAAAATAAGATTAGATTTTTCAGGTATTCCTCTAACACCCTTTTCTCCATAAGCTAGTTGATATGGTAAGAATAAAAAGGCCTCGTCCCCTTCTCTTAAAAATTTTAAACCTTCTTTAAAACCAGTAATCATTTGCGCTTCGGGACTAATATCACATATTATTGGTGAGTATGCACCAGCTGCTTTCTTTTGTTCATTCACTAAAAACAAACTTTCAGCAACTTCTAACATACTTGTATCTAATAAATTTCCATTTTCAAAATATACTGCATAATGGGCTTTCGCCTTATTTGTAGAACTAACTTTAGGTCCATTTCCATTTTTGGTTATAATGTAACTTAGTCCTGAAGGAGTTTTTTTGACATTTTGTCTTAGATTTTCAAATTTTTCTATTTTGTCTAGTCTTTTTATTTCTCTTTTTTCTTCTATCTCGACATTCATCTTTTCCAGATTTGTAAAATAATTGGAAAATATCTTAGAGGCATTAAAATTTTTAGCGTTAGAACCAATCCTTATTATTTTTACATCATGTATGGTATCATTTTGTTGGATAGAATCAACTACATTTAAACCCTCAATAAATTTTCCGAATACAGTATGTTTGCCATCTAACCAAGGAGTTTCTTTGTGAGTTATAAAAAATTGACTTCCATTTGTATTTTTTCCAGCGTTTGCCATAGATAAAATGCCAGGACCATCGTGTTTTAGATCAGTTATTTCATCATTAAATTTGTAACCTGGACCGCCTGATCCAGAGGCAGTAGGGTCTCCAGCCTGTATCATAAAATCTTTAATTACTCTATGAAAAATTATTCCATTATAAAACTTTTTATTTTTAAAATTATCAGAAACAAACCTATTTTTTCCTTCTGCTAAAGAAATAAAATTTGCTACTGTATTTGGAGTTTTATCTTCAGTGAATTTCATTAAAATGTTCCCTTTGTTAGTTTTCATTTGTGCATAAATACCTTCATCTAAATAAGAAAATTTGTCATTACACTCAGCAAAAACAAAAGAAAAAAGTATAATAATTTTTCTAGTCATTCTAAAATTTTTAATTAATAATTAACGAAATTAAGTTAATCTCAATAATAAGTGGTTGATTTGGATTAATTTTTTCACCATCACCCTGATATCCATAACCTAAAAACGAAGGTGTCAAAAAAATACCAGATTCACCAACCCTCAATTCTTTAATCCCATATCTCAAGCCTGGAATAATTTCTTCTTTGTCTACAACATATTTTATTTGTTTCAAATTATCATCAATGTATAAATCATTTCCTTCCACATCAAAAATATTGTAGATAAACTCTACTTGATCGCCTGATTTGGGTTTTAATTTTTTTTTTGATGAATTCAATATTTTAAAATAGTAACCTTTATCTGACACAATGTATTTTGATTTGGAGTCCCTTTCAATTATTTTTTGAAAAATTATTTTTTCTTTTCTTTGAATATCTATATTGCGGTCTACTGACTTTTTTAGAAAGCTTTTTTTGTTCGAATTAATTGGGTCTCTAGATTTTGTTTGAACACAACTAGCAATCAAAAAAAAATTAGTTATAAAAAAAAAAATGTTTTTCATCTTGTAAAAAATTCTTTAACTGATGCAATAAATTTTTTTTCGGTTTCTATTATTGAATTATTTGAAAAACCTCCAGAGGCATTTTTATGTCCACCGCCGCTAAAATACTTTTTTGCAAATTTACTTACATCAATTTTTTCTTTAGACCGGAATGAAATTTTAATTATATCCTCATTACTATCTTCAATAAAAATCACTGAAACATTTACACCTTTAATACGCAATCCAAAATTAACAAAGCCTTCAGTGTCCCCCTTTTTAAAGTTATATTTTTCTAGCTCCTGTTTTGTTAAAATTGTATAAACAACTCCTAGGTTGTCAATTTTCTTTAAATTTTTGAGGGCAACAGCCAAAAGGTGAGCTCTTTCAAAAGAAAAATTATCATAAATATTTTCATGTATTTTTGTATGATTGATTCCTTTGTTAAATAGTTCTGAAGTTATATTGTGAGTCTTAGCTGTTGTCAATGGATACCTGAAAGAACCTGTATCTGTTATAATTCCCGAATAGATGTATGTAGCAATTTCTTTGTCAATTAATTTATTATTAATCGTTTTCATGATGTTATAAATTATTTCACAGGTGGATCCAATATTTGGTTTAGATAAAAAAAGAGTTGAGAACTTTTCTGGTGATTCATGATGGTCAATCATAATTATAGGTGTCTTGATATTTTCAATTTCTTTGCCAAGTGAACCAATTCTTTTTAGGGAATTAAAATCTAGAGCAAAAATGATTTGTGAATTTGATAAATATCTTTTTGTTTTTTCAGAGTTCTCATCGTAAGAAATAACATCGGGTTTATTCGTCATCCATTCTAAATATTCTGGGGCTGAGTTTGGTAAAATGACTTTTACTTTTTTACCAAGTTTAGTTAAAAATACAAAAAGAGCCATTGAGGACCCTAAAGCGTCAGCATCCGGATTTTTATGAGGAATAATTAAACAATTTGATACGCCTTCCAGTATTTTATTTAATTTTTGAGAAAATTCTAAGTACATACAAGCAAAGATACCAAACACTTACGATAATAGTTAATAATCATTTTCAAATTAGTAATCTTTCAAAAATTTAATTTTTAAATTTGAAGAAAAAATGAAAGATAATATAACATTTACAATGATTAAACCTGATGCGATGGAAAATGGACATGCGGGTGAAATTTTGTCTATGATAATAAAGTCTGATTTTCAAATTTCTGCATTAAAATTAACTCAGCTTTCGAAGAAACAAGCCCAGGTTTTCTATGGTATACATAGAAAAAAACCTTTTTTTGGAGAATTAGTAACATTTATGTCAAGAAGTCCAATAATTGTGGCAGTTCTAAAGAAAAAAAATGCCGTCGAAGATTTTAGAAAATTAATTGGTTCTACAAACCCAGACAAAGCAGAAAAAGGAACAGTTAGGAAATTATTTGCAACATCTATGGGAGAGAATGCCATACATGGTTCGGACTCTGCAGACAATGCTCAAATTGAATCATCATTTTTCTTTTCCGGTAGGGAGATATATTAGAAAAAAATAATTTTTTTGATTTCATCACTACCAATTTCATTATTAAAATTTTCAATAATTTTATCCTTCCCGTATGTTAGCTCCTGTTTTAATGCGGATGAATTTATTTTTAAATACAATGTATTGTTTTTGATATATATATTTTCAGTGTATTGACTTACATTTTTCCCCATTACATTTAACCATATCTTTTTTAAAAATACTTTTTTCAATCCATCACTAAAAAATTTGTTTGTAGTGATTTTCTGCATAATACTTTTTACCGAGTTAGCTTTTTTAAAACGAAATACTTTCATTTAATTGAATTTAAATCTTTTATAATGGTAGTCGAACTTGTTGTTAGAAATAATCAATTCATTTTTTGTTAATTTTTTTATTCTTTCCTTCCAATTTTCCGAATTAGAAATATAATTCAAATATATCAAACCATCGATTCTCTTTATTTCGAAATTTATCTCGTCTAAGGATGATGAATAATTTTTGTTAAAATTAGGCTTTAATTTTTTTTTCGTACCAGTTGAGTCAGAATTAAAAACATAATAATCTACTAAGGGTGATTTTCCTTTAGGGTAAAAAACCTCATCTTTAGATGATACTGAGTGAATTACCCATATACCTTCAATAATTTTAACATCCTTGATTTCATTTAAATTACAGAACATAAATTGTAGACAAATAGGAATGATTATAAAAATAAATTTCTGCATATTTAGATATTAACCAATTTCATGAATTTTATATGTAAGGTTTGTGGTTTCTATTGCTTTTGTTACTCTATTTTTGTCTGTATCTGTAATAAATATTTGTCCAAAATAATTATCCTCAATTAGCTGCATTATCAATTCAACTCTTTTATGGTCTAATTTATCAAAAATGTCATCTAAGAGAACAAGAGGTTTTAAATCTAAATATTTTTTTAAAAATTCATATTGTGCTAGTTTCAGAGATATTAACAATGATTTTTGTTGTCCTTGGCTACCAAATTTTTTTATTTGAAATCCATTTAACAAAAACTCTAAATCATCTTTATGTGGACCTTTGGTTGTGAATTGAAATGACAAATCTCTTTCATAAGAATTTCTTATTAAATCCCTATAATTATGATTATTTAGTTCGCTTTTGTAATTGATTTCTACCGATTCTTTATTTTCTGAAATAAATAAATAATATGATTTAAAAATATTTGAGAATGTTTCTATAAATGATTTTCTTTTTTTATGGATTCTATTTCCTGTGTTAATAAGTTTATCATCATAGATATCTAATACCCCAACATCTAATGTTCTTTTTTCATAGTTCATTTTTAACAATGCATTTCTTTGTGTTAATATTCTCTTATAAATAATTAAATCATTGAGAAATTTACTATCTGTTTGACCAATTATTCCATCTATTAAATTTCTTCTATATACGCTTCCCCCACTAATTATATCGTTGTCATACGGAGAAACAATGACTAATGGGAACTGTCCAATGTGTTCTGAAATATTTTTATAAATCTTTCCGTTTCTTTTAAAGACCTTTGTATTCCCTTTTTTGTAACTAAAATTTAGTTTCTCTTTTAGATTGTTTTTAATGAATATTCCATTAATCACATAAAATTTAGTACCAAATTTGATATTTGAAACAGATGAAGAGTTAATAAAACTTTTTCCAAAACAAAGATGGTAAATTGAACTTAATATATTTGATTTACCAACTCCATTATCTCCAACCAAACAAATTATATTTTCTTTGAACACAAAATTTTTTGAGTCAATGTTTTTGTAGTTCATTAATGATAATTCCTCTAATCTCATTATATAAGCAAATATAAAACGTGCACTGAATATAACTTAAATAACGTAATATTATTTAGCTATTATTATTTATTGTTGAAGAATAAAGTTTAAATTTGCGCAATTATGGCAACATACAATAAAAGAGGAGGCAAAAGATTTAATTCTAAAAAAAAGGCTGCAAATAAAGAAAAAATAGAAAGTACTACTGCTGAAGTTTTCGAAAGTTTGGACACTGGTGCATCAAAGACAGAAAACCTAGTTTCAAAATATCAAAATCTAATAATTTCTAGTGTGGTTTTAGCTACTTTGTCAGTTTTTATATACTTAGCCTATGATACCTTTATCCTTGAGCCTAAGAAAGAAGATGCTATTACTGAACTTAACCAGGCTCAATATTATTTTAATCTTGCACTAAACAGTGAAGAGCCGACGGATTTGTATAACAATGCGATTAGTGGTGGGGGAGGTAAATTTGGATTCTTAGATATTATTGAAAACTACCAAAATACACCTTCATCGAACCTTGCAGTTTTTAGCATAGGTATGTCTTATCTAAATCTAAAACAATACGACAAGGTCATTGAGTATTTAAAAAATTTCAAATCAGAAGATGTTTTATTGTCTTCAATAGCAAAGGGTGTTTTAGGTGATGCTTACCTTCAAGTTGGCGATCAAAAAAATGCTTTATTGAGTTATGAGAAGGCCTTTAGTTTTAATGACAACGATTTTACAACACCAAAATACTTGTTTAAGGCAGGGTTATTATCTTTAAGATTAGGACAAAAAAAAACTGCATCAATCTATTTTAAGAAAATCAAAAGTGATTTTCCTAATTCTAAAGAAGCTGAATTTATAGACATTCAAATTGCAAAAACAGAATAAAAATTATGAGTTATTCTGGTTTTAACATACCAAAAAAAGAGGATAAAAAAACAATTTCTTCTAGGGCCAAATATAAAATTTCATTAATCGTTTCTGAATGGAATAGCCAAATAACCAATAAACTTTTAGAAGGAGCTGTTAAAACTCTCACTAGCAATGGTATTATCAATGAAAATATATTTATTACCAAAGTTCCTGGTAGTTTTGAGTTAATTTTCGAGGCAAAAAAAAAATCAAAAGAATCAAAATTTGATTCAATAATTGTTATTGGATGTATAATTAAAGGAGAAACAAAACATTTTAAATATTTATGTAAGTCTGTTTCTTATTCCATTGCAAAAATTAATTTAAAATCCCCAATTCCCTTAATATTTTGTGTTCTCATGGATGAAAATATTACACAATCAGTTGATAGATCTGGGGGCAAAATGGGGAACAAGGGTGTAGATGCAGCATATACATCTCTTAAAATGATAGATTTGAATAAATCATAAATTTATTTCTAATGCTTAAAAATTCACTTTTCAAACTAAATAGAAATAAAAAATTTAATTACAGACCTCGTTATTTAAAAGAAAAAAAAGAATCTATAAATTTCAACTTGGATTCAAGAATAAAGTTTGGTAGAGAAAATTTTAGCTCTAATGATAGAGGTAGTTTCTGGCAACAGGAAAGAATAAATAAAAGGATTAAAGAAAATCATTCATTTAATAAAGTTTTTATCATAATTCTATTTTTTCTTTTTTTTGTATTTTTTTATATAATTGAATTTGATTTTTCAATTTTTATAAAATCCTGATGAAAGATATAATAAAAATTCTCCCAGAAAATGTTTCTAATCAAATTGCTGCTGGTGAAGTTGTACAAAGACCAGCTTCACTAATAAAAGAATTGGTTGAGAATTCAATTGATGCTTTTTCAAATAGAATTCAAATTGTTTTAAATCAATCTGGTAAAAAATCAATTAAAGTAGTTGATAACGGTTTTGGAATGAGTAAAAACGATTTAATGATTTGTTTTCAAAGACATGCAACTTCAAAAATAAATAAATCCAATGACCTATTTAACATAAGTTCAAAAGGCTTTAGAGGAGAAGCTTTATCTTCAATTGCTGCTGTATCTCATTTAGAAATTGTAACCAGAAGAAAAATTGACACCCTTGGATACAAATTAAAGGTTGTAGCAGGTAAAATTCAATCCGAGGAAAAAGTTGTTTCCAATATTGGAACGTATGTCTTAGTTAAAAATTTATTTTTTAATGTACCAGCAAGGAGGAATTTTTTAAAATCTGATTCAGTTGAGTTAAGACACATACTAAACGAATTCCACAGGATTTCAATTGCCCATCATGATATAAACTTTTCTTTAAGTCATAAAAACTCAGAAATATTTAATCTACAAAAGTCAAGTATTCACGTTCGTATAAAAAATATTTTTGGAAAAAAAATTGAAGAAAATCTAATACCAATAAAAGAAAAAACATCCTTTGTTAAACTAGCTGGATATATTATTAAACCTGAGGCTTCAAAAAAAACAAGGGGGATGCAGTTTTTATTTGTTAACAATAGATTTATTAAAAATAATTTTCTTTTTCATGCCATTAACAAAGCTTATGAGGGCCTTTTAGATGAAAAAAAATATCCTGGCTTTTTTATATTCTTAGAGGTTGATACTGCATCGATAGATATAAATATTCATCCAAATAAGATTGAAGTGAGATTTGAAGATGAACAAAGCTTGTATTCAGTAA
>MDTA01189204.1_pt1 | contig 18644 bp, 17 predicted proteins | sample 811151 | NCBI WGS metagenome assembly MDTA01 (sample SAMN05326648, study PRJNA326480) | marine metagenome | isolation source: seawater | place: Indian Ocean: South | collected 2010
ATATATTTTGAGAAATAAAATATAAAAGAAGACAAATTGATAAATAATTTAATATTTTTAAAATAACCGAATTTTTTTGATTTAACATTTAGATAATAATATTTTCATTAACTCAAGGACTATTATATCTTTTGATGGTACTAAATAATTATTTAAAATTTTTAAAGATTAACAGCATAAAAATTCTTTTTTTTATACTCTTTCTTAATGTTTTATTGAAAATTATAACCTCAGGTTTTAGTGAGTATGATTTTCTTGTAATCAATTTAGAAAAAATTTTTTCATTAATACTTACATGTTTTTTTTATTGGAACCTATCTTCAATTTTAAATAAATCACTAAACATAGCCTCTCGTTCAATTTCACTTATATTTTTTTTCTCAAGTTATTTTTTGTTAGACAATGTGTTAATTTTATTTTCTAAAAATATAAGTAGTACTTTTGTATTTATTTTAACAACTACTGCCTGGTTGTCTTTTTTTCTAATTAAAGTCAGGGATAGCAAAATATTTGTAAGTTTTGTATTTTCATTATTTTTCATGAAAATGTACAATTTTTTTGCTTATAAAACACTCTCAAAAAATATAAATTATTCAGATTTAAATGGTGATTTCATGTTTCAGTGGTACCCTACTGCAAAAAAAATATATGAATTAGGTTATTATCACGCAATTACTAACAATATAATTGAAAATCAGGGACTGCTATCAAGTTACATTCAAGCTCTTTTAAATAGGATAAACTTTACCACTGAGTACTTTGAGTTTATTCAAATAAACTCTTTTATATTATGTTTCTTTACATTGTTGATTTTTGTAGACATGAAAATCAATATTCATAATAGGTTCTACATAATTGGAATATTCCTTCTATTTGTATTAAATAATGAGTGGGTTTTTTATTTATTTTTTAATTCACTCATGATCGAGGGCGTTGTTGTGTTTTTTTTATCAGCGTGTTTAATAAATTTGAAAGAATTTTCAGAAGGAAAAAATATTGTTAATATTTATTATTTTATTTGTTTTGGACTTTTAGTACTTACTAAACAGTTTGTTTCGATAATTGCAGTTATAACTGTATTGTATCTCATATTTTCAAACATTAAAAAAAATAAATTTATACTGTTAACATTGTTTCCTTTACTGATTGATTACATAATTAAAAAAATGTACAATTTAAATACATCATTTGTTACTTACGATGATAACTTGAATTACTTACAAACTTTTTATGATCTTGTATTATTTCAAAATTTGAATATACAAAATATTTATTCCATACTTAATGGATTAACTAAAGATAAACCACTTGTAATTATTTTAGCTTTATTTTTAATTTTTAATTTTTTGAGCTTATTTATGCATAAAGACTTTTCTATAAAAGCAAATTATATTTTTTATATATGCTTACTGAACTTTCTATTTGTAATAATTTTATACACTACCTATTGGAAAAATGTCGAGACTGCTTCGTCTTATAGATATCTTATAAGTTTTTTTAATCTTTACTTAATTTCAATTGTTTTGAATACAGAAGACAACAATTACTATGCTATAAAATAGCTAAAATATATATAAAATTAAGAAGTAATGAATTTAAAACTTGTTAATCTCAAAAACAATAAAACTATTTATTTTTTTATTTTGTTTTTAATATTTTTACTGTTTGTAAAGATTGACTATAGAATATCTGAACCAAATTCAGCAGGAACAGATGATGATGTAAGTTATTACTTCCACTCAAAAACTATAGCCCAAGATTTTGACTTTGACTACTCTAATCAAGTTAATCAGGACATTAAAACTCATTACTTTAATAAAAAATTAGAGACTTATGTTCCCAGACATCCATTCGGGTCTGGTTTGTTAGCATCACCATTTTTAGCATTTGGTTTATTATTAGAAAACTTATTTAGTTTAGAAAATTTTTCTTATTTTATTTATTCGTTATCGGCAATCATTTATTTATTCTCTTCATTTTTTCTATTAAGTAAAACTTTGATAAGTGAATCAAAGGGCAATTTATTCATATTTATTGTATCGTTTTTTGGCTCTGGTATTTCTTACTATGCCTTTGAGCGTTTTTCAATGACTCATGTATATGAAGTTTTTTCAATATCATTGATTTTTTACCTTTGTAATTTAATACAAAATAGTAAAAACGAACGAATAAAAAACTTGTTGGTACTTTTGATTGGATTATTTTCGTTTATTTTTCTTTCAATACGATGGACAAACTATTTTCTTTTTTTAATTCCAATATTTTATTTTTCTATCAACGAAAACATTCTTTTATATAAATCAAAATTTTTAAAAAATAAATATTATTTTTTAGGACTTGCAATAGGTTTAGCTGCTTTCTTAATTCATACTAATTTAATTTATGGATTTTATACATTAAACCCAAGTCAAATATACTCTTCAGAATCAATCATCAACAACATTCCTTTTGATGCTGAACAAGGCTTATTAACAAATATCATTGCATTAACAGTCTTTTCAATTAAGAGTTTCTTCATAATCCTTTTTTCATTTGAATTTGGGATATTTTTTATATCTCCAATTATCTTTCTTATTTATATTTCATTTCTGCATTTTCTATATAAAAAACAATTTTTAAATGCACTTTTAATATTTCTAATATTATTACTTCCTACAGGAACCGTTGTGGCATGGCAGACAACAGCTTCTAGCTTTGGTTTCAGATATTTGTTTAGCTTGATACCAGTAGGAATGGTTGTTGTGTATAAAACACTAAATTTTAAATTTGTTTTAAACTATTTAAAAATTTTTGGTGTCTTTAGTTTAATATCTCTTTTGTTTTTTGAAACAAACTCAATGACAGTATTGCAAGAACAAATTAACACTTTTGGTATTTTCCATGAATATACAGCACCAAATTATGTAATTGGCGTTTTGTATTCTATATTTTCAATTAATAGTTATTTAAAAATAATTTTTACATCCTATGTGGGTGTTTTGTTTTTCAAATTTTTAAATTTAGTAAACATAGACACTTTGTTCTTAGAAAGAATTGATCAGCTCGGGTACTTAAATGAAGATGTAGTGAGAGTATTTAACTACAGCAATGACTTTTACTATACAAACTATTTTATTTTTTTGCTCTTATTCCTAGTAATAGCAAAAAAAATAGATAAATTTAATTTGAGTCAATAAATTCTTTAGTGGTTTTAACAACGAAAGCTAAGTGTTCTTTTGTCAGTCCTGGATAAACTCCAAGCCAAAACGTTCTATTTACAACTGAGTTTGCAACTGGGAAATCTTCATCGTCACCTAAATTCATATCTAGATATGCGGGTTGTAGAACAATATTTCCTGCAAACAAAAGCCTTGTTCCAATGTTGTTTTTATCATAGTGCTTCAACAAATCGTTTCTATTAAATTTATCATTATCTTTTACTGATACTGGAAAACCAAACCAACTTGGATCTGACTTTTCATCCCATACAGTTAATTCGAATTCATCAAATTTTGAAAACTCATCATATAAATAATTGAAATTTTGCTTTCTGATCTCAATAAATTTAGGTAGTTTTTTTAATTGTGAAACCCCTAAAGCCGCCTGCATATCTGTTGATTTAAGATTGTAACCTACATGAGAATAAATATATTTATGATCGTAGCCATGTGGCAAACCGCCAAGCTGCCAGTCATATCTTTTTTTACAAGTATTATCTTTGCCAGAAGGACAATAGCAGTCTCTTCCCCAGTCACGTAATGATTCAATTATTTTTTTTAGTTTAGGATTATTGGTTAATACAGCACCGCCTTCACCAGTTGTAATATGATGAGCTGGATAAAACGATAGTGTTGCAACATCACCAAATTGTCCAACTAATTTCCCATCGTATATTGAACCAAAAGCATCACACATGTCTTCCATTAAAAATAAATCATGCTTTTCGCAAATCTGCTTAATTTTATTCAAATTAAAAGGGTTTCCTAAAGTATGAGCTAAAACAATCCCTTTGGTTTTTTCATTTATCTTTTCTTCAATTTTATCTGGATCAATATTGAAACTACCTTTTTCAGCATCAACAAGCACGGGTTTTAAATTATTTTGAATAATTGGGTTCAGTGTTGTAGGAAAATTAACAGCAGAAGTTATAACCTCATCGCCATCTTCTAGTTCATAAAAAATCTTAAGTGCTGATACAGCAAGCAAGTTTGCAGACGAACCACTATTTACAAATAACGCATGTCTAATACCAGTCGTTTCTCTTAGTTTTTTTTCAAAAATGTCTGTAAATTCCCCACTTGTAAGCCACATTTCTAGACTTGATTCAAGCAATGATATTAAGTCTTCTTCATCTAAAACTTTGCCAGAAACTGGAACCTTAGAAATTAGTGGAACAAAACTTGAATCATTTGTTGCATGAAAATAGTCTTTTGCTAAGTCGAGAATATTTTGTCTTATTTGATTTTTGTCTTTTTCCACATTTATATTTTAATATTTAAATATTTTTAGGAAAATCTAACCTAATCTTATAAAATAAAATAATAATATGCACAATAAAAACTTTGGCTTGACGGTAATTGTTCCTTTTTATAATGAATCAAGCACTCTTAAGAAATCTTTAACAAGCTTGATTGATGAGAAAATAGCTGATGAAATAATACTCGTTGATGACTGCTCAACGGATGATAGTTATCTAATTGCTAAAAATATATCTGACAACTACCCAAGTATCAAGCTATTAAAAAAATCTGTGAATGAAGGAAAAGGTAGTGCAGTAATATTCGCAAAAAATGAGATAAGTTACTCACATTTAATTGTTCAAGATGCTGATTTAGAATATTCTCCTAGAGATATAAAAAAACTATTCAATATATCAAAAAATGAACCTGCTTGTCTAATCCTAGGAAGTAGAACAGAAAGCAATATAAAAAGAAAAAAAATATATAAAAGCCTCGTCTTGATCAACAAATTTTACTCAATTATTTTTAGTATTTTAAATAATTATAAGGTTAGCGATATAGCAACCTGCTATATGTTAATGCCAAGCAATTTCTTCATAGAAAATATAGATAAAGAAAAAGGATTTGGTATTGAGGTAGAGATCTTATCAAGTTTTTTACAGACAAATAATAAAATAATCGAATATCCTATTTCCTATGTTGGAAGAAAATATTCTGAAGGTAAAAAAATTAAACTGAAGGATGGCATTAATATTTTTTTTAAAATAATAAAATACAGCAAATTTATTTTATTTTTTAAAATTAATTAGATACTTATATTTTAAAATCTTTTATGAAATCATATGGAAAGTGTGATAAATATGATTGATAGTTATAGAAGTATATTATTAGTAAACTGATAACTATTAAATTGTAAGCAAATATATTTTCTCTTTTTAACTTTTCTAAACCTATAGATGCTAAAAAAATAGCAAGATAAAAAAACTGTAATATATATGTAGCTTTAACTGTATCTCCCGCTGGTTCTGGGTAGGAAATTACAAACCATAAATATCCAATTAGTGTGGTGATTATGCTGAGGTTAATATAGCTTACAAAAACTTTGTTCGGTTTTTTTTGTTTTATGGCTTTAAAATAAAAAAAGATTATAACTGATGTTGTAAAAAGTGAAAGTAAATTAACTCTGCCAAAATAACTACCAATGTTTAATTGGTTCCGACCGACATCTAAATGCTGAGATGTAAAAGAAAAATAGCCCCAATAGTCACCCCAGGTATCAGCATATAAAGATGTTAAGAATTGATTGCTTAAATAAGGCCTTACAGGACTTTTGAATAATTCTATAAAATGAACAGCTTCAGGAATGTAAAAAAATTGGGGTTTGTTTTTAAAACTAAAACCTAAACTTTCAAGATTAAATGCTGTAAATGAAGAATACTGCATGAATAAACCAATATAAAACCATGAAGAAATTAAAAACCCAACAAAAAAAGAGGCAATTATAAACTTTCTATAACTATGAATATTCCTAATATCATTTATAAAAAATAAAAGAAAGAAGGCTGGAAATAAAAGGAAAGCCCACTGCCGGCTTAGAGCTAGACATCCTATAATTACACCAAAATAAATAACATCTGAAAATCTAAATACAAAATCTTTTTTACTTATCTTTACCAGGTTGTACAGAAGAAGGCTCATAAAGAATACAATATATGGCTCACCTCTAATCATAGAAAAAGTTCTATAACTAACGCTTAACATAGAGATTAATAAAAAATAACTAGTAAATATTTTTGATTTAGTTGAGAAAATTAACCCCAAGGTTTTTAAGTTGATAAAGATAGAAAATATAAACAAAATATACTGAAAAACCATTGTATATTTACCATAAAAAGATTTACAATCACTCAAAAAATCTGTACTTTGAATTACATTTCTACATAAGACCTGCAAAGATGCTGGAAAAATATACGGTAAGGGAGGGCTAAAAAATTCCCTACTATCTAAATTAGTAGGCAACTTAAAATCACGAGGTAAGTATTTGGAAAAGTAATCAATATAGCTAAAGTGTGCTGGAGCATCATATCCTAGCAATGGCGTGTAGTGAAAATAGTTGTAAATTAAAATAAAAGATGTTGAAAACATCAACAACAAAAATAAGAATTTTGAAATTGACTCTTTTTCTAAAATTGTTTTTAATTTCATTCTATGTATCAATATAAACTTTAATTTTTATAATAAATTATTTTTCTTAATCAAAATATATTATTATTTAATAAATGAGTAAACCTCAGTATTTGTTATTAATACCGTGCTTCAATGAAGAAGAAAATATCTCTTCTGTATTGTTGAATTTAGAAAAATATTCAAAACATGAAAATTTTGATATATTAGCTATTAATGATGGGAGTACAGATAATACATTAAAAATACTCGTTAATCAAAATTCTATAGATTATGTATTGAGTAGTAATAACAACAAAGGGCTTTCTTCAGTATTCACTTCTGCTCAAAAATTTTTTTTAAGTAGAAAGTATGATTATTTAATTATCTATGATTGTGATAGTCAATATCCAAGCGAAGAAATAGATACTTTGATAAATATGTCAGCATTTTCTGACATAGTCATCGGTTGTAGAAATTTTAAGAAAAACAATCACTTCTCAAAAACTAAAAATATTTTACAAATTGTTGGAAGCAAAGTAATTAGTTGGATTGCAGGAATTAATGTTTCAGATGTTACTTCTGGATTCAGAATTTTCAACAGGCATGCTTTAGAAAATATAGTAATAACAAATAATTTTACATATACCGTAGAATCAATACTTCAATCTAAAACACATAGATTAAAAATAAATACATTTTTATTAAAATCATTTAGTAAGACTAGAGATTCAAGGCTTTTCAATAATAATTTAAAATATTTACTTTTAACTATAAAAACAATTTCGAACACTTTGCTTTTTTATAAAGAAAAAACAATATTAAGAATAATTTATGTTTTAAACTTCACAATTGCTGGATTATCTTTATCAAGATTCTTTATTCCATATTTTTTAGATGGAAGTAATCCTGGAAATATACAATCACTTATTTTTGGAAGTCTAATTATTACATCGACTCTTTTGCTAAATATAATTTTTTACCAAAAAATAAACATGAAACAAATAGAATCCTTGGCTATTCAAAAGTCTTATCCAAGCCATTCACAATTGACAGTGAAAAAGTAAAGCCTTACAACTTCTTTTCCAATATTGCGTAAATTGAGATTCCAAATTTCGGATTTAATCCGAGAAATCTTATAAAATATTCAATATTAGAAATCATTAAAAACATTTTATTTAATAATTTTCCTGTTTCATAGGTTGAGTGGATATTTTTAGAAAATTTAAGCTGGATAAATCTTATAGGCAATAAAAGGAAGTTAAAGCCAAACCTATAAATTATATTGTAATCACTGCAGTCACTCATCAAAGTCTTCCATGTGTATCTCCTATAGTGTTTAAGTTCCTTATCGTGATTACTCCATAAACTCATGTAGGCAGGGACACCAATAATAATGATGCCATTTTTGTTTAGGTATTTTTTTAAACTTTCCATAAACTCATAAGAGTTTTCAATATGTTCCAGCACATCAAGCATTACTATTAGATCAAATTTTTTTTCAATATTATTTAGGTCATTATAAAATTTATTGATTTTGTCATCTAAATTCTGTTTGAGATGCTCAATAAATTCATCTTCGGTTTCCAAAACATCAACACTTCCAAAATCTTTAAGTAACTTAATATTATTACCAAGACCTGGGCCAATTTCAAGAATGTGGTTAATTTTTTTTTCTTTTAATTTTTTATCTATAAGAAATTTTAATAACTTTCTTTTTGCTATGTACCACCACCAATCATTATTCGGCTCTAATGGAATGGGAGATTTGCTCATTAGCTCACAAACCTGTATTTAAATATTGTATATATAAAATTGAATCCATCTTTTAAGCCTATCTTTTTTCCTTGTTCGTAAGATCTTCCTTCATATTTTATAGGAACTTCTTTAATTCTGTTTTTTGTTTTTAAAAACTTAGCAAGAAGCTCCACTTCGATAGAAAATCCTTTTTCCTTAGTTTCAAAATTTTTAAAAAATTCACTGGGCATTAGCTTGTAGCATGTTGCTATATCGCTTACTTTGTTAAAAAATATAATTGAAAAAAGTAAAGACAGACCTTTGTTTGCAATCAGTGTTCTAAAATAAAGATTCTTTCTTGACTTTTCTCCTTTGAATCTTGTCCCTAATATCAAACAGCTTGGATTTTTAATAGCTAAATCAAACATTTCCTGTATGTCTTCTGGAAAGTACTCTAAATCCGCATCATGAATTACAACATGAGAAGTATTAATATGCTTTTTTGCAATTTTAAGTGCACTCCCTTTACCTAGATTAGAAGTGTTGCTTATAATTTCTATAATTTTGTACTGTTTTGCTAATTTATTTGCAATATCAAGTGAATTGTCTGTTGAGCCATCATTAACGAGAAATATTTTTTCAATATTTTTTATTTTTAAAACTCTATTTACAGAAGTTTCCAAGTATCTTTCTTCGTTAAAAAAAGGTATTACAACGGAAAGATTCATATCGTAAATTTTAACTCAGTATTAAAACTACTAATCATTTAATGTGTAGATTCTAAATCTATTTATATCAACAGCTTTTTTATAATCCAAAGCTTCTAGTTTTATTTTTGTATTAAACCTAAATGTAATAATGTAATCTACGTTTTTGACTTTTCTAAACTGCACTCCTTCTTGACTGTTTTTAATATTATGTTCTTTAAGTAATAATAAGTCCATAATCCTACCAGTAGTATATGGTGAGAAGTAATAATCTGGATATTTTTGACCAAACTGATCTATCCATTCAAAATTATTCCCAGATAAATCATAATAAACTTTAATTTCTCCATTTTTAATAAGAGACTTCTCAACTGAATCTTTGTAGATGTAGTCAACAACATCTAATTTGTATTTCAAAGGAACATCCGAGCCTGATAATAAATAGTCATCATAATTAATATATTCTCTATATAAGAATGTAGAGTAAGTTAAATTAATTAGTGAAAATATAAATAAAGAGATTGAAAATACTTTTATTAAATATTTTCTAAAGATTAGTTGATCAATTGCCTCTGATATGAAAAGTAAAGAGCCGATAAAAAAAGTGAAATAAAATGGCAACTCCATGTCTATTCTCTCATTTATAAAAAAATTTGGGCCGCCTAATAATGGTGATAAAAGGTAGTAAGAAATTGTAAAAAATAGTAATATTTTCGGTCTATAAGAAATTTTTATTTTCTTATTTGTAAATAAATTTAAAAAAACTACTAGTAAAAGAAAAAATGAAAACACTAAAGATATTAAAAAATTTAACAACCTAACTGAAGTTCTAATTCTTAAAAGTAGTAACGAAAAAATTTCATAATCTGAATGGATTAAAAATGGATCATAATAATTGTTATAAAATATTGTCTGAAAAATATCTATTATATTTGTCCTTACAGAAGGTGAACCTGAGTTAATAATTAATGAAGAAAAATCTATGCTCTTAAAAAACGGTATCCAAACAAAAAATATTAAACACAAAAATATACAAAAATTTAAAAAAGAGATTAAATTAAATTTAAGAAAATCGATTTTTAATTTTTGTTTAACAACCAGATAAGTAACTACTAATACAAAACAAGCTGAGCTTAAAAAACCACCTAAATAAAAACTAGAGAGAAGAAGGGTCATATTCAGTAGTTGAAATATATTAATTTCTTTATTGTTTTCTATTGAATTAATTAATATACCAAAAATAAACAGGTTTAAAGATATTGAAAAGAATTGACTCCATAACTCAGTTGAGCCAAATACAAAATAAGTATTAAATATTAGTGCAGGATATAAAAAATAAGTGTATCTATTCTTTACGATCTTTAATGAACTTATAAAATATGTGAGCATGAACAACTGTAAAATTGAATAAAAAATAACAGATTGTTTAAAACCGGGAACATAGCTTATTAATTTCCCCAAAAAAACCATTCCATTTGGATTTGGTATAGATTTTGAACTAATCAGCCCAGTTGGGATATCTGAAATTCCAAAATTTAACCCAAGCCAATAATTAGTAGCTTGGTCTTCTCGCCACTGACCTACATCGGTTATGAAATATATTAAGATCAGAAATATTGATGATCCAATTAAAATTATGAAATTTTCTTTATTACTTGTTTTTGTTAATTTATTTAAAATAATGTAAATATTTTAAACGTTTTAATTCAAAAGATTTTAAAAAAATTAGATAAAGTTATAGTTATGTATAAGTTGATTAAGGCAAATAAGAAATTAATAAGTTTTTCTATACTTTTTGTAATATTAATTGTAACTTTATTGTTTATCTCATTTCTTCCAAGCAATAAATGTGGAGATACATTATCCGAATTTTTAATTGATAATCCTTATCAAAAAAATATCATTGGGAAAGATTTAAATCTCATTCCTGAAATACAAAATATAAACTGTATTGGAAAAATACTAAATATGCAATCTACAAATAATAATAAGGATGTATTTGTTGGCACAAACGACACCGTCTATTTTTTTATTATATTTATAAACCCATTCTTTTTTATTCTTTGCTCAAAGGTATTGGGTATTAAAAATAATTTAAGTCTTCTAATCAACTTAGTTTTTATACTTGTAATTGAATATATTTTTAATTTTAGAATTGGATACAGTTTCTTTAGTTATAATCTTTTTGTTTATCCACTTTTAGTTTTCTTAACGTATCAAACTGTTTTAGGTAAAAATGAATGACCTAAAAAAACTGAAAGGGCTCGTTAATTACTTAATACCATTATTTTTAATTTATTTTTCAATTTTTCATTATAAGTATTTCGGTATTTTTATATTATTTATATTCTTTATTAAAAATTATTTAAAAATTGAAATAATGAATTTAATATTTTACAAATACTATCCCTTATTTTTCTATTTATTAAAATTTATTTTTAATTTAGATGAAAATTTCAATTATTTTCATAAGTCCTCAATTCAACTTAATTATTACGAAAAAGCTAGGTTTTTGGATTTACAAAATTTATTTTTAGAGTTAGTTTGTAACTCTGGTACAGGTTTTACACATACCTTTAACTTTGACCATAATTATATTCTTTCTTGTCCCTATAAAAATTACTGGGGACCATTGTCTACAATTTTAAGTTTGAATAATGTTGATGTTTGGATTTCTACTCTTCTTTTAAGCTCTATTGCATTAATTGTGCTTGCTTGGCTTTATTTGTCTGAATATAAAAAACTAGATACAAATCATTTTTTATTATTTGCTCTTTCAATTAGTCCTCCTGTAAATTTCTTAATTGACAGAATGAATGTAGATATATTTATTTTTTTAATCACATTTATTCTTCTAAAAAATATAAAGAAAAACCTAATATTCAAATTGATAATTTTAAGTGTATTTACTCTTTATAAACTTCACCCAATAATTTTATTTTTTAGTATTTTTATATATTTTTGCTTGAGACGCCACAAAATAGAATCCTTAATTACTCTGATTTTTTTGGGTGTTAACTCTATCATAATATTTAACTTTTATTCCCAAAATAATTTTGTAACAGCAAGACCTTACTTATCATATAGAAGTTTTGGTGTATTATCAGATGCAACTTTTATTTCAAAATTTTTAGGCTCAATAGTAACTAGCTACCTAATATTAATTTTATTTTTAATTATCCTTACCTATTTTATTTATAAATCTCTAAAACAAAACGAGTACGAATTAAATTCAGTATTTTTCAATATTGCTTCTTGGTTTATTGGAGTAAGCATGTACTCAAATTATGACTATAGAATACCTATACTTATATTTATATTTCTTCATCTTTTTAAATTAGATATATATTTACTTAACATTAGCTTGTTGATATTTGTATTTTTATCACCATTTCCAATTTCTAATTCATTTATTTACCTACTTGAATCGAACATTTTTTCAAATAATTTTATTGATGTAAGTTTTTACATAATTCTGGGATACTTAATATCAATTCAGTATTTAACAATAAAGTCTGTGAGAAAACTGTAAGAGACTTTTATAATTAAATCATGAAATCTGTAAATATTGTTATACCGCTTTATAATGAAGCAGAAAGTTTGATCAAATTCGTAGCTTATGTTGAAGAAAACTTAGATTTATCCAGTTATAATTTTATAATTTCATTAATCGACGATGGATCTTCCGACAAAACTTGGCATGAAATAGAAAAACTAAAAAATAGAGATGTAACATATAGAAAAATAAAACTTTCAAGAAACTTTGGGCATCAAGGAGCAATTTTTGCAGGATTAAATTTTTTCAACGAAGATGCTGCAATAGTTCTAGATGGTGATTTTCAAGATGATCCTAAATACATTCCAAAAATGTTAGAGTTGTGGAACCTTGGTAATGATATTGTTTTAGCAAATAGAACAAAAAGGAAAGAAAATTTTTTAAGAAAATTTTTAATTTCAATTTACTATCGATTACAAAATAAATTGTCTGAAATTAGTATTCCCAAAAATGTTGGGCATTATTCATTAATGGATAAAAAAGTTGTAAATCAATTAATTGACTTTAAAGAAAGTAAGAAATTTTTACTTGGGTTGAGGTCTTATGTAGGGTTCAAAACTGTGCATATAGACGTTGTCAGAAATAAAAGAGCATATGGTAACTCAAAAATGACATTCAAAAAACTCCTTCAACTTTCAAGTGAAGGATTGATTGGATTTTCAACAGCTCCATTGAATTTAATAGGGGTTGTTGGAATATTGATATCAATTAGTTCAATTTTATTTGCTTTATATGCATTGTTTGTAAAAACTATTTTAGGAAATACATTATTTGATTGGAATTTTGGGTTAACATCTATATATTTTCTCTCTGGAATTCAATTACTCTCTATTAGTATTTTGGGGCAATATATTGCCAAAATATTTGATGAAACCAAAAATAGACCTCAATTTATTATTGAAAAAGATTTAGAAGATTAAATTATTTATGAATAATTTACTTTAATTAATCAAAGTTTAAAATTATATTCCACAAAATAACAATTTTGAATAAATTAATTTGAATCTAACAATTGAAGGAGTTTCTTATCAAAATGATCTTTATTATATTTCATAGAAATGACATTAAAAGCATTACTTGCTATTTGATCAAGTAATGAATCGTTGTAATAATATTTTTTGATACTATTTACCCACTCATTTAATTCATTTGATTTAACATATAAAATATTTTTTTCGTGGGCGAAAACATCCTTATTCCAAAAGCCAATATTATCAGTAATCATTACTGGTGTTTTACAAGACATTGATTGCATAGAAACACTTTGCCCAGAAGATACTAAATTATTTTGTACAGGGAGTATTGTAAGCCTTGATTCTTCATAAAATTTCTTTATTTCTAAATCTGAAATATCCTCACTATGCCATTTTCCAGATACTATTTATACATTGTTTAGATTAATATTTTGCAATGTAAGATCTTTAGAAATAAAAGTAAATTTTATTTCAGGAAATTCTTTAGCTATTGGTTCCAACAGTGAAAAATCTCTAGAGCTATCATTTCCAATAAACAATATTCCTTCTTTTTTAATTGTTGTTAAATTACTACTCCAGAAACTAAAATCAGGACAAAATTCATTTAAATAAAATTTTGACTTAAGATTTTTAAAATTCTTCGTAGCATACAAATATTCGGCATAGGATGTAAATATAATTTTTGATACAGTTAAGTAGAACAATTTAAGATATATATTTCTCATAATTTTTTGAACTGTGTTTGTTTTTCTAAATGAAAATAGCCCCGAATTTATAACTAGAACTTTTTTTTGTTTGAAAATATTTAGAAATAATAAATATGGGACTGCAGAAACGCCTAAAGCAAAATTAGTAAAGATAAGTGTATTGTTATTATTAAATATTTTTAAATATTTAATTCTACAAAATTTTTCTGAGTTTGTTTGCAACCTAGTTAATTTAAATATTACTTTATCGTAAAACTTAAAAAAAAATTTGAAAAAATTTTTAGGAGTTTCTACTTCATACAAAGAAGTTCTATATAACTTACTTGCCTCCAAATAAGTATAAAAAAATTCTTTAGAAGATTGTTTAGTAGAGTAAATTCTTTTTTTCCGCCCTGGATAAAAAAAATATGCTATTTCAGATTCTTTATTCACATCCATATTATATTTGATAAGTTTTCATCTATATATATATTCATTAATAAATTATATTTACAAGAAAACATAGTTTATCAACTTATTAAATAATAAATCAAATTGAATATCTCTACTGATACAATTTTTGTCAAAACTAATAAATTTGAATTCAATGATTCAATCAACGGTGCATTGTAGCTAAACGGAAATAGTTCAAGATTGCAACAATGAGAAATCTTCCAAAAAGATGAATAAATGATAAAAATGAATAGCATTAAAATTTTATTCAGGCTAATTTTTGGTTTAGTCTCATCCAAAAAATAAAATACTGAAACGGTAATTAAAAATAGAACTATCCATCTTCCCCAATCATATCCAAGTAATAAAAGTGGTGTGTATGAAATAAAATATAAACCTATAATTTTATTTCTTTTAAAAAAATCTGGATTTAAAAAGAAAGGACATAGTCCTAAAAACAGTGAGCTTAAATAGTAAGTTGATGAGGTTTTATTTAAAAACCCTAGGGTTTGATTTAAATAAACAGTAGAGGAAGAGTTTACAGCGTCTACAAATTGGGAATCAAGGGAATTGCAGTTTAAAGTGAGATTTTTTTTGGAGTTCATTTCGTTACAAAAAAATATTTTGGAAAATTCAATATTATTTGCGAAAATAAACTCTCCACCAACATAAAAAAATAGTGGAGCGGAAAATAAAATTATTGGTCTAAAATTAAAACCATATTTTTTTAATAATATTACAAAAGCAGGAAATAAAAATAAATTCGAAGGATGCGAGAATACGGAAAAATAATAAAGAAATAAAGGTATGAATATATTTTTTTGATTTATTAAATTATTTACTAAAAACAAAAATGCAAATATCCCAAGAAATTCTTTTCTAAAAGATCCTCTAATGTCATAAATATAAAAGCTTATAAAAGCTGGGCTCAAAAATAATAAAAGGGAGATAAAATTTTGTTTATTTTTAGTAAATATTTCATAAAGAAAATAAGAAACCATAGCCGACAAGAAAAAAAACAAAGTCAGCAATTGAACCCTAGGGTCAAAAAATTCACTAAAAAAAGTTAATACTGTCCCAACTAGCCCTCTCCTGTTGTAACCCTGTTAATAGTTTGTATACCATAGAGAGAAATGGTAAAAATTGTTATCATCATACATAAATTTTTTCATTTCATTTACTCCTAAAAAAACCCATGAAATTAAAAAGATTTTTAGGTCAGCATGAAAGTTTTCTGTAGAAATTGATTTATCCAATAAAGTCGCTTTGAAAATTATTCGAATTGAAGCAATACTCATTAAAGAAAAAAATACAAAACTAAATTGAGAAGACTGAAAATTAATTATGTTTAGAAGAGTAAAAAAAATTAAAACATACTTAATATAATTAATTAAATTTTTATCATTATCATTTGAAATAAAAAATATTAAAAAAAATAAAAATATTATTAACGCAATATAAAAAATAAAGTTGTTTAAAACAAAAAATATTTCATTTAAATTATTATTTGTAACAAACATGCCAAAACATTTTGATCCTAGAGCATTAAGTCCTGAAAAAACTTCTGGAAATATACTTATACTCACAAAGGAAAGATTATCTTTATATAAATTATCTCTAAATAAATCAACATTATTTATTAACGAATTAGAGCTTATATTTATATTGCATAGTTTTGATTTGCTAGTTTCAAAACTAAAGTTTCTAAGAATCCTATTAACATTAAAAAATAACAAAAAGATAAACAAAAAGATAGATAAATAATTACTTAATCTGTCTAAAGTTTGCGATTTTAAAGTTTTTATATTATTCACACACAAGATTCTAATAAAAAAAGGACGTCTCATCATTGATAGTTGTATAAGTTTTTAAATACAATTAGTTTTATCGTGAATGGCAACAATTTCTTTGTTAAATGTTGTCAAACTTAAAGTTGATATAGTGACTTTTTTCAAAAATATGAAAAACTTTTTAACCAATTTATTTTTTGATCATCAAGTATTCCTTAAATTTAGAATTTTTATATATACTTGTTGCTCCAGTGTTGGACAAGTGAGTTGAATCATTAAAGTAATTAAGGTTATTTGAATCAACAAAATTACAGACTGTTTTTAGACAAAAGAGATTAAAAACATCAATATAGTAAAAATTTGACTTTTTTGATTCACTTATATATTTACTAAAAATATATTTATACTCATCATTTTTAAAAGACATCTCTTTATAAAAATCTTTGTTGTTACTTATAAAATACCTTGCATTTTTTTTATAATACATAATTTCATCAACTGGTGAATTGGGCACAAAACCCAAAAATAAAATTGTGTTTCCATTTTCTAAAAACAAATTTAGTGTTTCATGAAACAAGTTATCACTAACCTTTCCAAATCTCCAACTTCCACCCATTACAATTGTTGAATTGGTAATTTTACTTACATCCTCGTAGTACTGTTTACCAATAGTAAAATCGCAAAAACTAATTAGTGGATAACAACCTGCTTGCGTGTAGTCAGTAACAGTATAAGATTTTAAAATATCATCATTAAGAAACCCTCCTACTAGGGAACCGATGGAGGAATCTCCTAAAAAGTATAAATTACTAGAACCACTACCAAAAGTACAGGCACTATCAATTTTGTCTCTGGAAATACACAAATTATTATCTTTACCAATTAAGTAATTAGTGCCAGGTTTGGTATTGAGACTATTCTTGTTACTTAATTCAAATTCAGGATATAAAGTATTGTATATATTATGAATAGTGATAAGCGGAACAAAAAATAACATTAAATATATGGCTACCTGAAATCTATTAACTTTTTTAAATCTAAATTTTTGCTCAATGAATAAATAATTTATTAAAGATAAAATATAAATTGCTAGCAATATAGCTAATACATTTATCCAATTATTAAAGTCTATAAACTTATCACTACTTGGTGTTGAAAAATAATTATTATTTCTTATACCAGCAAAGATTGGTTGATGTATGAGGTATAGGGAATATGAAATGTTACCTATATGGATTAATAACTTACTAAAAACACCCTTGGTAATTTGAAAATCTGATAATAGTATTATGCAAGTTAAAAGCAGTATTAAATATAAAGTAGAAAAGTTTGCTTTCAGTAATAATAGTAAAGATAACATAGTTAGAAAAAATTTTGAATTTACCTTCGGTTTTAATTTTTTTCTTAAAAAATATATTCCCCCTCCAAGAAGTAACTGCCAAGCCCTAGTAAAGGGACTGTAGAAAATGTAATTCTCATAACTAAAAAATATTTTGTTTAGACCAAGTAGAAAGTAAATTGTTTCACTATAAAAAAATAATGAAATGAAAATTAAAATAACTATTATTAAAAAAATATATTTTCTTGCAAATTTAAATAAAAATAGCAAAAGTACGGGGTATATTAAGTAAAACTGTTCCTCGATACTTAAGCTCCATAAATTAATAATTAAGTTTTTATCAGAATCAACGGAAAAGTAGTCAATTTTTTGAGAAAAGAAAATATTACTAACAAAAAAAATTGAGTACTTAATTCCTCTTATTAGCTCAAAAAACTGTTCAGCAGTCAGATTGTATATGCCAATTAAAATAGTTAATGACAGCGTTGAAAATAAACCAGGAATGATCCTTTTGGCTCTTTTAGTATAAAAATTTTTAAAAGAAAAACTATTTTTTTCTAGGTCATTAAGTATTGTTCCAGTAATTAAAAAACCACTTATTAAAAAAAATACATCGACTCCTAAATATCCTTGAGGAAAAAATGATTTATTTAAATGATATAAAGTTACCGCTAGAACTGATATGCCTCTTAAAATTTGAATTTCATATCGCATATTTGAAATTATAGTGCTAGAAGCAATAGAAAAGTAGATACATCGTACATGCAGTTCTAATATTTATTAAGTTTTTAAATAAATAT
>MDTA01142456.1_pt1 | contig 18638 bp, 16 predicted proteins | sample 811151 | NCBI WGS metagenome assembly MDTA01 (sample SAMN05326648, study PRJNA326480) | marine metagenome | isolation source: seawater | place: Indian Ocean: South | collected 2010
CCCAGTTTAATTCACCAAAACCATCTTCTCTCGTTTTTTTAATAATCTGGGTTTTATTAAAATTACAATCAAACTCTTCAATGGCGTTTCTTACAAAATCTTTAGATTGATATGACAGCATCGGTGAATAAAGTTGCATCATTTTATAGTTGTGCTCAATCAGGTCTCTCCCTTCAACAATATTGGAAAAAAACTTAAGCTTACTATCTGCATTTTCGCAAAACTCCACCACCTCATCAATTGTGTAATCCTTTTCTGATGATAAAAAAGATAATCTCTTGCTGATAGATTTTAAGCCAGCCCCCTTAATTCCGGGAAGGTTGTCCGAAGCATCACCGTCAATAGCCCTAGCAAGAGCCATATTTGATGGGTGAATACCATAATCCTCAATGACCCTTTTTCTATTCATCACAAGATCAGCAGTAGGACGATAAAGAATCGTATTCTCGTCACAAAGCTGCAGAAAATCCTTATCGTTCGAGATTATGACTTTCTGCCAATCTTTATAATAAGATAGCTTACAAGTGTGTGCGATAACATCGTCAGCCTCAATCTTTGGTAGCATTATTTGTATGATTGGCATATCATTAAAATACTCAATCACTCTGGTTTGTTGCCAAATCTTGTTTTGAAGTTCTTGATCATCTGTAAGATTATGGAAAGCCCTATTCAACCTTATTGGTTTGCGACCGGCTTTATAGTTCTTATCCATTGTCTTTCGTTTTCGTGAGCCATCTGGTCCGTCCCAAACTACGACAATAGAATCAGGCTGCGTAATTCTAACCAATTTCTGAAGAATCTTGATTGAACCCTTAATACCACCGATCGGTTGACCGTTTGTGGATAAAGATGGATCTACAATATAGGCTCTTAAAAACATGTTTAGAGCATCTATGATAATAACCCTTTTCATTTTAAGTCACCGGCACAGTTAGATCTTCTGGATCTTCATAAAAAGTTGATGCATCTCCCTGTCTCTTATCAAACTTCTGGACGATTTCTTCATCCATGATTCTAATAACACGGTTGCGGAATTCTTCATCACTTGCGATTAGCTCAGTCCACTTGGAAGGTTGAAACTTTTTGGTGTACCCATCTGCAGTTGATAGTGTGTACCATGCACCCGCAGACGTAAGACTATCTGATCCCTTGATTGCATCGAACCAGCTTTCTTCGTCTCGAATACCAATTTCTTCAGTGCCCCACAGAATGCGGAATGCACATGATCTACCTTGTGTACCAAAGCGAGACTTTTCAAGTTTTACCTTAACCTCGGAACCAATTCGAAACCCCTTATCATCTTCGATAAACGATGACTTTGCCTTGCGACCGGTGAGCCAGATGCGTAAAGAATAAGCATAATGCATAGCCTTTCCTCCCGGCGTGATGTACGGCGTCGTCATAGCAACAACACGTGCGTTCGGTCCTTGTGGAATGTTTGTCTTTAATTGATTTAAGACTAGAAACGTAGCTTGTTTATCTGCCAATGGGATGGTCAACTTTGACATTCCCTTAGCCAAGATGCGCGCTTTCACAGCCATTGAAGATTGAGGATTAAAGTCGCCCTCTACATCTGAGACTGAAGGCGTAAATGCCAAGGAGTCCCAAATAAATACAAGCTGTTCATCAGTCGCCCCAAGAAGTTCTTCAATGGTCTCCAGAACAAACTCCACAGAGGACGCTTGAATATACATTAATCGCTCTAAATCGCACCCTGACCGCTCTAAGAACATTGGATCGATGGCTGACTCGGAATCGAAATAAACAACAAGCTTGCCCGTTTTCTGAGCGTTTGCTGCGATCTGAGCAGCCATGTAAGATTTACCCGTCGATTCTAGACCAGCAATCTCTGTGACTTTACCAACAGGAATGCCAGCGATTTTTCCTTTACAGATAATGGAATCAAGCCAGCGTGAGCCGGTTGGGATCCATTCTTTAACTGAGGTGGGATTATCACCTGTTAAATCATGAGCGACACTTCTGCCTGCTTTTTTATTCACTAGTTTTAATAGGTCTTGCATATCCACACGACCCGCTTTCGCTTTTGCTTTAGCCATATAATCTCCTTAAGTTTTATAATCAAATCTAACCACCACTTCTCGGTGGCGCTGCCCCTTTACCCGTCTGCCCTTAGCAGCTATTCTTATTTTAACACGTGGCGAGGCGTTTGTCACGTACTTTTTGTCAATTTCACAAATTTTTCTAGGCGTCAAAAGATATTTAGCAATTGCTCTCGGCTCGTCTTTATATAACCTTTTACCACTTAGCATCTCGTCTGTAACAGTTTCTCTAAAAAGCGGCACTTTGTCCCATGCATTTTTTAACGCATCATCTAGAATTTGACCAGTCGAACTTTTCCAAGAGTCCCATGCATGATTCGGCATGATTACTTTACTGTCCGGAAAAATTGCCAGCAAGTTTTGAATGATGCCGTCTTCGGGCGGCGTCAAGAATTCTTTTATCTCTTCGTAACATAATTTAAAGCATTTATGCGTATACGGAACACCGCCAGAAGCCAACTGTATTGTTCCTTCCTTTTTAACTGAGATTCCGCCGCGGTCATCTTCAAATATTAAATCTGCTTTTGGTTCTCTGTACTTTAGTTTTACTTCAGAGCTGTGTTTCAAGCCGGTAGCACTTCCAAATTGTGATATGATATTTTCGTATGCAGTTTGCACCTCTGGTCGGGCGCAAGTATCGCCTGTCGCATAGCGGCAGTAATCTGTAATATCTATTTCATATTGTCTTCCTGTGGTTTTCATTTATCTTCCTATAATTAAAATTTCTGAAGATGCACCCATTTTACCAGTCGCTACATTCTTCATGCCATAAGCCCATTTAGCATCGATGATTTCGTAGCCGTCGTACATTTCCTTAATTGTCTTGCTATTGTTATAAGACATAACCCATCCTGTACGTTTTGTCAAGATGGAATACAGTCTTTCATGATCAAATAATCTGTGTAAGTCTCCGTTAGTGCCATATAATGCGTTTTGAGTAGTTGGCAGCATGTATGGGGGATCAAGATACAAAAACGCTTTTGGGTGATAATAAATAGCATCCTCAAAGTCTGCATAATCCACTCTAAAGTTTTTAGCTTCGAAGTCTCTTAATCTCTGAACCGATGAATCTGTGAATCGTGCGTATGATGCCTTTTCGGACCATCCGCCACTGAACGTGGCGCCAGAAAAACTAGCGCGATTGATAGCATAATATTTTGCTGCTCTCTCATAAGAGAACATAAACGATTCAGTCTTAAGATCCTCGCGATATTGACGGAATGATTCTTTTGAACAACCTGTCACAACATCACCGTTGCGAATCTGGTACTGTTCTCGTAAGTTCTGTACTTCGTCAGCTAGGCGATTGTTATTTTCGCACAGCGCCATCCAAAACCACACTAGTTGCTTCATCTTGTCATAACCACGCACTTCAGTACCCCTGCTGGCGACTGCCAACTCAACAGAGCCTCCACCAAAGAAAGGTGAACAAAGTCGATCAATGTCTTCCGGTATATGAGGCAGTATGTGCTTAACAGCACGGGATTTACCTCCCGGATATCGTAACGGTGTCTTCATAAAATAGCCTTATTTTTTTATTATGGTCATGACCTTATTGTAAACGTCTATGCCGCGGTCAATGCAATCTTTAATTGCAATCGACTCCTCCTGTAAAAGTGTTTCTAGGCTAGTGTCAGGAGGGAGCTTTTTTATAATTTTATAATCAAACACTTCGCCATAGTTAATGTAGTCTTCTTGTAGTAGCTTGTTTTCATGAGCATGCCTCTTTAGTCTCTTTTTGTGGTCTGACAGTCTTCTTATGCATTCTCCAGACTGACCCACATATACCTTACCATTTACCTTGTTTGTAATTGTGTATATTCCCGAGTCCAATCCTTTACGATATTGACGGTGATGCTCAACAATACGATCGTTATTACTTTTCTGGTAATCTCGCTGGTATCCCTTGCGACACTCTTTACAAGCACCGTATCGCCCATCTACAGTCTGTTTGTGTTTATAAAAATCAGTCAATGATTTTATTTCTCCACACTTATTGCATTTTTTAGTTTTCACTATACCACCTAAAATAGCGGCAGACTTTTTACCGGTCTGCCAGCGGCTGTTTGTCACTCTACTGCTGTATCAGCAGAGTCCGCGGTATCTGCCGCGGTGTCTTCATCCTTATCCCCACAAGCCATCATTAGCGTTGTGGCAAGGATTGGTAGAACGAGTCTCATTTTGTCTCCTTTATCTTTAGACGGTTACAACTTTACCAGTATCTGAAGCAATTGTCAATTGTTTTGGAAAAATAATTTTAGAAAATGCAAATTTTAGGCCGATAGTATCCTTTAGGAAGTCGTTCATCTTCTTCACTCGGTTTACAAAATTTTGTCTGTCTGTTTCCAATGCAGTAAGCGTTTCTTTAGGCTTATAAATTTGACAATGAATGACTATGTTGTAGCTTTCGTCTCCAACTAAAGTTTGATCGTGTTTCGCGAATGCCAGGGGCAACAGAAAATCTCGGTCAAAAGTTTTTCCATTCGTGGTAGTGACCGCTATGTAAGTGTTTGTGGTCTCGTCAAAATGCTCTAAGAACTTTTTTCTCTTAGGTTTTCCATTTCTTCCGATTTCAACACCAGTGTCAAGTTTATTTTTAGCTAAATCGTTTGTAATGTCCGCAAAAGTAACAGACTTAACTTTACTGTTAACATTGCTTCCTGATTTAGCCCAAAGATTGTAAATTTTTGTTCTAGTACCAGAATATAAAAACTGTCGTGGGTGTACAAGATCCATTATTGCGTCAAATTGATCTCTGTCAGGGAAATCTCCGTCAGGCATAAGCCCGTTAAACGTGATATCTTGCTTTCTCAAATTTGAAAGTTGTAGTGGAATGTCCTTGTAGCCGTATGGATTGGTGCTTGGCGCAGGATTGTTTTGAATTCTAGATAACTCAATTGCAAACACACCAGAAACAGGTTCTCCATATGTTCCGTCTTCATGTATCTCAAACAAACTTTGCGAAAGCTCAAATGCTGGGGTGTGTGTGTTTCCAAGAATATACTGGTTGGTGAAAAATCTGTGGTGTCCTGTTTCAATTCTATATTGATCGCCGGTAACGTGGCAGACCATCGGGGGATATTGTATGATTCCCTTGCTGCTGATCTGGGGGGCCAACTCTTCACGACAATATTTTTCATCAGAGACCACTTTTCTAACTTGAGTGTTACTTACATTATCTTGAGTGAGACTAAGAAATCCAGTTATAAATCTTCTGAATGTCTTATCACCAGATTTCACAAATAACATTTTACTGTGATCTGGGTGAAGTCGCGGATCTAGATGTCCGCATTCAATTGCTTCATTAACAATATCTTCTTCGCTTTTAGTAAGCGCACTAATTTCGAATTTTGGTTTTAATTTAATCATATTACTCATGTTGTTCTCCTTAAAATAGCGGCAGACTTTACACCGGTCTGCCAGCGGCTGCAGCTATTCAGTTGCTTCTGTGGTTGTTTCCTCGGTCGAATTAGTTTCTTCGCTATTCGTCGTAGCAGAAACCTCCACGGGTGTCGTGGTTGCCTCGGTTGTTTCTACTGCAGGGGTAAACTCACTTACCTCTTCTGCTGGGGGCTCATACGAGCAAGTCCCATAAGCTGTTGCGACGACTAATGCGCCACCAACAACTGTTACTTGGACCTTCCATCGCGCCCATACTGATCTCAACCATTCCATAATATTCTCCTTTTTTATTAATAGAATAATGCGGCAGACTATTTACATTTAGACCGGTCTGCCAGCGGTTATATACAAGTCTTTTACTTGTTTGCCATCAATTCATCAAATGCTTTGTCAACTGGGTTTTGACTATCAGCACTATAACGGCTCGTTTCTGATGATCGCTGTTCTGCACTAAGATTTCCAGAAAGCTGTTCATCTAAGATAGCATCTATCTGTTCTGGAGACAAACGCTCAAACAAGCTATCAAAGTCTGGCATATGATCAAGTAGAGCGGGGATTGCCTCTTGATCTTCAAGTAGCGTCGAAGTGCTTCGACGCATTTTCAGACTTGTTTGGGGATAGGCACCGGGTGTGGTGGGTTTTGTGTAGACTAGTGTTATATCGGTGCCCTCCAAACTGTCAGTAATGTCGCCATATTCTGGATCTAGAATATAACCAAGAAGGAGTTCATAAGCTTTCTTTCCATAGCCGTACACCTTAACTCCTTCATTTTCTTGTCCACGAACAATAACAGGGGAAAAATAACGTCCGCGTACGAATAGTGACTTCGCAAGCTTCTTGCTTTCCTCATCATTGTTGTTGACTCCATCCTTCCAAACGGAGGATGCAAAATCGCAAATTGGGCAGCGCTCACCAAAGTTTCTCTTTGGGCAAAGAATGCCACCTTTATGTTCGCCTACATTATAATGGAAATGCATTTCCTTAAGTGGATCTCCATCTGCGGCAGGGACGATGCGGATTACTTGTTCGCCCTCTTGCGGCTTAAACCAAACTGAGTTTTCCGCACTATCTCCATCGCCACGTAGCGCAGCGAGTTTCTTTCTCATTAGTTCCATGTTGATTGACATTAGTTTTTTCTCCTTGTTTTGTTGTTGTAAAGTATACCGAGCTTTCCTCGATATCTAATGTATCACTCTTGATCTAACTTGTCAAGAGTATTTTGTTGTATTGCGTTAGTGTGGGCAACGCAGAACCCAAAGTCTTGTAAGTGTGTTTCCCAAATACCATAAGATACTTTTCTGAATGCATTTCTAGGTTTTTCCTTTAGCATATCAACAAGTTTCTTGTGTAATCCGGATTCGTTTTCTAATCTCTCTTCATTTATACATATATAATAGCATGTCTCGCGGGGGCTGTCAAGCTCGAAAAACCATTTTTCTGACATATTTTTTATATCCAGAGCGCCAATAGAGCATATTCTGTTCATTTCTAGAGGTCTAGAAATTTGCCCTATCTCTGGTTCGGTGTGTCTAAAAAAGTTAACGTAATGCACTGAAGAAAATATCGCCTGATTAATCATATCAAAATAGTTTTTAATTGATATATTCGGTAAACTTTTTTCTAATTCTGTATTTGAAAAAATTGTGATTGATTTAAATAAACCTGAACGTGCGTATTCTTGCAAGATGCCGTATACTGTGTTTTCGATTAGTTTAGGGATGCCTGTTAATAACTCGGTATCTGGTTTTACATAGAAAATTTCAATCCTCTTGTCTCTTATCTGCTCCAATATACCTAAGACGTAATTAGAACTATAAGACGAGCCCATTATAAAGACTTGCACGTCATCTTTAATGTTCTTAAAAAAAGATTTTAAATTTGGCACATTTTTCTCATAGTCTTCTGGATTCTCGAAGGATTCTAGCTTAAATGAGTTTTTTGAATTTTCGTATTTGCTTCCCAACAAATACACATCATAATTGCTCTGTTGTGATTCGAACTTTTCAGCTATTTTAGAAGCAGCATTACCAATCCCGATAATAGATATCATATATTTAAAACCTCCAAATCGTAGTAATTTTTAGCAGCCTTCATATTTGTCTTATATTTTCCTATCTTATTATTTGAAAAAGTTTTTTCTATCTCTGGAACCAAAGGGCGATCTTCATCATGTAAGTCGATAACGACCTCATCGTGAACGATATGAGATACAAAAGATTTTTTACCATGCAATAGTTTGTCAAGCTGTACGGCTCGATCATTGACTAAATCTGCAGTTGTGCTTTGAATAATATAATTTAATGCCTTGTATTCGTCAACCTTTATTTTCCTACCAAAAACAGTACTGACATGCTCATCTTCATAGTATTTTTGTAGCAAAGCATCTCTATCGTAAATTGAATCTTGAATTATTTTTGAATCTGGATTATACAGCCATGAGAAAAACGTTTTTTTAGCCTCTTCTCTTGTTTTTACACTACTAGAGAGAACGTTTTCCAAATTCCATTGATGAACATCACAATCTGGCTGTGGTACGTCTAGCAAACTCAGCACAGTGCGAGCCTCAGCCCCGTTATAATCTAACGATAAATACCAGTCATTTTGAGGTTTTAACAACATTCTCAGTTCTTTACTCATGGTCAATATTGGAAATGATCCCGGATGAGTTGACAACCTGCCGGTCACGGTACCGAATAGATTATAATCAATATATTTTGGGTTGTTTAATATTTTATTTGCCGCTGATCTAAAATTGTAGTTAGCCATAATTCCTCTACAGTCCGCTACATTTACCTCAAGCTCTCTATACCTAATCTTATATAATAACTTATCAACTGCCGCAAGGTGTTCGTATACTTCTGGTATTTCGCTATTTTCAAATACATGTTGTGTAATTTGATTTTTGATTTCCAAAAATTCTTTCAAAAAATCATGAGGTACAAGATCAAAAAAGCAATGCTGCCTGAAATCTATCTTTGCTATCTCGAATGACTTTTTAAATGCGCGCATCTTTTTTTGGTGTTTTTCTAATTCTTCTTTTAGGTGCTCAGGGCATGATTCACTTAGATTTTTGCCGCCCGATACGAGCCACCCATATTTTATTGAATCATCAGATATTGATCCAGAATACTTCCAAGTTTTGCCATTTTCAAAACTTTTCGGCATCTCAGGCTTATCAAACACCAATCGTCCGTCAAAATAAACACCTACACAATGTTCTTTATCATCAATAGCTTGAAAGTACACTACTTCCTCGTTTTATCTAGCGCTCTACTAATATAGCTTAACGAGCCGCGATAGTCAAACGTTTTATTTAAAATAATTTCAAAAGCATCCACAGCGCTGCGTAAATCAGCATTAGATAATTCAATAACATTATCTGTAATACGATTTTGCTCGGGCTGAGAGAAATGTGATTCTTCTTCCATGAATCTTATTGTACAATACAATTTTAAAAAATACGCATCATCATAATCTTCAGTAAATTGCTGATAACTGTATTCAATTGGCACTTCAGTCACAATTCTACGCCCGCCCTGATCAGTCTCAACAAGATTAGTGTATCTTTTCTTTTTTAGTTTAGTGTACATGTTGTATAAAACAACTTTAAACGTATCCAAATATCCCCTGTGAGCCTTCCTGTATACACTGTTCATGATTTCATCTACCGACTGTATTCCATAAGCACTATATGCCGTTGCCATTTCAATTGAACCAATATCAGCTACCAATCTCCATGGATTGTTTCTATCAACCATGAATCCCATATTATTGCATGCATTTAGGTAAAATTCCCAATTTTTACTTTCATAGAATTTTTTTATTTTTTCCAAATCATTATCACACTTAATATCCGCAACCTCAATTACAAGTCCGGACACATTTATTGGACAATACGTGCTTTTGACAAAAGCTGGTAGCGTAAATGGTCTCTTTTTTAATGTTTTTGATAAAAATGGCTTTAACTTATAAACAAATTGTTTGAAATTTAAAAATTTTATGTTTCTGTTGTTTATGATCGTCTCAAAAGCGTTTGTATATGATGTAATGTGTTCATTGTAGACCTTGTTTGGGTTTACGTATCCTCTGTGTGCCTTCAGCTCACTTAGGAAATCTTCTTCTATAGAAATTTGTCTTTGTGTCGCCTTTTTTTGAAATTGTTTTCTTAATTTTTCAAACACATCAACAACAAAATTAAGAGCGTAAACATTTTGAGAAGTGCTTGCATCCGAGGGTACCCTTTTAGGCTTAAGAATCAAGTCATTTACAACGATAGGTTGAAAAAATTTATCTACTCTTCCATAAAGCATTTTTTCAGCAAATTCAAAATCAACCAAATTTTTATGATCAGAAGTTGTATCAATAGCATAAAACTCCTTTTTTTCAAAAAGTTCTCTTGCAGTTTCTTGATTGCTTTCTTTATATAATATAGACATTTAAATTCCTGTTAATTCACGTTGGATCGCTTGGATTCCCAAAAAATCCAGCGACCTTATTAAGATAGCCTCCGCCCTCTTCAGATAGTTTGCTAACAACTGTTTCAGACAAAGCTTTAAGTCTTGGAGGTGATGAAGTTATAAGATCTCCCACGCTTTGAACCATATCTCGAATATTTTCTCTTGCGGCAGCTCGATGCGCAGCATCTTCTTCTATTTTTGATACTTTACATTTTGATTCTGATTTCTCATTCGGGTTATCACCCTTCTTGGGTTTTCTGGGAGATGAAATTTGGGCGACCCACTTTGCTGTAAATTCTGTATCGAATTGACCAATACCAAAGGTATGTGTGACTTGCATTATGTCGTAATAGCCGCCTATACCAAAATCCGTCAATCCCCTAATGCCACCTATTTCCGCCAATGTACGACTATCTATATTGGGCACCCAACCTTGAGGGTCAACAAATATCTTGGTTCCCGGGAAAACATTAAAATTTGCATAACACTTAACATCAACGTTATAAACTTCGCGCAATTGAGACAATCCATCAAAACCTTCTTGTTCAAATCTAGCCTCTCTTATACCGGGTCTATTATCGCGTGTCAGAGAGATGTTTTTAATTATACCACGATCTCTACCAACAGAGTAGTGATGTATGCCTCTATCGGTATCATCAAAGCGGTTTCCTGTATAATGTCCGATTGGCGGAACTCGACCACAGTAAAAAATTAAGTAATTCATCTCTCGTTCCGGAGACCTTGGATTAGCAGGATCATAACCAGATTCCGCGGAACTTAAGGCTGGGGTGTGAAGATAATTTAAATATGTTCGACTAGTTTTAAATATAAATTCTGGATCAACTCTGCCCACAACCGAGCCATCTTGTACAGAAGAATAAAATTCACGCAAATAATCTGGAGACATGTTTTTATTCCATGCATTATTTGTTCGCACCATAGCATAGGTTAAATCGTCCATTTTGTCATCATATCGATTAACGCAGAATGCTTCTGTTTTTGCTATTCTTGCTTTTTGTTTTAACGCCCCACCAAATGAAGTATCGTCATTTAGACAATTTTTAACCAATTTCATCATCAGTTTGTTTAAAAACCCTGTTAATGATAATCTTGTTATTCCATCTTTTAGTGTTTCTGACGTTAACCACTCTTGTAAATATGGAATGGAAACCGGCACATCTCCCAAACTAGCTATCAAAACATCATCAGAATCAAAAGGGTTGACAAACTCAACAGGACCCAAGACAACTCTAAACTTTCTAAAATCCTCAAAATCTTTCTTATATTCATCGAGCATTTTTTGCACTATGCTTCTTTGTTCTGCTCTAAATTCTCTTCTACTTTCGATGTCATCTATTTGTTCTGCAATAACTGGCAATTCTGCACCACTATCTTCCATTCCGTAAGTGCTTTCAATTGCAAGATCAACATAATGGTCTCGAAGATCTGAAACTGTTTTCGCGTCAATTGCCTCTGATTCATCGTCGATGCCTAACTGGGTCATGACCTTGGTAACTTGTTCTTGCAACCCCATCGGTGAAATACCAACCGTGATCGCCGCCAAAACAACATCAACTATATCACTTACGAAAACATAAGGAATTGTTGGGATTGTTGGGCTATTGACCTTGGTTTTAACTCTATCTTTTTCTTTGGTGGTTTCGGCATCTTTTTTAACGTCTTCTTCTAAAGATTCTGGTGTGCCGTCTGATCCTAAAAATTCAACCTTTTCGCTAAGTTTTAATACATCAGCAAAACTTAAATCTGATGCATTTTCGTTAAATTTTTGTAAAACCTCCGGGTCGACTTGTATGTAGTTAACTCTTTTGCCGCTATGCAAGTTTTGTATGATCGATGAAACTGCTTCAGTGCGAATTGTTTTTAAATCATCAATATGTTGTTTTTTTAATGTCTTTAACAGCTCTTCATCACAATTTGTTTTAGCGTTTTGTGTAATTAATTTTGTTTTTATACTGAGTGCGCGCATTTTTTGATTTGTAAATATATCAAAATTAGTGCCACTAAATCTTTGATCATTAAAGGGCAAATAATCTATTTCAAAAGTCAAAGAGCCATCATCATTAAAATCAAATCTATGTACAGTTGGAGTTAAATTTAAAGTTATTGTATTTCTACCAATTGCTCCGGAAGTTCCGGCGCCATAGTTGCGCTTGCTCTGCATACCTAATTTTACTTTTAAAGAGAAATCAAGTCTAGCTAAATCTACGTCAACAACACCCGCTTTATTGGCATTTTTTTGTTCAAAAATAGGTTCAGTCAAAGCTTTTGAGGTTTTCAAAGCCAAATCAATATATCTATACCTTTCTCCCGTTGTGCCGCGCGGCTCAAAGAGTTCATCAAAACTGGCTGCATGGATTTTAAGCGTTGCTTTGAAAGATTTGTTGGCTGCAAATGGATCTGTACCAACAAATTTAAGTTGAAATTCTTTTATTCCTACTCCAGTTGCACGTTTTTTTCTATTAGACAATAGAGACTCCAAACTCCGTTGTGTGAGATGTGTGTCAAAAAACATTTCAATATTTCTATCTTTTCCAGATTCCGTGTCTGTAAATGTCTTAAATAATCTTATCTCTGGCTGTATGCCTGCGATTTCTTCCGTTTTCATTCTAAGAAACCGATCAGTGTCTGAATAAATTAACAAATCGTTGATACACGTTGAGGGATCTCCATGTAACATAATAGAGGCGTTTGGGGAACCCTCTATGTATGGATACGTTTTTTGTCTTTCTGGATCTTTAGCAGTAGAAGCCATGCGGTGTCTTATTATATCAATTATCTTTGCTTGTAAAAAATTCTGCTGTTTAAATTCAAAAGACTTTGCTGGCTGAACGGTAGCAGCTACTCTAGCTGCTTGTTCTTTTGCTTTCTTTTCTGCTTCTGCAAGGGCGGCTGCTCTTTTGGTTTTTTCGGCTACGTCTTCGCAGTCTGCTACAGTTCCCTCTGCTTCCATGCCTAGGGCAATTGCTAAGTCTATTTGCTCTTGCTGTGCGGCGCATTTTTCCGCATTCTTTTGTTCTTCTAATTCGTTAGCTGCAGCCGTATCTGGGGTTTGATTATTCTCGATCAGGCTGTTTTGCTTAGCTATTTCTGCGATGATTTGATTAAATATCTTTTCGGCATGCTTTCCCATGTCATTAGGAGGCTTAAGCAGCTCCCTTAATTCGTCGTCAGTTCCTGTAAGAAATAATTCTTCTTGCTTGTTTAGAATGTTGTCATACAAATCAGAATAGGCGGCTGCTGCGCCGCGAGCATCTCCCGTGACAGTCGCATCTTTAGACATTCTCGCATATGAAGTAAAGCCTTCTATTGTTGAAGAATATACAGCCGGTAATGGTTTTCTGGTGCTGAGATCTAGTAGTTCGCCTTTTTCACTATTTTCCCAACGCCAAGCCAGTGCCTGATCATACGCGCGCTTTGCGGCTTCTCGATCTACAACACTACCGGGTGGTATATTAAAGGTATCAAATTCTGCGGTATTTGGATCGCCCATGTGTTAAACTCCCAACACACTAAGCACATTATTGAGATTTACGGGAATATCTATCAAGTCACCATTCCTGATGTGAGATTCTGTTGGTAATCCATTATACCATGCAATAATCCACCAATAAGTTGGATCGCCATAGTATTTAAAAGCTAAATTATAAAATCTATCGCCATAACCCCATATATGCGCAGTTGTAATTAAGTTTGTTCTTTCGGTTACTGTTGGATTTCTCAGAGTTGGTGTAGCGTAATGGATTGCTCTTCTGATCCCTCTCTTTTCGCGAAGATAGGTATAGTAATCCTCGTCATTAGCATATATTCTTGTTCTTTTATATCTTGGCATTGATTATTCCTCGTCTACTACTTCAGTTTCTCCACCAGCCATGCGTGCTTCATTACCCAATGCAACTTGGTAATCTGTGGCTCCGGTGCGGTTTGATCTTTTTATATCTTTTTTACGTCTCATATTTCCAAAGGCACCATTATATTTAGATTTCGCGATATCTGCTGCAGCCTGATTGTCTCTTTCAAACTGAATTCTTTTTCCATATGAAGCATCGGCGGTAACTTTACGTTTTGGATCAACAGCATACTCAGCGGCTCCATATGGAAACGAAGCAGCTATTGTGTTTCCATTTTCGTCAAATCCAACTGTCTTTTCATGAATCGCTGAAAAGTCTAACGTAACCTTGAAAACTTGGGGCATCACGGTATTTTGAGTTTTTTCAAATAGTGGGGCGTTTGCTACCTCAATATTATAGCTCAAATTGTTTATTGCTGCTAGTAGTCCGTTTTCTGGCAGTGGGGAACTATAGTAGTTTTCATATACTTTTTGTCTTTTTGCTTTTTCGCTGAGTATTGGGCGTCTTTCATCTGGTGATTCGGTTTGTGCAGGCTCTCCACGTAATCTGCTTTGAATCAAGTTCATTGCCTTTATTCTAACTAGCGGTGATTGTCCAATTACATATTCATGGTTAAACTCGTCAAAAGGTCCGGGTGAAAAATATGCTGGGTATTGAAATTGGACTAGTCTCTGTATTCTGGTCATGTTTTCGTATGCTTCACCTTCGGAAGATGCCGGTACATCAAAAGACAATGTTATTTTTCTTTCTGTACCTCCATATGTATATATTGGATCTGTTCGACCATAAACTTTTTCGCCTTTCCAGTCACTAACAAACGCTTCAGAATAATTTGTTATAAATGCCTTGAAAAACACCGTCTTGCCTGATGGTATATGCATAAACGATATCATCATCTTTAATTCATTGGCATACGCATCCGTTATATCGGTAAGTTGATCCGCATTCCTCGTATCGGTCTTATACTTTGTCTGCCAAAAGAAATTACTATCGTCTGTCTTATCTGACATGCTTACCCTCCAACTGTGGCATCTCTCGCGATGCCGCCCACTACATTAATTACTTTCTTATCAATTTCTCGACCATCCATATTCAAAGATATGTTAAGCACATATGGCTCTTTGGCTCCATCACCTGCCATGGCATCGCCCACAGCATCAAAGACGCCCGCCACTTTATCAGTAGCCATTCCAGCTAAGTCACCAGCAGTCTCAAGCACGCCACCTTCACCAGTCAGCATCTTTTTAATTGGTTCTGGGACCATTTCAAGAGCAGATAGCATTATATCTTTTAGCAACTTGGGAAAATCCGTGAAAGGAGCCATAAGACCATCTAAGATTGGTCCGCCTATCATATCCATCATAAGCCGGGATGGGGAGCTTATTTGGAAAAAATCATAAAATCCATCAATCAGTGCTTCTCCTAATTCGCCGGCGGCGATAACAAATCTCGGCAAAAGCGCGCTGACGCCATCTACAATGGAATCAAAGCCCTCTGAAATTGATGTGCCAATTCCTACCATTATCTTGTCAAAAGTCTCAGGGCTAAATGCGTCGAGGAACATTGTTATCCAAGGCGCTTTAAATCCTAAAGTATCAGCAAGTATTGCTGCAAGTTTTCCAACTGCGGCAATGATTCCGGTTATCATCGCACCCACTGCCATCGATACTGCCATTCCAAACTCCCCCGCGTCAAATAGCTCCATAATATCTTCAGACTTCTTGTAAAGCCCCACAAACGCAGCTGTAAGTGTTCCAAGTATTGCAGCCACAAGAGCAGGAAATGATGTTAAAATTCCACCTATTGTTGTCAGAGCGCCAGTTAAAACACCAACGGCGCCACTTGCAATTGTGCCAAAACCGCCGAAGTAGCTAACAACACCCCCAACTAATGGTCCTATTACTTGGAGATACCCAATTAAAACAAGCAATTCTCCGACAAAACCAAAATCTTCTATAACACTATCTGTCATTGCTTTGGTAGAAGCATCAAGCTGCTGAATGGTTGGTAGCATTTTTTTACCAAATTCATCACTTGCGTCTACCATCGTCTTTGCGATGGCGCCGGCGGCAGGCTGCAGCGCTTTAGCAAAATTAGCTGCCATTTCCTCTGGCGTTCTCACGATTGCAGCCTCTTCCATCGCCGCCTCAACCGTTGAGTCTGTTTTTCCCATGTTTTCAGCCAAGGAATCTAAGTCACCACTCATTGCCTTTGCTAGATCACTAACACTACCAAGACCAGTTGCATCAGCCATCATCTTTTTCTGATAGTATCCCATGTCATCAAAAGCTAGCCCCGCATCTTCAACGGCGCCGCGAATCATTTTAAATCTCTCTGCTGGATCTGTCTCCATCATAAGAGACATTGAATCAACAAAATTACCACCTAATGCAGCATTTAGACTACCTGCTGCTTCTGCAGCTCCCTCAAAGGTGTCAAATTTCTCTGTAATGCCAAGAAGTTTGTTCATCTCCAAACCAGTAATCTTAGAGACCCTTGCAAGCTCATTAAACGCAGATATTCCGTTGTCACCAAGCTTAGCTAGCATATCCGCACTCGCAGAAAAATCGCTCGTTAGTTTAGATATCGGTATATTTAAGTCAATGGCAGTTGCTCTTAGTTGTCTCATGTTGTCGGTGGCTTCATCGGCTGACATTCCCATAACCCGCATACTAAACTCTATATTACTTGCGTAAGTTGACATGGATATCCCAAGTTGTTCCATAAGCGCTGCCTCGTTAGCTATGTTGTTCTGTTGTTCTTTTGATAATTGAGAATATATCGACGTCGAATTGTATAGTGTATTGACAGCGGCGCTTGCGTTCTCGGAAGTAACTCCGTATATTCTTAAAGCATCTGCAGTATCGGCAATTTGAAATGCCATTTCCTTACTCATACCAGTCGCTCTGCGAGTAGTTTGAATACTGCCGACAATCGCGTCAGAGTTTGCTTTTATATCCTTTACAGCGCTAAGAGCGCCTTGACCTACTTCAACAAATCCGCTTGCAATTGTACCTAAGCCACCGACTGTCTTTTTTATCCCCTTGCCCATCGTAGCCAAACCCATAGTATACGAACCGATGTGTTTTTTTGCTTCTTTGGCTTTTTTGCCTGTTTCTTCTAAGCTTTCGGACAGTTCTTCAGAGGCTTCCGCCGACTCTTTAGCAGCCTTTGCTGCGGCTCTGCTGGCTTCAGCGGCATCCGCAGTTGCACTGGTCATTCCGCTAATTGATTCGGATAATCCCGGGATGGTTTCATCCCTAATCTGCTCTAGTATCTGAACAATGTCGTTTAAATCTGCCACGCAAAATAGTCCTTATCATAGTAAATAGTAAAAGCCCAAAAAGATGGGCTTTGTTGACTATCGTAAATGTTCTGGTATTGAAGGTTGATTATGTGTTGAAAGGGTCTGAGTAGAGCCCCCTTTAGATTTTTTCGATGACCTAACTGCTTCTTGTTCTGCTTTGAGTTGTTTGACTAATCTTTCAGAAAACCATCTTCTTAATCCAATTGGTAAATTGTACGCTTCAGAAAAAGACCATCCACCAGAATACTTCATAAAAAAGAAAATCTCATACACTGATTCCATGTATTCAGGAGTTAGGCCAAAAAAAGTCCGCGGTGAGCGGCACCTCCATGTCTTTCTGGAAACCGCACTCTTCACACTGATAATGCTGAGTTAAGTCAACATTTGGCTGCACATTCTTGTAGACCTCTCTCAGATATTTTGAATCCATAGAAGGCAAATTATTAGCAACATAATTTAGTGCCTCTGCGGTATCATTATCGTTTACTGAAACCAATATTCCTCTCAGTTGGCTTGTAATAAGCCGGTCTGCCTTGTTTTTATTTTTTGTTGTTTGACCTTGAGTTAGAAACTTTTCATCGCGACCGGTAAGTAGCCTAAAATCAACCGAAAGGTTTGATTTCGGTAAAACAGTATTAAAGGTTCCGTCACCATTTTGTGTTACACCTTCAAGTACACCGTTTGTGATAGTAGCTTCATTTAAATCAAAAGTATAATCATTTTTAGCTTCGCAAGACGGACAAGTAATGTTTGTTGTATATTCACTACCATATCCGGACACGCGACATGAAACTACGATTGCATTTCTATCTCCCACTAAGAGTGAAGATACATCGATGCGAGGATCTATAACGATACTCTGTAACACTCTATCAATCGCAACACCTTGTTTAAGGAGAGAACGAGAAGTTAGAATATCCTCTTCTTTTGCGGTCATCTGCTTAACCTCAATCATTTCTTGATTGTGAAGCGGGTGACCGGGTGGGTAAAATCTACCCTTTGATGGAAGCTGTACAAACTCAGTAGGAACAACAAACGAAAATGGTTGTTCGTTGTTTACCATCTGGTTGATAGGAGCTTCGGCTTGTTGAGGGGTGCTGTCCACACCCATCCTATCTCTATTTCTTGACAATATACACCTCTATTTTTATACGTTGAAGAATTTGTTATCCGGAAGGACTGCAGCAGCACCGGGCATCTCTGTCTCTAGTCTAGCCCAATCATACCTAAGTTTTAAGCCAATTTCTGTTAATTTTTCATCTCCGTAAGTAAGAGTGCCTCCAAAATCAACTTCTTCGACATAAGCATTCCAAAGAGTCCAAGTTTCAATGGGCTTTCCATCTGCATTAATTTGTTTAATTTCAACACGACCAAGGGCGGCCGTTGCCTTTGCTTTGGAGATACTAGTAAGACTATTAGAAGATGCATCTGATGGGATCTTATATCCTCCACCTTCAAGAATTCCAGCCAATGTAGCAGCTACATCTGGATCACCGCCCGGGTCAACTAATTTAATATCAATCTGATTCCAAGTAACATTACC
>MDTA01179113.1_pt1 | contig 18638 bp, 18 predicted proteins | sample 811151 | NCBI WGS metagenome assembly MDTA01 (sample SAMN05326648, study PRJNA326480) | marine metagenome | isolation source: seawater | place: Indian Ocean: South | collected 2010
AAGCGCAGTAATGCGTGCAGCTGACCAGTACTAATAGCTCAATTGGCTTGATTTATGCACTGAAAAAAATTTTAAGATATAGTAATTGTAAAATATAATATTTTATTAAAAAATTTTAAAAAAGGTATTGTTTGAAAATAAATAACTCATTAAAGTCTACATTAGATAAATCTATTAAAACCAAGTTAAGTCTATTAAAATTAGAAGATAAAATTAATAATTCAATTAAACAAATCTGCAAAAGCCTAAGCAGTAATGGAAAAATTTTTTTTTGTGGAAATGGAGGATCGGCTGCTGATGCTCAGCATTTCGCAGCAGAACTTTTAATAAGATTAAGACCAAATTTGAATAGAAATCCTTTACCAGCTGTTTCTTTATGCATGGACAGTTCAACCTTAACAGCTTGTGGTAATGATTACAGTTTTGAAAAAATATTTTCAAGACCTTTTGAAGCATTAGCACATAAGAATGATATTCTAATTGTAATTTCAACTTCCGGAAACTCAAAAAATATTATTGAAGTATTAAAAAAAGCTAAAAAAAAAAATGTTTTCTCCATTGGTTTTTTAGGTTTTAACGGAGGTAAAGCAAAAAAATACTGTAATATCAGTTTAGTTGTTTCAAGCAATACAGTAGCTAGAATACAAGAGTCCCATATTTTTTTAGGTCATTATATTTTAGAGGCTGTTGAAAATGTGATGATTAAAAAATGACAATTTTACACTGCTAAAATTATTGTTCCAAAATAATGCATCTCAAGAATTAATGAAAAGTACCTTAAATAAAATAGTTGAATTTATATTTTACTTTTTGATATATTTTTCGTGCTATTTCAATATACCCAACTTATGCTCATTATTAATAAGGTTATCTTTATTAAAAAAAAGGGGATTTAAAAATAAATTAAGAAAAAAGAAATTAATTATTGTTCTTAATAGATCAATTGGAAATAGAGAAGTAGAAATAATTCGTAAATCAGCAAATAAAAAATTTGATTTTTTATATTTTAGAAGAAGTATAACAAAAACAATATTAGCTCGTTTTTTAAAAAAAAAAAAATTATTTTTTAACTATTCTAAACCTAATTTAAAAAAAGAAGATTATTTCAATCAAAATAAAAACGATCAAAAACAGCATGAGAAATTTTGGAGTGATGTAATTTTCGATTTAAAGAATCATTTCAATGATAAAATTATAAACTTTGTTACATTTAATTATAGCTACTATGCTGAGGCCGCATTATATGCCGGATGCAATAGAAACAATATACCAGTTAAATTATGGTATAAAGAGGGAATAAAAACAGATCTAGAAGCTCAACAGGATGCAATAGTAAGTAAATATAATCATATGTTCAAATATTTTTCTAATATATCGGTGTACAACAAATTGGTTAAAAAAATGCTTATTACTATGGATAAGTCTAATAGCAAGAAAATTACTATAAATGGTTGTCCGCGAATTTATGATTATATCAATGATAAAAAATATTATAAAAAGATAAAAAATATTTTATTTTTATCTTTTGATAGCAAAAGAGGAATTCCAAAATATAAAAAAAATAAAGATCTAACTTGGAATTTAACTTATGATCGAGTTATTCATGTTCTAAATGAACTTTCTAATAATAAAAATTTAGAAATAATTATTAAAAGAAAAAATAATTCAACCTATAAATCACCTACAAAGATAAATAAAAGAATTAAAATTTTTGAAAAAGGTACTGCAGAAAAATTTATAAACCGTGCTGATATAATAATTGGTCACAACTCTGCATCAACAATAGAAGCTTTAATCAATGGAAAATATGTAATGATTCCTTTTTTTGAAAAAAAATCTTCCCTTAAAAAATATTTGTATAATTTTAACAAAGAGATAGTTTTTACCAAACCATCAAAATTAAAGAAAAGTATTTTAAAATTAGTTAATAAAAGAGTTTATTTTCCCTTAAGTAACAAACATCATAATAAGACAATTCAGTACTACCTGGGGAGTCCGAAAAATATTACAGAAAATTATATTAAATTCCTAAATAGCTAAGAGCTAAATAAGTCGATTTACTCATTATTGTGCATTAAATAAAATTTTTCTAATATTTTTTTTGATTTAGCAATAGTTATTTTGATTGGTATTTTTTTCACTCCAACTATTTTTGCAATAGACAATCTATGATGGCCGCGGTTATTAAAATATAAATTTTTACTTTTTGTTAGCGCAAGAGAAATATTGTCAATAAATAATTTTTTATCTTTAGAAATATTAACCTCTTCAACACCATTTTTTATAATTGACTCAAATAGTTTATCTATTTGTCTTTCTCTTGCTATTAAAAATTTTTTAGGATTGATATAGCCTCTCACAGAATTTTTTTGTTTTATAAAATAAACATTTCTTAATGCAAATTTTGATTTCTTCCAATTTTCTTTTCCTATGTAATGATTTTTTAATGCCCTGAATTCCAAAAGTTTTGAAAATAAAACTCCCTTTTTTAAATCCCAAGCCGAACTATTTATTTTAATGTATCCATGAGGATGCTCTTTAAAAACTCCTCTATCAATAGCAGCATGTGGGTGAATTTGAGTAGAATTAAATTGTGTATAATCACAATATTTTGATGGAAAAATACAATATTTTATAATTTCAGTATTTACATAAAAAATTTTATTTTTTGTTTTAAAAATTATATTTCTCAAAGAAAACCTTCTTTTTGAGTTTTATCAAGACTCTTTCCTGCCAAAATTCTATTAAAATTTTTTTTCCACAAAACTCTTTTAAATTTTTGATTTTTTATAATATTTATTTTTTTAATCTTATATATTTTAAAAATATAATTTTTAATTTTTAAAATTTTATCATTTATTTTTGCTGATGCTGCAACAATTTCAACTTCATCAAATTCTTTTATTAAACTCAAATAATTTTTTCTTTTACTAGTCATTTCATCTAAACTGTGGTTGTCTTCCCTTTTTCTTTTGATTGAACTTCTGGGCAAAACATCCAAATATATTATACCATCAGGAAATGGAAAAAATTGTTCTAGAGGCATTAACGAATTTTTCTTGTTTGGAAACTCCCCTCTAACTCTATCAGTCGGATACCTTTCGAAAATTGTTAAACCTTTTCCTGCATCAGCCCATGCTATTCCAACTTTAAATTTAAAATATTTATCAAATATATCAAATATTTCTCCCAAAAATGATACCAATATTTTTAAAAAAAAAATATTTTTTATGATTGAAAACTTATTAATTTTTTTTAATACACCTCTTAATTTAAGAATAAATGGAAAAAGAGGCTTTGAAGCTTTCATATCCAAAATTAAAGGATCCATTTTACTAAAATGTTTTCTTATGTACTCAACTGTTGTAGTTTTTCCACTTCCATCATTTCCAATAATTGCAATAGCTGGCATGGGATAGTGAGAACTTTTCCATCTATACAGAGATCCAAAAAAAAAAGCATAAAGAAAATCTCTATCAAAAATTATATTTTTAAAATTTAATTTTCCAGAGAATATTTTTCTTTTTTTATGTCTATTATATCTTTTTTTTTGAAAAAAATTTATTACATTTTTATTTTTTTCGAACTTTTCAAATTCTAAAAAAAAATATTTTTTAATAATATCCTTTTCATCTGGAAGATACTCTTGAATTGTTTTAAGGATTAAATCTAAGTCTTTTCTATTTAAATTTCTGATATCTTTTTTTAAAGATAACAATTGTTGATATGAGTGGACTGTTCCTAAATAAAAATATTTAATTAATTTATAGAAAATAAGACCATTTTTATTTAAATGGTTTAATTTAGTTTTATGGCAGTATGTTTTTGAAGCAAATTTCTTTTCAAAAATATTTTTAATCGGTTCTGTAACATTTTCTATATTTTCAATATCTAAACTTAAAAAATCTTTATATTTCTTATTATTTAAATAAATTCTAAGAGAGTTTTCATTAAATTTTCTTATTATTATGTTTTTATAAAATTTTTTTATAATTTTTTCATTTTTACAAAGAACATCTATATCTCTACCTGTAAAATTTTTGAAAAAATCACAACTGTGAACTAAATATCCATTAAAATCTTTTATTAGTCGCTGAATATTTAATTTTGAACTATCTAATAAATTCTTATTTATAGCTCTGTAGCCTCGAATTTTTGAACTAGACAAATTAAATAATTCATTCTTTATCATTTTTAAGGCCTTTTGATAACCAGCCACCATCAACATATATTTCTTGACCGTTGATGTAACTTGCGAGATCTGACCCTAAAAAAAGGCATACATTTGCAATGTCTTTAGGATAAGCCCATCTATCTAAAATAATTCTCTCAGATCTATTTTTTCTTTTATTTCTATTTTTCCAACTTTTTTCTGTCATTTTAGTTTTTACATATCCAGGGCCAACGGAATTTACTCTAATATTTTTTTTTGCTAAATCTATTGCCATAGCTTTTGTTAGTTGTTTCAACCCTCCTTTTGATGAAACGTAGGCAACATTATTTGGAAAACCTTGTTCTGCAGCGAGACTAGTAATATTTATTATACTACCTCCAGACTTCATAAATTTTTTTGATACTATTTGTGAAAAAATAAAAGGTGCAGTTAAATTTATTTTAAGAGTTTTTTCCCAGTCTTTTAATTTGTATTCTAGAAAATTTTTTGATTTTGTATAGCCAGCATTATTAATCAAGATATCTATTTTAGTTTTTTTTTCCATTTTTTTTAAAAAATGACTAATAAAATCTTTATTTTCAAAGTTTATTTTTAAAAAAGATATTTTATTAGATTTTTTTTTTAATTTAATCTTTTTTAGATTATGAAAGCTCTTATCAAGACATATACAGTTTGCATCAGCTTCAATAAATTTTAAAAAAATTTCTAACCCAATGCTACCATTGGCGCCTGTAATTAATATATTTTTACCCTTTAAATCTACTCTAACACTCATTTATAAATAGACCTCTTTATTTTTAATTCATCAATTGACATGCTTTTTTCATTAATCAATAAATATTTCATAATGTTGGCAATTTCATGTGGATCAATGAAAGTATTAAAATCTTGATTTTTAACTTTTCTTCCCATCGCAGTTTTCATAGAACCAGGAGCTATAAATATCGATTTTACCCCATAAGATTTTAATTCTGAATTAAAAGCTTTTGTCATACCTAATAGGGCATGTTTCGTAGAACAGTATATTGAAGTATTTTCTGAACAATCATATGATGAGGATGAACCTATGTTAATAATTGTACCTCTTTTTTTTTTTTTCATTTTTAATCCAAAGTATTTTGAAATCATAAAGGGCGAAATAATATTTATTTGAAAATCATTTTTTAATTCTTTTAAATTAATTTTATCAATCTTTTTGACTGTAAAGTTGGCAGCTGAATTTATTAAAACATCGACAAATTTGATTTTTTTTTGTTTTTCAAATTCCTTAAAAAGTTTTTTTAGCCCTTCTTCTTTAGACAAATCTGTACTTATAATAAATACATCTATTGAAGGTTTGAGCTTGTTAATTTCTTTTTTTAATTTTACAAGTTTATTTTTATTTCTACCTACAGCAATAATAGTTTTTGCAATGTCTAAAATTGATTTAGAAAATATTTCACCTAGTCCTGAAGATGCACCAGTAATCAAAAATGTTTTATTCATTATTATACATTTTAGAATTAATAATTGTTTCAACTATTTTTATATCATTATCATTATCAATATCAAAAGATCTATATTTGGGAATTTCCACAAAACCGATATTTCCTGATAGCCTATTTTTAAACTTTAATAAATTTTTTTTTGAGGTAATAAAAAAACTTCCTGTTTCTAAATATCTTTTTCTACTATTTTGACGCCTTAACCTATTGTTAATATCATAAAGAGGCCCTTTCTCATCCCAAAACATTTGATGCGTCTCTGAAACTGATAAAACAGAATCAAATTTTTTTATTTTATCAATTCCCTTGTTTATATCCTGGTATTTTATTAATGGAGCAGTGCATTGAATGAATACCAAAATATTAAAATCCACTTTTTCAGCAAAATGTAATAAAGCAGATTCACTTGTTGCATTATCATCAGAAAACTTGGATGGTCTTTTTATAGTTTTGGCCCCTAAATTTTTTGATAAATTTAAAATTTCATCAGAATCTGAGCTTACCCAAGTTTCATCAACAGCAGATTGTTTTGATGCTTCAATTGCGTATGAAATTAGAGGTTTGCCACAAAGATTAATTAAATTTTTATTAGGTATACCTTTACTTCCTTTTCTTGCTGGGATTAATGAAATAATTTTGCTCAATTATTTTTATTTTATATGCTCTCTTAATTTTTTTGCTATTGGTATTTCATCTTCAATTATTCTTTTAACTCCATCACCCATAGCAATTTCAATTTTTCTAATTTCTGGAACTAATTTTTTCAGTCCAGGTGGGGCCAAGGATGCCGCTTGATCTGATCCATACATAGATCTGTCTAAGGTTATGTGTCTTTCTATAGATGAAACACCTAGAGCAGCCGCGGCAAAGGATACAGTGAGTCCTGTCTCATGTCCACTATATCCTACATTGCATTTAAATTTTTCCCTAAGTGTAAATATTGTTTTTAAATTTGCATCAGAAATTTTCATTGGATATGTTGAAACACAATGCATTAATTCAAATGAACACTTTTTTTCCTTAAAAATATTCACTGCTTTTTCAATATCATCTAGTGTACTTAAACCAGTTGAAATAAAAGTATGCTTTTTTTCTTCTGCAACCATATTTAACAATTCAATATCAACCAACATTGCAGAAGCAATCTTATTATATTTACAATTAAATTTTCTTAAAAACATTTGACTATTTTTATCCCAGGCAGAAGCAAACCAGTTTATATTTTTTGTTTTACAGTAATTGTCTATTTCCTCATAGTCCTCTAAATTAAATTCAAGAGCTATTTTTTGATCCCTTTGGGTAGTTCCCCATGGACTATCTCTGTGTCCGTCCAGAAATTTTTGAGTATAAACAGTTTTTATGTCTCTCTTTTGGAATTTTACAGCATCACACCCCGCCTCAACAGCTAAATCAATTAACTGCTTACAAATTTTCATATCACCATTATGATTAATACCTATTTCTGCAATAAAAAAAATTGACATATTTCATCTTTTAGCCGAAAAATTCTATATAGTCTAACAATAATTGTTTTGGCTTTTTTATTAAATTAAATAATTAAACTTTTAAAAAGTTCATTATATCTTTTGTAAGCATCTTTATTATTGAACCCTGAAGCTCTATGATATTTTATACGAACATATCTTTCAAATGCAAAAATTAAAAAGTAGAGATCATATTTGTTGTCTATAAACTTATTTAGCTGCGGAAGATGATTATCAATAAACTTATTTATAAAACCTTTAATATTTTGATAACTATAAGAACGATGAACGAACCAAGGTACAAAAAAGTTAAGAAGATCAAAAAAAACTGATCTTATACCAACGTTTTCCCAATCTATTACGTATTCCAGTTGTGTATTCAATGAATATAAATGTTCACATTTAAAATCACCATGAGTCAATGCTGTTTGAATATTTTCTTCCTCATATTTATTTAGTGATGAGTGTACTTTCTCAATAATTTTATAGTTTAAAGGGTCTTCTTTTCTTGAATATTTAAAATTTTTTATATGATTGGAAATTTTTATTTTAGCATTATTGAGTGTTGATAAAACACTGATAACCTCTGATATATTTTTTAAAATATCAGAATCAAACTCTAATAGATTTTTTGGTCGATTAAATATACCTTTAGCTAATTTCTGAGAAATTAAACCGTTTTCGTGATTGGTTGGTGGAAAGAAATCAATATTAATTAGATTATATTTATTAATTTTTTTTAAAGTCAAGCCAGAATTACTTTTTTCTTCATAGAATATTAAAGATTTATTAAAATCTATAAATTTTAGGTCGTGATTAAAATTTGTCTTTACAATTACGTGAATTTCATCGAAAGATATTTTTGGTGGTAATTTCAATTTTTGAAATATTTTTTTTTTATAAGCCTCTTCTATTTTATTTATTTTTACACCTTTTTGATTTGCTATAAAGGAAATAGATTTTTTAAGAACATCTTTAGACAAGTTATCTTTTATTAGAAAATTATTATCAATGTTTATTAGTGATTCGATATTCATCAATTAAGTTTATAGCTTACTTTTACAAAAGTATTAAATCTTCTTAGTTTAAAAATTATTAAAAAGACTCTCATAAAAAAAACACATTTAGATATAATTATAGAATCTGATAATATATACTAAATTCTTTAGATCTATAAAAATGAAAAACCATATTGAATTTTCTTTAAAATTTAACAAATTAATTTTTGATTTACTTAAAAAATAAAGATGAAAGTTTTAAATCAACTAATTTATCTCCTGACAACAAAAGAAAAAAAACGCTCTATATTACTTTTGTTTATGATTTTGATTATGGCTTTTTTGGAGATGCTTGGATTGGCTTCAATTTTACCGTTTATGGCTGTGCTCTCAAATCCAGAAATTGTTGAAACCAATGCAATGTTTAAAGCAGGTTTTCAAAGCTTAAACATCTTAGGTGTTGAAACTATTCAGCAGTTTCTCTTCGCATTAGGTATTCTTGTTTTCATATTATTAGTTGTGTCGCTTTCATTTAAAGCTCTTACAATTTATGTTCAAATACGTTTTATTTTAATGTGTCAATACTCTATTGGTAAACGCATGATAAAAGGTTATTTAAATAAGTCTTATAGTTGGTTTTTAAATCGTCATAGTGCTGATCTTGGTAAAACTATCCTCTCTGAAGTTGGCATGGTTGTTAGCAATGGATTAAACCCTATGATTAATCTAATTGCTAGAAGTGTAGTAGCAATTACAATTTTAACATTATTACTAATTGTAGATCCAAAACTTGCTCTGATAGTTTTTTTCACTCTTAGTCTGGCATATGGTTTAATTTACAAATTTACTCGAACTTTTGTAAAAAATATTGGTCAAGAACGTCTAAAAGCTAATCAGTGGCGTTACACAGCTGTTAGTGACTCCTTTGGAGCTATAAAGGAAATTAAAGTTGGGGGATTAGAAAAAACATACATTAAGAGATTTTCTGAACCTGCAAAAAGTTTTGCTATGAATACAGCATCTTTTCAAGTAATAAATCAATTGCCAAGATTTGCTCTTGAAGCATTAGCATTTGGTGGGTTATTATTAATTGTACTTTACTTAATGTCTCGAAGTGGTGATTTTGTAAATGCTATACCTGTTGTTGCCCTATATGCATTTGCTGGATATAGATTAATGCCTGCCTTACAAAATATTTATGGATCAATAAGTCAGTTACGTTTTGTAGGACCAGCACTTGATGATTTGCATAAAGATTTATTGAGTTTAAAAACGTCTGATCAATATAGTGGCATGGATGTACTGCAAGTTAAAAAATCAATAATTTTGAACCATATTTCTTACAACTACCCAAATACATCACGAACTGCATTAAAGAATATACACTTGACTATACCAGCTAATTCCACAGCTGGTATTGTTGGAACTACAGGGAGTGGTAAAACAACGACCGTTGATATTATTCTTGGTTTACTGGAGGCAAAACAAGGAACTTTAGAAGTCGATGGAAAGGTCATAACTGAAAAAAACTTAAGAGCTTGGCAACGAGCAATTGGTTATGTACCTCAACAAATCTTTCTAGCTGATGATACAATATCCGCCAATATTGCATTTGGTATTGAACATAAGTTTATTGATCAAAAAGCAGTTGAGCGTGCAGCTAAAATAGCAAATTTACATGAATTTGTAGTTAATGAGTTACCTAAAAATTATCAAACAATTATTGGTGAACGTGGTATAAGGCTTTCTGGGGGGCAAAGACAGCGAATAGGAATAGCAAGAGCACTCTATAAAAATCCACAGGTATTAATATTAGATGAGGCTACTAGCTCACTTGATAACTTAACTGAAAAAGCGGTTATGGAGGCAGTTCATAATATTGGCAAAGATATTACAATAATTTTAATTGCTCATCGTTTAAGTACTGTTAAAGGGTGTGATGTAATTTTTTCATTAGAAAACGGCGAACTAAAGGGACAAGGGACTTTTGAAGAATTATTACAAGTTAGTGAAACTTTTAAAGCAAACGCTGAAAAAATTTAAAATTACAAAATGTCTACCTTTGTATCAAAAAAAGTTGTAAAAAAATATTTTACTAAGAAAAATTCTTCACATTTTTTAAATGAAATTTACTGGTTAAGAAAACTAAAAAATTACAAATTTATACCTAAAATTTTAAATATTGATTATGAAAATCTTATTCTATCAGTTACTTATGAGGGTGATAGAATTTCTACTAAAAATAAACCATACAATTGGAAAAAACAACTTCAGTTAATCTTAAAGCAACTAAAAAAAAACAATTGTTTTCACTCAGATATTAAGCCTGAAAATTTACTTGTTAAGAAAAAAAAACTAAAATTAATTGATTTTTCTCAGTCTATAAAATTTACTGATTTAGAAAAAAATGTTTTCTTAAAGAATAGAATTTTTTATGATGAATATTCCATTAATAGAATAAATTTGTCAATAAATAGAAACATAATTTTATCAAATGACCTTAGAGTTTTGATAGTCTGGGAACCAAATAAACAATATGAAATAGAAAAAAAAATAAAACAAAATAAAAAAATTTACATTATTGACAAAATAAAAATCAAAAAAAACTTTTTTATTAATGTTTCTAGAGATAGAGTTTATTGGGTTGATCAGTTTTATAATAAGAAAATAAGTAAAAATACGAATAAGTTAAAAAAACATATATTTGTTTACATAATTAAAAGTATTAATCCAATTTTCAAATTAAATAAAATGATTTTTACTAATGAGAATAGAATTGTCGATAATAGTATTTTTGAATTTAAAAGAAAAATTAGAAAAAAAAAAACTGGTATAGTTCATATTTCAGATAACTTTGAAGAAGCAAAGAGGAATGCAATTTTTATTTCTAGATCAAAAAATGACTTTCCTGCCAGATATTTTTTTGATACGCAAAAAATATTTAAAAATAAAAAAGATCTTTTTAAAACTCTTAATAGCACAAAAAATTTGAAATATGTTATTTTAAGAGATCAAAAAAATAAGAATGATGATACAGATATACTGACAAATAATTACTATTTATTCAAAAGGGTTACTGATTGCCACTCATATAAAAATAAAAATTTAAATTTTATTTCTAATTCGGGAGATCCATTAGAAGATAATGGTTTTAAAGTTTCAAATTATATTAGGATAAAAGATAGAAACATTAAAATAGATTTAAGATTTATTGGGGATGATTATTTTGATTCAAAGTGGCAAAAAAAAATACTTGCCAATCGAAAATTTCAAGGATTTTATTATGTACCAAACAAAAATGATTACTTATTTGCAGTACTATACCATATAGTTTATCACAAATGATATATTGATAAAAAATATTCAAATTTATTAAAAAATTATTTTAAATTAAAAACTTTAGAATTTAAGATAATAACTAAAATTGTTAATAAATTTCTTTTGGAAAAAAAGTTTGAAATTACAAGACCGTCTGATTTGACTATTCCTGTTATTAATAAACTGGATGAGAATAATTTTAAAAAAGAAATCTATTATATTCAAAATCAAATAGAGAGCCGAAATTTCTCGGGTGCAAATAAGATGTTATATAATTTAATAAAATTTCAAGAAATGTCATTTTTTTTTAAAAAAGATTTTTTGTTTTTAATATTTTTAAATCAATTTAATTTATTAAAATTTAGATTAAAAAAATTTATTTTTAAGTTTGTATGTTTAAATAGTTAATTTTGAATATTGTTTTTACTTTTATTGACATGGGTACAAAAAATTATATTATATTTCTTAAATTGAGGTCTCCTTCTTGAATATTTATTTGCATGTTGAGGTTTCTATCAGAGAACTTGATAGTAAAATTCTTTTAGCTGTTTTGGCAGCATCAAAGGGACACCAAGTAATTATCTCAGATTTAAATACTTTAAAGAAAGGTTTATTTAATGGATTACTTTCTCCAGGTATATTCCATACCAAGTCACTTACACCAAATGATGAAAAGATGGGTATACATCAAGCATTGGTTAATAATGGTTTTAAGATTACTAGTATTGACGAGGAGGGAGGTTTACTTGAGCAAGGTTATTCTGGTTTTGCTAAAATCAGATATTCAGAGCAATCAATTAAACAAGCTTCAGCAATTTTTGGTTGGGGAGATGAGGATACCGACAGCTTAAAAAAAATTTACTCAAAACATTCAGATAAAATTTACAAAACAGGATCGCCAAGAGTTGATCTTTGGAGATCTAATTTTTCTAAATATTGGAACTCACAACAAATGAATTTATCAAAACCTTTTTTATTAGTATCATCAAACTTATATTTAGCAAATTTTCAAAAACCTTTTTTTGAATGGGGTGGCTTCAAATCAATTAAATTCAAAAAAGGAAAAAATTTCTTTCAAACAGATCCAATGTTATTTAAGAAACAATTTTTTAATGTTGCTGAGGACTATCATAAATTAGTTTCTTTTATTGAAGCAATAAATCATCTTGCTAACTTGAATAGAGGATTTGATATTGTTCTACGACCTCATCCATTAGAAAATGTTGAAGCTTGGAAAAAATACCTTTATGGCATACCAAATGTTCATGTTATTCGAGAGGGGTCGATTAATTCATGGGTTAATAATGCTTTTGCAGTTATGCATAATAGTTGCACAACAGCGTTAGAAGCAACAGTTTCGAAAAAGCCATTGGTAACATATATTCCTTTTAAGCAAGAGCATGCATGGGAGATACCTAATAAACTAGGTTATCAGGTTTATTCCCTAGAGGATTTATCTGCAACAGTAAATAGACTTTTCGATGAGTCAAAATCAATAGAAAATAAGGATCATGATGATAAATTACCCAAAATATTATCAGAAAAACTTTATATAGATAATAATGAGCTAGCAGCAGAAAAAATGATAAAGATATGGGAAAGCATAAATACCAATTTTGTTTCTTCTAATTTGATAAAGTTTCAGTGGTATTTAAAAATTATGAATTTGCAAAATTTGTTAAGAAAAGCTCCATCTTATCCTAAGTTTCCAGCGCTCAATAAAAAAAATATTTCTGAGAAAATAAATTCTTTAAAAAGTATACTTGGAATAAACCAAAATTTTGAATGTAAAATATTATCAGATAGAACAATTTTAATTAAAAAAGTATAAGAAATGCCAAAAATAATTAAATTTTCTAAATCTTATGAAAATATTTTTAATATTAAAAAAGACTTCTATATAAATAATAAAACTAACCTAAATAGCTCTTTAAAAATAAATAAAATTTATAAAAAACAACCTTTAAGAAAGTCTTGTAAAAACTGTGGGTCAAAAAATATCAAAACTTTCATCAAAAGCTTTGGAGTCCCTTATAAGTTATGCTTATTTTGTGGTCATCTTAATGGTGCATATCAAGACACCAATGTATTTGCAAAAAAATTATATAACCAAGATGGTGGAAAAAATTATTCAAAAAATTATCTTGATGACTATTATCAAAGAGTAAAGAACATCTATATTCCTAAAGTTGATTTTTTAAATAAAGTCATAAAGAAAAAGTTAAAAATTATTGACCTAGGGTGTGGTGGTGGCCATTTCATAAAAGCCTTAGAAATGAAAAAAATATCTGCTACAGGTTACGAAACATCAAAAGAGTTATGTAGTCTTGGGAATAAGAAATTAAAAAAAAATAAAATTTTACTTACAAGTTTAAATGAAATTTATCAATTGCCTAAAAAAGAGGATAAAGCTAATACATTGTCATTAATCCATGTTTTAGAACATTTGGTTGAACCCAATAGATTAATGGATTCCTTTGTAAGAAGTAAACTAAAATATCTTTATATTGCTGTTCCACTTTTTTCATTAACTACTTTTATAGAAAATTCATTTCCAAATATTTTTCCAAGACAATTATCTGGTGGTCATACTCATTTATATACTGAAAAATCTTTAAATTATCTTGCGAAAAAATATAATTTAAAGATTATAGGAGAATATTGGTTTGGAACTGATATTCCAGATTTGATGAGGTCTTTAATAAATAGTGGATCTATAACTAATAAAAAAATATATGGTCAACAACTAAACAATAAATTTTCAAAGTTTATTGATGAGTTGCAGTCTATATTAGATAAAAATAAAGTATGTTCTGAGGTACATATGGTTTTAGAAAAAAAATAATTTATTATGAAAATTTTAATTTGCGGTCTTGGTTCAATAGGTAAAAGACATGCAGCAAACCTACTCTTTTTAAAAAAAAAAAATTTGATTTTTTTTAGAGAGAGAAATCTCAGTTTAAACGAAAATAAATTAAAAAATATTACAACTTTTAATTCACTTAAAAAATCTTTAAATCAAAATCCAGATGTCGCATTTATATGTAACACAACATCTAAACACATGGATACAGCAATAGAATGTGCAAAAAAAGGCTGTCATTTATTTATTGAAAAACCTTTATCTAATAATTTGAAGAAAATAAAAATTTTAGAATCAATAATTAAAAAAAAAAAAATTAAAGTTATGATTGGATACAATATGAGATTCCATCCTTTAATGAAAAAAATCAAAAAAATTTTAGAAAAAAAACAGATCGGTAATGTTTATAATATACAATCAGAATGGTCAGAGTATTTACCCGACTGGCATCCATGGGAAAATTATAGAGATACTTATGCAGCTCAAAAAAAAATGGGTGGAGGATGCAGTTTAACTTTAAGTCATGAGCTGGACAGTCTTTATTGGCTTTTTGGTGAAATTGAAAAAGTGGAAAATTTTAAAATTTTTAAATATTTGGTGGGTGATGTTGATACATCCTCTGACTTTCTTATAAAGTTTAAAAATAGTGCAGTTGCATATTCTCACATAGATTTTTTAGGTAAACCACATGTTAGAAAACTTTATATTTCAGGCACTAAGAAAAAAATTTATTTTAACTATTATAAAAATAAAATAGAAATTATTAATAGATTTGGAAATGTTAAAGTAATAAAAGTTAAATTCAAAAAAAATGACATGTATCTAGAAGAAATTAAATATTTTCTGAAATGTATAAGCAAGAATAAAACACCTAGTCCTGGAATTAAAGACAGTAAATATATTTTTAGAAATTTATTATCTATATTTTGATTGTTTTAAAGAAAGATTAAAATCTTTAATTGTATGTATGTCTATGGATTTATCCACAAGATAACAGTCAGGTTTAATTACTTTTCTATCATGAATATTTTTATTCATATTGTATTTCTGAATTCTTTTTTTTGTAATTCCCCACAAGGATCCGTACTGATTATAATTTTCATCACAAGTTAACAACTCATTTATATTATTTAGTTGTAAAATTTTTAATGCAGATCTTATTAATTTGATATCTAAGTTTGGTGAATTAGCTTGTATATGAAGTATTCCATCAATTTTTTTTGGCATTTTTTGAAGACAATTTTTGAATATTAATCTAGACGGTATCTCATTACCTCTAAGCCTTTTTTCTCGTTTAATTATTTTTAAACCTTTTTTTTTAGCCAAATTTATCATTTCCTCATCATCTGAATTGAAAAAATAATTTTTTGATATGGAGAGACCTTTCTCAATATTCCATAGCAACATCGGTTTTCCATTATAGTTTAATTTATTTTTATTTTTTAGTCTTTTACTGTCTCCTTTAGCTATAGTTAAAAGAGCTATATTTTTCATTGATTAGTAGCCTCTAAATTTTTTTCTAGCCTTTAATTCACTATCAGTTACAAATTTTTCTTCCCTTCCTCTGGCGTCAAAAAGCATTTTAGATCTCTTAACTAAAATATCCATACCGGAAGGTGAAAGAGACAAAGCGTGATCTGGACCTTTCATAGCTCTATCCAAAGTAAAGTGTCTCTCAATTGCACAAGCGTTAAATAATACTACACTCGGTGCAATATTTGCGCTTGTCTCATGGCCAGAATAACCAACTAAACAACTATATCTTGATCTTAATACATTTATTGCTCTCAAATTTAGATCTTTTGGGTCTGCAGGATACGAGGAAACACAATGCATAATAAGATATTCACAGCTATGTTTGTTAAGAATTTTAACTGCAGCATCAATTTCTTCTAGCGTTGACATCCCTGTAGACATTATAACTGGCTTTTTTTTTGAGGCTATTGCCTCAATTAGATTTAAGTCTGTTACGTGAAAAGATGAAATCTTATAGATTTCCATTTTCAATTTATCTAAATTTTCTAATGATTTTATATCGAAAGGTGTTGAAAAAAAAATTAAATTTTTCTTTTCAGAATATTCTTTAAGCTCTTTCAGTTGATTTAAGCTTAATTCTAGTACTTGTTTATGCTCTCTGTATGTTTTTCCAAATGAATTTGGACCTTCATAATTTTTGTTTAATAATTCTTGAGGGAATGCTGTTTCAATATCTTTTGTTTGAAATTTCACGGCATTTACGCCACATTTTTGTGCCTCATCTATTAATTTTTTTGCAATTGTCATATCTCCATTGTGGTTGTTGCCTATTTCAGCAATTATAAATGGGTAGTTGTTTTCAGATATAATACAATTATTTAATTTTATTTCTTTTACCATGCTGTCCATCCTCCATCTATAATTAAAGTTGAACCAGTCATATATGAAGAAGCTTTAGTTGACAAAAAAATTATTGGACCAATTACTTCACTAACATCAGACATTCTACCCATAGGGGATAAATTTGAATATTTTTTAATAAAGTCTTTTTTATGTTGATTTTTTATTCCATGTGGAATAAGACAATTGGCTCTTATATTTTGTCTGCCATAATTTGTTGCAATATATCTAGTTAAATTTGGTATCGATGATTTTGAAATTACATAGTCCATAGGTTTGTTCATCTTTTTTATTGAAGAAAGATTTTTATTATAAAGTGCAATGTTAGGAGCCACAATAGAGTAAGTTGAAGCTATATTTATTATGTTTCCTTTAATTTTATTTTTTACAAAATATTCACAAAATATTTGAGAAATATTAATAGTGCCTAGTAAATTTATATCCAAACTTTTTTTTATCATACTTGTAGAAAAATTGTGAAAGCTTGAATTATTGCTAAAGATGCCTTTATTATTTGCATCGATTGAAGCTAAATTGATTAAGACATCAATTTTTTTTACAAAGTTTAAAATTTTTTTTAGAGATCTTGAAATTTTATTTTTTTTTGAAATATCAATATTTAAAATTCTGATATTTTTTGAATTTAAAAAAGAATAATTTTTTTTTAAATTTTTGATTTTTTTTTTCCTCAAAAATATCAATTATTACAATATTTGAGCCGTTTTTTTCTAAGTATTCAGAAAGTTTTAGCCCAATTTGACCCAAGCCACCAGTTATAACAAAATTTAAATTTTTTACGTTAAATAATGAGTTCATAAATGTAAATATTATATCTATAAGTTGTCAAATAAATAGCAAAATAATTTTTTTTTATTAATAAATAATGTAGAAAAATATAAATAGTAAAAATAAATATGAATATTTTAGTAACAGGTGTTTCCGGTTTTATAGGATTTAGTCTATCGAAATATATTCTTGAATTAAGTAATAAACATAAGATATATGGTATTGACTCCTTAAACTCGTACTATTCACTAAAGTTAAAGAAAAAAAGAACCAATATATTAAAGAAATATAAAAATTTTAAATTTAAAAAGCTGGATATTTCAAACAAATCCAAGATTAACAATTATTTAAAAAAAATAAAATTAGATTTAGTTATTAATTTGGCTGCTCAAGCTGGTGTAAGATACTCACTTTCAAATCCAGAAGAATATGTTTATTCAAATCAATTAGGTTTTTTCAATATTCTTGATTATTGTAGAAAATTTGATGTTAAGCTAATTTATGCATCCTCTAGTTCAGTTTATGGTGATGCAAAAAAATTTCCAACCAAAGAAATAAATGAATTAAATCCAAAAAATATTTATTCAGCAACAAAATTAGGAAACGAAATTTTTGCAGAAATTTTTTTTAAGTTTTATAAATTAAAAGTAATAGGTTTAAGATTTTTTACAGTATATGGAGAGTGGGGAAGACCTGATATGTTTATTTTAAAATATTTAGAAACAGCCCACAAAAAAAAAAAATTCATTTATTATAATAAAGGTAATTATGTTAGAGATTTTACTTACATTCATGATGTTATAAAATTGATTCATCCTTTAATATTTTCAAAAAAGAAAATTTTTGAAAAACACGAAATATATAATGTTTGTTCTAATAGACCCATAAAAGTCTCTAAGGTTTATGAAAAATTAAATAAGATTATAAAAAATAAAAATTTATTAAATGTAAAAAAAAATAAATTAGATTCTTACAAAACTCATGGCTCAAATAAAAAAATACTGAGTTTTTCAAAATTATTTAAATTTACAAAATTTGATGATGCATTAATCAAAACATATAAATGGTATAAAAAATTCGCACATTTAATTTGATGAATCGACAAAGAATTTTTTATATTACTGAGACGTCACTTCCAAGTTTTTCAGCAAATAT
>MDTA01158129.1_pt1 | contig 18630 bp, 13 predicted proteins | sample 811151 | NCBI WGS metagenome assembly MDTA01 (sample SAMN05326648, study PRJNA326480) | marine metagenome | isolation source: seawater | place: Indian Ocean: South | collected 2010
AGCTTTCGAGCCTGGACGATCAGGCGCTCCTCATCGGAGACGAGCATCCCGCCGCCGCTCGTGGTGATGATCTTATTGCCGTTGAAGGAGAAGACGGCGAGCCGTCCGAAGCTGCCCGCTGGCTGACCCGACCAGCGCGCTCCAAGGGCCTCAGCCGCGTCCTCGATGATGGGGATGTCGTAGGTCTGGCAGATCGGCACGATGCGGTCGTAATCGGCGCACTGCCCGTAGAGGTCGACCGGGAGGACCGCCTTGGGGAGAGCGCCGCGCTTGGCGCAGGCGCTCAAGTGCTCTTCAAGCAGATCGGGATCGAGATTCCAGGTCCGCCGATCGCTGTCCATGAACACGGGCTCGGCGCCCACGTAACGCACGGCGTTGGCGGTCGCGACGAAGGTCATCGAGGGGACGATCACCTGGTCTCCCGCGCCCACGCCGAGGAGCATGAGCGCGAGATGAAGACCTCCGGTGCCGCTGGAGAGCGCGGCCGCATGACCGACCCCGGCGCGCGCCGCGATCTCAGACTCAAAGCCGGTGACGTGCGGACCCAGGGGCGCGATCCAGTTGGAGTCGAAGGCGTCGAGGATCAACTCTCGTTCGCCGCCGAGCATGTGGGGAGGTGACAGGTATATGCGCGCCATCTTCGTGCCTTGTGTCCGTTGCGGTGGAAGGGGGCTGAGCTCGTTCAGGTTCGCTCGTCGCATCATCATGAGTCGACGCGCCGCGCGCGCCGCTCACCATGCATATGTACAGGGAACGCTCGGTCTAGGCGACCCGCTTAGACTCCATCGGAGTTCAATGCGCCTTCGCGAAGGAGCGAGCGCCCAAGCTCATGAAAGGGGTCGTCGATATCGCGGAAAGAACCCCTCGCCACCCGTTGCACCCAGCCTCACCGCCTCAGCGTCCGCCGCGGCATAGACGTCGGGATCGCCCACCAAGCGCCAGGAGCAAAAGACAGCCCGATAGGGGGAGAAGCCGCGCTTGAATTCATAGAGACGATCCTCAGCCGCCCCGACTCCGCCTCCGAGGTGAAAGCGCGTCGCGCCGCGGGCCTTCGCGAAGCCGCGCATATGGTCGATCATGAGACGACTGGGCGAGGTCCTTCTATGGTCCGTTCGGGTTCCTGAGAGATGGAACTGCACAAGTCCCCCGATCTCGGAGAAGACCCCAGCGGAGACGATCTCGCCCTCAGGGCTCTCTACGACGCAGAGATGCAGTCGTTGATCCAGTGCGCTGCGCAGCCGTTCAAAGTAGACGCGATCATAGAAATATCCAGCGGAAGCTCCCAGGAACTCCATGGTGTCCGTGTAGAGCTGGACGAAGGCGTCGATCCGCTCCCAGCCCTCATCGACATAGGCTCGGAACCCCAAGCGTCGAAGCTTGTTCATACGGTTGCGGTCGCTGCTCCGGGTCTGGCTCCACATGGCCTCGAGGCTGTCGTTGAGATCGATCCAGACGGTCGGGCCGTGCTCGATCAGCTCACCGGCGCGAGACATGGCCTCAAGGGGTGCGTCGAGGAGCGGGTGGAGTCGAATGAACGCTGAGACCAGTCCTGAGGCCGAGAGGGCCTCCGGGAGGCGGCTCACCAACAAGTCGCGGGAGTCCGGGTCTACGGCGCTGAAGAGCGGACTCGGGTATCCATAGGGCGAGATGGCGTCGTGACCCTCGACGCCCAGCGTGTCCGGAAGGGCTCGCACGATCAGCGGGAGGAGCAACGCGTTGCCCCTCTCCTCGATCCAGAGACCCCGCGCCGCCCCCTTACCTCGCTCCGCCTCCAGCTCGACGAACGCCGGGAGGTGATGAAAGTCATGAGGCGCCTGATCCAACATCGTGGACCACCGTGGATCATCGGGCGCGATCAGAGCCACCTCGCTCACGCCAGGCCCTCCAGGATCAGGGCCGCGACCCGTCGCATATCCGCGGTTCCGTACCTCATATCGCAGTGGACCGAGAGGCTCCTGCCTGCCAGCGCTCGATGCTCGTCCGGAACGCCGGCGAGGACGGACTCCTCGAGCGGCCACAGGACGGCGGGGTAGCAGGCGTTTTGGATCAAGACCTCTCGGACGCGCTCCCGTACTTGAGGATCGTCAAAGAGCAGGAAGGCCGAGAACGGACAGCCCCTGCCCTCGGGCGCCAGTATGGAGAGGCCAGGGGACTCGCCGACCGCGTCGACGAGCGTCGCAAAGTTGCGCGCGCGCTGGTCTCTCCAGGGGCCCACGGGGAGCGTCGCCAGGGCGCGACGAGTCTCGGGCGAGATGCCGCTGATGGGACCTCGAGACATGGCGGACTCCCCCTCCGAAGCGAGAGCCCTGAAGACGCTCTTGTCCACCGGATCACCCCTCAAGTAGCGCCCCTTGAGAGCCATGGACTCACGCTTGGCCTCAAGAGAGCGCGAGCGCTGATCCGTGAGCCCGGGCACCTCCGGAAGCTGGTGTCCGGCAGGAGACCACAACACGCCCCCCTCCGGGATCGGAAGCGTCTTACGGAGCGATGCCAGAGCATAATCAGCGTGATCTCCGAGCGCCCAATTCGAGAGAGGATCGTGGGTGTGATCGACTACGAGAGAGGCCCCATGGAGCTCAATGCCCTCCAATGAGGATCGGTCGCGAAGCCCGAAGTAGTTCACCACCAGGACCACGTCGGTCGGCCGGGGCTTGAGGGTCGCTCGATCCGGCCCGGGCCAATGGGGCGCATCTTGATAGAGAACGCACTCAACGCCGGTCTCAACCAGGGTCTCGACGACATGCTGGCACATGTAGGAGGGAACCCAGAGGCGGCTCCACTGATGGACATCACGTCCGTGGTCAATCAGCAGCCTGAACGCGTCTCTTCCGCAGCCAAGCAACAGAGAGCCCTCGCGCCGCCAGGGAGCGGGCGCGAGCGTATCAGGCTCCTCACTGGACGCGATCGGCCAATGAAACTCCGACCCGTGCTCCCATCGTTCCGCGTCCATCACACCCGGAGTATCGTCATGTGCGGGTCGTCGAGCAAGGCGAACCGGTCAGCTTGGAGCGCTTCGCTCATCATCGAGCGAGCCCGGTGTGCGCCGGACGTAAGGTGCGCGCCCCGTTGGAGAGGCGGCGCAGATTCAACCCGAGCTTGGAGCGCTCAGGAGTCGGCGGCATCCAGGTCCTCACGGAGCTTCGCCATCAGGCAGACATCGACATACTGGCCCGCCTTGTACTGAGCCTGGCGCTTCACGCCCTCGTGAGCGAAGCCGAGCTTCTCGTAGAGCGCGATCGCTCGGGTGTTCGATGCGAGGACGGTGAGCTCGATTCGATTGAGGTTCAACCAGCGAAAGCCGTACTCGAGCATATGAGCGGTGATCGCGCGGCCCAGGCCGCGTCCCCAGGCCTCCTTCTCTCCGATCATGATGGCGAACTCAGCGCTGCGGATTCGATGATCGATGTTGTACAGACCCACATGCCCCAGACAGGCGTCGGTCGAGCCATCGGCGATCACGAACAGCGCCTCATCACTCCGGTTTCGGTGGGCCTCGATCCAGCCGGCGATATCCGCGGCTGAGTAGCCTTTGGAGAAGCCTCCCAGGAGACTCGCTACGTCCATATCGTTCTTCTGGGAGTACAGGGCCTGAGCGTCCCTGGACTCCGGTCGGCGCAGGAGCACTCCAGCAACTTCGTGATTCATTCGCTCTCTCCTTCCTCTGTGCTCTCCGCGCGCTCCCGGTCCGCGGAGAGGCCGAGGTCGTCGACCTCATCTACATTCTGGCCGACGACAACGTCTGATCGCTTGAACACATCATAGAAGGTCCTGAAGAGGATCTTCAGATCGAGCCCCATGCTCCAGTGTTCCACGTACCACACATCGAGCCGAAAACGCTCGCTGAACGGGATGTTCTGGCGACCGTTCACCTGAGCCCAGCCGGTGATCCCGGGTGGCGTGTCGTGGCGACGCATCTCCTCGGGCGTGTACTTCTCGAGGTACTCCATGAGGAGAGGCCTGGGCCCCACGAGGCTCATCTCACCACGGATCACGTTCAAGAGCTCCGGCAGCTCATCGATGCTGCTGCGACGCAAGAACCGCCCGAGCCAGGTCACTCGCTCCCCGTCGGATCGATACCAGACCTCGCCCTCTGCGGCGTCACGCATGGTCCTGAACTTGGTGAGGATAAACGGCTTGCCTCCATAGCCGGGCCGCTCCTGGCGAAAGAGCACCGGCGAGCCCATCTGAACTCGGATCGCCAAAGCGACCGCGGCCAGGAGCGGTGAGAGGAGGAGCAGGCCCACCAGGCTCGCGCTCAGATCAAACAAGCGCTTAAGGCCCCACCCGGAGCGATGACGCCACCACGGGCCAGCTGCAGGCACGTCTGACGCGGCGCCATGGGTCGGCGCTGAGTTGTCTACTGGGGTCGCCATCTCGTCGCCAATCTCACCAGGCGTCGGCCGTGAAGTCGAGCCCAGCCGATCTGAGCCTCTCCCGGAGCGTAGTGCCGCTCCAGCCACGCGCGCTCAGGCAGCGCGACGTTGGCCAGCCAGCTGGCAGGTCCGCCGTCCTCGAGCAAGAGGTCGAGCCTGAGGGTCTGGGCGCGCCCAAGCTTGGGAGTTGAGCCGACCAGGACGCCCTCAGACTCCAGGAGCTCACGAAGCTTCTCCCACCGAGCGGTCGGGGGCGCGATAACCTCCAGGGCCGAGTCCGGGATCGGCGTCTGCAGGACACCACGCGCCATCATCAGGGACACAAAGGAGCGCGTGCTGGTGCCGAGCAGCTGAATCTCCTCGACGGCCCGTCGCCAGTCCAGGGGGTTGTCCCGCGCGATCCGATCGACATCCATGTGCAGACGAAGACCTGGCGAGCGAACGAAGCTGTGCAAAGAGGTGTGAAGCGCGACGAAGGCCAGAGCGTCATGAGGCTCCAAGACGCATATGGAGGGTCGCTTCCTCGACGGGACCGCGCGCTCGAGCCACAGGGCGGCGCGATCGTTGACCCGCAGGGGCACCCAGGTCCGCTCGAAGGGATGGGCGCAGGCCTCGATCCACAGCTCACGTCCCTGCTCATCGCCGGCACGCAGCTTCGCGCGGCGGGTGGTCATCTGGCCCTCGCGGTCCCCGCGCTCCAGCCCCAGCTTGGCGGCGAGCTCCAGAGCGCGCTCCCAGTCGGACTCGGGGAGCAGGAGATCGAGATCACCCGACCCGAGCGCTCGGGTCGAGAGATCGCTGCCCAGCATGACGCCCGCGCTCTCTACGGCCGCAGACGGTATGCCCAGCTCTGAGAGGCCGCTTGTCAGGGCCTCCACGGCGTCCAGCAACGCCTCTACGCGCGCGCCGTTCTCGGCGAGCGCCGCTGTCCATCGCTCGGAGAGTGACGCCCCCAGGGCCCGCTCGAGCCCGTCACCGACAGCGTGGGTGACCTTGTTTTTGCGCGCCGCCTCAAAGATCTCTTCGTCATCCAAGGCGCCGTGGAGCGACCGCAGGCGCTCTAGATCGAACGCGTCATGGCCGCCCCGAACGGCCAGAAGCAAGAGCTCGCCCATAGCGTCATGGCGCTCGCGATAGGGCCTCAAGAGATCACCTCGTGCGTCAGGATCCTCTGGAGCTCGGCGGCGACAGCGTCCTCGCTGAACCGTCCCTCGGCGAGCGCTCGAGCGGCTGTCTGAGCTCGGCTCAGCCCATCTCTATCTTCAGGGAGCGACCGCAGGACCTCGGCGATCCCTGCGGTGTCGCCGGGCTCACACACCCAACCAACCTCCTCCTCGGTCACCAGCCTGCCCAGGTCGCTGTCTCGAGGCGTGATGGCGAGGATCGCGCTGCCCACAGCCAGGGCGGAGTAGGTCTTCGACGGCACCGAGAGGTGCGCCGAGTCCGCGGACTGGGCGACGATGGCGACGTCTCCGGTGGCCAGGGAGCGGGGAATCACCTCCCAGGGCTGATAGTCCATCAACTTCAGGCGCGATATCGGGTGAGCTTGCAGTTGGTTCTCGATGGCCTGACGGCCAAGCCCATCACCGATAAGCAGGGCCTCAACGGGCAGCTCCTCGGGCAGGTCGCGCATCGCCTCAACCAGCCCCTCCAACCCGTGGCTCGCTCCCATATTACCCGAGTACAGCACCGTCACGTGGTCCTGGCGCGCGTGCGCCTGAGCGAATGCGTTCTCTGCGTGGTCAAGGGGGACCAGGGCCGAGATGTCGGCCCAGTTGGGAACGATATGGAGTCGCTCGGAGCTCGACATCTGCTGGGCCACGGCGTTCGCCATGGACGGACCCAGGGTGATGACGGCTTGGGCGCCATCGAAGGCCCAGCGGTTGAGGACACGCCAGATGCGGACGATTGGGTTGGTGGCAGACATCCATCCCTGAGCGACCACATGATCGGGGTAGAGGTCCCATATGATCAGCGCGTAGGGCACGCCGCGCAGCTTCCAGGAGAGCCAGGCGAGCTGCGGGAGCATGGGTGGGTTGGTCAGGGCGAGGACCTGCTTCGGCTTCCCGCTGAGCAGGACGCGAGGGGTCACCCAGACCATGAAGGCGACCCACGAGAGGAGACGTCGAACCAGCGAGGTTCGAGTGTAGCCCGGACCGCGTACGGGCCGCACGCCATCAGCGATCGTCTCTTCAGCCATTCCCGTGAGCAGACGACAGGGGCCTAGAGAAGCGGAGAGTCGACCCAACATACGCACGAACGCTGGGCTGTGGCTCTGATTGAGCACCGTCCAGGAGGTCGCGTCGCTCATGGGCGACCTCCCGTCAGGAGGTCGGCGGCGAGCGAGCGCAGCTCTTCGTGAAGCGGCGCCAATCCACCCGGCCACAAGGCGCCTGGCACGTCGAGGGCCTCGATCAAGAACCACTGCCAGTCCTCGAGAAGGAAGAGCGCCAGCGACGAAAGATCCGAGCCCGCCTCACGAATGCTCCGCGCGATTCGACCGCGAAGCCCGACCGGTGAGCGGGTCCCCAGATCCTGCACCCGACCATCATAACCTCGGGACCGAGGGGCAGAGCGCTCCCAGTCGAGGATCAGAACGCGAGAACGGTCCGCCTGGAGCCACAGGTTTCCGGCCTGAAGGTCACCGTGACTGGGGAGCAACTCCACTCGAGGAGCCTCCAGCGCCCAGCTCGCGAGCTGCTGCACCCAGGCCGAAGGAACCCGTTGGAGGTCCGGGAAGCGGGCGTAAGCGGTCAGGAGATCAGCCTGGAGCCTCTCGAGGAGCGGTCCGACGTAATCGGCCGTGTCCTCGGAGCGGCGCTCAGGCTCGGCCCACTGGGCCACGACGTCGCGCGCCCATTGGAGGGAGGCGCGTTGATCGTGGTCTCGAGGCGCCCTCGGGAGGCACCACCCCTTGAGCAGAGGCTCCTCCAGCCAGCCAGCCTCAGGATCAGCTTCGATGACGGGCACCATGAAGTCGGCGCTTCGCTCGCTTCGGACGCGCAGCTCCGTGGAGAGGCTCTCGGAGTCATAGCCGCGCTTCGTAGCCACGAGCGCGCGGTCTTGAGCGAAGTCGAGGACCCTCAAGCGTCGATTGCCTGGCACGATCAACAGATCCGCTGTGGGGCCATCACCCTCTACGTGAAAAGCCGCGCGGCTCGACAAGCGAAGGCCCACGTTGGACGCGAGCATGGTGCCGAGGAGCCATTGAGCGGCGCGGCGGGAGCGACGGGGCGTGTTCCGAAACCCGTCGCGAAGATAGGTCCTTCCCAGCCGGCCGAGGTCGGGAGCGAAGTACGCGCTCAACAGATCGTGTGCGCGCCATCGCTGGCCCGGTCCGTCTACGCTAAAGCGCATTGCCCCCCCATAGCGACAGGCCCAGAGCTCGCTGAGGGTCTCAGCCATGATGGCGTCGATAGGCTCTCGTTGGGCGAACTCGCTGAGCCTCATGAGTCGAGCTCCGGGAGATGACCCATGATCTGGTCGTGCACCTCATCGATGGAGCGCTCCGCGTCGATCACCACAAAGCGCCCGTCGCTCGACCACCCATCATAGATCCCGTGCCGCTTCAGAAACGTTTCGCGCGTGTCCGGGAAGGGTTCGGCCTTTCGCTCTTGTCTCTCGAGGGCCTCCTCAGCGCTGAGGAGGAGCAAGATGTTCACCCGGGGACTGGGGCACAGAGCACGAAGCAGGCCGGCCAGAGCGCCATCAAGGGCCACCTGACCTGAGAAACGTAGATGAAGGTCCAGGACGGCGTCCCAGAGGTAGCGATCGCAGATGACCTGGCGACCCAGCCACGAGGCGAACCGCACCTTGACACCATAGGTCCAGATCGTGTCGAGCACGGCGACCGTGATCCAGACCCGCCGAACCCAGGGACGGGAGAAGGCCTGCTCGCGAGCCGCGCCGGCGCCAGGAGGCGGCAAGACTCCGCTTCGGCGGCGCACGAGCGCGCGCAGCGCGTCGAGCTCATCGGAGTAGCCCGGCCGATACCATCGTACCCTTGGAGCGCGCCCCATCGACTCAAGCCGCGAGACGAGCCGCTCGATCTGGGTGCTCTTTCCTGAGCAGTCCACCCCGGACACCGCGATGATCATCTCTTGGTCACCCGAGGGCGCACACCCAGACGACGCAGGATGTTGAGGCTCAAGATGAAGCCGTACGTGAGATTCCGAGTACCCAACGGGGCGTGACGACGCGTGATGTGCCACCAGATGCGCGCGGCGTCCCCGCTCTTCTGATCCGTCAAGAAGCTCCAAATCGACCTCAGACGATCGAGAAGCGAGGTTGCGGTCTGGCTGTGTCCGCTGTTGGCCACCTCGAGAGTCACGCGAGCCGCGGGTACGATGTGGATCGGAACCTCAGCCGACCGCAGACGAAGAGAGAAGTCCACGTCAGCCCCATAGTGGGGCAGGTGTTCTTCATCGAAGAGGCCAAAGCGCTCAAAGAGCGTGATCGGTACCAGAACGGCCCGACCATGAGCCTCGTCGCTCGGGAACGGATCGACCGGAAGATCAACCACGTCTGTCCCGGCGGGATACAGGTAGCGACTCGTCATAATGGGAAGCCAGCGTGCGACTCGACCCCATCTCGATCCCGCCCACCAGACCTTGGAGGGATCCTCCGAGTTCAGAACGAGGGACGCGAAGACACCCTCTTGTGAGCCATCAGCCGCCTTCAAGAGCTCCTGCACGGTGTCGGGAAACAGAACGACGTCTGGGTTCAGAAGCAGCGCATAATCGCAGCAGGCGGCCATGCAGCCCTCGATGGCGCGATTCGTCCCGCCCGTCCACCATTGCTCTCCATCACCTTGCACGACGATGGTGTCGGGATAATCCGCCCTGAGCATCTCCTGGGTGCCGTCGGTGCTTCCGTCATCGAGCACCACAGCCACCGCCCACTGGTCGGAGCCGCTGTCGAGACAACGACGCAAGAACTCACGACCATTGTGTACCGCGATCGCGGCGCCCACCCGAGGACGCTCTGCGGCCATGGGCGGTTCGACGGGGCTTGCGTTCGTTCCCATGCGTACCTTTCAGACTCCCACCCCCACGCTGCCCGCAGGGGAACTGCTATCTATCACTGGATCCCAAGAAGTCCCAGTACAACAGATTCGCCTGGTCTAGAACGCCCGCAGCGGGACTCAGCGAGCGCCACTGCCTCGCCTGTGAAGCGCTTCAAGGAACTCCAGATAGCGACCCGATACCTGCTCCCAGGTCCGGGCGGTCTCATCGAAACGAGCACGCACGGCCTGGGCTCGAGACCGTCGCTCGGTGGGGTCGAGCGCCAGGCTAGCGACCGCCTGAGCGAACTCGGCTCCGTCAGAGGGGTGCGCGTACAGCCCTGCCTCTCCGAGAGCCTCGCGTGCAAACCCTCGGTCCGCCGCGACCACGGGCACCCCAAGCATCATCGCCTCATAGTAGGGCAAGCCAAAGGACTCGAGCCAAGACGGCATAACGAGCGCGGTGGCCTCGCCGAGGAGCGTGAGCGCGCGGTCACGCGTGACGGGCCCCTCGAAGACGAACTGCTCGGACAGGCCCAGCGCGTCAATCTCTTCGGCGAGGGCCGGAATGGCATCGCGATGGATCGTCAATCGACACTTCAGCTCAGGACATCGTTCACGCAGCCCTGCCATCATCGCGGGCAACACCTCGAAGTTCTTATGTCGCGAAGGCGAGGCGATATAGCAGATGTAGGGATTCGGTAGCGTCGCGGGCTCCACGGGAGATCGCTCGCCTGGACCATCGACTGCGCTGGGCACCACCAGGATTCGCGAGCGATCGTAGCCGAACCTCCTGCTGATCCGATCGGCCATATCCTGGGTCTGCACCGTGACCTTGTCGATCGACGGCAGACCCATACGCAGATACTGGCTCATCGCGGCCCAACGAAGCCTCTCTTTGATGGTCGACTCGAAGCCCTTTTCGGAGGTGCCATAGGAGAGGTTCGGTTGATGGATGAGCAGGAGATGAGGAATCGGGCAGGCGATCATGCTCGTGTCGCCCGCCGAAAACAGGACGTCCGCCCCCCACGAGCGCAGGGCGGACCGAATCTTCACGTTCTCTAGGGTCAGCTTGCTGAGCATTCCCGGATCGGTAAATCGCAGCTCGACGTTCGGGGGACACGTCTGTGGGTTCACTCCGTGATCGTCACGCCAGGACTTGGGAACCCACGCCAAGAACGCGTGCTGATCGCCCAATCTCGCCAAGCTCTCAAGCACATTTCGGCCGACGAGCCCGCTACCGAAGCCTCGCAAGGTGCCTGCATGAAACGCGATTCTCATAGCTAGCCGTCGTTCCTGAACTTCAAGCTTCCTGAACTCCATTCTCAGGCCCGGGGAGCGGCGCGAGTTCACCGATGAACGCCCACGGGGCATGGTGCCCCCCTGCTCAGAGCCGGTCAAATCGGTGCGGACCACTCGACCCCGGTGAGGGTCGCCCTCACCCCTCGCCCCGCCCGGTCTTTGACACCGCTTCATGGGAGCCGAGCGACACCTTGAGCGGAGGACACCGTGCAGGACATCGCTTGGAGAACAAAACGCCCGTCTTCAGACAACGGCCAGGAAAGTTTGATCTTCAACCTAGACTGAGGCAACCAAGAACGGTACTAGGCCCTGTTGTGGCTCGAATTCACCTCCCCTTAAGAGCCCTCAAGACCGAGCCTCTCGCGGACGCGCGCAGACCTCGACGAGAAAAAGACTGATGCAATACGAGCCCAAAGAAAGCGAAGCGCCCCTTCGCGTCGTCCCAAGTGCGGTCGTGCCTGCGGTGACGCAGGAGCCTGGCGCCACCTCGGAGGTGGTGCTCCTGGACCGAATCAGGACGTTCATGGGCTTCTGCCTTCGGCACAAATTGCTCCTGATCTTCGGTGGGCTGATCGGGGCGGCCTCAGCGGTGTACTGGCTCGACTCCAAGCAGCCCATCTACCGAGCCGAAGCCAAGGTGATCATCAACGAGAGCGCGCCCCGCGTCCTGTCGAACGTCAAAGAGGTCGTCGAGCTGGGCAGTCGACGGGGATTTCAGAGCTCCATTCGCTTCTACGAGAGTCAGTACCGCTTCATTCAGAGCACCGAGGTGGCTGAGATGGTCATTGACCGTCTCAAGCTCTGGAACAGCGAGCACCTCCTTGGCTTGGATAAACCAGGCGTCACGCTGACCGCGGAAGAGAAGCGCGAGCGCCTGGCCGAGGCAAACCTCGCGAAGGTGCTCGCGAAGCGCATCGACGTGTCCCCGCTGAAGAAGACCATGATCGTTGGTATTGGCTTCAACGATACGGATCCGGAGTTCGCCATCTCGGTTGCGAACGAGGTGGCCGCCGCCTATCGAGACCACAATCTGGAGATCAAGCGACGGGTCGTCCAGGACGCCACGCAAGAGCTCAAGACGCTGATGGACGAGTGGGAGGAGAAGTACCAGACGGCCAACCTGGCCGTCCGGAATTACGAGAGTGAGCACGACCTCGGGACCATCCCCAACTCGCGAAAGACCAATGATGAGCGGCTCTCCACCTTGAGCGCTGAGCTCACGAAGACCCAAATCGAGCGCATCCAACTCCAGAGTCGAGTGCGGACCCTCAAGCGCTACAAGAAGCTCAAGAACCTGGAGAAGATTCAGGCAACAGAGCTCCTGCAAGACCCCCTGCTCCAGCAACTCAGGACGCAACTCGCCCAGCTCGAGGCGGATCTGGCGGCCCTCAGGAGCAACTATCTCGATCAGCATCCCAAGGTCTTGGAGTTGACCCAGCGGAAGGACTCGCTCCACGGCACCGCTCATCAGCACATCGCCAACCTGGTGAAGAGCGTGACCAAGGAGCTCCAGAGGGTCCGTAACGTCGAGGCTGGCCTCGAGAAGGAGCTGGAGAACGCCCAGGTCGCCGATCGGTCGATCGCGGACATCGAGCGGGGATACACGGTCCTCGCTGAAGAGGAGAAGCAGGCTCAGACCCAGTTCGAGGAGATCCGAAACCGCTACGTCGAGACGACGATGAGCGCCCAGGTCGAGACCAACAATGTTCGGGTGCTCGAGACGGCGACGAGCGCGCGGCCCATCTGGCCCCGGCGACGCGTGGTGATGGCCCTCGCGGTCGGTCTGGCGCTGTTGATCGCCTTGGTGCTCGCCGCGCTCCTCGAGTATGCAGACTCGACGATCAAGAGCTGGTCTGAGCTTCAGGAGCGCATGGGACTGAAGGTCCTTGGCGTCCTCCCGGTCATCGAGGAGGACGAGCAGCCCGAGGTCGAGGTGGACGAGGACGGTGAGATTGTCCGGAGACGCTTCAGGGATCTCTTCATCCATGAGAATCGGCGTTCGCACGTCGCGGAGGCCTTCCGCGCGGTGCGCACCAACCTCCTTTTCATGTCGACGACGCGACCTCTGAATTCGCTGATGATCACCTCGGCGGACCCGTCCGAAGGCAAGAGCACGATCGCCATCAACACCTCGGTCGCCATGGCGATCAGCGGCAGCAAGGTGCTCCTCGTTGAGGCTGATATGCGTCGACCGCGCCTTCGAAAGACCTTTGGACTCGACGGAGAGCGAGGCCTCACGACCTGCCTGGCAGGCACGGGATCGATCTCCGAGGACATTCAGCACTCCGACGTCGAGAATCTCCACGTTCTTCCGTGTGGACCGCTGCCTCCCAACCCAGCGGAGCTGCTGCACACAGAGCGCTTCATGGCGGTGAAGGCCGAGATGGAGAGCGTCTACGACATCGTCATCTTCGACTCTCCGCCCGTGAACCCCGTCGCGGACGCGCTCGTTCTGGGCGGCAAGGTCGATGCGTGCCTCGTGGTTGTCCGAGCCCACCGCACTTCGCGCCACGCATTGCAGAACGCGCTTCGCCAGCTGCGAGACGTAGGAATCCCGATCCTCGGATCCGTGCTCAACCACCGTGAGGTCCCGAAGAACGCCTACAAGTACCAGGGGCGGCAGGGCTACGGCTACGGCTACGGATACGGCTACGGATACAGCTACAGCAAAGGGGAGGGCTACGGGTACGAGAGCGTCGAAGAGGAGAAGACCTCCTGAATCTTCAGCCCGCCGACGAAGCGGGTAGCCTGAGAGAAGGGCTGGCGAAGACCCTGGATGGGCGGCCATGGCTTTTCTTGGTGGCGCTCGTACTGCTTGGAGCTCCGCTGGCCATCGGCGGCGTGCACGTGGTGAGTCGAGCGGCGCTCGCTGGTTTCGCGGTGCTGGGATGGCTCTGGGCCGCCTCGAAGGATCCCCGCGGCTCAGCCTCGACCTCGCATCTCCTTTGGAAAGCCCTGGTCGGGCTCACCGCCCTGACTCTCCTGCAGCTGCTGCCGTTGCCGCTGCTGTGGGTGGGCTCGTTCTTCGAGGGTCGAGTCGAGATACTCCATGGAGTAGACGCCGCACTGGGCTTAGATCCTCGGCAGTCGAGCTCATGGGCGCTCGACAAGGGGCGGACGAGCGCCGCGGTCCTCGATCTCCTGGGTTGGACTGCTTTGATCGCCACCCTGGGCTACCTTCGAAGAGACCTCAGCGTTTCGAGAGTGATGTCATGTCTGGTCATGATGGCGGGGCTGGGGGTGTTGAGCGCTGGCGTGCTCCACCTCATCACCGATTCGGACCAGATCCTGGGGTTCTACCGGCCGGACGCCGATTTGTCGCAAGAGCTCTTCATGACGACATTTGTGAACCCCAATCATGCAGGAGCGCTGCTCCTGATGAGCTCTCTCGTCGCGTTTGGCCTATGGATAGACAGTCAGAAGACCCAACACGCACGCAGCCTATTGCTGCTCTCCGCCCTCCTGGGTCTAGGCGTATTGGCCACGGGCAGCACCGCGAACTCGATGCTCCTCGCCACCGGCTTGCCGTTGATCGGACTGTGGACCAGTCGGCGATCCGAAGCGGCTGAGCGCGGACGCATCCTGAGAGCTCTCTTCGGGGCGTTCATGCTCGCGGGAATCGCCATCATGATGACGGATCCCCAGGGCTGGTGGGATACGGTGGTCAGCCCCCACCTACCCAGCGATGCGGTGACCCCTTGGAAGCGTGTCTCCGAGGTCTGGCAGATCGGCGCGTCTATCTCTCAAGAGCACGCGGGCTTCGGCGTCGGGTTCGGCTCGTTCCCCATCGCGGCGGCGGCGACGATGGAGAGCTGGACCAGCGGATTCGTAAACTTCGCCCACAACATGCTCCTCGAGGGGGCTGCCTCGTGGGGCATCTTCATCATGGCCGTGATGAGCGCCCTCGTGTTCATGGCGCTGATCCGCGGGGCCCGACGCGCCCAGACCGGCGTTCAAGTTGCGATCGTCGTCGCCCTGTGCGCGACAGCCATTCAAAACGGGGTCGACTTCTCTTTGCTGATACCCGGGGTGGGATATTGCTGGGCGGCCCTCTTGAGTACGATTCTGGTGCCCTACGAAGTCGATCGAGAGAGAGCGACGGCTCGGACCTCTGCTGGAGGCCGTTTGGCTCCTGCGATCCTCATCGGTCTGATCACGGTGGCTGTGGGCAGTCAGGCCATAGCCCTGGACCGCCGATCCGCACTTCACACCGCCCAGGAGGAGCTGAGGAGGGGTGGGGCCACGTCAGAGACCCGTGATCGTCTTGCCTTGAATCACTCCATGGACTTCATCGCGATCGGATACGCAAGCGACCTTTCTTCAGCGCTTGGAGAGACCGATCGAAGTCGCACATTGGCAGACCTGTCCGTCGAGCTTGCTCCTCATTACCCGTTAGGACTCTTGCGGCGCGCGAGGATCGCCATCGAGACGGAGCCCGATGACGTGGCCCAGGCGTGGCTTGAACGCCTCGCCAGTTGCGATTACACGGCCTTTAAGCAGGCCATGAGCCTTGTCGCCGAGCACGCACAAGAGAGACCTGAGTTCGTCATGAGCTTCGTCGCCAAGTCTCCGCGCTACGTCGTTGGAACCTCACACGCTCTGAACCAGCAGGGACGCACGAAGGCCGGATACAAGCTTCTGCAATGGGGGCGTAAACACTTCCCTCAATCCGAGGAGATCGCCACGCACTTGATTCGACGACTTCTAAGAGAACCCAATAATGACAAGACGCTCGCCCTCATTGACGCCTCGGCCATTCAGTATCTCGCCAACAGCACCTCCGTTGAGGACCCTCTGAAGAGCGCCCGCCTCAAGCGGCTCGGCTATCTCGCGATGGCTCATGTGCACAGCCGGGACAAGCGTCTGGAAGAAGCTTGGCATTTATTCGAGGCCGCCGCTCGCCTCGATCTGGAACGAGACGTCGACGCGCGCCTGGGTCAAGCGCAGATCTTGCTTCGACAAGGTCGCTATGACGCCCTTGAGCGGGTCCTCAGCAACCTGAACGAGGAACGGGTAGAGGTCGAGCAAGCTCAGTGGCGTGTCCATGAGTTCTGGAGTCAGTTGGCAGAGGCTCGTGGAGAGCTTCGCGCCGCGATTCGCTCTCAACAACGCGCGTTGCTGTTCAGACCTAAGCACCCACGGCTGCTGAGGCGATTGGAACGTCTGACTGAGAAGCGCACGCGCCGCACCGGCGATGACCGGGACGGTGCTCCATGATCGAGGAGCTTCGCCAGCTGATCTATTGGACGCTCACCCTGGGAGTCGTGTGCACCCTGATCTCGCGGGCCTTGATCGGACGCTGGTTCACACCCGCTACCTGGTATTGGGGCGCGTGGGTGGGCTGCCTCTTCTCCTATGACCACGTCCTCCAACTCGACCTGCTTCCTGAGCCGGAAGTCCTGACAATCTCGGTGCTCAACGACGCTCATGAGGGCGCGTTCTGGGGTTTCGTTGTGATGAGCATACTCAGCCGCTTGTTGCTGATGTCAGGACCGAGAGGAGCACGCAGTTCACCATTGGTCAGGCTGGACTTCATTGACCTCAAGAAGATCGACCAGCTGATGTGGCTCTACTTCCTGGTGGCCGCCGCGCTGCTCGTCTATCGGATCGCCACCGTGGGTAAAGTGGACCTCGCCTTCCTGCAGGCGGCCAGAGAGAGCTTTATCGGTAAAGATAAGACTGCGATTAAGCCGCTGCTGTTTATGGTGCCGGTCTCGATTCCGCTGGCGATTATCATCAGCTCTCGCTTTTGCAGTGGAACCACAAAGATTTACCGGCCCCTGATCCTGCTGGTCATCTGCTTTATCACCGCTATGGCAGACGCATCGCGCATGAAGATTCTCCAGGTGCTCGCCTTGGCCTCGATCACGATTAGCACCAGCCTGGACGAGGAGCACGGCCTTCGATTCAAGACGCTGTTCTCCAGGTATTGGCTGGGCGCCCTCATGGGTAGCGTCAGCCTGATCGTGCTCTTGCAAACGATTCAGGTCATTCGTTCTACAGGCTCGCTTGACCTGCTGCTCGAGGATCCCCTGCTCGTGCTCTTACCGACCGGCCTGATGGCTTACCTGGCACAGGGAACATCAGCCATGGCGGTCTTCTATGAGGCTGCGAACGGACCGATCATCGGAGGCGATCTGACGTTCGCATTTCCCATGAAGTATGGCGCGATCTTCGGACTCAACGACGCCCCCGTCACCAAGGCTGAGGTATTCGGCCATGTGCTCCGGGTCCTCGACGATCCCAGGGTTCAGAGGGGAGGAATCTCAGGTATCGGTGTCCTCCTCACGGACTTTGGTCCTGATAACGTCTGGTTGGCATCGTTCTGCTTTGCGGGGACTCTGCAGTTCCTCTTCGTCGCTTGTATCAACCGCGGGTTTATCGGTCGGACATTGGCGATTTGCTGCTGCATGGGCGCGCTATTCAGCGTGCTCCACCTCTGGTTCCTGAGCGCCGCGATGATCATCGGAGTGGTCTGGGCGTTCCTCGTCGCAAGGTGGCTGAATATCCCCCTGTGGGAGCCAGACCTGCGGAGAAGCGAGAGAAGCATCGGAGCGAACCACGGTTCACGCCTCCCTATCCCGCCAAACTCTTGACCTCCGCATGGTCGTAGGCGACCTGCTCCGCGCGAGATAAATCACCCGCAAGAGCCCGGTAGTAGCGGGACAGGCGGTCGGTGCCAGACGAGCTGAGCGCGTCGTATTCAGACCGCCCGTCAGTCGGACGAGCCTCCATCGACGTGAGCCTGGTGAACACGTAGATCTGACGCAGCGCGTTCTTGCGGGCCTGGGGGCTGACCTCAAGCTCACCAGCGAACAGGCGCTGCACAAGCTCGACGTAATGCTCAGCGGAACGCGCCTCCTGAGCGATCTCGAGTCCAAAATAGGGGGTCTTGCCTACGGTGATCACCGGAAGACCGCGCGCGACGAGGTCGCTGCCCAGGTTGCTCACATAGAGCAGACCTCCAACCACCCGCTTGGCGATCGCGTAGGTGTTGACCCTCTCCTCTGGCCCGACCAGGTGAACGTTCTCCTGGTCGGCGACCCGCTCCTCGAGCCAGGGCCCGAGAGGCATCGCGCATCCTCCAAACAGTTCACCTGGATGGACGCGAATGACCAAACCAACATCTGGGCGGGCCTTGAACCACTCCAGCGTCTGCTCCAACCAATCCAGCTGACTCTCAAACCCGATCTCACGACCGAGAGTGGCCGTGTCGCCGACCACGTTGGTTCCCAGCAATACCGTTGGACGACCCGATCGAAGGAAGAGCTCAAGACCATCAGGGAGCGGATCGTCCACCGAGGCGGGCTGATACACCCTGTAGGAAGACCAGGGCCCCCCTTCAGAAGATCGCGGGTCCTCCTGAAAGGCCAAGAAGGACTCCATCAGCGCTTCTTGTGGGGGGCTGAGCTCGGGCAGAACATCAAACCAACCCTGATAATCAAAGTGCAGAACGGGAAGGTTGAGGTTCCAGATCATGTGGCGAGCCACCAGACCCCAGCCCTCGACTGTGACCACGTCAATACCAGCGAGTCGAAACCCCTCGAGCAGCCCGCGGGTCTCGCCGACGATCGCGCTCGGTACAATGGCGCGGTCGAGCTCAAGCTCCTGGGTCACGCGCTGAGCGGCCTCGGAGAAGCGAGCGATCTCATCCTGCTGAGCCACGATCTTCTCTTCGTCGAGGACGAACTCCCGCCCCATGTCATAAGAGACGCTCATCTGCGCTGCCAATCGAAAGCTCTCCAGCGCCTCCTCTCCAGGCTCCGCTCCTCCTTCCAACAAGGGGTCGAGATCGAGGACCTCAAAGGCGTTGTTGTGAAGGACCTTTTTCCAAAGCCCTCGAGCGTTCTTATCCAACAGGAAGCGCTGCTTGAGGTGCCGCTCGATGCTGCGACTCGAGTAGAGCAATACGGGCTCATGGCCCAGGATACGAAGACGGCAACAGCAATAGGC
>MDTA01205529.1_pt1 | contig 18621 bp, 19 predicted proteins | sample 811151 | NCBI WGS metagenome assembly MDTA01 (sample SAMN05326648, study PRJNA326480) | marine metagenome | isolation source: seawater | place: Indian Ocean: South | collected 2010
CCCAGGCTTACCACCAGGAGTCCAAATCCGCCGACGCCTAATCCACTGATCAGCCGTTTGCGCAGCGCCCCACGGGCCGATCGCCCTTGGCTCTGGTCGGAGACAACCTCACTGATCACGCTGATTGGAGGCTTCCTGAGGTCAGGCTATCAACCGCCACTGAATGGGTTTGGCTTGCGGGGGTTGGAACTGCAGTTCCATCAGGGAGATGGTTTCAGAATTTCGAGCTTCACTGGCACTTCCCCCGCCTGCATCATCCTGAGCTGTGATGCGGCGCCATGGGCGAGGTCGATCACCCGGTGGTACTTGAATGGTCCTCGGTCATTGATCCGCACGACAACGCTGCGTCCGTTGCTCAAATTGGTGACCCGCACCTGTGTCCCGAAGGGAAGCGTCCGATGCGCTGCGGTCATGGTTCCTTTGCGCAAGCGTTCACCACTTGCTGTTGTTCGGCCGTAAAAACCTGGTCCGTACCAACTCGCTGCGCCCTGCACCACCCGAATCAGCTTGCTCGACTTGGGGGGCGGGGAGGCGACGGTTTTCGGTGGTGGCAGAGGCAATGGCTTGACGGGGACCACCACCATGCTTTCTGACTCTCTGCTCTCTGAATCTCTGATTTCTGTCTCGCTGATCGTGCTCTCAGTGATCTTGATCTCTGAGACTTCTCTGTTCTCGGGGATGTCCTCGATCTCTTCGATCACAAATTCTTCGCCGTTGGGGCTGGCCCCAACGGCTGGGCAGATCAGCGGAACCAACAACAGCCAGGTCAGAGGCTTCATCCACGGCAGCCGAATGGTTGGATTGAAGCGGCTGTTGGTCTGGATTTCATCCCCTGCCTACAACAGATCAGCTCAACACTGACAAAGCATCGGGGATTTGATCACCCCAGAACAGTGCCTGACGCTCGAGCCAGGCCTGCCTGGCTCGATCCAAGCGTTCACCGGGAATCAGCAGTGGAATTCCAGGGGGGTATGGACACAACAATTCGGCGGCCACACATCCGCCTGCATCCTTCAGTGCAACCTTTTGACGCGCTGCATGCCAGGCATGACGCGGTGTGAGTTCCGTGGTGGTCACCAACGGCAGCGGAGGAGTTTCAAAAGGGGGCAGCGGATCGCGACCTGGGTTGTGTCGCAGGAGATCATGCCAATGCTTCCTGATGTGACGACCAAGCCCCCGGTGTCGGGCGAGCCCCAAGCAGAAGGTCAGCGTTGCTGGTTCCGGCAGCTCACCCACCAGACCTCTTGGCAGCAGCCAGGCGTCGGCATCCAAGCCTGTGATTCCTGCCTGGGCCGTGTGCAGGATGAGTCGCAGCGGGTCCTGGTTGTTCAACAGGGGGACGCCGCTGTCGCGTAGAGCTCCGGCCAGGTTTTCAGCCTCCTGAAGGCGATGCAGCAGCTGGCGTCGTCCTTTGCTGCGCTGCCAGTGTTGAAGGGCTTCTTCTCAGGAGGCCAACAGGAGAGCACTGGGGCTTGTGGTTTGCAGCAATCTCAGACTGCGTTCCACACGCACAGGATCCAGACGCTCACCCTGCAGCCAGAGAACCGCCGTTTGCGCCAGTGCTGCCGCTGATTTCTGCAGGGAATGCACCACGAGATCTGCGCCGCAGTGCACGGCGCTCGGGGGCAGGGGGTGGTTCACCCCTGCGGCGAAATGACAGCCGTGGGCTTCATCCACCAGCACACAACAGCCCCGCTGCTGAAGGTGCTTGATCACATCTGTGGGGTCATTGGCATAGCCCTGATAAGTGGGATGCACAAGAACGGCGGCGCGGATCGGTGCGCCTTCGGACGGCAGTGCCTCCAGCACTCGCTCGATCCATCGGGCATCCACCGGTGCGGGCTGGCCCCGGTCGCTCTGAAACGGAAGATCGAACAGCACCGGCTGCAGATCCCCCAACACGCAGGCCTGGATCAGGCTGCGATGGACATTGCGCGGTAGGAGCACCCGCTCTCCTGGCCTTGCCATGGCCAGAAGTGCCGCCTGCAGCAGTCCAGTGGCTCCGTTCACCCCATACCAGCAGCGCGCCACTCCCATCTGTGCCGCGGCTGAGCGTTGGCTGGCGGCGATGGCTCCATCCGGTTCGAGGGGCCCGCCGAGGGCCGGTAGTTCCGGCAAGTCCCAGACGCCAGCGCGCTTTCGCAGCAGCTGACGCAGTCCATCCGGCAGCGCAGCTCCCCGTCCATGGGCCGGCAGAAACAGCGGTTGCCCGAGGCGGCGGGTGAGCTGGGGCAAAAGCGCCATCAAATCCGCCTGATCTCCTTAAAGTCTCCCTCTGTATTCAGCAGGATGCGATGCGTTACGACCCCGGCCGGGATCTTGGCTGGTTGCTGCTGCGTCCCTGGGTCGCCATCCCGCGCCTGTTTGAGGTGGTTTGGTCCCTGATGGGGTTGGTGCTTGTGTTGCTGCTGCGCGGTGGCAGCAGCGATGCAGCAGTCCAGAAGGGCTTGGCGCGTCGCATTCTCAACACCCTCACAGGTCTGGGTCCCTGTTTCATCAAATTGGGTCAGGCCCTGTCCACTCGACCGGATCTGGTGCGTCGGGATTGGCTGGAGGAATTGACCCGGTTGCAGGACGACCTACCGGCCTTCCCCCATGCCATTGCATTGGCGTGCATCCGTGAAGAGCTTGGTGCTCCAGCCGAGGAGTTGTTCGAGGAGTTCCCCAACACACCGATTGCCGCCGCCAGCCTTGGGCAGGTCTACAAAGCCCGTCTGCAGGGCAATCACTGGGTGGCGGTGAAAGTGCAGCGACCGAACCTCACCTTCATCCTGCGACGGGATCTTGTGCTGATCCGCGCGATCGGTGTGCTGACGGCACCACTGCTGCCGCTCAATCTCGGCTTCGGTTTGGGCGGAATCATTGATGAGTTCGGCCGCAGTTTGTTTGAGGAGATCGACTACGGCCTTGAAGCCGCCAATGCCGAGAGGTTTTCCGCCCTCTTCGCTGAAAACGACGCGGTGTATGTCCCGAAAGTGGAGCGGATGCTCAGCTCCACGCGGGTGCTGACCACCACCTGGATTGATGGCGCAAAAATGCGTGACAGCGAGGAGCTGCGGTCCAAACAGCTCGACCCCACAGCTCTGATCCGCACAGGGGTGATCTGTGGTCTCCAGCAGCTGTTGGAGTTCGGCTATTTCCACGCTGATCCCCACCCCGGCAACTTGTTTGCTCTGCCGGGTCGTACGGGTGACCTCGGTCATGTGGGCTACGTCGACTTCGGAATGATGGATTCCATCAGCGACAGCGACCGGCTCACCCTGACGGGTGCAGTGGTGCATCTGATCAACCGTGATTTCTCCGGTTTGGCCAAGGATTTTCAATCCCTCGGTTTTCTCAGCCCCACCGCAGATCTCACCCCGATCATTCCTGCCTTGGAGGAAGTGCTGGGAGGCAGCCTTGGCGATTCGGTGGGTTCGTTCAACTTCAAGGCGATCACCGACCGTTTTTCGGAGCTGATGTTTGATTACCCCTTCCGGGTGCCTGCACGCTTTGCGCTGATTATTCGAGCGGTCGTCAGCCAGGAGGGCTTGGCCTTGCGCCTTGATCCTGATTTTCGAATCATCGCCATCGCCTACCCCTATGTGGCCCGGCGACTGTTGGCAGGGGATACCAGCGAGATGCGTGAAAAGCTGCTTGAGGTGATCTTTGATGCGTCAGGCCGCTTGCGTTTGGATCGGCTGGAAAGTCTGCTGGCGGTGGTCGGTCAGGATGCTCCTGCTCCGGGAAAGGAACTCATTCCTGTTGCCGGGGCGGGTCTGCGGCTGCTGTTCAGCCGCGACGGTGCTGATCTTCGCCGGCGTCTGCTGATGACCCTGATCCGTGACGATCGCCTGCATACCGACGATGTGCGTTCCCTCGTTGGCCTGCTGGGGCGAACGTTCGGGCCTGGGCGTCTAGCCGGTGGTCTGCTTCAACGCCTCAACCCCCTGGCGGCAGCGTGATCCAACAGCCGAAGATGCTGATCGAACTGAAGATCACAACGGTGATTGGCCAGATCTCATCCAGCTGTTCGAGCCGATGTTGTTTGCGATCTTTGGCGTCGCCATCGGGCATGGCTTCCAGTTCCCCGTAACGGCGTCCGATAAAGATCACCAGGATGAAGGCCAGCAGGGTGACCACATAGGCAATCACATAAACCTGATCAAGAAATGTCAGGTAGGGAAGGTCAGGGAGTTCCTCCCGGTAGGTCTGTTGAAGAAACACCAGGGTCAACAGCACGGTGACCGGAATTCCTGCTCGGGCGTCCTGTTCATCCGCACGAACTTTGAACACGAGCAGAACCATCGCCATGACCACCAACAGGGGCAGCATTAAGCGCCAGAACGCTGACCAGGAGGATGTGCCGAAGGAGATGTCGAAGATGACCAGGCTGTAGTCATCTGCACTGCCCCCCAGCCCGAAATTGGTGGCGTAGTTGTGCCGGTATTCGGCAATCGACCATCCCCGGTTCAGCCAGCCAATGATTTCCGCGAACAGTCCCATTCCACTGTTCTGGATGTCGGGTTCGAAGCGGAAATGGGGATAGTCGAGGGAACCATTCACATCCTCCATTTCAAGGACAAGGGGCAGGCTCACAGTCACAAATGGAAAGTGCCTGAAATTGGCTTTGTCGATGTAGAACCGGCCGATGTAGCTGAACAGTTGGTAATACGTTCCGTCGTCGTTATGTACAGGGGCCGATGACATTGGCGTCAGCACCGGATCGGCATCGGAGAGCAAGCCGTTCACCAGGGTGATCCCCGTTTCAATGGTCTGATTTCTCTCGTCCAGATAGTCCTGCAGCTCCTCCCCCCAGCGCATCCAGACGTAACCGTTGGAGGAGTAACTCGGGATGCTCAAGTCCAGGTCGTAGGTGCTGGTCGCATAGATCCCCACCTGCACGTGATAAGTGGCCTCATCGAGACCTTGCTGGTCGATGACCATCTCCTGGTCTGAAAGCTTCTCCCCCCGCAGGGATGTCCAGCCGTCCCCGGGCATTCGCCGACTGTCCGTTGTCAGAGCTCGTGATGCCGATGACAACCGCAGTGCATCACGGCTGGGCACACGTCCCACATCAAGCCTGTTGATGCCTGAGAACGCCAGGAGCCCGGCGAGCAGAATTGAAACAACAGCGAGAATGTTCCAGTGCTTCTGTTTCTTGGAGGCCATCTGCGGCGCAGTTCTGGTATCACTCTGGCTTGCGGAGCACTACTCAGCAGTGGACTGCTGACGCTGCTGCAGCCACACCCGGTGACTGCACAGGTCTCAACTGAACAGCCCACAACTGAACAGCCCAACGCACAGACGATCGCCAAAGAGCACGATTCCAATGTGTTGGTTCTTGGCCAATCCTTACCTCTGACGGGTCCATCAGCGCAGCTTGGACTTGATTACCGGCGAGGGGCCTTGGCCTGGTTTCAGGCCGTGAACCGTCAAGGAGGAATTCACGGCCGAAGAATTGAGTTGGTCAGTCTTGATGACAAATATGAGCCGGCGCAGACGCTGATCAACACACGCCAATTACTGAAACGCAATGATCTTCTGGCCTTGTTCGGTTACGTGGGGACGCCCACGACCAAGGTGGCGCTTCCTTTGATTGAGGCGGCGTCGGTGCCTTTGGTGGCTCCCATGACCGGGGCCAGTTTGTTCCGTCAGCCCGACCTGCGCATGGTGTTCAACATGCGCACCAGTTATCGCCGTGAGATTGCAGCGATGGTCGACGAGCTGGTGCGCGACGCGCACCATCGCATTGCAATCGTCTACCAGGACGATGCCTTTGGTCAGGATGGTCTGAACGGTGCCATGGCCGCCCTCAGCAGCCATGGGTTGAAACCGGTGGTGGTCACCACGGTGAAGCGCAACTCAGACCAAGTGGGAGAAGCACTGGATGACCTGATGGCGGTGAATCCCAATGGAATCGTGCTCGTTTCCGCTTATGTGAGTTCTGCTGCTCTGTCCAGTGCACTGCGCGAGCGGGGCAGCCGCGCCCAGATCATGAACGTGTCGTTTGTGGGCACGCAGGCGCTGCAGAGGGCGATGCCTGTGGGTACATCCAACGGGATCGGTGTGGCCCAGGTGGTGCCGTTTCCATGGAACCGCTGGATTCCCGTCGTGGCTGACTACCAACGATGTCTGCGGTTGAGTGACGAAGCATCGGGTTTTGGCTTCACCAGTTTTGAGGGCTATCTCGCGGCGCGCATGATCACTGAGGCCCTAGAGCGCGCTGGCAAGAATCCGTCGCGTCAAGCCCTCGTCCAAGCCCTGGAATCCATTCGAGATCTGGACCTGGGGGGCTTTCGACTCCAAATGGATCGGGATGACCACGATGCCAGCGACTTTGTCGAACTCACCTTTCTCGGCTCCCAAACCTGGGAACCTTGAGCGGAGATCGCTAAGGTCGCAGCTCTTTGTGTTCGGCGTCGATGCCTGAGGAGATCAGCGCCCAGGAGCTTGAGCAGCTGCTTCAGTTGATGACACTGCCCCAGCCGCCCTACCTGCTGGCTGGAATCGGATTGTTGATGGGAGTTCTCTGCGGCCTGACCTTCGGCCGTCAGGTGCAGAACAAACTCGATGGCTGGAAGCAGGACAGGCTCCCCCTACTCCCCCTGGCGACAGCCGAAGTCAACCTCAGCTACGCCGGCACCTTGATCGGTGTGACCTTGTTCATCGGTTGCTGCCTGCAGATCTTCGGCTTTGCTCCAGGTGCCGCCTTACTGGTGGCCCTTCTTCTGTCTCTGTTGACGGGTGGAGCCTTGTTCGCGCAGCTCGAGCGCCTGATGCAGCAGGTGGAAGAGGGCAATTTCAAAGCCGTTGATTTCGACAATTTCGACGAATTCTTTTGACCTCTTCTTCTAACTTCTTCTTCTGACCTCTTAAGCGAAGCCGCTGATCTCTCCTGAGGCACCGGTCTTTGGTCAGACTGTGACAGTTCTCACCCAGTTGGATGTGACAACCCTGTCCTCGGCTGTCTCCACCAGCCGACTCCTTGTGGTGGAAGACGATGACAGCATTCGGGAAACAGTTGGGGAGGCCCTGCGCTCGGAGGGATATGACGTTCTGACCAGCTCCGATGGCAAAGATGCCCTCAATCTGGTCATGGGCGCTTCGTCGGATCCTGTGGATCTGATTGTTCTCGACCTGATGCTTCCAGGTCTGAGCGGGCTGGATCTGTGCCGCGAGCTTCGCCGCTTCAATAACACCACACCGATCCTGGTGATCAGCGCCCGCGACAGTGAAACCGATCGGGTGCTCGGGTTGGAAGTGGGTGCCGACGACTACCTCGTTAAACCCTTTGGTCTGCGGGAGTTGGTGGCCCGCTGTAGAGCGTTGTTGCGGCGATCCCGTCAGACGGAAGTGTCGCCAGCTGAATCCCACAGTTACGCCAACCTGTGTCTGTTCTCCAGAGAGTGTCGTGTCACCCGTGATGGCACGGATCTGACCCTTTCCCCGAAGGAGTACAAAATTCTGGAGTTGTTCATTCAGAACCCCAAGCGCGTCTGGAGTCGCGATCAGTTGTTGGAAAAAATCTGGGGAGTGGACTTTGTTGGCGATACCAAAACGGTGGACGTCCACATCCGTTGGCTGCGGGAAAAGGTGGAGGATGAACCCTCCTCCCCCCAGCTGATCCGCACGGTCCGCGGCTTCGGATACCGCTTCGGCTGAGGTTGTTGTGTTGATCTCTGCGGGACTCGGCTTTGTGGCCGGTGTTGGGATCACGCTTCTGCTGCAGCGCAGGAGGCGCTTTCGGGCCTCCTTGCGAGAGGACGAGGAGAGACCTTTTGCTTTGAACGCGCCCCAGCTTCTGGCCTGGATTGATGCGGCCACCCAGGGCTGGATGATCCTCGCTCCAGACCATTCCATCGCTTACATCAACGGACGGGCCGAACGTCTGCTGCACATCTCTCGCAATCGCTTGGTTCGTGGCATGAACCTCAGTGAAGCCCTTGAGATCCCTGCCCTGGAGGAGGTGATTCTCAGCACCCGTTATCAGCAGCGCTCCCAGCATTGCGAATGGGACCAACAGGGGGATCCACTGGAGGCCATTGTTCTGCCGGGCAGTGATGAATGCCTGTTGGTGTTGATCCAGAGCCGGCAGTCCCTGGAAGCACAGCAACAGCAGCAGGAGCGCTGGGTGAGTGACGTGGCCCATGAGCTCAAGACGCCCTTGACCGCCCTGATGCTGGTGAGCGACCGGCTCGAACTGGCGGTGAATGCCAAGGACACCGCCCTGGTGCAACGGCTGCAGAAAGAACTCGGGCGTCTCCAGCTGCTGGTCGAGGATCTGCTCGAACTGTCGCGTCTGGAAAACAGCCTGCCGCAGGACTATGGCGACTATGTCCCCCTCACCCTTGAGGACTTGGTCGACAGCGCTTGGGGAACCATTCGCCCGATCGCGGAAGAACGGCAAGTCACGCTGCAGCTGGATCGGTCCGAATCAGGGCCCTTGCTGGGGGATCAGCGCCGTCTACATCGCGCTGTGCTCAACCTCCTTGACAATGCCCTTCGCTATTCCCCAGAGAAAAGCAGCGTCGATGTGACCGTGCGTCAGAGCGGCGGCTGGTGGTTGCTCAGCATTCGTGATCACGGCAACGGGTTGAGCGAGACCGATCTCAGTCGCATGTTCCAACGCTTCTACAGAGGGGATCCCTCCCGAGCACGCTCCAGCAGGAGTGGCAGTGGTCTGGGACTGGCCATCGTTCAGCAGATCGCCGTGAACCATGGCGGCCGCATCGAAGCCCGCAACCATCCCGCCGGTGGGGCCTGCATGGATCTCCTGCTCCCCCGCGAGCCGGTTGCATGACGCGCCAGCGCCTTCAGAAACTAATGGCCGCGGCTGGTCTCTGTTCCAGACGTCGAGCTGAGGAATGGCTGCAGGCCGGCCGTGTCACGGTGGATGGTCAGGTCGCCCGCGTCGGGGATCAGGCCGATCCTCACCAGCAGACGATTCGGGTGGATGGCAGGGCGCTGCCCGTCCGTGGCAGGGCGAGGGTGCTGCTCTTGAACAAGCCCGTGGGGGTGATCTGCAGTTGCGATGACCCTCAGGGGCGCCGGACGGTGCTCGACCTGCTGCCCCCAGAGCACAGGGCTGGTCTGCATCCTGTGGGACGTCTGGATGCCGACAGTCGTGGTGCACTGCTGCTCACCGATCTGGGTGAGCTCACGTTGAAACTCACACATCCGCGCTACAGCCACACAAAGACCTACCGGGTATGGGTGGAGGGTGTGCCGCCCGACGTTGCCCTCGACCGCTGGCGCTCTGGCTTGCCGTTGGATGGGCGGCGGACCCGGCCGGCGCGAGTGCGTTTGCTGCGGACCCGGGGCACCCGTTCGCTTCTGGAGATTGAGCTCAAGGAAGGTCGCAACCGACAGATTCGTCGGATCGCCGAGGCCCTTGGCTATCCGGTGCTGGATCTTCAGCGGACGGCGATTGCGGGTCTGACGCTTGGCGATCTGTCTGAGGGGTGCTGGATGTGGTTAAGCGAGCGAGAATGGAAACCCATGCTCGAACGGGCTGTTCCATTGGATCTGCCCCATAGCCCATGCGACTGAAGCGTCCAGGACTCTGGTGGCAACGTTCCCGGAGTGGGGCAAGCCCCGATGCCCAAGGCTCTGATTCTCAGAATCAGCAGGGTGAGGATCTGGGCTTGATGCTGCGTCTCCGCAGGGAGGAACTGGGCCTTTCGCTTCGGGATCTGGCCAATGAAACCCGGATCACCACGCCCGTGATCGAAGCCCTTGAACGTGGCTGGCGTGATCGCCTGCCTGAGCGGGCTTATCTCGCCTCCATGCTTCCCCAGATCGAGAGCCGCCTCGCTCTTCCCAGTGGATGTCTCGAACCTTTGCTTCCGCAAGCGGTGTTGCCTCACCGCGGAGCTGCCAAGGCGGGTCTTCGTCGCTTCACCCTCGGCAACATCGATGTTTTCACCACCTGGCAAGGCACGTTGGTCTACGCGGGAGTGATTGCGCTCAGCTTGTTGGCGATCAATCGCCAACAGCAGGATTTGGCCCTGCGCAACAGCCTGACCCTCCAGCCCGTGCGGGCCGATGTCGAGGCGATCAACCGTCGCCCCAACGTGGGTGGATCAGACGACCGGCTCGCTGCGTTACGGCCCCTGGAACAGGTCCAGCAACGCACACCTCAGAAGTGGCTTGAGTTGGTGAGTGGCAGCCTCACGCAGTCTCAGGGTGTGTTGGACGTTGTTGTCGCCGAGCCCAGAGAGCTGCAGCTGTCGAGCGGTGGCGGTGACAGGATTCAATTCCAAGCCACGGCCGGCACGTTGACGCTTCAGTTGCAGGCACCGATTGAAGTTCGCTTGGATCCCCCCGCTGGTGCGACCGATCAGGTTCTTTGGAACGGTGAACCCTTGGTGGTGGATGGAGAACGGGAAGGGGTCTATCGGGTCAACAAGCTGCCTGCTCCAGACAGCGACCGGCCCCAGACCGCTCCCCTTGTTCCATAACCGCAGAGGGCATTCTCCAGATCCTGATCAAAGCTCCGGAGCCTCCAGCTCCAGTTGCCTTCGCTCGTGCCTGGAGTGTTGAATCTGGCCCGGTCATCGAGGTGCATGAGGTCCTGCAACGGGGCCACCACCAGTCCCGCGGTTGTTGCAAAGGCCATGTCGAGAAGATGCCAGGCCGGGGCTGTGATTTCACCATTCACGCGGGTGGCGATGCGGGCTCGGCTGTCTGCATCCAGGCTGTTCCACCAGCCCAGGGTGGTGGGGTTGTCGTGGGTGCCGGTGTAGACGACCCAGCGATGCCCTTCGGTGTTTTCGGGCAGATAGGGGTTGTCGGTCTCGCCATCGAAAGCGAACTGCAGCACCTTCATCCCTGGCAGTTGGAACCCATCGCGGAGCGCCTCCACATCCGGTGTGATCACGCCGAGATCTTCCGCAATTAAGGGCAGTGCACCACCGGCATCCCTGCGCAGGTGACGGAGCAGGGCGGTGCCTGGAGAGGACTGCCACTGCCCGTTTTCAGCGGTGTCGTCGGCTCCGGGCACGGCCCAGAAGGCGGCAAGGGCGCGGAAGTGATCCAGGCGCAGCAGATCGACAAACTCACGTTGGCGGGCGATCCGCTGGCGCCACCAGCGAAATCGCGTGATTCGATGCTGACCCCAGCGGTAGACCGGTGAGCCCCAGAGCTGCCCCGTTTCCGAGAAGTAATCGGGTGGAACACCGCTTTGGGTGGTGAGTTGGCCATTTTCTTTGACCGTGAACAGTGAACGGTTGCTCCAGACATCAGCGCTGTCACTGCTGACATAGAAGGGCAGATCTCCAAAGAGTTGAATGCCCAGGTCCGCTGCCTGGCTGCGGATCGCCTGCCATTGACGGTCCAGATGCCACTGGATCAGCTGTTCCCGGAGCAGCGCTTCATGGTGTTGCTCCGCCCAGGCCCGCATCGCATTGTTGTCATGTCGGGCAAGGGGGAGTGGCCAGTCCCACCAAGCCGTGCCGTGCTGATCATGCAGAACCCGGAAGCGGGCATGGTCCTCCAGCCAAGTGCGCTGCTGATGCGCCCATTTGGTGAAGTTGGCGTGTCGCTCCTGATCCTGTTCACTCCAGGCCTGGATCAGTGCGTCCCCCAGAGCCGAGGCCCTTTGCTGGGCCAGGCTGAAATTCACACGCTCCTCACCGTCCAGCGGACCAGCAGCGCCCGGTGCTTCCCTCAGGGCGTCCTCGTTGATGAATCCCTCGTTGGCCAGGTCCTGACCGTCCAGAAACCAGGAATTCAGTGCATTGCACGACGGAGAGCTGTAGGGCGAGCCCGTGGGATCTGGCGGGGCCAGGGGCAGCATCTGCCAAACCCCGATGTTGTGAGCAGCGAGCAGGTTGAGCCAACGCCGGCAGGGTTCGCCGAAGCTCCCGCAAACGGGGCTGCCCGGCAGAGCGGTGGGATGCAGCAGCACACCCGTGCTACGACCCCGGCCAGCCTTGGATGGTTCAACAGTTGACTGGTCCATGGGAGCCCCTTTGTCTCCCAAGGATGGCCACGTCAGAACAGGGCGGCATCCCCGAGATCCTGTCCAGCCATTCCGTCCCGTGCCACGCGCTCGAAAAACTGTTCCAGGGTGTCGGTTCCATAGGACGGCGTTGCGTCAGCGTCGTAGCACTGTTTCTGCGCGTCCCAGACCAACATGGATTCGCTGGCGTAGTAACGCCCGATGCGCCCGAATTCCGCGGTGTCTTTCAGACCTGGGATAAGGCGGGCCAATCCGTCGAGGAGAGCAATCGGTCCATCCATCAGGGCAATGGGGACGGAGAGCATCCGCTCAGGGCGGTTCAGGGCTCGGAAGAGCATTTCTCCCTGCTCCTTGGCGCTCAACGCCGGACCCGGCCCACCGATGGGCAGCACTTGGTTGCGCTTGGTCTCGTCATGGATGCAGTCCGCCATAAATCGGGCCAGGTCTGCCTCGCTGATTGGCTTGCAGCTGGCCAGGGTGCCGCCGCCGAACATCACATAGGGGCCTCCCTTGCGGCAGCTTTCCACCTGGCCGCCCAGACTTTTGAAGAAGGCGGTGGGACGGACGATGGAATGGGTCATCTCCTCGTCCGCCTGCAATACGGCCTCAAAGGCCAACTTGGCTTTCTGAAATTCCAGCAGGGGCTTCTGCACGCAGATGGCCGAAAGGAGCACGTAGTGGGCCACCCCGGCAGCACGCCCCTGTTCGTAGGTGTTGAGGGTCGCTGCGTGGTCAATGGCCCAGGAATCCTTGCGACCGCCAGTGCGCGAGGCCAGGCAACTCACCACCACATCCGTCGGTTGATCGAAGGCCTGGGCCGTGATGGAGGCGGGATCGGTCACATCCCCGAAGCGCACCTCTGCCCCGGGGAAATCGGCCATGACTTCGTCGCGGCTCTGGCGGCCGCCGATGCCACTTCGCTCCCGGGCAAAGGCGACGACCTGATACCCCCGTTGCACGAGCTCCTTCACCACAAAACGGCCGATGTAGCCCGTGGCACCGAACACCACCACACGCACCTGTTCAGGAGGGCGGCTGCGGTAGTCATGGCGTAGGGACATCGAAGTCGGCTTCACGGGGGCCAGGCTAAGAACTGAAGATCTGGGCGAAACTAGGCGCTATTGCGGTTGTTCCAGGGAATGCACTGGTTTGCGCCACCCCGAGCCAGCAGCGTGCTGCGCGTCGGTTCAGCGTTGCTGGGTCTCGGAGTCACCGGGTGGTTGCTGGCAACGCTCTGGCCCGAGCCTGATCGCGTGGCCCAGGGAGCCGCCCTTCGTGCCGATCAACCCGAAACCCTGGCTCCCTTCCCCGAGGCCCCCGTCACCGTTCTGGTGATTGGTCTTGATGCCGATCGTCTCGGGGAACCGACCAATCAGGCTGCACCCAGGGGTCCTGCCAATGCCGATGCGCTCTTGATGCTTCGCATCGCTTCCCAGGAGCCGCTCCAGGTGTTGCAGATCCCGACGGAGCTTGCCATCCAGCTTCCAGGTGAGGACGCCCCGGGCACCTTGGCGCAGTTGTGGCGACGCGGTGGCGTCAGTCTTGTGAACGATGCCATCCGCGACATCGTTGGCCTTGCCGAGGGGGATCCCCAGCGGTATGTGGTGATGCCCCGCGCGGCATTGCGACATTTGGTGGACGGCTTAGGAGAAGTGGAGGTGGTTCTTAGCCAGTCCTATCAACGCAAGGACAAGAAACAGGGATACAGCGTCAATCTCCAGGCCGGACGACAGAGCCTGAATGGAGCCCAAGCCGAGCAGCTGGTGCGCCACTTGCCTGACCCCAAGAATGTCTCCGAGCGTCGTAAGCGCCAGGACATTCTCGTCCTTGCCGTCATTGAGCAGGTCAAGGCACCCAGTGGCATCGGGGTGATTCCGGCCTTGGTGGATCAACTGGACGCTGAGGTGGAGACCAACCTCAGTCGCTCGGAACAGCTGAGCTTGGCCGCGGCGATCATTGCCAGTCCCGAACCCGTTGTGATCAGCAGATTGCCGCTTGCCGCCCGAGCTGGTGAGCAGACCATGCGCCAAATCGAGCCGGGTGCGAGTCGTCCTCTCTGGCCTCAGATGCAGCCTTAGTCAGCTTTGCAACTGGGGGCGTGTTGACGGGGTGTGCTGGCGCAGTCTCCGGGCTAAGGCGTCGAGACAGTCGGCCTGATCCGGATGCTGATCGTTGGGAATCCATCCCAGCCAGCTTAGCCCATCCCTGCGGCGCGCGGCTCCATTCCAGATCCCCTCGATCTGCACGAGTCCCAGAAGGGGCACATGCAGCTCGCGGCAAAGAGCTGCATAGGCGGGAGCTGTGCCGGGGATCGAACCGTCGCTGTCGGCCGGTGTGAGCAGCAGCACCGACTGACGCCAGTCGGCAAGAGATTGCAGCCAACTGGCATCACCCTGTGTCGTCGGTCGAGCTGCATCACCGCAGAGCCGGACAAGTCCTGTTGCTGCAGGCCTGTTTTGCAGGATTTCAGTGGGAGACGCACCAATGTCCACCGAGGTCAAAGGACATCGGCAGGCCCTTGCCAGGGCCTCGCAGGCCTGGCGCATTTTGAGCTCAGGAAGCGGGCCTGCACCCACCAGCAGGGGGAAATCTGTGGACATGGGGGTGCTGCTCACCACTACCATCTGATTACAGCAGAACTCGTTCCGCGGGCGCCGTGACCAGTTTCCTGACAGCAGCCCGTGCCGAACAGGAGAAGATCGCTCCTGACAGCCGTCGCTTGCGTCTGTTTAGTGGCACCTCGAACCCTGGGCTAGCCCGGGAGATCGCCGCTTACCTCGGTGTTCCAGACGGTCCGCGCGTGTGCAAGCGCTTTGCTGATGGCGAGTTGTACGTCCAGATCCAGGAGTCGATCCGCGGCTGTGACGTGTTTCTGATTCAGCCCACCTGCGCGCCGGTGAATGATCACCTGATGGAGCTGTTGATCATGGTGGACGCCTGCAGGCGTGCATCAGCACGGCAGATCACCGCCGTGGTGCCCTACTACGGCTATGCCCGGGCGGATCGCAAGACCGCCGGTCGTGAATCCATCACGGCCAAGCTCACGGCCAATCTTCTGGTGCAGTCCGGCGTTGATCGTGTGCTGGCGATGGATTTGCACTCGGCCCAGATCCAGGGTTATTTCGATATTCCCTGTGATCACATCTACGGATCCCCCGTGCTGGTGGACTATCTCTCCACCCAGGACCTTGGCGACGTGGTCGTGGTGTCTCCAGATGTGGGCGGTGTGGCCCGAGCTCGGGCGTTCGCCAAGCAGATGAACGATGCTCCGCTAGCGATCATCGACAAGCGCCGCACCGGTCACAACATGGCTGAAAGCCTGACGGTGATCGGTGATGTGGCGGGCCGTACCGCGATCTTGATCGACGACATGATTGATACCGGCGGCACGATTTGTGCTGGTGCTCGCTTGTTGCGTGAGCAGGGGGCCGAACGGGTTCTTGCTTGCGCAACCCATGCCGTGTTCTCACCTCCCGCCAGTGAACGTCTGTCCGTCGAAGGTTTGTTTGAGCAGGTGGTGGTGACCAACAGCATCCCGATTCCTCAGGACAGGGTTTTTCCCCAACTGAAGGTGCTCTCGGTGGCCAACATGCTTGGGGAAGCTATTTGGCGCATCCATGAAGAGAGCTCCGTGAGCTCGATGTTCCGCTGAGTCACATCCCAGCCCAGCCAACACATCGACAATTCAGTCACGCGTCGGCAGTGAGTTGACATACCGATGGAGAACCCAAGGAGTTGGACGGCATTGACGATGCCGAAGTCAATCCTTGAGCAGTGAGGCCTTGCAGGAATCAAGGCAATCGCAAGGAATCAGAGGCTGCAAACAAGTGTTTGGTGGTTCGATCGCTGATCAGGCATCAGCGCGTCGAGCCTCACCAGTCATTCATTGCATGTGATCAATGAGACAACGACGTATTAGGCAGATGCCTATGCCTTCAGGGGTCCAGCAACAAACAGGTGGATCGCTTCATGCCTCGTGCGACGCCAACCAGATTCGTGAAGTACTTGCTTAAGCGTGTCGTGCATTTCCTCTGGAAGAACTCCTGAGAAATCCCTCAGTTCTTCGTCCTGTCTTCATAGATGGGGGTGCTGTTAGGCCATCCATCCATTGACCAGATCACATTCGACACCTCATCGGCATCGATCCACTTGATGAGGCCCGTATCTACGTCAGCCACCTGGAAGATGGAGGGGAGCTTTGGATGTCGAGCACTCCCTTCGCAGAAGATCACCTGACCCATCCACCAATTGCCTTGCTCGATGTGGTCTCCACCAACGATCACAAAGTGACCAGGGCGGACGTGAAGGAAGGGGGCCTCTGCCTTGACGGTGAGGTTGCTGCAGTCGAAAGACATCTCTCACTATTTAGTAGTACGCCTGTACTCATAGCTGCGTGGCAGGGTGTTGGCAATGGGGCCCCTCCGAAGAGGAGGGTGGCGTTCATGGCTTCAACGTCCCGGCCCCGTATCCGATCAGTAAGCCAATGGCTCCACCGATCGAGCCAGCGGTCAGCTGTGTCCTCTGGGTCGGGCTAAGTCGACCCGCAATGACCACAACCGCTGCAATAACCACCAACAACACCGTCGCGACGAGAACCGCATCAAGAGACGTGTGTTTGGTCGGCTTTTCAGCCTGTCCACCACCACGCTTGGCAGGTGGTTTTCCTCCGGGTGGCTTGACAGCATCAAGTTCCTGCTCGATGCGGTTGATCTCCTGTTCAGGTGGTGTCGGATCCATGACTTCAGGATGGCAAAGGGATTGCCCACAGCAGGACCAGCAGCATGGCTTGAGGTGCTGGCAAGGCCTCTGCTTCATCCTTCACTTCCCGAAGTCGACCGAAGGTGAGCAACCTCGACGGATCGAAACAATCCAGTCACAGCATGGTGTTGACGAGAATGTTTCGGTGATCAAAGGGTGCAGCGGAATGGACTGTTGAAGGAGCGGGCTCGCTCCTGGTGCAAGTCGGTTGATTCGAGCGACTCTTAATGAGCGGTGCTTCAACAGCAGTGGATCAGCGGTGGAGGCCACTGGCTGGCGTCGTGGTGGCCACATTGATCGCCGGGCTCCCCATGTCCGTGATGGCCGAGTCACGACTGGATCGATTGTTGCGCCCACGAAGCACGATGGGGGTCTGGCTGACCAACAGTCCCAGCAAGCTGTACTACAACCGCAAGCGCATCGCCGCCGCCATGCAACAGCTGCAGGAGGCGGGATTCAACCGTGTTGTTCCCAATGTTTGGAGCCGAGGCACCACCTTTCATCGCAGCCGTTTTGCGCCGGTGGAGCCGCCGCTCCTGCAGGCTGGTCTTTCTCTCGATCCCATTTGCACCCTCGCCGCTGAAGGGCGGCGCCGCGGGATCAAGGTGATGCCTTGGTTTGAGTACGGCTTGATGGAGCCGGCCGATGCAGCCGTTGTTCGCAATCACCCCTCATGGGTACTGGCCAAAGCGAATGGTCAACGCTGGATGAGCATGCATGGCAACCATCGGATGGCTTGGCTCAACCCAGCCCATCCGGAGGTTCGGGCCCGTTTCATCGGTTTGGTGGTGGAAACCTTGAAGCGCTGTCGGATGGATGGCTTGCAACTTGACGACCATTTCGCTTGGCCGGTTCAGTTCGGTTACGACCCCTACACCGTTGCGCTTTACAAGCAGCAGATGGGATTTGCTCCTCCCCGTGATCACAGTGACCGCCAGTGGATGAAATGGCGTCGAACGCAACTCACGTCTCTGCTGCGCGAGTTGCGTCAGCGTCTTAAAAAGGAGGGTCTGTCGACTCGGATCAGCCTGTCTCCGGGTCCGTTCCGTCAGGCCTACAACCTCTGGCTTCAGGATTGGGAGCTTTGGGCTCTGGGGGGCTTGATCGAAGAGTTGGTGGTTCAGAACTACGCCTATTCCGTGAGAGGTTTTGCCAAAGACCTCGACCAACCCGCCTTGCGCAAAGCCCGCAGCTGGGGCATTCCTTCCCAGATTGGCGTGTTGGCTGGATTCGGTAAACGGACCACATCAATGGCTGTTTTGGAGCAAAAAGTACGCCTTGCGCGCGACCGTGGTCACGGTGTGATTTTCTTTTATTGGGAAGGATTATGGGGAAAGCATGTAGCGGAGCGCTACAGAGATCTTCGGCGAGAAGCTTTTACACAGCTGGGATCTGACTGAAGAAAAGAATCGGTTGTTGAGAGGTTGAATTCCGGCTGTCATCACAGTGTCTTCAGGCGGAGGCTTCCATCAACACCAGCAACTGTTGGATTGTGGTTGATCAAGCGGTCCAGGGAGATGAACCGCTCGACTCCTTGAACGAATCAGATTGATGAAGATGAGCTGGGGCGGAGCTTCAATAATTTCAACGGGCAGCTTCGGTGCAACGCTTTCCAATTTTCCCCATGTAATCGATAGTTAGAGACTTCTGTTCGGCCATCGCTGCACCTGCCAAGATACCGAAGCGGCAGGCACGCTTCCACTCTTTTTTCTCTGCATGTTGTTTGGACAGCTTCCTGTCCTCCTTCCAGGGGTTACTCGCCTCAGCTTGTGGGATAAAAGCCAGTACACCAGCGATGGATACCACTGCTGCAAGGGAGAGACGGATCATGGACTCAAAAGCGTTCGCACTCTTGTTAGCCGTGATCAGCCTCAATTGCTGTAGATTTAATAACATTAAATTAAGTGTTCGAAGCCAAA
>MDTA01118127.1_pt1 | contig 18620 bp, 4 predicted proteins | sample 811151 | NCBI WGS metagenome assembly MDTA01 (sample SAMN05326648, study PRJNA326480) | marine metagenome | isolation source: seawater | place: Indian Ocean: South | collected 2010
TGTCACGCTGTATAGCTCCTATACAGCAGCTATACAGTGCTGTATAGTATACAGCTATACAGCGCTATACAGTATACAGCCTACACACCCTCCCTCAGGGTTACAGGCGGCCAGAGGTAGGTAAAAGGCGAAGGTCTTCACGCAGAATCATGGTCATTTAGGGTGACCTTGAAGGTTGGTCCGCGTCGCGAGGAGAGTCCCGAGCGTGTCTTCCGCGCGGTGTAGCTGGCCACAAGTTGGTCGTCGCAGGCTGCCACTCATTTGTGCAACGTGATTGGCATCGCCCTGGACGCGATGGATGCGCTTACGGCCGGCGAGGAGGAAGTTGGAGGGTTGCTGCCACGCGTGAGAGTAGCTATTCGAAGCAGTTGCCAAATCGAAGCTCACACCTCTACACTAGTCCGAATTCTCTGGGCGGCTGTCGAAAACAAAACTTGGGAGTATGGCGCTCAGCGCGAAAAAACTCGCGCTCCCCGCGAGGGACGACAGCAGCACCCTCGCTCATCCCATAGCTGCGACCGACCGTGGCATTGGTGGTGGCGCCAAAGGCGTGCCTGTGAAGAGAAGTGGTGCATCGACCAACCGTGCAGCTTCCCCGCGCAGCGCTCCTGGTGGCTCGCTCTCCTCGGCGAGAGGCAAGTCGACGCCACGCTCTTCAAAAGCTGCAGATGTGAGGTTGAAGGCCGGTGGCGCGAGAGACGAGAAAGTAAAGGACGAGAAGTCGAAGCCAACTGCAAAGCAGCTCGCTGCAGAGCTGCTTGAGGTAAAGGGCAGCAGCTCTGGAGACAAGCCGGTGGGCGGTGCGAGTAAGGGTAAGGAGGCGTCGGTGTCGTCGGCCCTCGGCCCCAATCAGAAAAAGATAGAGTACCTCTCAGACGAGCTGCTCAACCGCAAGCCTCTCGATGAGAAGTCGCGCGAGGCGCTCATCAAAAAATGCGGGCCGCCGAAGCAAGAGGTCAACTTCGAGCGTAACGAGAACCACCGCCCTGTTGGCCGCCCAGACGAGCTCACGCCGTCACGCCACGAGCGCGTGCCGCCAACGCGTATCGTGCTCATGTTCAATTGCTTTGAGGCATCCTTCGCGCTGAGCCATGGTGACATCGCGACGCTCCCAGAGTCGGACACGACGGACCTGCGATCGGTAACGAGTGGCAAGGTCCTCGGCCGTGTCAAGATCACGCCAGAAAAGGGTACGCTGACCGCCCCGCCCCTGCCACCAGCCGCACAAGCGGCGCGCGCGCGGCGTCACCACAATCCCTGCTTCTCCACACGCACGCTGCGCACGCTCTCCGAGTGCACAGGCACGCCGATCGAGGATCGGGTCGAGTTCACCAATGAGTGGAAGGTCGGCTCGGAGCACGGCATCGTTCATGACGGCCTGCAGGCCGACGGCTACATCGAGCTGCGCATGGACTGGAAGGCTGCGGGCAAGAAGTTCGGTGAGGATATGGTGAATAAGGTCGCAATCATCCGAGTGAACCCATGGCTAGCATACGGCTGTGGAGAGGGCGCGCGTCTTGCAATCCGTAAGCCTGGAGCGACAGAGAGCACTGCCTCGACATTGCAGCGCACGCTACGGGACGACTACGTTGTTGTACGCCGCGATGGATCCGATTCAGAGCTAACTGTCGACCCGACGCCGTTCACCGTTGTGCCCGCTTCGAACCCACGGCATAAGCAGGGGACGCGCTTGCTGATTGTCCACGAGAATGCATGCGTCGATGCGGTCGTCGAGCCGTGGCCGGAGGCGGAGGTCGAGATCAAGGATGGATCGCGCCATCTGCTGCGTGTGGAAGGCAAGCAACTCTCCGGGTGGGTGACCTTCACGAACGCGTCCAGTCAGGACTTTCTCGCGCGACGCGACGCTGAGACGGGCGAGCCGGTCACGGACGGCAACGGCAAAAAGGGGGAGAAGCCGTCGTCGCCTACGCAGGAACTCGCTCCGAGCAGCCTGGACGACGAGACTGGAAAGAGCGGCGCGCCAGGCGTGCCAGACGAGGGAGAGGGGGACCTGAGCGGCGTGTGGGTCTCAACGCGCAAGAAAGCCTTTGCGATCCATTCGGGGTGCGACTCGACCATCTCTGAGAAGATCGGCACGCTTACCAACAAGATGCCGGTGCGCATCCTCGAGAAGCGACGGCTCGACGACGGCTCGACGCGCGCGTACGTCTCGACGATACCGAGCCAGGCGAATATCCTGTACACGGCGGCGCTCAACGAGTTCAATCATTCTGTGCAGCGGTTCCCGTCAGTTGCCGACTATGAGGCGGCACGCGTGAATTATTTGGAGGATATTGTGGTCCGCGAGGCGCACGTCGAGGATGCGATAACTGGCAACATGCTCCGCATCAAAGACCAGACTTTACATATCTCGACGGCGACAGAGGCTCAGGACAATATGCTGAAGACTATCCCGCCAGAGTGGCGCGTCGACGACGTGCGCGATCTCGTCAAGCTGCTACTCATACCCTCGCCGAACCGAGTCAACGGTTGCCACTCAACCCAGCCGACGCTAGTACGCGCCGGCCCTGGCACCGGTAAGACATGGATGGCGAAGCAGGCGGTGTTCACGCTCGCCGACCGCCTGCTGCGCGGTCAAGCGTCGAACGACGGTATCCGTTTAGTGCCGATTGTTGTGTTTGTGCAGCGGATCATCTATCTGCTACGCGAGAGCACAAGCACCGCCGCCTCGAGCAGCAAGGAGATTAAAGGGACGGCCGCCGCTGAGCCTGAGCGGCGCATGTCGCTGCTCGAGCGGTATATCCAATCCGTCTACAGCGGCAAAAAGATGGAGTCGTGGCAGACCATGCTTATGCAAGCGTACGACATGCGCGCGCTCATCGTTCTTCTCGACGGTGTCGATGAGGCGGCGGGATTGCGCGACCAGATCGAGAACTTTGTGCACAAGGAGATTGTGCCCTCTGGCAACCGCGTATTGGTCACGTCGCGCCCAGAGGGTGTCAACCTCGCAACGTATGCGAAGACATTTATCGTTATGAACCTGTGCCAACTTACAAATGAGCAGCAGCGGCGCGTGATCAACATCCAAATGCAGGGCAACATCTTTTTCGATCATCTTCTCTCGTTGGGCGAGGTGCGAAAGAAGCTCGATGACGCGTACCGTAAGGTGAGCGCGACTGCGCGCAACGACCTTGAAACGATGTACGTGCCGAGCCGATGGCTGCTCGAGAGCGCAGAGAGCGAGGGCGGCGCGGCATCGGCGGCGGCATCAACAGCGGCTGCCGCAATGGGAACGAACAGGGGTGACAGCGATGTGCGACGCGCTGTGCCGTACGATCCAATGGAGCGGCAGCACGAGGTGAGTGGCACGCGCATCGCCGCCGAGAACATGAGCGGCCGGATCAACTCGTCGCACCTCAAGTCTCTCGACGTTGATTTGCGAGCCGACGATCTCTTCGATCGGTTGGACGCGATTACATCTCGCCCGCCTCAGAATGCGGAGGACTCGGAGGGATTTGAGGCTTCTGTTCTTGAGGGGCTTCTCGAGGCGAAAGAAGGTATCCGGCCGCACCACCGCGTGGCAGTCCGCCTCGGCATGCTCATACAGAAGCATCGATTGGCCTTGATGCCCGCGGACCAGAAAGATCAGAAGAAGAAGGGTGCTCTGATTGGCGAGCGGAAGACGAATGTTCTTGCGGGGCCGAATCCGCTCGGGGTCGGTGTGGAGTCCACGAAGCCCTCAAAGTTGGCAGGGGCGGGTGCGGCCGCCGCATCCACAGGAGGCGGGGCAACGAAGGTGAGCATCAAAACGGAGCCAACAAAGATCGATACATCAATGGATCGATTAGAGGGCACAGGCACGAGCGAGAAGGCTTGGCTGCGGATCGTCGCGCGGACGGACGAAATCTATGTGGTACACGAGGCCGCGGCCGAGCATTTCCAGAGGCTCGTGACGAAGCTCGTGGTCGAGGCGGGGCGCGACGACGACGAGGCGATGTCGATGGTCGCCGATATAGCGTTTCCGCCGATGAAGGATCCGGTGCGGCTGCATGAGAAGTCGCAGGACGAGCAGTACCTAACGCGTTTCGCCGACGGCGCGCTGCCGGAGGCGTGCGTTCCCGACGTAACGCGCGCGCGGGTCGCACTACGTACGGGCACGCAGATCAAAGAGCTTATCGCGCGTCTCGCGGCGCGGCTTCAGCTCAGTGAGGAGCAACTGGAGCCGACGAAACCGAGCCAACGCCAGGCAGAACTCGAGCGCGAGGCGACGGCGGCGGCACTCGGCGAGCCGCCGCCGGCGACGTCGACGGAGGTGAAGCTAATGCATCTCGTAAACAAGTTTGAGGAGTTGGACCCCACGCACTCTCGTTTCGTTACGTGCGCGGTCAAGATCACGCACAAGAGCATATCTATCTACTGCGAGATCGAGGTGCACTACGTGGAGATAATGAAGTTGGCAGTGAGCACCGACCCGGGCCAGCACTACAACTTCTTTAGGAAACGGCTCAAGGGGACTGTGCCGGACAATGAACTTGACGCATTGTTAGAGGAGAAGCTCGTCTTCCTCGTCGACGCGACCGGCATCCCCGTCCTCCTCTCTCTTCTCGTCCTCATCTTCACCTCCGGCGGCGAGGACCTTACGAAGCTGCCTTCGAACCGCATCGAGTTGTACGACCTCGGCATCGAGTCGGCGATCTCTAAGCGCCTGCTGCCGAACAACCGCACATCGACTGACATGCTCGTGCACGATTGGCTGCGGCTGTTCAACCTCGACCGCTCCGCGATGGCGGCCATCTCCGAGGGCACGGCCGAGAAGAAGGAGCGCGAGCACCGCCCCACGCGGAAGGCGGCCCTGAGCATGGAATTATCCACTCACGTGACGGAGCAAAAGATGGCGGCAGAGGCGGAGAAGGCGGAGAGCAAGAAGAAGACTAGTGAGCAGGCCTCCGGCAATAAAGGCGACCGCAAGCTCTTCAACCTCGACCAGAAGGAGGTGTATGAGGTCTTCAAGCACGGCTCGCACTATTTACGTGAGGCGAACAAGCCGGAGGTTCAGCGAACGGAGCTCAATCGTATTGAGCTCTCGATGCCGAAGAAGCTTGTCGATACGGTGATGATGCTCGTCAACGCGAACCTGAAGAGCCTGCTCGGCGGTAAGGCGCAGGCTTTCGGTCTAACAATGCTGCGGCACGTCGCCGTCTCCAACCAACTCGCCGGCAGGCGCGAATTCTCCGCCGTACACGTCGCGAAGGCTCTGCTCCTCGATCAAGTTAACACGGAGGGCCTCACTCTGTGGATGCATTTGAACAAGGAAGACGCCGGGCTTCCGCTCACAAAAACCTTGGAGGCACAGACCGAGCTCGCGCCAGCACAGTATCAGTTCAAGCACCTCTCCTTCCAGGAGGGCCTCTTTGCGCAGCATCTACTCATTCAGGCGGAGGCCGGATGGGAGGGTTGGGAGACCGACGAGTCTGCCTCAGAATTCCTCAACAACCCCTTCATGAACAATACATGCCGCATCGCGGCTGGCTACCTCGGCACGCGCCTTTCGCGGCGGCGGCCGATTTGGGACTTCTCTATTCAGAATTGTCGCCTCACCGAGGTCGGGCTGCAGGCGCTCTGGCTGATCTGCGAGAAGAACGAGAAGCTTCGTGTGCTCAACCTCAAATACAATGGCGTCGGCTCGAAACAGGAAGACGGGCTCGGTCTGATGAAGATGCTGACGACGAGCACCGCGCTCGTGACGCTGAATGTCTCCTCGAATAACCTGGGCGATCTGAGCACGCACATCAAGACATTTGGCCGCGGAATCTCCTCTAACAAGACGCTAACGCAGCTGGACGTATCGAACAACCATCTACTCCCCGACGGCATCAAGGCGGTGTGCAACGCGCTGCGCACGTGCACGTCGATGCGCGACCTCGATTTGAGTTATAACTCGCCGGGACGCGAGGCAGCGCTCTCCGGTATGCTCCAAGTGCACGCGACGCTGCGGTCGGTCGGCGTGGTCGAGAAGGAACCGACGACCCGCTCGGAGCGCACATATTGGCTTGACACGCGAGGGAAGGAGGCGATCGGCCGCGCCCTGCTCGAGTCACCCGGTTCGGTGATGTTCCTGCAGTGCGACGTCTTTACGCTGCACGAGGACACAGCGACCCTGTTATGGACGTCACGCGCGCCGTGCGACGCGATTGTGCTTGCGGGCGTGCTCCGCTCGAATTCGGTACTCACGACGCTCAACCTCGCCCCCACGGGTGATATTGGCGACTACGAGCGTGAGGAGATTGGCCGCGCGCTGCTCTCCAATCCGAGCGGCAAGGTCGGCTTCTGTGACATTTACGGGCTTAAGGAGAGCACGGGCAACTCGTACACGATGGACCTGAAGGATAAGGACCAGATCCGGTCACGGCGATCCTTCACGCTCTTTGCCGGTCTGCTGCGGGCCAACTCGACACTAACGTGCCTCACACTGTCCTCTATCCAGCCGGAGCACATCGATGTGCTTGCGGAGGCGCTCGCGACGAACACACACATGCAAGAGCTCAAGCTCGAGCAGCCAAGCAAATCCGCTGAGACCGCGATCGCGACGCTGCCTGTCCAGCAGCTCAATGGCAAGCTCGGCTACGACACGATCAACCTGTCGGAGGCGGGCGCGAGACTCACAGACGGCAGTGGCGGGTTCCAACCGTGCCACCGGCACGCGTGCGGCGTGGTCGGCGCGGTCCTCGGAGCGAGCACGAACTGCGCGTTGCGCCGATTGAAGATCAACCCCGGCGGGGGCGCGGAAGGTGGCTCCGTCCTCGAACATTTGCACCGCGCGCGGAAGTCGTCGCTCGTCACACTCGACGTGACGGGCATCGGCCTAGGGGATCGTGGCGGATCGAAGCTCTTTGAAACCCTCATCGAAGGCAAATGCGATTTCCTGAAGTCACTGCACCTCGGTAACAACGGCCTCACCGATCTCGCGGTCGGCCGGCTGATCGTCGAGACGCTGCGCAACGAGTCGTGCCGCATCCAGACGCTTGACCTAAACAACAATCAGATCGGCGCGCACGTGGTGACACAGGCAATCAAGTTCAACAAATCGCTCACATCTCTCGACATCACCGGCTCCCCCATTGAAGACGAGGGGCTCGGCCTGATCGGCGAAATCCTCTTGCAGGACTATTGCATGTGCTCGATGCGTTACATATCGTGCTTCGCATTCGACGTGAAGGACGGTGAGATCGACCTCGTCCTTCATACTGAGACGCTCGGGCCGGGCGCGACCAAGCTCTGCTGTGGCGTCTTCAAGTACAATAACCTGATCAAGAAGCTCAACCTAAGCGGCCATGGCATCGAGGCCGCGGCGGCGAGCGTGCTCGCGGTCTCTGTCAAGCATAACACAACGCTCACCTCCATCGATCTCTCCAACAACCCGCTGAGTGACGTGACGCTCTACACGGCGAGCAGCGAGCCCGTCGACACGAGCGGCCTACTTGCGCTCGCCGAGGCGGTCAAGGGCTCGTCCTCGCTCGTTGCAATCACTCTTGATGGCGGCAAGCTGCCGGTGGACCAGCTGAAAGGGGAAGAGGGTGACAAAAAAGTCCGCATTCTCGACCTTTCGCGTAAGTCGCTCGGATTCGTCTCGGCGATCTTCATCGGCACGCTGCTCCGCGGCAACTCGTATATCTCGGAGCTGATCCTTCACTCGAATGAGCTTACGCCGATCGGCGGGACAATGGTCGTTAAGCAGTTGCTCTCCTCGCTGAAGACGCTCGACCTCGCGAACATCGTGCACGTCGAGGAGCGCGCAAAGGGCGAGAAGAAGGCGGACAAGAAGGCGGCTGCGCTTGGGCCGACGGTCGCCATCCCACCGGCTGAGTGCGAGGCGCTATGGGCAGCGGTATCGACCCTCGGCTCGCTCGAGAAGCTGACCATGGACCGCGACCATCTGAAGGATGTGAAGGACTTAGGCAAGCTCCTTTCGCTTAAGACGCTCTCTCTCTCGAGCAACAAGCTCTCCAGCCTACCTGACGACGTCAGCCGCATCAGAGGCATCAAACACATCATCCTCTCGGGCAACCACCTGAAGGAGCTCCATTCGGCGATCGGCGACCTCGAGCACCTCGAGCGCCTCGACCTGCGCTCAAACCAGATCAAGTTCCTGCCCGCATCTCTCAGCCGGCTGCGCAACCTCAAGCAGCTTGACGCGTCGGAGAATATGCTTGCTGCGCTAGAGCCGTCGATTTGCGATTTGCACGAGGTGGATAAGCTCGAGCTGAAGGACAACCCCTTGCAGCGGCCGCCAGCGGCTATAGCACGGCAAGGTATCGGCGCTATACGCAAATACTTTCAGGAGATTGTGATGACGGGCGATCGCTCCTTCCAGGCGGCGCGCGTCATACTGCTTGGCCACGTTGGATGCGGCAAGACGACGATGCAGCGCGAGATGCGCTTGGGCTCGCAGCCGATCGTGAGCGGACACGAGCCGACGATGCAGATGGAGATGCAGTACATGGTGTTGGGTGAGGGCGCGAAGCAGAAGAATATCACGATTTGGGATTTCTCGGGCGGGACTGCGTACGCGGCTGGGCAACAGCAGTACATCGTCGACGGCTCGATATACCTGTTGTGCGTGCCGTGCATCGAGACGACGCTCCTCAACGCGCAGTACAAAGATTACGTCGGCCGCTTCCTCGACTACCTTGAGCTCAACGCGCCGAGCGCAATCGTTTTGCCAGTCGTCACCAAATGCGACATCGTCACGCCGGAACGCGGCGACCGCAACACGGTGGCAATGGAGGGCGCGGCCGCTGCGCAAGGCCAGTGGGTTCTCGACGCAATCGAGCGCCACCAGAGCGCCATCCCCGAGAACGAGCGGCGGATGCGCATACAGCGCTCTGTGGCCTTTGTCTCCTCCTTATCGGGCTACGACTCGTCGATTGACGGCCTCAACCGGCGCATTGAGGCGATCATCCTCGCTGACTCGCCGATGTTGCCTACGATCGGGATGCCCGTCCCACGCGTGCTCCACCTCTCTATGGTTTTTCTGCGCGCGCTTCGAGATGGGCGCGATCCAAACGACTCTGCGCGTGCGGCCGACCTTGGCTACATCCCATCGGCAATGTCAACCGACCAGAGGAAGTGCCGACCCTACATGGCCTTTGATGAGGCTAACCGGCAGTTTTTTGACGATTTCGTGCCCGCTCTCAAGCTGCCGGTCACCTCCGATCAGACGCTAACTGACGCAATGAAGCTTCTTGCGGCGAATGGGGAGTGCACATTCTCGACCGGTGGCACCGTCTACCTGAGCCCCGACTACGTTTTGCGGCTCACTCAGCCGCTCGTTGACGAGCGCATCGGCAACCGCCTCTGGCAGGCGCGCACGCTTGGCGTAGCGGAGGCCGTGCGTTCGACGGTGACGGGCACGCCAATGATGGAAGCGGAACGCAATGCAATTGTCCTCGCGGCGGAGCACTTCTCACGGACTGGTGAGTTGCGCGAGGAGCTGTTACCTGTCTTCTGGGAGCCGCTCGGCGTTAGGCGCGACGACTATGGTGAAGTTCTGGGCATGCTGTGCTTGGCGGGCATGCTGCTCCTTGTGGAGAGGGCGCAAATAGGCCGTAAATGGATGATGCCAATGCGGCTACCCGAAGTTAGTGCAGCGGAAGCCAAGGAGCAGTGGCGCAAGGCGTCTGCGCGTGAGAGCTGCGAGACGCTTGGGATAACGATCGCCCTAGGTCCGATCCGCCCGGCGGGCGTGCTAGAGCGTGTGCTCGTCGCGTGCCAGGGCTTTGGCCGCTACGAGTGCGTCTGGAAATCAGGCGCGCACCTCGCTGCGCACAGCTTGAAAGACGTGTCGGATGTTCTCATAGAGCTGCGCGAGGTCACTTCTGAAAGACGCACCGACGTCAGACGCGGTTCAGCCATGGCGGCGATGCCCGTACCCACCGAGATGCCCCTTGCCACTGACGGAGTGACGAAGGCCGCGGGCGTCGACAAGATGTGCGAGGTGAAGCGGATGGGCGAGTTTGAGTTGCGGCTGGACGCGTGCGGCAGCCCCTCGGCGCGCTCAGGGATCTGGGCGTCGCTGATGCACATTCATCGGATCGCCAGGGAAATTTGCGATGAGGTGCCGGGCCTCGCGAAGCGTACTACCTCCGCGCTGTGTTGTCCAGGGTGCGTGCGGCTCGGTACCGTGGAACAGACATTCTTCGATCTCTCAATCCTGGTCAAGAAATCGATGGCATGCGAGAAATGCTCCGAGACTCTTGACCTCCACGCCACGACCCTAGACAATCGCGTGGAGGGCCTGGCGTATTCGCTGAACATGCTTATTGAGCCTACACTGCTAGAGCCGGAGTACAAGTTCACCTCGAGCCGCTTGCGCCTCGGCAGACCGCTTGAGGCATTCTATTCATTGGCAAAGGTGCTCGGGCTCGCGGACGCGGAGGAGGTAGAACGGCTCCGATCCCTCGGCGAGCAGGCGATTAACTCCGAGATCACGTTGCGCTTCAACGACTGCCAGATGACAGACGCGATGCGAGACGAGCACCAGTGGAGTGACTTGGACTGGCTCCATTACCTGCAGGGTCTGCCTAAGGACGACGACGACCCATGCGGGACGTCGAATAAGAAGGTGAAGGGCGACTACGCCGCGCTCGCAAAGCAGGCAAAGGCTAACGGCGTCGACGCGGGTCACAAGGAGACGACCCTAGATTGGTTTGCGGGCAGTCCAATCGCGGTCTCGGCGGGTCTTCATCGCGGGCACATCCTCGCGCTGCGACTCTATTCGTCGTCCGTCTCGCGGAGCATCAATCGCCACCTGCACGACGGGTGCTCGCCCGAGCGGCCACATCCTTACCCGGCGCTTGTAATCCTGCTCATCGATGCGCTAACGCGGCTGCGGACGGCCCAGGCAAGCCAACGGAAGATAGTGGCCGCGAAAGCAGCGGCCCTCGCAGAAGAGGCGCGCAGGACCAAGGAAGACCCCGACAAGGAGGACGATGAGAAGGTGGCCGCTGCGAAGGCGGCCGCTGCAGCGGCCGCCGAGAGCGAGATGCTCCACGTGAGCATCTTCTGGCGCGGCGTCTCGCGGATGAACGCTCTCGACTTCCGCGAGCGTGGTGGCACCGAGATCTCTTTCCTCACGGTCGCGAAGGCGAAGGAGCACGTCGAGAAGGAGGCGGTGACGGCCTTCCTCCGTGAGCAGAAGAAAGTTAGGCAGGAAGGGAAAGCTGACGAGGCGGAGAAAACACCGGCGGGCGGTGAGAAGGAGAACGCTGAGGGATCCCCTTCAAAAGCCGTGTCCAAAGAGGACGCCCGCGCCGTCCTGAGGATGAGCCAAGAAGCTCGGACGTCAAAGGAGAGTGCCAACGGGCCAGTGGACGCGTCGGCCGAGCCGCCATCTGCCGAGGTGATTAGGGTCGCAGACGCGGTGGAGGAGGCCGAGGACGTGGAGAGTGACGAGGAGGCGGCGGAGGAGCCAACGTATCTCGCTTTAGCGCCGTCAGCGACGGCGCCGTCAGCCTCCAACGCGCAGCCAAGTATGCAACGGCGGGCTGGCGTTGGCGTCGTCGGCCCGGCGCTCGACCAGGGGCCGCGTGCGGCCTCGCCGCACTCTTCGAGCACGGCTCGCCCAGGCTCGCCCGAGCAAAAGAAATCCCTTGAGGATATACCGGTGTTAATCATCAAGGTCATTGCTTCGCCTGAGATGATGCCCGTCGACCTCGGTTTCGTCGCGACCTTGCCCGGCGAGCAAGAGTGCGTCTACGAGCCACAGTGCTACCTCGAGCAGCGGCGTGAGTTCACCGACAGCCTCTCTAGTGATGCCGCGGACGAGGACGTGCCTTGCAAGGCGCTCGAAGTCGCGCCATACGCCATGCAACGTGTCATTAAGGGAGCGAAAAGCGCTGCCACAGCAGCCGACCAAACGAAAGCGGGCGCTGCAGGCCAAGAGGCACCCGGCACGAAGGCGGTGGCCGCAGGAGGTATGGTCAAGCCGGGTGGCTCTGCAGGAGGCTCCTCGCCTGACGCCAAGCGCCCTTGACGGCCGATGGTCGCATTCTGAGACACACAGTATCAGAATCTAAGACTTATTGGCTTTTGCGAGCCGCCTCTTTTCAAGGCGGATCAGTTATTACTTATTTGCCGCTGGGACGACTAGAAATTGCTAAGAAAAGTCACTACGTGTAACGGGCGACGGAGGTACAGCAGCACACACCGCGTGATTACTGATCGACTATATTGGCGGGGTCATTAACTCCCTATCTGATAAGTACGAGGGGACTAACCCTGTGTCAGCTCGTTACATTCTCGTGGACCTGTACCTGTCCTTCGCGTTCGCGAGCCGTAGGGAATTGGACCGTCGACCACCGATGTAATCTGCTCCATTCCATGCGGACAACAGCTCCCGAAGCGCTCAAATCATGGCTACAAGCCTGTTGGCAATGCATCAATGCGATTCGGTGGAAGACGAGGTTGTGTCCCGCGCAACTACCTCCGTCCAGTTGAACTATGAATACTGGGTCAACGTTGTCTTAGAAAACTGGGTACAACGTCTTGGCCGCCACAAACACCCACAAACACAACTTTTGAGGCCTAGCTCACGCGACGGCGTCCATTCCCATTCCGACCTTCAGTCGGCGTACAGTAAGAGATGGTGCCTTAGAAACCAGCCTTTAGAAACTCAGCGCTGGATTTCGGCTCAGTTTCTTAGCTGATGTTAGAAACTGGCTGGCTGGCTGGTGGGCCTTTTAGAAACTGGCTGCGCGCCGCAGGCGCGAAAATTTTGCGCTTAGTGATCCGAAGCCGCTCCTGTACATGTAGGCGATCCGTGGTCGAAGCCGCAGACGATCGCGTGCGAGGCACGACCGCCCGAGCGGCCGAGCCGCCGACGTGCGGAGGAACGCGGAAGACCCGGCGAGAGCTAAGGCGAGAGCGGCTCTTAAGAGCGGCTCCGGCTTGAATGCTTGCTCTTCGGCGCCTTACCGCTTTGTTGAGGCCGGCCAGAGGAGGTTCTAGACTTTAGAAACAGGCTGGGTCGCCAGTTTCTTAGCAAACGTAAGAAACAGGCTGGCTGGCTAGAAATCGCGGTTTCTAACACACGAACTCTTATACTGTAAGCGGCCGATGTTCAGCTACATTTCCCCCTTGTCCCTACAAGACAAACTGCTGCATCTCGGGCTCGGGCTCGTCCACTACCCCGCTGCCGACGGGCGAGACGCCGTCGCGCGCCGCCCTCGCTGCAGCGACCCCCCCGCCGGCAGGCATCCTTTTTGCCACACCTCCGAGGCCAAAGAGGTCGGCTGGACCCGACGTTGGGGGAACGCCCACGCACCGGAGCGGCGCGCCGTAGAGAGAGGCGAGTATGCGCAGCTGCTGCTCATGCAGCAGTTGCGCGGCCATCCCGCCGCCCTCCGCTTTGCCGCCGCCGACCTTGCCGTGGCCGAGCTTGACCGGCTTCATCCCGTAGAGCTGCGGCTTGCCGCCGAGCAGCGGCGACGGCTCCGCAAGGTAAGGGTTCGGGTCCTCCTTGAAGCTGCGCAGGCCAACGAGGTAGGCCGCCGCCGACTTGTTGAGCGCCTCAGGGGGCGGCGAGGCCGAACGCGCCGCTGGGAGGCTCTCTTGGCGCTCATGCGCCGAGCGCGCCCGCCGCCGCCGTCGCGCGGTGGCACCACCTTCCGGCTCGCGCGCCCTACCAGTAAAATCTTGGAACTCACAGAGCTCAGTGTAGACCGCGCCGCCTTCAAAGCTCAGGCCGCCACCTCGCCCCTTCTCCTTCCTTCCGCTGCCTTGCCGGATGGCCGATGCGCCGCCGTCAGACTGCAGGTGTTGTTGCTGCCGCACGCGCCGCGCGCCCGGCTCGGCCGACTGCGCGCGCCGCGCGTGCCTGCCTGCGGCGGTTGGGCGGAGTACGTCGAGGCCGACGCGACGATCATAATTCTCAAACCGACCACCTCCGTCCACCTCCGGCATCAACTCACCAAAGGCACGATCTGCCTCGAGCGCACCGCGGCTCGCGGGCGGGCTCGGGCTGTGCGCGGCCGGCTGTCCACCCGCAGGCTTCGACGGCTTGGCCGAGTCCGGGCGGGCGCGCTTCGCCTTGCTGGCGGCGGCCGGCTTCGCGACGAACCCTACTGTCGCCGTCTCGGCAGAGGTGGGCGCGTGCCGGCTGCTGCCGGAGAGCTCACGCGCTGTCGCACTCTGCAGGTCCGCCGACTGGAGCACGCGCGGCGCCGCGCCAAGAGCCGCGGCGATAGCCGACTCCAGCGGTTCCGCCACATCAACAGCAAACGGCGGCTGAGGAGTCGATGCCGGGAGAGCCGCATCTGCTGCTGCCGGCTCTGTCCTTTTGCTAAAGATCACTGCGCCCGCACCCCCGACAGCTTGGTGTCGGGAGTCCGTAGGCTTGGCCGCCTTCGAGCCTCGGACTGCTGCGGCTTGCGTCTTGGCGGAAGAGGACATCTCTGCAGCATTGTCGTCCGCGTCAAATGCGTCAGCATAGTCTCCCTCCTTCACCACCGGCTTCTTCGACGCTGCGGCGCACGGCCGGCCACCGGCCGCCGAACCCGGGCGCGTGTGTTGCGCGTTTGCAGAGGAGTATGTCTTTGCCGCCGGAGCCGGCTGCCTTGTCGACGCGTCCGCCTGCGCCACCTGTGCCGCCGCCGCGGCGGCCATTGCAGCATGCTTTGTCATAGGGTCGCCGCCATACACGGAGCTTGGCACCTTCGCGCCTGCTGTCGTACGCCCCTCCCCAGTCGGATCCAGGCTGGTGATCTGCTGGCAACGCACGCCCTGCGGAGCCGAGGTCATACTCGCTGCGGCGAGGCCATCGACAGGTGGCAAGGCGCGATTATCGGCAAATTTCGCCTTCGCCTTCGCCTCCGCCGCTGCGAGCATCGCATCTGCCTTCGCCATCGCCTTCGCCATCGTCTCCTCGGGAGAGAGAGCTTTCGATGCAGTACGCGCCGCGGCTGCGTGCTGCTGCTCCTCGAACGCCGCACGCCCCGCCGTCGCCTCGACCGCATTGTCAGTTGCCAACATCTGATCGGCGGCCGCTGCGTCAATCACCACCTCCTCATTCTCCTCATTGCGACTCTCATGTTCTCCCTTTGCGGGCGAGCCGCCAAATAGGTCGCTCGCAGCCCTGCGCACCTCTGCGTTGCGGAGCCGCCGTCGCATCTGCCAAACCCGCGCCTGCCGCTGTAGCTGCTTCGCCTTCGCAGTCGCGGCGAGAAAGATTACGGACGAGCGCTTTGCCGTCGGCTCCTGCGCGACAGGCTTTCCAGCGCCGTGCGAGAAGGTGAGGGACGGTGTGATAAGTAGTGTCCCGCCTCGGCCAGATGCGCCCGCTCTTCGCACCTCGATGATGCTCACCTCTTCCTCCGCCCCCGGAACCTCGAACGAGACGACCACGGTCGCTCCAGGTAAGAAGCCTGCCACGTTGAGAACCGGCACCTCGTCGCTTCCGCTCATCACACCGCTCGTCTTGCTCATCACCATCGCCGCCTGCAGCATGCAGCCGGGCCCATTCGCCGGCAGCACAATTGCAGGGACTTCGCTCGGCGGTTCGGACGGCGTGCTGGAGGGCGCGCGGCAGCTAGCCGCAAGCGCCATGCCCGCCTTCGGATCGCCTCCTCCAAATCTGTAGAGTGGTTCATCAAGTCTCGCCGCCGCCTTCGCCTCCTCGAACTCCGCCTCGAGCTCCGCCTTCATCTTGCCTGCCTCGCGTGCAGCCGCGCGCTGCTCCGCTGCGCGCTGGAGTTCTTGCTCCTCGCTCGCGCGTCGCGCCGCCGTCTCCGCCGCCTCCTTCTCGCGTGCCTCCTGCCCCGCAGCCAGCCTGGCCTCCTCCGCCTCTCTCTCGTCGTCGCGTGCCTTCTGCATAGCCTTGAAGCGCCGCTGCTGCTGCTCCATTGCCTTGCGTTCGGCCGCCTCTTCTGCGCGCCGCACCGCCGCCTCTTCTGCTGCCGCCTTCGCCTGACGCATCTCCTCCTCTAACGCCTCCTCGGCCGCCTTCGCCGCAGCCGCCTCGTCTGCCTCTCGCTGCGTCCGACGCTCCTCTACGCGCTTCCGCGTCCGCTCCTCAATCTCTGCCTTACGGCGTGCCATTCGAGCCGCCGAGTCGGCCACGAGCTCTCCAGCACCCGGCGCCTCATCCGCGGAAGTTGGTTGCACAGCTGAAACGTCAATCAGCGAGGAGGGGAGATGCGGCTGATTCGCCGCTTGCAAAGCAGTCGCGCCCGCCTTCAACTCTGCCTCATTTGACGTTGCCGCCTCATTCGAGTTCGCCTCCGCCTTCAAAATCTCAGCAGCCTCCCTCTCAGTCTCTTCCGCAGACGTCGCTGCGGCTTCCGCCCTCGCTTCCGTGCCATTTTCAATTGCCTTACTGTCTACCCTCTCCTCATCTGTTAGCCCCACCTCAGCTAGCTCCTTCGCCGTTGCCATCGCCTCTGCCGCGTCCCGCCGTGCTTTCGCCGCGTCGCTGGCCTGGTTCTGAAGCCTCAGTCGCTCTTCTTCGTCCTGCGCCTCGGTAGCGCGCTTTGCGAGCTTTTCCTCCTGCCTCGCCGCGGCCTCCTCCGCGAGGATGGCGGCCTCCGCCGCCTGCTTGGCCATCGCCCTCAGCCGCTCCGCCTCCAATTCCTTGACCTTCTCCGCCTCGCGCCGCAGGGCCTCCGCACGGTCCTCCTGAGTGAGCGGAGTGAGCTTGCCCTCCGGGATGAGGCCACCCTCGTCACAGGCGCCTTCTCCGTCGCCTTTGATGCAAAACCAGTAGCCGGGGAGGTTGGACGTGTCCGGCTGCACGTGGACGATGTCATCAACCTATAAGGTGGGGATGGGTAAGGATGGAGCACGAGGGAGAAGAGAAGGTGCAGGTGAGCCTCTCGCAGCATACGCTCAGTGATAGGCCCGTCTCGTCAGAATATGGGGAGGTGATTTTCGCATAGAAGGGGAGCAATCGAACGTACGTCTCTGGCACCAATCCCTTCGTCGTGCCGCCGCCGTCGCCAGTCAGTCGCAGTGCGATCTTCCAGCCGCGAGGCGGCTCGACGCCGTGGAGCAGAGCGAGCCGCTCGCCCTCGGTGATCGACATTTCGACGGGCGCCTCCGCGGTGAAATCGGCGAGAGCGACCGCGTCGAGAGCGGCCGACTTGTCCGAGTTGGAGACGAGCACGGTCGTGTACGCAAGCCACGCGGAGACGGACTCGGCGCCCTCGGCCGTTGGACTCAAGCTATCGCCGCTCCCGTCGTTCAGTGTGGCATCGTCGCCAATACCATTCATGATGCCCGCATCGAGTGACGGAGAGTCGTCGCCGTACACGTCTGCGGCGGAAAAGTCATCGCTGCCCAAATTAGAGCCCATCGGCTGACTGACGGGATCGCGCCATCGGATATAATTTTCGGGTACCAGACCGGATCTCCCGTCATCGAGGACAACCTGCGCCCAACCGACGGCGCCGCCGGGCGTTGCATCCACCTGCCAGACCTGCTGACCGGCGCTTGCCGGTACCTCGCCCGCATCCTCCGGCACAAAATCGGCGAGCATAGAGCCATGAGGCGCCGCGAGGTACTCCCAAGGGACTAACCCAGCGTGCTCGGCGCCCTGCGTCAAGCTCGCGAGTGCCCAGCCGTCGCCCTGGTTTACGACCTCGTGAATTACCTGGCCGCGCATCACAGTCACTTCCTTCTCGTCCTCAGCCACAAAATCAGCGAGCACGCACATCGTGCCCCCGCCGGCGGAGGCAGTCATCATCCGCGTCCCGTACGAATCCTCGCCCATCGGTCCTTCGCCAGTCGAGCCACCTTGATCATACACGTCGACGTACGATTGCGTGCCGTCGACATCAACACCTCCGATCGAGTCCTCGACGCCAGTAGAACCGAAACCAATCGGCTGCCCACAACGGATAGGGGGTGGGTAGGGTGGGCATGCATCTGTTACGCGTGTTTGTGCAAACGTGCGCACCTCCACATACGACTCCGGCACGAGGCCCTCCTGGCCATTCCGTTGCCCGTACAACCAACCCTCGGGCAAGCCGCCAGCCGGCCGCAACAAGGTTACAATCCCACCCGCCTCGACGGAGAGCTCTCCGTCGGCCTCAGCTGTGAAGTCAGCGAGCAGACGGCCGCAGCCCAACACAGTAAAGTCACTTCTTGCCGAGAACTTGCCCGCGTCGCCTTCCTCCGCGCCCGGGAGGCAGTCAGCTACTATTTCAAGGTACGTCTCGGGCACAAGGCCCGACTGGCCTCTCTCGTTCTTGGCCATCAGCCAACCGTCGGGCGAAGTGACATTGAGGACAGCAAGGTGTTCGCCTGTCTTGAAGGTGAGCTCAACCTATGGGCAAAACCAAAGGAGTGAGTCGACTTCTCACGAGGAGGATGGTGTCTGCAAAGCACATCAAACTCAGCCTCAAAGTCAGCCAAGCCAACCGCGGTAACATTTTCCATAGCAACCGTTGTACGCCCGAAAACGTTGGTGCAGGGCAACTCAAGCACAAGTAAAAGCACTTTGTACAGCTGTACCCCGGTCAGATCGTCACTTTCGTCAGAATGGTCAGTTTTCAGGGGCACTGAACTCGCTCAATCGCTCTGAACTGAGGGTCCGAGCGGCGATCCAGCCCCCTTAGAGCCCAAATTTTGAGCAATTTCGTTCGCGCCCGCGCCGCCCAAATGTCGAA
>MDTA01182363.1_pt1 | contig 18606 bp, 17 predicted proteins | sample 811151 | NCBI WGS metagenome assembly MDTA01 (sample SAMN05326648, study PRJNA326480) | marine metagenome | isolation source: seawater | place: Indian Ocean: South | collected 2010
ATTATGATTATTTTTGTTTTAGTTTATGATGTAGTATAATTAAACAAATTTATACATAAAAATATAATTTATATTTTAAATATGACCTATTCTAAAAAACACTTGGAAGAAACTAGTAAAATTGTCAAGAAACTAGATATTAAAATAATAGAAAATATTGTGAATTTGTTAGCAAAAGTAAAATCAAATGGGGGCAGAATTTTTTTTTTAGGTGTTGGAGGTAGTGCTGGCAATTGCTCTCATGCAGTTAATGATTTTCGTAAAATAGTTGGAATTGAGTGCTACGCCCCAACAGATAATGTTTCTGAATTAACAGCTCGGACAAACGACGAAGGTTGGTCTACGGTTTTTTTAGAGTGGTTAAAAATAAGTAAGCTATCTGACAAAGATATGCTATTTATTTTTTCTGTAGGTGGGGGAAATTTAAAAAAAAAAGTAAGCACAAATTTGGTAGAAGCATTAAAATATGGTAAGAGCATAGGATCGAAAATTGTTGGTATTGTTGGTAGAGACGGAGGTTATACAGCAAAAGTTTCTGATACGTGTTTAATTATTCCTACAGTTAATCCAAAAACTATAACTCCCCACTCTGAAGCCTTTCAATCAATTATTTGGCATTTGTTAGTATCTCATCCAAAATTAAAATCAAAACAAACAAAGTGGGAAAGTTTGAAAGGTTGAGAATTCAAAAGATAAAAATTTTTTTTAAAAATGAAAAAAGCAGTTTTTTTAGATAGAGATGGTGTATTGAATCGTGTCTTTATAAAAAATGGCAAACCCTTTCCGCCTATTGATTTAAAAAGTGTAGAGATTTTAGAAGGAGTAAAAGATACTATAATTGCTCTAAAAAAAGCTGACTGGTTAGTAATTGTGGTTACAAACCAGCCTGATGTAGCTCGCAAGTTGACATCAAAAAAAAATGTTGAAAAAATTAATAGCCATTTGAAATTAATTTTACAGTTTGACGAAATTTATACATGTTATCACGATAATAGTGATTCTTGTGAATGCAGAAAACCTAAGCCAGGAATGTTAGAGGCAGCCTCAAGAAAAAATAATATTATTTTAAAAAAAAGCTATATGATTGGTGATCGATGGAGCGATATAGAGGCTGGAAACAGGGCTGGTTGTAAAACAATTTTTATAGATTATAATTATAAGGAAAAAAGACCGGTTAATTTTAATTTTAGGGTAAAATCAATAAACGAAGCAGCTAAAATAATATTAAAGAATGAATAAACTAGAGAATTTAAAAGTAAAAATTTTTGCTGATGGTGCTAATAAAAAAAAAATGTTGGAAATGTATTCTAAAAATTTTATTAAAGGTTTGACTACAAATCCAAGTTTAATGAAAAAAGAGGGTGTAGAAGATTATAAAAATTTTTGTGTCGACATATTAAAATCAATTAAAGATAAACCTATATCATTTGAGGTCTTTTCTGATGATTTTGACGAAATGGAAAGACAAGCTTTAGAAATCGCAAGTTGGGGTGATAACGTTTATGTAAAAATACCAATTACAAACACAAAACAAAAAACCTGTTATACAACTATAAAAAAACTATCACAACATAAGGTTAAATTAAATATAACTGCAATAATGACTATAGAGCAAGTTAAACAAGTTGTATCGGCTCTACAACCAAATGTTCCAAGTTATATTTCTGTTTTTGCTGGGCGAATAGCAGATACAGGTGTAGATCCAGTACCATTGATGAAGGAAGCTGTCTCAATTTTAAAATCGCTTCCTAAATCTGAGTTAATTTGGGCTAGTCCACGCGAATTATTAAATATTTTTCAAGCTGATAGAATTGGATGCCACATAATTACAGTAACAAATGATATTTTGAAAAAATTACCTTTAATTGATCAAGATCTAAATGAATACTCTCTTGATACTGTAAAAATGTTTTATAATGATGCTGTTGATGCTGGTTTTAAGTTGTAAATGAAATTTTCTTTTATTTTATGTACAAGAAATAGTGCAAGAGTATTACAAGAAGTTGTCGAAAGCATTGTATCACAAAAAATTGATTATAAATTAATTGAAATTATTTTATCAGATTACGAGTCTTCCGACCAAACAGTTGAGATAGTAAAAACTATCTCAAAAAAAAAAAATATAAAACTTGAATATATACAGTGTCGAAAACCTGGAAAAACTATCGCATTGGAGATGGCCCTAGACAAAGCTATTGGTGATTATTCTGTGGTTGTGGATGACGACAACATATTAGATGAAAATTATATACCAGAGGCTCAAAAATTATTAGTAGACCCTAAATTGGGATGCCTAGGATCACAAGGTCTTGTAGACAAAAACTTAATTTTACCAACTTGGTTTAACGATTATAAGGGGCATTTTGGAATCGGAGTTCCTTCACAAGCAAAGGATTGGGTTTGGGGTGCCTGTTCTATTATTAATATGATTGCTTGGAAAAAACTAAGAAAAAAAGGTTTTGGAATCCAATTAAATATAGCAAGAGTAAGTCACTCACATCCTATAGAACTTGGCGGCGAGGATACTGAATTATCACTTGCTATTCGTATGATTGGTTACAGAGTAAAATTTGTAGATGAATTAAAATTTATACATAAATTTGATCAAAAAAGATTAAGTAAAAAATATTTTTTAGAAAATGTTTTTGGAGTTTGTAGATCAATTCCAATATTAGAGATTTATAGGTTAATAATTTATAAACCAAATATACTTTTTCCAAAAATAATTTGGATATTAGGTTTATTTAAAACTATAATGACTTGTAGCATTAGATCAGTCATATATATTTTAATCAAAAATCCATTAAAGGCAAAATATAACTATAAAATTATTCTTGGAATTATATCTGGTTACGCATCATTTAAAGATAATTTCTATAAAATTTATACTATGTTGGTGCAAATTAAAAACTAAAATATTTAAAATTTTTTAAAATATTTTTCAGTTTCTTTAATTGAATTATGTGTGCCTATTTCATAAAATCTTTCAGCAACTTCAAAGCCTTTAATTTGGTTTTTGGCTGACAATTCCTCAAATATGCTAGATAGGTCAAATTTTTTTTTATTAGAATATCTTTTAAAAATATTTGCAGACATTATACTAAGACCATAGTCAATATATTCCATCTTAGCAGTTGGTTTTCTTTTATTGTACTCTATTAACAAATTTTTTTTTAAAAATACGTTACTTTTATCCCATTTGCCTTTATTTTTCAGTATAGTCATCAGACTTAATTGCTTGCAAGATAAAAAAGCCTTTTCAACATCGTAGAAATCTATTGGTAAAAATGTATCACCATATAAAACAAAAAAATTATCATCCAATAAAGGTAATGCTTTTTTTATAGCTCCCCCTGTACCAAGTAATTTATTACCGTCTGTAGAATATAAAACGTCAAGATCAAATTTAGATCCGTCACCTACATAAGATTTTATCATTTCACCTAAGTGTCCAGTGCATAAAACAATTTTTTTTATTCCTTGTTTACGTAGATTTTTTAATTGATAAAATATGAATGGTTTTCCAGCTACTTTTATTAAAGATTTTGGTATATTTAGTGTATAAGGATGCAGGCGTGTAGCCAATCCTCCTGCAAGTATCGCTACTGGCAACATTAATCTAATGTCATAAGTTTAGTTCCTTCAAAATCAAATCGGAATCGTACTTCCTGTAGACCAGCCGCAGTCATTGTTTTTCTTAGTAAAGATTTATTATTTGCTAAAAACATTAAAAATCCACCGCCACCTGCACCAACCACTTTTCCACCAATAGCTCCATTTTTCATTCCAAGATTATACCATTCATCAATTTTAGAATTCGACATTCCCTTTGAGCGTTTTTTTTTATGTTCCCAGTGTTGATGCATTAACTGTCCAAATAACTCTATATTATCAGATTCCAAAGCCTCTTTGCTTTTTAAACCTAAATCTTTTACAAAATGTAGATTATTAATCATATCATTATCATTATCTAAAGTTTTTTTATTTTGATCTATAAGAATATTGTTAGCACTTCTTGAAAAACCAGTGAAAAATAATAATAAGTTATCTTCTAATTCTAACATTGTCTCGTTTTTAATATCTAAAGGTTTAAAAGTTACTTTATCTTTTTTATTATTTTTTTTATGAAATACAAAAGAAGTTAATCCACCGACAGAGGAAATGTATTGATCTTGTTTCCCAATTGGCTGATTTAAGCAATCAATTTCAATGTGGCAAGCCAATTCAGCTAATTCCTGTTGGTTCAAATTTTGTTTTATATTTGCGTATAAAGCCTTTAAAAGTGCATTGGTAAAAGTTCCCGAAGAACCTAATCCCGTACCAGCAGGAATATCAGCTAATGTTGTTATTTCAATTTGAGGTTCAAGATTAATAGTTTTTAAAGCCTCCCTAATTATTGGATGTTGTATATCTGAAATTTTTTCCACTTTTTCAATTTTTGAGTATTTTAAAAAAATTCCTTTTACAAAAGGCTTTATTAAAGAAACATATACATACTTATTTATAGCTGCCGATAATACAAATCCCTCATTTTTATCATAATAAGAGGGAAGGTCAGTGCCACCTCCTCCTAAAGTAATTCTAAGTGGGCTACGCGTAATAATCATAACCTGATTTTTTATATATAGTCTCAACAGTCATAAGAACAGCATGAGCATCTGTTAAACTTGTAGTTGGATCTTTATTTAGTCTAATATTTTCAAAAAAATCATCTATTTCTAATTCCCAAGAATTGTCTGCCATTGGATATTGCCAAGAAATAGTTTTTGGTGGCCCCATTTCAGGAAGCATTTTATACAAGGTTACTTTTTCTAAGCCGTAACTACCTCCTAAACCTGATAGATCAATTTTACCAAGTTTGCAGTATATCTCGAAAGAAAAAAGATTTTTCCATTCCGTACAAGAAGCCTGTAAAAAAGCAACTTTATTTTCTGAAGTTTTAAGTGTCATAAAACTGTTATCCTCAACTGGCATACTCCAAAAATAATTACATGCATATCCTTCCACATCTGAAAACTCTCCGAGAAACCAACGTGAAAGATCAATTAAGTGTGTACCTTGATCAATAAGTTCACCACCACCAGATAATTTTGGATCTGCTCTCCATTCTTTTTCATATCCGAGTCTTCCACCATGACCATATCTACCTCTTATAAACATTAATTCTCCTAACTCACCAGTATTAATTATCTCTTTTGCTTTACGTAAAGAGTGGTGAAATCTATGATTAAATCCAACATGAATTTTGACAGAACTTTTTTTTGTTACTGCAATAATTGTTTTAATTTCTGAGACATTTTTAGCTCCAGGTTTTTCAACCAAAACATGTTTGCCATGCTCAGCTGCTGCTATTGTTATTTCTGCTAGACTATCATGTCTTGTTGCAATAATGACAACTTCGACTTCCTCAGAACTAACGAGTTCCTGCCAATTGGAGCAAACTCTAGCTTTAGTCACTTTTGACAAAAGTTGAGCTTTAATAATATCGATATCAAAGCACGCTGTTAAAACACCATTTTTGCCAAGAGCTTTTGCTCTTTTATTCCCAATTAAACCACAGCCAACTAATCCAACTTTGAAAATTTTTTTCATTTGTCGCCCCATTTTATATTACGTTCTTTGCCTGTTATTCTTCTAAGCGTGTAAGCATCTGTGTTATTTAATTCTTTGATATGCGATGGCCATTGTTCCCAATTATCCCAAATAGCACTTATTAATTTCGCAGTTATTCCATCACTTTTTTCAGATGCCAAGAAAACAGCTAAGTCTGCCCCTTTTTCTAAAGAAACACCTCCATCTTTTTTTTGTTTTAATGAGCGTTCGTAGAAAGACTGACCTACTTTTGAAGGACCAGCTTCTAAAATTTCGTCTAACATGCGAGTGTTTAGTGCACCAGGAGCTATTGAATTAGCATCAATTCCAGTTCCTCTTAATTCCTCAGCAAGTGTCTCAATGAATCTGACAATTGCTGCTTTTGAAACTGCATAAGCACTTAGATTTGGCAATGGATTTGTAGCTCCTCCACCAGATAATTGAATAATTTTGCCATAGCCTTGCTTTTTAAAATTTTTAATTAATTCACGACACATTAGGATTGATCCATATAAATTAATTTCTATTGTTTTGATCCAATCTTCCCATTTTGTTAATTCAATATTGTTTTTTGGCCCATAAATTCCAGCATTATTTACTAAAACATGACAACCACCTAATTGATTTATTGTATCTGAAATTACTAACTTAACATCCTCCTTAACAGAAATATCTGCAACTCGGGATATTATTTTTTGTTTAGTTGATGTAAGACTTATTAATTGATTTTTAGCATTTTCAAGTTTTTTTTTATCACGAGCACAAATCATTAATTCTGCGCCAGAAAGAATAAACTTTTTAGCTATTTCTAAACCGAGACCTTGATTGGCTCCTGTTATAATAGCTATTTTACCACTTAAAATTTTTTCCATTAAAAATAAACTAAGTTATTAGTCAGTGGCCAAATGTAATGTATTTAAGATTAGACTTCAATGTTTTGATTTTAAGATCATTATCTGGATCTATTATAATTAATTTTTTTTTCGCCATTCTCTTAATTTTATTAGTAAACTTTTTAAATTCTGGCCAAAAAGTTCCAATAATCAATACATCTGAATTCTTGATTGAATCTATTGGATTATTATATTTACTAATCTTTCCATCCAAATTTTTTGGAAGTCTTTTGATTACAGGATCGTAAACATTAATTCTTGCATCTTGTTTTATTAGCCAGTTACATAATTCAACTGAAAGGGATCTTCTTAATGAAGATGTATATGGCTTATAAGTCAAACCCCAAATAGTAATAGAAATTTTTGATAAAGTTTTAAATTCTCCTAGAAGTTTTTTAGACACCCATTTTTTATGTTTATCATTACTTGTAATTATTGATGAGAGTAATGGTGATAATAAATTAAATTTTTTTTTTTTCTCATTTAAAAAACTCACATCCCTTAAAAGAGTTCCTCCTGCAATTGGTTTTCCAGCAGAAAGATAAGCTCTTTGACCTATACGACTGTCACTCTTTATACTTTTTTCCACTTCAAGATAATTTGCACCAACTTTTTCACAAATTGATGCAATTTCATTTGCAAAAATAATTGAAGTAGCCAAGAAAGAGTTAATAGCATGTTTTGACATTTCAGCAGATGGAATATTTGTCCATATGACTCTATCAGTAATAGGTTTAAACAATAAGCTCAATATTTTTTTCGTTCTCTTATCATCAATACCAATTATCACTCTTTCAGGATTTAAAAAATTATCTAAAGCATTTCCAAGTCTAAGATTTTCAGGAGAACATGCAAATTTAAATTTTTTTTTAGGAAATTTTTTGTCAGAAAATCTTTGTATTTTTTTAATTGTTCCAACTGGTAATTGTGATGAAAATAAAATAACCACATTTTCTTTTAAATTAGGCATTATTTTTTTGACTTGTTCCTCTACAAAAGACACATCCGCTTTATCATTCTCATTTATAGGAGTGTCAAATGTTACCCAAAGTATTTCAGCACTATTCGCTTTTTTTTTATCATTAGTAAAAACTAAGTTCTTGGATTTTAATCCTTTTTTAATTAATCCATTCAACCCTGGCTCTAATATTGGTGCTTTATTTTTATTTAAATTTTTTATATTATTTATATTTTCATCAATACCTATAACCTCATGATCTTTAGAGGCGATACAAGCAGAAATAACAGAGCCTAAATGCCAAAGGCCAAATACACAAATTTTCATAATTACGATCTTTTGTTAAATACCCATTCATTTTTTTCTAGGTATTTTAAAGTTTTAAGAACGCCCTCTCTTATACTATTTTTTGGTTTCCATCCAAGTTTTGACATTTTTTTTGTCTCTAAAAATATAAATGGATTATCGCCAATCCATCCTTTATTGCCCCCAGTATATTCTAATTTAGGTTTTAAACCTAGCTCATCACAAATCCACTTTATAGATTGATCTACCTCACAATAATCATTTAAACCTAAATTGAAGATATTTAATTTTTCCTTTGATTTTTTTAAGGATAGAAATATTGCGTCAATACAATCCTGAACATAAAGATATGATTTTCGTTGTTTGCCGTTTCCTAATACTTCTAATTTTTTTGGATTTTTCTTTAGTTTTTTATAAAAATCAAAAACATGGCCATGCGTATATCTTTCGCCAAGAATTGAAACAAATCTAAAAATGTATCCTTGCATATCAAAGCCTTCACAATAGGCTGAAATTAAACCTTCGCAGGCAACTTTAGATGCTCCATAAAAAGATGTTTGAATTGGGAATGGGCTATTTTCAGGGGTTGGAATTTTGCTCGCTTCACCATAAACAGAACCTGTTGATGAAAAAACAATCTTTTTAATATTATTAAGTTTCATTGCCTCTAGTACATTTTGTGTTGCAATCGTATTTTGCTCTAAATCTTTTCTTGGATTATTTACACCAAAACGAACATCAGCATTTGCTGCTAAATGAAATACAATATTGCCACCTTTAAATGAATTTTTTAATTTTTTTAAATTTAATAAGTCAGCTTTAATTAATTTAAAATTTTTCGATTTTTTTGCTTCATTTAAAAATTTAGTATTTCCAGTTGAAAAATTGTCTATTCCGATTACAAAGTTCTTTTTGTCCTTAAGTAGCCTATCCACTAAATTACTACCAATAAAACCAGCACAGCCGGTAACAATATTACAAATTTTCATGTTCTAAATCGAAGGGTTTTCTTCGTTAAATTATACTCCACTATAATATTTGAAACAACCATAACAAAAATTGGGAAGAACGGTATTGTAAGAAATATAATTGAGTGAAATGAAGATAATAATGTCAAGAGCATTACTAATATGGATTTATTAAAGTTTGATGGATTATTTAAAATTAGCCAAATATTTTTTTTTAAAAAGTAAAATAAAATCATCATTAATATTATAAAATTAAAAACCCCTGTCTCAGTCAAAATCCTTAGTAAGCCAATATCTTGAATAAAATTTTCAGGAAAATATTCAAATTTATTTGAATTAATTATAGGCCCAGATCCCAAAAAGATATTTATTAAATCAACTTTTGAATAAAAATCAATTATACCATTTAGTAAAGTTAGTTTAAAATATACAAAAATACTTTTTTCTCCAAAAAAACTAAAATTAGATATAAATAAAATAAATATTATCGCAAAAATAAAAAGTATCTGCTTAAAATATAATCTATAGTTTGATAAAATAATTATTATTAAAGTTAAAAATATTGGAATAATAACAGAAAATGAAATCGAAAAAAAAGCAGCTAGAATTAATGGAATTGAAAAATAAATTAGGTGAATATTTTTTTTATAATTTATAAAAATTGCTAGTGCAAACATACAAAATATGCTTCCAGCAGTGCCATACGATCCCCCAAGAAGTGTTTGAATCCTTAATAATTGACCTTTTTTACAGTCTAAGAAAGTTTGCACTATATCGTTCGAGCATGCCGGAAATATTCGATAATATTTAGTATTAATTACACTAATAAAATCAAAATAATTTAATAAAGCTATAATTGCAATTAAACCATAAGCAATAGTACAAATTTTGAATGATTCCATTGGTAATTTTTGATTTTTTAATGAAACAACAATAAAAAAAACCAAAAAAATTAACGGAAAACTATATTGTCTTATTAATGCAGGCAAATAATAAATATCAAAAATAAAAAGAAAATTAAAAAATGTTAATGAGAATGCTAATAAAAAAATTAGAAGAATTAAGTGTTTTTCAGATTTCATCATTTTTCGATCAAACAAAATATATACAAAGGAAACTAATACCGATATTTCAGGTAATGCAGAAAATATAATATTACCAGGATATTGACTTTTTAAAACAAATACGAAAGGATAAAAATAAAAGGGTAATAAAGTAATATTAACATAATTAAAAAATACAAAAATTAAAACAAAAAATACTAATAATACAAAGCCAAAATATACATTTACTGGATTGAAAACTAAATTTAATAAAGATATGAAAATTAATGATGAGAATAAATTTTGTTTGTTAATGTTTTGTAAAAACATATTGTTTATAAATGATAAGAAATACGCTTAGCAAAATTTTGAATATAAGGAAAAAACAAAATTTTTTTAATTATTTTTTTTATTTCAAAAAAATTGTTATTTGTTGATTGTGTTTCTCTAATTTGATTCATCTTTGATCGCGTAACTCTATTAGGATACTTTTTTCTCGAAATTAAAGAGCTTCCTGGATATCTATTATCATCATCTATAGATGAAAATACTTCAAAATTTGGTAACCCAAATTTGATAGGAAGAATATAAGTATCATTCGCATTTTTTTCAAAATCAAAAGGAGTATCCTTGTGCCATCTTCTTAAAAATGGTTTTGAAGAGTTTAAAATTCTAAAAAAAAAATTTACTTTAAATATTCCTTGTAATCCTAAAATATATGGTTTTATCCCTAGAATTTTTTCAGAATTCTTACAACGAATTTTGTGAGTATATATATCGTAGTTAAAATAAGATAAATATTTTTTTTGTTTTTTTTTTATATTTTTAAATTCTTTTAAAAACAATCCACCTCCAAACCATGAGTACTGAAAATAATCAATATTATTTTTTTTGATTTCGTCTAAAGTCAAATTTAATTTTTTTTTCCCACAAGTACAAATATGATCTTCAATCCAAAAGAAAACATAATCACTAGAAATTTTTTTTGCGATGATTTTGCTATCAAAAAACCAACCATTTCCAGTTTCAAATGTTGATAAATAAAGTTTTTTACCAATTTTTTGATTTAAAAATTTAGCAGCAGATTTTTTGTATTTGCCTCTTATATTAATAACCCATTGATTAATTTTGATTGTTCCAAAAGAATTATATGAATCTTTCATTCTCTTTAATCTTTCATTGCTATCAATTCTGAAATTTGCGAATACAGTTAAAGTCATTATCTAAGTCTTTTTAGTTTATTAATTAAGCTTATAATAATAAAATGATATTATTAAATAATAATAAAAATAAATGCCATTGTTATCTATAATTACAGTATGTAAAAACCCTGGATTTTCAATTGTTGAGACTGTTGACAGTGTATTGTCTCAATCATTTAAAGATTATGAATATATTATTGTTGACTCATCTAGCTCAGACGGAACAGCAGAGTATTTAAAGAACTTACATAGAGAAAAAAAAATTAACAAATTAATTATTGAAAGAGATAAAGGTATATATCAAGGCATTAATAAAGGCATCGGCATAGCAGAGGGCACTTACATAGGGTTAATACATGCCGGAGATACTTACAGCAAGGATGTTTTTAAATTATTGTTACCTCACTTTAATAGTGAAGAAGACATTATATATGGTTCTGCTTACCAAATTAATCAAAACAATATTTCCCTAATAGATTTGCCTAAAAATTCATTTAAGAATTTGCAACAAAAAAATTCAATAATTCACACATCATCTTTTGTAAAAAAAAATTTATATGAACAAATAGGTTTGTATAAAGAAAAATTTATAATTGCTGGAGATTTTGACTTTTTTAAAAAAGCTTTAGATAAAAACTTTAAGTTTATGCAAGTACCCTATGCAATTTCGAATATTAAATTTGGAGGTATTTCAACAAAAATGAGTTACATTTTTATATCTGCAAATGAGTGTGCACAGATTATATTTGGTAATAATTTTTATTTGAAAAAATTCAAATATTTATTTTATTACGTATTTTCAAGTTTTGGTCATTTACTGAAAAATAAAATATTAAATGATATTAAATTATTAAAAAAATTACTTTTTTAGTTTTTTATATTAAATTAGAAATAATGCTAAACTTAAATCTTATTAACAAAACTATTTGCGTTACAGGTGCAAACGGAGTTATTGGAAGTAAAGTTGTTGAAATGCTTTTAAATTATGACTGTAATATAAAAATTTTATCTAGAAGACCATATTATTCCTCTTCAAAAAAATTAAAGGCATTTATTGGGGATTTGTCAAATCCAAAGTTAGACCTGGGTCCTTTTGTTCAAAATTGTGATTATTTAATTAATTGTGCAGCAGAATTACAAAAAGTAAAATTAATGAGGCAGGTGAATGTTCAAAGTGTCTATAGATTATTAAGTGCGATTAAAAAAAATATAAAGTTTGAAGAAAAAAAAGTACATTGGATACAATTAAGTTCTTGTGGAGTTTATGGATCTGGTCGAATATTTGCTAGTAAAGAAGAGAAATTCGTTAATGAACATACTATTCCCAACCCACAAAATGAATATGAAAAAACAAAATTAGCTGCTGATAAGATATTGATTGCATTAAGTAAAAAAGATCTAATAGATTATACAATTATAAGACCAAGTAACGTAATAAGTGAAAATACGGAAAGTAATATTTTTTATAAGCTCAGTAAGTTGATCAAAAAAAGATTATTTTTAAAAAATTCAAAAAATTCTATTGCTACTTATGTTCATATTGACGATTTAGTTAACTCAATCTTTGCAATAATATGCAATCCTAAAAGCAAAAATAATACATTTAATTTAAGTTTAAATTGTAGTTGGAATAAAATTTTTGATAAAATTGGTGATTTAAATAAGGTAAAGTTATTAAAATTTTCTCTTAATTATCGGGTTTTACTAGTCCCTTTGATTTTTTTAAGGTTTTTATTAGGTAATTTAATTTACATTCCAACTTTGAGAACTTTTGAATTAAAAATTTTTTTTTCGTCAACCAAAATTGAAAAAACATTAAACTTTAAATTTAAAAAATTATTACCTGACAATATTGAAAAATTTTTTTTACTTAAAAATAATACAAAGGAAAAAATTAGCTTATCAGACAAAAAATTTTATTCTGAAAAATTAAATGATCTAACAATACAAACAAACAATGATATTTTGGTCTCAGTTGTTATGTCTGTTTACAATGGAGAAAAATATTTAGCAAAATCTATACAAAGTATATTGTGTCAAACTTTAAAAAATTTTGAGTTTATCATAGTTAATGATGGGAGCACTGATTCATCGTTAAAAATTATCCAAGATTTTTGTAAAAAAGATAATAGAATTAAAATTATTGATAAATCGAATTCAGGTATTACTCATAGTTTAAATTGTGGAATTGATGCTGCAAAAGGAAATTGGATAGCCAGAATAGATGCTGACGATATATCTGATAGAAATAGATTAATGGAACAGTATTTAAGGGGTGCCGCTGACGACTCACTGGCATTAATTGGCTCATCATGTTTTGAAATTGATAAGTTTGATAAAAAATTAAAGTATTACAATTATCCTGAAAGCCATGAGGATTTAAAAAATAACTTAGTAAGTATGAAAAAATATTTTCCACACTCATCTTATTTTATTAGAACTAAATTATTAAAAAAAATTAATGGATATAATTTACGAATGATTAGATCGCAAGATTATGATTTAAGCTTAAGACTAAGTGATTTAGGTAATATTGCATCAGTTCCAAAGCCCTTAATTTTTTTAAGAAGACATAATAATTCTATTTCTTTTAACGATCGTGATAACAAAGGATTGATTTATCCAAGATTATCATTAGTAAATTATTATTTAAATAAATCAGGTTTATCTGGACCTCTGGATAGCACTGTTTCAAAAGAAGATTTTTTAAGATTACACAACATTATTAAAGAGCAGTATAATTTGAATTCATCCAATATATTTTCTATAATTACAAAAATGCTAATTAATAAAAATCGATATAATTTTTTTTCTAATCAACTATTTTCAATTTACAATAAAAATGAAATTTTAGATAGGTGGTTTAAGAGTCATATAATCAAAACTAGTTAATAAAATAAAAAATGAAACAAAAGAAGATCATAGTTTGCTTTGTTCATTATTATCTTCCAGGATTTCGTTCCGGTGGACCAACTAGAACTGTTGCAAATTTTACAGATCATTTAAGTGATGAATTTGATATAAAAATTATATGTTGCGATAGAGATCTTGGTGATAAAAAAGCATTTTCAGAAATTTTACCAAACAAGTGGAATAAGGTCGGAAAATCCAATGTTTTTTATATATCTCCAAATAAGATTAATTTATTCAATATTGCTAAAATATTGCGCGAAACGCAGCATGATGCAATATATATAAATAGTTTTTTCTCTTACGGATTTGCAATTATTCCTTTATTAGCAAAATTTTTAAAACTAGCTCCTAACTCTCCATGCATTATTGGGCCTAGGGGAGAGTTTTCTAAAGGAGCTCTCTCATTAAAGACTTTAAAAAAAAGATCATTCATGGCATTTGTAAAGTTTATAGGTTTATATAATAATCTCTATTGGCAGGCATCTAGTGATTATGAATTGTTGGACATAAAAAGAGAATTTGGCAAAGTTGCTAAAAAAATTTTTGTAGCCAGAGATTTAACACCAGCAAATAAAATTTCAGAAAAATATACCGAATTAAATAAAATAAATCGGCCTCTTAAAATAATTTTTTTATCACGAATATCTCCAATGAAAAACTTAGATTTTTTGATAAATGTTTTATCAAAAATATCATCAGAGGTTGAATTTAATATTTTTGGACCAAAAGAAGACATGAAGTATTGGGAGAAATGTAAAATTAATTTAAAAAAATTACCAAGTAACATAAAAGTAAATATCGAAAATGAAATTTCTCATAATAGAGTTTTAGATGTCTTTTCTAAAAATGATTTATTTGCATTTCCTACTAAGGGAGAAGCTCTAGGACATATAATTTTAGAATCTTTGTCAGCATCAACGCCAGTTTTGGTTAGCGATAAAACATCATGGTTATCAGATAATTTCAAAGGATTGCAAGCTATTCCACTAAATGAGCATACATGGATAAATCAAATTAATGAATGGACAAAACTTTCAAATGATGAAATTAATTTTAGAAGAAAAGCAGCTTTTGAATATGCTCAAAGTTCCTACTTAGATAATTTGCAGTCAATAAATGAGAACAAAGATTTATTTTATAAAGCAATTATGGAAAGTAAAAAATAAATGTGTGGAATCGTTGGTGTTGCAAGCTTTCTAGACATAAATAAACGAAACTGGATTCAAAAAGCAATTAAGACTTTAGTGCATAGAGGACCTGATTTCACAGGTGAGTGGTGGTCAAAAGATAACAAAGTTGGATTTGCCCATAGTCGTTTATCAATTATAGATTTAAGTTTATCTGCAAATCAGCCGATGCATTTAATTAATAAGGGACTGTCAATTGTTTATAATGGAGAAATTTATAATTATAAAAATTTAAGAAAAAAATTAGAAAAACTTGGTCATAAGTTTGAAACAAAAAGTGATACGGAGGTAATACTTCTAAGTTATGTTGAGTGGGGTGTTGACTGTATTAATTATTTTAATGGAATGTTTGCTTTTTCTATTTATGATTCAAGTCAAAAAAAACTATTTATTGCAAGAGATAGGGCTGGGCAAAAACCTATTTTTTATCATTATGAAAATGATACAATCTATTTTTCATCTGAACTAAAGGCTCTTTTTGAGAATAGTTCTCTTAAAAAAAAAATTGATATTGACTCTTTGGATTGTTATTTTGCAATGGGCTTTGTGCCTCATGACAGATCTATTTTGTTAAACTTCAAAAAACTTCCACCTGCTCATGCTTTAGTATTCGATATTAAAGCAAAAAAATTAAATATATGGAATTATTGGAAAATACCTCAATTTGAAAATATATCTGAAAATTTTAACCAAAATTTTTTAGTAGATAAATTAGATAATATAATGAATGAATCAGTAAAAAAACATTTGGTAGCGGATGTAGATGTTGGCGTTTTGTTATCAGGTGGTTTGGATTCAAGTTTGATTACAGCTTATGCATCCAATAATTTTGAAAAATTAAAAACATTCAATGTAAGTTTTCCTGGCTTTAGTAAATTTGATGAGTCAGAAAATGCAAAGTTTATTGCATCTCATTTTCAAACCGATCATACAGAATTAATAGTTGATAAAAATACAAAAATATCAGATTTACTTATTAAATTATCATTTCAATATGATGAACCAATTGTCGACTCTTCTATATTTCCAACCTACTTAATTAGTAATTTAATAAGTAAATATTGTAAAGTTGCTCTTGGTGGGGATGGAGGAGATGAGCTTTTTGGAGGTTATGATCATTATCAACATTTAATGAAAAGAAAAATTTTTTTACAATATTTTCCAACCTCGTTTATTAAAAATTTATCCATGCTATCTAAAGTTCTGCCTATTGGAATGAAAGGACATAATTTTTTTGAAAGTATGAGATTTGATTTAAATAAAAGTGTACCATATACTGTTTCTATTTTTAGCCAAAATATAAGACAAAAACTCCTCAAAAAATTTGAAAATTATAAAAATGTTGCTGAAGAAATTTATCAAGAAAAAATGATTTTTAATAAAGATTTGATTCAAAGAGCAACGCGAATGGATTTTGAAAATTATTTGCCTGAAGATATTTTAGTTAAAGTTGATAGGGCTAGTATGTTAAATTCACTTGAAATAAGATCGCCTATGTTGGATTGTAATGTTATAGATTTTGCATTTAGGTCAATTCCTTCAGTTTTTAAAGTTAGTGCAAATGAAAAAAAAATTATTTTAAAAAAACTTGCATCAAAAGTATTACCTAATAACTTTAACAAAGATCGTAAACAAGGTTTTTCTATTCCGCTTGACTATTGGCTTAAAAAAGGAGAGTTAAGAGATTTGTTTTGGGATACACTAACTAGTGAAAATTGTACATTTGATAAAAAGTCAATTCTAAATATATTAAAAGGACAAGATCAAGGAAGAAGTAATAGTGAAAGGTTATTATCTTTAGTTCAGTTTGAGTTATGGAAAAAAAATCATAAAATTAGTTTATAATTACCTAAAAGTTATTTTCCAGGGATTCCAGTAATCATATTCATATCTAAAATCATCATTTAGACTGCCCTCCAGTTTCTTGTCTGAATAAAAAGTCACTTTAGTATTTGGTTCGAGTGACATAAAGCCATTTGCATAACCAGAAGGGATTTCTATTAATTTTGGACTATGTTTCGATAAAAAAAACTTTTTTATATCTAAGTTTTTACTAGGATTTTCCCAATCATCAATCTTGACTATGCACACCATTGCAGAACCTTCTCTAACTATCGCTGCCTTAGCCTCATTTTTGTGCGCATGCCATGCTCTAATAAAATTTCTTTGATAGTTTATAACATCATAAAATCTGACATATTTAGTCATGTCAAAAGAATTACAGTAGTGAAGATAACCTCTGTCATCCACAGATGTTTCTACATTAATCAAATTTATTTTAGTCATATAAAAAATTATTTATATTTTTTAACTCACCTTTTTTATCACTTATAAATGATTTAGTCGTTAATAAATTACTATATATGCTATTTTTAAAATTTATTTCATTTTTTTCAAACAATTTTGTGAATTCATTTATTGAGTCTAAAACTGTCAAAAATTTTTCGTTAGGAAAAATATCTTTGTATTTTTTAAATGATACAGCATAATTTCTTGGATCTACATTTTCGCTTGATAAAGTTATTTCAGACCCTGGTATGTTTTTTTCAATTAATTGAGCTACTTCGTTTATAGTTCCATTTAATTCATCACATCCAACATTATAGATATCTTGGGTATTGGTGATTTTATAATTTAAAAAATTTGTTATTGAGTTTGATGCGTCTTTTACATGCAAAAATGGTCTTTCTTGATCTCCACCAAAAACCGTTATTTTTTTATCGTAGTATGCTTGAGCTATAAAAAGATTAACAACAAGATCAAACCTTAATCTCTCAGCTGGTCCAAAGATTGTAGAGAACCTTAAAATTTTAGTGTCTATTTTACTTTGCATTAATTCGTTTTCAGAATCTAATTTAGTTTTAGCATATAGTGAAACAGGATTTGTAGAACTATCTTCATAACAAAGTTCATCTTTTTTTCCATAAACCGAACAACTTGAAGCAAAAATTAATCTTTGAATTTCATATTCAAAGCAAAGATCTTTTATAATATTTGTAGTTTTTATGTTAAAATATCTTGTATCTTTTTCACTAAAAGCGCAAGCTGGATCTCCAACAAGCCCTGCAAGATGAACTACTTTTGAATTTTCCTTTAAAAGTTTTCCTAAAAGTATCACATCACTCGCATATCCTTTAATAAAATTAAAATTTGGATATTTATTAAATTTATTTAATACATCTTCTCCATACATACAGCAATCCAGTACTGAAACTTTACTTCCATTTTTCAGAAGATCTGAAACCACACCAGATCCAATATAGCCCAAACCTCCTATCACTAATGTTCCTTGCCTTGATTTGTGATAATTTTTTATAAAATTAATTTTAAATTCCTTAATATTGAGTAATATTCTGGGTATTGTTAAAAACATTCCTAGAAGTAAATCTTGAAAAACAATGAATTCAAAATAAATCTCAATTCCAAAAAATAAAAATTTTGAAATAGCTAAAATAAAACATACAAAAAAAATAATTTTTAGTTTATCGAATATCTTTAATATTCCAGACTTCTTGTAAAATCCTGTAAAAAAAAAAAATATTAC
>MDTA01132420.1_pt1 | contig 18590 bp, 17 predicted proteins | sample 811151 | NCBI WGS metagenome assembly MDTA01 (sample SAMN05326648, study PRJNA326480) | marine metagenome | isolation source: seawater | place: Indian Ocean: South | collected 2010
AATAAAAAAATTCACAAAATATTCTGCAACTATAAACAATCCTTATAACTGTATTTATGAACTAGAAAAAGCAATTTATTTTGCGCAAGAAGGAAGAAAAGGACCTGTTTGGATTGAGGTGCCTCTGGATGTTCAGTCTTTCCAAATTAAAGACAAAAGAAAATTAAGAAAATTTATAAGACCAAAAAAGAAAAAGAAAAAGATTCAACTAAATCAGTTCTTAAATACTCTGAATAAGTCCAAGAAACCTATTTTTATAATTGGAAATGGCATTAAACAATCAAAATCAAAAAATATTTTTAATCAAATAAATAATAAGCTCAATATCCCGTTTCTATGTTCAAGATTTGCAATAGACTTGTTTCCTTTCTCAAAAAAAAACAACATGGGCCAGGTAGGAATTAAAGGACAGCTATATAATGAGAAAATTTTATCTAATACAGATTTAATAATTTCACTTGGATGTAGATTAGGACCGGCCCTAACAATGAAAAATAAAAATTTTTTTTCTAAAAAAGTAAAAAAAATAATAGTAGATGTTGATAAATCATCACTTAAGCATCCTTTGGTTAAGTTCGATTATAAGCTTAATGAAAATGTTGCCGATTTTTTGTACGAATTAAAAAATCAATTAAAAAAAATTAAATATCAAATCGATTACGAGAAAATTAAATGGAGCAAATATTGTAACTATTTAAAAAAAAATAATCCAATAATTTTAATAAAAAATAAAAATAATCCAATTGATTTATATAGATTTATGTATCTTTTGAATAAAATTTCAAAAAAAGGTTCTATTTTTACAAATGATGCAGGATCAAATTATTACGTTGGAGGACAAGTTTGGCACTTCGAAAATAAACAAATGGAAATTTGCTCATCAACCAATGCAGCAATGGGTCTTTCCGTACCTTTATCGATTGGTGCAGCAGTTGCGAGCCCCAAGACACAAATAATTTCCGTGACTGGAGACGGTTCAATTGAACTAAATATTCAGGAATTAAAGACAATTTCGCATTATAATTTGAACATTAAAACATTTGTAATAAACAACGGTGGGTATGCATCCATGAGGAACTGGCAAGATAACGTATTTGATGGAAATAGAATAGACACCAAAAGACTTACTGGAGTAGGAACTTTAAATTTTAAAAATATAGCAAAAGCCTTCAATTTAAATTATTTTCTAATTGAGAAAGAATCTTTGATCGAAAAAAGCTTAAAAAAAATTTTTTCAAAAAAAGGACCATGTCTTATAGAGGTCGTAACAAATCCTAATCAAAAAATACTTGGAGCAGAAATTTGAGTACTTTGAAAAAGATTAGAGAAAAGTCTACAAAAATTAAAAAAATTTTTTTAGATTTGGTTGTGAATGGGGGAAGATATCATCTAGGAGGAAGCTTATCATGTTTAGATATTTTGGTTACATTGATATATGGCAATTTTATTCAGATGAATGATTATAAACTTAAAAATTTTATATTAAGCAAAGGTCATGCATTAGGGATATTGCATTCAATAATGATAGAAAAAAAAATTATTAATAAAAAAATATTATTTAATTTGAAAAAAAAAGGCTCTATTGGAGGTCAACTTGATATTTTTAATTTTAAAAAAAATTATTTTGAGTGGAATTCTGGATCTTTAGGCCATTCAGTTGGTGTTGCTATCGGCATGTCTATCGCTGAAAAAAAAAGTAAGATTGTAACATTAATTGGTGACGCTGAAATTGACGAGGGATCAATCTGGGAGGGTTTATTTTTTATTTCAGACAAAAAAATTGATAATGTGATTATAATAATTGATAGAAATAATGTATCGGCAAGTTCAATTATTGAAAAAAAAAAGAATTTAGAAAAAAATTTTTTAAAAAAATTAGATCTAAATATATTAGAATTAAATGGCCATAATATTAAAGAGATTTATAATACATTTAAAAAAATTTATAATTCTAAAAAATCTTCGATAATTATTGCCAATACCATAAAAGGAAAAGGTGTGAAAGAAATTGAAAATAATTTAAAATATAGCCATCATTTACCTAAAATCGAAATTTTAAAAAAATATTTATAAAATGAAAATTGATTATTCAGATATCAGAGATATTTTTTTTGACAATATAAAAAAAATTTTTTTAAATAACAAAAACTTCTATATATTAACAAACGATGCTGATGTATTTGCTCTTCAAAAAATTAAAAAACATAAACGATTTATTGATGCAGGTGTGTGCGAGCAAAATTTAATAAATATAGCTTCGGGTTTAGCAAAAAAAAATAAAAAGGTTTTAATTTATGGCTTTTGTAATTTTTTGTGTCACAGAGCTTATGAGCAAATTAAGATTAACATTGGAAGCATGAATTTACCCGTCACTATAGTTGGAATTGGACCGGGCTTCTCATTTCCATATGATGGCCCAACACACCATGGAATTCAAGATATTTCCAATATGTTAACAATACCGGAATTAGAAATATATAACCTATCGGATAATAGATATGCTGATTACATTTCTAAAAATATTTTGAAAATAAAAGGTCCAAAATATATTAGATTAGAAAAAGGCATTTGCTCATCAGATTTTAAAATTAAAAATATGGTAAACGGATTTGAGTATTTAACAAATAACAACAGTTATAATTCACTTATAATTACAACTGGTTTTTTTGCACAATTAGCAAAAAAAATTTTAAAAACTACAAAAAAATGTAGTTTATTAAATTTATTAATTATAAGAAAATTTAATAAAAAAAAATTAGCCAGTATTATAAAAAAATATCAAAATATTTTAATATATGATGAAAATACTTATTTTGGAGGGATAAGCCCAATTATTAATCAGGTAATAATAGAAAATAAATTTATTGATAAAAAAATTATTTATCTAACATGTCCAGAAAATCTCCAAATTTTTAAATACAGTAATGATAGAATGAAAATATTGAAAGATTTAAATATCAATTTAAATGATTTAAAAAAGAAATTAAATTCCTTAAAATAAAAAACTTATTCAAAAACATTATACCTATTTGAAATATTCTTTTTATTTAAATACCAATTTATAGTTTTTTTGATACCAGACTCTAAAGACGTTTTTGCTTTAATACCTTTCAAATTTGATTTTTTCATTGATAATATTCGAATTTTATCACCTTGAAACTTAACTTTCTTCCATTTTATTTTTTTATTAATTTGTGGAATATTAGAAACTATAGTTTCAGCAAGTTTTCTAATTGTATAACCCTTTCCTGATCCTATATTAAGAGGAATATTTATTTTTTTTTTTATCATTTCTAACATTGCGTCAGCAACATCCTCAGAAAACACAAAATCTCTAATAGGTGTCCCATCGCCCAAAACCTCGAGATCTTTTTTTCCTCCTTCAATTGCTTTTTTAATTAAAGAAGGTATTACCATTGCATTTTTAGTATCAAAATTATCATAAGGTCCATATACATTTGCAGGTCTTATTATACTTAAGTTTTCTAAACCAAACTCTTTTTTATAAGCATCAACTTGTAATTCACATAATCTCTTTGCCCACCCTGCATACCAGTCATTTTTTGATGGAAACGTATTCCATACTGAATCCTCATAAAAAACTTTAGATGGAGAATAAACACCTACCGAACTAGTAAATAAATAATTTTTTACTTTGTTAATCCTTGACGCCTCCAACATATTGAAACTGAATAAAACTGTTGGATATAAAAAACTAGCTGGTCTTGTTGAAGCCATTTTAGGCGAACCTTTAATTCCAGCAAGATGAAAAACTATGTCAATATTTTTGGTAACCTTTAAGCAATTATTAAAGTTTTTAAGATCTAATTTCATAAATTTTGCACCCTTAGGACATCTTTCCTTACTGTCTAGAGAGACTACAAAAACTTTCGCTTTTAGGCTTAGTAATTTTTTTACAAGTGGAATGCCTATCATTCCAGTACCGCCAGTTACTAAAACTTTTTTATTTTTGTAAAAGTTTTTTCCCATATGTATTTTTGTACCAATAAATAGTTTTTTTTATACCCTCGTCTAAATTTACTTGAGGCTTCCACTTAAGCTCTTTTAAAGCAAGATTATTGTCTAAAGCTAAAGAGGTTTTAATGGTTGGTTTATTTTTATCCAGCTTAATTTTGATATTTTTTTTATCAAATTTTTCAATTATTTTTTTTATTACACTTAATATTGAAAAGCTTTTACCTAAGCCACAATTATATATTTTGAAATTATTTTTTTGATTTTTAATGCATTTTTCAACAAAATTAATTAAATCGTCGATATAAAGTAAATCCCTTTTTTCTTTACCATCACCCCAAACATTTATTATTTTTTTTGCTGAAGCAACTTTGGTTATTGATGCGCCGAAAAAATGACTTTTATTTAGATCAAATTTATCATGTGGTCCGTATATATTTGAATGTCTAATGCAAGTAAACTTTGTACCACAGATTCTCGAATAAAATTCACACATTTTTTCAACATATAGTTTAGTGTTTGCAACCCCAAAGTATTTTGGATAAATTGTTTGGTTAGCATTAAAGTCTTTCTCTCTTATAAGTCGACTACTTGATTGATACATAACTGTGCAGCTAAAAAATATAAAATGTTTAATTTTATTTTCAAAACATGACTTTAAAACAATTGAATTCATGATCGCATTGTCTGTCACATGTAAATAGGGATGATTAACTATATCTTTAGATCCTGATGTTGTGGCTGCTGCTTGAATAATAATATCTGCACCTTTTGAAATTTTTCTAACAATGTTTTCACTTCTTAGATCAGCTTTCACCCATTTTACTTTTTTTATCAAAGGTTTTTTTGATTTAAAATATGTTGCTTTTATATTGTAATTTTTTTTATTTGAAAAATAATTCACTAAATTTCTACCAATAAAACCACTCCCTCCAAGTATTAGAATTTTTGTTTTACTTTTCATTATAGTAATCTCCATATTCCACCAAAACTGTTGCTTTATTATCTTTGCATAAAAAAGCCTTTTTATATGCTGGAAATATATCTTTAGGTTCCCTAAGCTTTACAAAATTAATATTTTTACACATTGAACTAAATTCTTTTGTAAAATCCCCAACATGTTGATGACTTGGATGTAAAGGTCTTTCAGATCCGATTGAAGTTCTTATAATGATATTTTGTTTAAATTTACCATTGCCTAGTTTTGAAATTTTATCTAAGTGATTTACAATTTGATTTGTGCTAAGTAATAAAAAATTCCATCTTGGGTATATAGATACTGGAATAAGTCCATTCATAGCTAGTCCAATGGTGATGCCCATTTGCATTTCTTCTGCCACAGGAAGTTCATATTTTTTCTTTGAAGGAATATCAGTTAAAGTATTATACATAGCTGTACCTGGATATTCAACAGCTTGCCCAATAAATATTACATTTTTCTTTTTTCCTAAAAAAGACATTGATTTTTTTAATTCGTCAAAATATTTCATATTAAAATTGTATTCTTTTTCCTACACCCGCATGTGGATATTTGCTCTTATATTTATATAATATGATCTTTCTATTTTTATTTTTTTCAAAAAAGAGCTTTTTTATTTTCCATACTTTTCTTGTATCGCTGCAAACTGATAAATTATTATCTTCAATAACAAATTTAATTGGTAAATTATGATTAACTGCAAGCTTAATACATTCGTATGCAATTCCACTTTCTGAAGTCATATCTCCAATAAAACAATAAACTTTATTTTTTGCTTTTTTTTGTTTAATTGACAAAGCTAAACCTGTAGCTATTGGCAACACTCCTCCTACCATAGCGGATGAAAAAACATTATATTCTGGAAAACATAAAGATATTGAGTTTCCTTTTAATATTTCTTTTGTTAGCTTCTTCTCAGGCACCCCTTTAAGTAAGCATTGGTAATGACTCCTCCAAGTACAGAATACCCAGTCGTTTTTTTTTATTTTTTTAAATATCTTTATTAAGGCATTTTCATTGTTGGAGTATAAGTGAATAGGTGCCCTAATTTTTTTATATTCAAAAAGTCTTGCAATCTTGTTTTCAAATTTAATTAGATCTGATTTTTTATACATAGCTTATTGTTCTATGCCACTATTTTGTTTATATTAGTAGACCAAAGTTCATTAATTTCATAATATATTAAAATTGTAAACCATGTTTTATATCAATAAAAATTATATTTGAATGTAACAGTTAAAATTTACGTAGCTATAATATTTTGAGATGAGAGAAAAAATATGAGTAGAAAATTCAAAAAATGCTTAATAACTGGCTCAACTGGATCTGTAGGAAGCTATTTTATTGATTTTTTAATAAAAAATAAAAAAAAAATTGGTATTTATGGAATTTATAGATCCAAAGGTTATTTAAACTATTTAAAAAAAAATTACGGTAATAAAGTTAAATTATTTAGATGTGATTTGCAAAATTTACTTGCTACAAAAAAAATAGTAAAAAAAGTCAATCCTGATGTAATATTTCATTTTGCATCAAATGCAGATGTAAGAGAGTCATTTGAACACCCTATTCAGTTCTGTAAAAATAATAACGATATAACAATGAATTTACTTGAGTCATTAAGGCTCTTAAAAACTTCACCACTAGTGATTATTTGCAGTTCGTCTGAAGTATATGGAAATGTATCAACTTCAAATCAACCGATAAATGAAAAAAATTTTATTGCTCCAATAAATCCTTACGCTGTAAGTAAAACCTTTCAAGATTTAATTTCACAAGTATATAAAAAAATTTATGGCTCAAAAATAATAATTACTCGAATGTTTTCTTACACAAACGCTCGAAGATCAAATCTTTTTCAGTCAGCCTTTGCAAAACAAATTGTAGAAATAGAGAGTAAAAAAAAAAAATATCTTTTTCATGGAAATTTAAAAAGCAAAAGAACATTTATGGATATTGATGATGCAATGAATGCATATTGGTTATGTGCAACAAAAGGCAAAATAGGCGAAATTTATAATATTGGTGGAAATAAAACTGTAAGTATTGAAAAATTTTTAGATCAATTAATTAAATTATCGAAAACAAAAATTATTACAAAATTAAATAGAAAATTACTAAGACCATCGGATGTTAATGTTCAAATACCAAATTCAAACAAGTTTAAAAAAGATACAGGCTGGAGAATAAATATTAGATTTAAAGATTCTGTTGAAAAATTACTAAATGAGATAAGAAGTAATTTCATAAAAAAGTTTTGAAATCTAATGAGAAAAATTCTTTATATATCATCTGATATTCCCTCTTTAAATTCAACCACACTTCCAATGCATGATTATTCAGTAATAAAATATCTAAAAAAAAAATATCAAATTTATTTATTAATTGTAAAAACCATCTCTATTAATCAAAAGAAAGAAGATTTGAAAAAAATTAATTTATTAAAAAAAAAACTAAAAATAAAAAAAATCTTTCTAGAATTAAAAAATAAAAAAATTACATATATGGATAAAATATTTCTAACTGATAATTTTGTCTCTCCATTTATAAATATTGGTAAAAAATATGAAACTATTTGCGAAAAATATAAGATTAATAACTGTTATGTTTCGACAGGAAAAAACTCTTTAGAAGCAGCATATAATATAAATAACGTAAAAAAGATATGCAATGCAGAACAACCTTTTAGTTTAAATTACGATATAATAAAAAAATCTAAAAATATTTTTAATTCAAATAAACAGATAATCAATCCAAATAGAAATATATTTTATAAACTTCTTGCGAATATTTGGTATCTTTTTTTTATAAGAAAAGTTAAAAAAATAGATTTTAATTTATTAAAAAATTTTTCCTTAATCATATGTCATAGTGCAAATACAATTAAATTTTTAAACGAAGAAGGTATAAAATGTACCTATATACCGTCGTTTATTTTAAAAAAAAAATTAGTAAAAAAAAAGCTTAAAAAAAGAGAATTTGTAATAGTTGCAAATTTAAGCAATCAATCTTCGACCTCAAACTTTCTTTCGATACATTATTTGTGCAATAAACTTTTTCCAGAAATAAAAAGATTATATAAAGGAAATGATATAAAAATAGTACTTCTAGGGAACAAATCAAAAGATTTTGATAATAAAACTTTAAAAATTTTAGATGATAAAATGATTATTAATAAAGGATGGGTTGATGATGCTGATCTTGAATTACAAAAAAGTGATTTATTTTTACTATGTAGTAATTCATATTTACAAAATCAAAAGTCTATAATTGGTAACTCAGAAATTTATCTAAGTGTAGCACAATCTAGAATAGCAAATGTATGGGCAAATAAAGTTTGTTTAGTCGCACATTCAGAAAATAAAAGATGTAGTTTAGTTTTAAAACACTTAGATAATTGTATTTTAGCAAGCGATCCCAAAAGTTTGGCAAAGTGGATAATTAAACTGAAAAATAATAGTAGATTAAAACATAAAATTGCAAATAATGGCTACAAAACTTTTAAGGATAAATGTCAATTTAAAAACTATGCTCAATTACTCGAAAAACATTTAAAAATTTTTGTATGATAATTATTAAAACTCCTTTGAGAATATCTTTTTTTGGCGGTGGAACTGATTATCCAGATTGGTATTTAAAACATGGTGGACAGGTTATTTCAACTGCCATTGATAAGTATGTTTATTTAAGCCTTGATTGGAATCCAGAAAAGAAAGAAAAAAAATACGTATTTAGTTGGAGGCGAGATGAAAGAGTAAATTATGTAAATAAAATATATCATCCTTGCGTGAGAGAGGTATTAAAGTTCTATAATAGAAAAATATATAAAAAAAAAATAAAAATTTATTATTCTTCAGATTTGCCCGGCAATAGTGGATTAGGATCATCCTCAGCATTTACGGTAGGTTTAATCAATGGAGTTAACTTATTGTTAGATAAAAAACTTAGTAAAAAAAATTTAGCTAACAAATCAATTTTTTTTGAAAGAGAAATTTTAAAAGAAAATGTTGGTTCTCAAGACCAAATAATATGTACTTATGGTGGATTTGCAAACACAGTCTTTTTTAAAAATGGAAACTTTAAAATAAAACAAATAAAAATAACTTCTAAAAATTTATTGAAACTTGAAAGAAATTTATTTTTAGTAAATACAAATCAAAAGAGGTTCGCAAGCAAAATTGCAAAAACACAAATTTTACATATGGAAGAAAAAAAATATTTTTATGCACAACTGAATTATATAACTGATCAGGCTAAAAAATTATTATCTTCAAAAAAACTAGATATTAAAAAATTCTCTGAATTGTTAAATAAGTCTTGGGAAGTGAAAAAAAATTTATCTCCAAACATAACCAATTCTAAAATTGATAGATTGATCAATCTTTTAAAGATAAATGGCGCTATGGGTGCAAAGTTATTGGGCGCAGGTGGAGGAGGATTTATTTTAGCTCTTGTACCTCCTAAATTTCAAGCAAAATTTAAAAAAAAAATGAGTAAATATTCTATGTGTAGTATAAAATTTGATTATTTAGGTTCTAGAAATATTAATCAATAATTTTTTAAAATTTGTTTTACTTGGTCTAGTATTTATTGTAACTAAGTATTTCTATTCAAAAAATGAAAATATTAATAACTGGTGGAGCGGGTTACATAGGTTCGGTTCTTACTGAAAAACTTTTAAATTCTGGTCATAATGTAACGGTCTATGATAACTTGTTATATATGCAGAACTCTTTATCCAGTTGTTGCAAATCCAAAAATTTTAATTTTAATAATGTTGATGTTAATGATGTAGAATATCTAATTAAACAATCAAACAATTTTGATATTGTTATTCCTTTAGCTGCAATAGTTGGTGCTCCAGCATGTAAACAAAAACCAATTTTAGCAAAAGCGACCAACCATGATTCAATATCTACATTCTTGAGAAATATTTCTGATAATATTTTAGTAATTTATCCAACAACGAACAGCGGATATGGCATTGGAGAAAAGGATAAATATTGTGATGAAAACTCACCATTAAATCCAATTTCTCAATATGGAAAAGAAAAAGTTGAAATTGAAAAAATTTTATTAACTAGAAAAAATTCAATTTCCCTAAGACTTGCAACAGTTTTTGGCGTTTCGTCAAGAATGAGGCTAGATTTATTAGTTAACGATTTTACCTATAAAGCTTATTTTGACAGATATATTGTTTTATTTGAGGAAAAGTTTAAAAGAAACTTTATTCATGTTCAAGATGTTGCAGATACTTTCCTTTTTGCAATTAAAAATTCTAAACAAATGATAGGTGGAGCATTTAATGTTGGTTTATCTAATGCAAATCTTAGTAAACTTGAACTTTGCGAAGTTATTAAAAAAGTTGTTGGTGAATTTCATATTTCTGTCTCAGAGATTGGAAAAGATGAAGATAAAAGAGATTATATTGTAAGTAATAAAAAACTAGAGTCTCTAGGCTGGAAACCAAAATATTCTTTAGAGGATGGTATTGAAGAGTTAATAAAATATTATTCTTTTATGAAAAGACAGCATAATAATATTTAAGATGAAATTGAATCACCCGTTAATGCACAACAACATTATCAATGGTGATAAGGCTCAATTAATAAAATTTATACGAAAAGCAAAAATTTTTACTCAATCTGAGCAAGTTAAAAAGTTTGAAAGAATGTGGTCTAAATGGCTTGGGGTAAAATATAGTGTTTTTGTTAATTCAGGATCATCAGCAAATTTGATTACAATTGAGGCTTTAAAGAATTTATATGGTGGTGGTGAAGTGATCGTTCCAACAATTACTTGGAATTCAGATCTTAGTTCAGTAATAAGAATGGGTTTTAAGCCAGTCTTCGTGGATATTAATTTAAAGAATTTAAGTATGTCAATAAGTGAAATACTTAAAAAAATAAATTCAAAAACTAAAGCTGTATTTATTACACATGTACTGGGCTTTAATGCCCTAAATCAGAAATTAATTAGTGAATTGAAAAAAAGAAAAATTGTTCTTATCGAAGATGTATGTGAATCTCACGGTGCATTTTTCAAAAATAGAAAGTTAGGCACTTATGGTTTAATTTCAAACTTTTCTTTTTATTACGCACACCATTTAAGCACCATCGAGGGAGGCATGATCAGTACAAATAATTTTAAAATTTATAATCATTTATTAATGCTAAGATCTCATGGCATTCTAAGAGAGATAAAAGATGTAAAGTTAAAAAATAAAACTATAAAAAAATATAAAAATTTCTTATCAGAGGACTTTATTTTTCCAATTAAAGGTTACAACTTTAGAAATACTGAATTGGGAGCAGTAATTGGCATTAATCAATTAAAGAGACTTAATAAAAATAATATTATAAGGAATAGAAATTTTCAATTTTTTTTAAAAAATTTAAATAATGACAAGTATATAGTTAATTTTGATACTAAAGGTATGAGTAATTATGCCTTAATTATTGTTTTTAAAAAGAAATATGCAAATTTAAGTTTTAGAAAAAAATTCGAAAGAGTTTTAAAAAAAAACAAAGTTGAATTTAGAAGAGGTACAGCTGGAGGGGGTAATCAATTAAGGCAACCATATTTATCTGAACATTTAATAAAAAATCATTATAAAAAATTTCCTAATTCTGAATATGTGCATAATTTTGGATATTATTTAGGCAATTTCCCTAAGCTTACTTTGACTAAAATTAAAAAATTGTGCGTTTTAGTAAATAAAATTTAAAAATAAATTTGGAAAAAATAGAGTGAAACAGGCCGTAATTTTTTGTGGAGGATATGGAAAAAGATTAGGAAGAATTTCCAAAAAAACTCCTAAGCCTTTATTAAAAAATAATGGCAAACCATTCATAGAAAATATAATTCAACAATATTCAAGATTTAACGTAAAAAAAATACTCCTCTTATGTAGCTATAAAGCAAATATATTTAAAAAAAAATATCATAATAAACAGATTTACGGCTGTACTATTAGATGCTTTATTGAAAAAACACCAACTGGCACAGCAGGAGCTTTAAGAAATGCAAAAAAATATTTAGATAGTCAATTTTTTTTATCTAATGGTGATACTTTAGTAAATTTTAACATTTTGCACCTAAAAAAATATCTAAAAAAAAATACTTTAGTTTCAATGGCAGTTTTAAAAAAGAAAAATTTTAATGATAGATATGGTGGAATCAAAGTCACAAAAAATAATTCAATAGTATTTATTAACAAAAGCTCTCAATATATAAATACTGGATATTGCTTGGTAAAAAAAAAAATAATAAATAAAATTAGAAAATCGTTTAATAATTTTGAAAAAGATTTTTTAAAGATACAAAGCAAGACTTCATTAAAAGCTTTAATACTTAATAAAAAACATAATTATTTTTTAGATATTGGAACGACAAAAGATCTCAAGAAAAAAAAAGATTTTTTAAAAAAATTTTACCTTAAAAGAGCTGTATTTTTGGATAGGGATGGGGTGATAAATAAAGATTATGGATATGTTCATAGTTATAACAAAATTAAATATATAAATAATATTAAAAAAGCTGTTAGATTATTAAACGAAAATAATTTCTACGTTTTCGTTGTAACAAATCAATCTGGAGTCGGTAGAGGATATTATTCTTCTAAAGATGTTAAAAACCTTCACAATTTAATAAATCAAGATTTTAACAAAGAGTATGCAAATATAGATGAATTTGTTTTTGCACCGTATTATAAAAAATCTAAAATTAAATTTAAAAAAAAGGACCAATTAATGAGAAAACCTAACACAGGTATGGTCGATTATTTATGTAAAAAGTGGCAAATTATTAAAAGTAAATCTCTGATTGTTGGTGATAAAAATAGTGACAAAATGTTAGCCTTAAATTGTAAAATTAGATACTGCGATTTGAGCAGCAGCACAGATTTTTATAAATATTTAAAAAAAAGTTTAAAAATAAAATCTTGATTTAAATTTTTTATTTTCTAAAAAACTAAGCATCTCCAAATTTAAAATTAAACTTTTTATACTTTTTAACAACATTGCTATTTATAGAAATTTTATTATTATTTTTAAGTTGAAAAAATAAATCATTCGTAAAATTATTTTTATTTTTTTTAAAACTTTTTTTAGATAAAAGCCTAAAAAATTCATTTTTTTTGAACTTTCCATGTTGACTAATTTTTGGAAGAAAATTATGTGAATTTCTTATTAGTTTTTCGTAAGTATGCCAAAAAATTTGTGCATTTTTTATTTGTTTTTTATTTAATTTTTTTAATCTATTAATATTTTCTAATAGTTTAAAATATCTTTTTTTATCTTTTGGAGAATAAGTAAATTTGAAGTTACTATAACCCGTATCTGTAGTTGTTATTGCAGGTATTCCAAGTGAAGGATATTCAAAACCAACACTGCCATTTCCAGTAAGCACCACATCTACATATTTATAAATTTCATTTATAAAAATATCCTCTTTTAAAAAAAAAATATTATTTTCATTTTCTATTAAATCATTATATATATCTCTTATTTTAATACCTGGAAATTTATATTCGTAAGGATGTGGTTTTACTATCCAATTTACATTATCTATTTTTTTTATTTTTAAAATTGTTTCATAACACCAATTATAATTTGTTTTAAATATATTCCATTCATTATTAAATATATTGTCTGACATTGCATGTGGAGCAAATAAAATATTTTTTTTGGTCTTATTATTAAAACCACAAAATTTATTAAACTCTTGTTTATTCTTAAATGAGTAACTATATTTTGCATCTTCATCGCTCCAAACAGTTTCTTTTCCAATTTCTTTAATTCCATTATCTTTCCTAATCTTATTAATAATTTTGTGACTTCTGAAAATATTGATTAATAATTTTGTCAATTTCGTTGAGAATTTGTACTTAAGGGAGTATCTGTCTTTATATTTTTTATATATTCTACCTATAAAATTTATAGAAGCGCTTCCGTGAAAACTATAAACAGGTATTTTTGATTTTAATGATCGATGAAATATAGCTTTGTTTGGAATAAACTGATTTTCACCAATAACTAACATTTTATATTTATTTTTAAATAATTTCTTTGTCCAGTCATTTGATCTTATTGCTCTTGATAAATAGAGATATAGATAAAATTTATTTTTGTTTTTAGTTTCAGAGTTATAAAATCTATAATAATTTTCTAATGCAAATATGCCTACTTCATCACCATTTATTTTATAATTAGGAAGTTTTTTTTCAATTTCATTGAAACTTAAAGAATTTAAAGCTTTAATAAAGTATTTAAAATTTGAAAAAAAATTATCATCGTGAAGAAATTCAAATTGTTTAATACCAAAACTTTCAGCTATTTTCCTTGTAAATAAATCATTTTTTTTAATTAGACCAACACATTCAGCATTATAAAATTTCTCTAAATCTTTTCCAATCAGACAGTTAAGCACCATAGGCTCTGAATGGTGACTTAAAAGAAGTTCAATAAGTATTTTATTTTTTGTTGTCTTTTTATTTATTAATTTGTTGTAAGGATTTTTTCTTAAAAAAGAGTTTATATTTTCATCTTTAAAATATATTTCTTTATAACCTAGCTTATACTTAATTAAACTTAATAGTTTAAATTCTTTTAAACTTTTGTATTTATTTATAACAAGTGACTTTATTTTTTTTATTTCTAAAAATATAAAATTAAAAATTAAAAATATTTTTTTTAAAAATTGCATTAATAAATTTAAAAATTAGTTAGTTGCTTATATATAATATTTTTTGATATAATAATTCAATTTTTTGGTGGATAAATCAAATTCACGCAATCTTTACAAGTCTTATTTTTTTGATAATCGCCATTCTTGTGGATCTCTCTAATTTCATTCATTTTTTCTGAATGCCAAGCATCGTAAATTTTAGTATTTTTAATTGATCCAAGTACCAAATTTTTATTAAAACTCACACAACAAGGATAAATAAATTCATTTTTTATTACTAATCTTTGATAGGGCTGAACACAATTAAATTTATCTAAAGGTTTTTCATGATATTGATCGGATGAATAATATTCTCTATATTTCTCTTTGTTGGGAGTTGGAGGTACAAATTTTTGAATTGATATAATATCTACTTTATTTTTCCAATAATTAGTAAATTGGTCAACTTCATTTTCATTTTGTTTCAGCACACAGAAACTTACACCAACAATTGGAAGTTTATAACCTCCTTTTTCTTTTAATTCTAAAAAATTTTCTATATTTCTTTTAACTCTCTCTAACGCAATACTACCCACTCTTACTTTTGAATAGGTTTTATCATCATAAGCATCAAGGCTAAATCTCAACCTCGTTAAACCACTGTCTAAAATTTGTTGCGCTCTTTTTTTTGTTAGAGCTGATCCATTATTATTTAACATAATATCAATAAAACCTTTTTTGTGTGCATACTCTATATATTTATGTAAATCTTTAATAAGAAAAGGTTCGTTGTTGCCTTGTGGTGATACCGATGGGCAATTATATTCTGCACCTTGATCAATTATATTTTTATAGTCATCAAAATTTAAATAAGTTCCTTCATAAAACTCTTCAACTTCTTTTGGAGTTCCAATTATACAGTGAGGACACTTATAGTTACACTCTTGATTCATGTCTATGTGAAGAAACAAAGGAAAATCAGTTACAATTTCAAATCTATTGGCTGCATCCCATATTTTTCTGTATTCAACAAATTTTTTACCAATAATTTTACCTAATTTTACATTAATATCTTCTTCCGTAGTAAAATGGGAAACTTTACCATCGGTAGAATAAACTTTAAGATCAGGAGTTTCAGAGCTCATATTTGATTTGATCCTTTTTATACCACTTTATTGATAATATCAAAAAATATGTATTATTTTACAAAAACAATTGAAGTATTTATAAAAGATAATAAAAATAACTCATTAATACTCATTAAAAAAAACACTAATGAATAAAAAAATTAATTTATATATGGATGGTCCAAGACTAGACCAGATCAATAATAGTTATGGTTTGGAGATAGATGGGTATACATTTAATCCATCTCTCTTTAAAAAAAATGGGGCTACTGACTATATAGGATATAGTAAAAAAATTTTAGAAATTTGCTCGGGCAAACCAGTATCTTTAGAAGTTTTTGCTGATGACCACGATGGAATGATTAATCAAGGAAAGATTTTAAACAATTTAGCAAGCAATGTATTTGTAAAAATTCCAATAAGCTTTACTAATGGCGATACAACCTCAAAGGTAATTCACGAGCTTTTAAATCTTGGAATAAAATTAAATATAACAGCAATTTTTACCTTAGAACAAATAAAAAATATTATCGATATTATAAAGGATTCGGAATCAATTTTATCTGTTTTTGCAGGAAGGATTTATGATTGTGGTGTGGACGCAAAGGAAAAAGTAAAAGAAATCAATACATTTATTAAAGATAATAGTAAATGCAAAAGTTTATGGGCAAGTACTAGAATGCCATTTGACTATGTTACTGCAATAGACGTTAAAAGTGATATTATTACAATGCAGATATCTCATATTGAAAAATTAAAAATGTTTGGCACAAATTTAAATGATTATTCTTTAAAAACTGTTAAACAATTTTATGAAGATGCAAAATCATCAGGTTTTAAAATATAAAAGTGGATAATTTTAAATCATTAAAAAATAAAACTATACTTGTCACTGGAACCAGCAGAGGTATTGGCAAATCTATAGCTGAAGCACTTTTAAATAATGGATCAAAGGTCATTGGAGTATCTAAACAAAAACTATCAAAAAAAAATATTAATCATAAAAATTATTTTCATTATTTCTGCGATATTGAGCAAGAAAGAAATATAATAAAAACCTTAAATCAAGTAAAAAAAAAATTTAAGAATATCGACGTTTTGATTAATAATGCAGGAATTAGTATTGAAAATACCAAAAATGATAAGAGAAACTTTAAAGTTTTTAGTCAAACTTTAAAAACAAATTTAAATGCTGCTTATATTTTTTCATATTATCTAGTAAAAAAATTTATCAAGAAGACTGGTGGAACCATAATAAATATATCTAGCATTGGAGGGGAATTAGGATTTCCTAACAATCCAGCATACATATCGTCTAAAACAGCATTAATCGGTTTAACGAGATCATTTGCAAGAGATTACGGAAAATTAAATTTAAACTGCAATGCAGTACTACCTGGTTATTTTAAAACCGATATGAATATGAAAAGTTTTAGAAATAAAACAAGGCGTCATTTAAGACAGAATTTGACTATGTTGGGGAGATGGGGAGAGCTTGATGAATTAATTGGTACAATCTTATTTTTAGCCTCAGATAGTTCGAAATATATTACTGGGCAAAAAATAATTGTTGATGGAGGAATTACAGCCAAGGGCCTGTAACTTCAATGAATAAAAATTTACAGCTCAAAAAATCTCTGAAACTAATTAGGGAGATTCAGGTTAAACTTGATTATTTATATAAAAAAAATATTAGCAGAAAGTACGTAACTAAAAAAGATTTCCAAATAGATCCTGTTACAAATTTAGACATTCAAACTGAGAAAATAATTAGAGAAAAAATTAATAATTATTTTCCTAATCATAATATTGTGGGAGAAGAATTAAAAAAAAAAATAAAAAACTCTAAATATACGTGGTTTATCGACCCCATTGATGGAACAAAAAGTATGATAATGGGACTTCCAACTTGGAGCAACTTAATAGGGCTTTATGAAGGAGAAAAATGTATTTTAAGTTGGGCGTACTTTCCTATAATGAAAAAATATTATTTAGCTTACAATCAATTTTCATATGTTTTTGAAAATAAAAAATTGATAAAAATACGTGCTAATAAATTTGCAACACTAAAAAATTGCAAACTAACAATTAATACACTCCATTCTTTAAGAAAAAAAAAAGTATTTAATTATTTAATGAAATTTAAAGGTTTTTTTAAAGTAACTGGTGTAGACGCTTATAATTTTTGCTCAATATCCGAGGGTAAGTTTGATGTTCTAATTGAGTCAGGCTTAAAAATTGTTGACATAATGCCTATAGTTTTAATTGTAAAAAACTCAGGAGCTATAATCACGGATTGGAGGGGAGAAAATGATTTTTCAAGCGGAAAGGTACTTGTTTCTTCAAATAAAAAAATACATAAATTTTTTATAAATAAACTTAAAAATCTCTAAAAACTTTTAAAATTGTTTATTAATTTTGGAAAACTTTAAATTTTTAAAAAAATTAAATTTATGAACTGTTTCAATAATTGCTGAAAATATTAAGGTTGAAATGATCGTGTAAGCAAAAAATGGAATTGCTAAAGTATAGCACATCATTAAACCTTCAAATGTGTAACCATAAGAACCTAAAGACCAAACTCCAAAATTAGTTATTAAAAAAAATAGTAATGCACCCATTAAAGCCCCAGAAATTCTAGTAGTAATATTTTTAATAAAATATTTTGAGATAAGACCAATTATAATTACACTTCCCCATGTAAACGCAACAGTACTGTGAAACCCTATAAAATAATCTGTTATTAAAAAACTAATTATTAAAGCCGGTATGTACCTTTTGCCTAAAATTGCAGGTATATAAAAACTCAATGCTAACAAACTTGTAAAATTTGGAGGATGAGG
>MDTA01047453.1_pt1 | contig 18589 bp, 14 predicted proteins | sample 811151 | NCBI WGS metagenome assembly MDTA01 (sample SAMN05326648, study PRJNA326480) | marine metagenome | isolation source: seawater | place: Indian Ocean: South | collected 2010
AGAGCTGGGAGCCACCATGGCCCCCATCAATGACGTAGAGGACCTCCTGGCTTTTGACCACCTCGAGATAAGAGAGTTTTGGCGCACGGCAGCAGACGACAGAGGATTTACAGACGAGAGAATCCCCGGCGGTTTTCTATCTTTTGACGGTAAACGGCTTGAAGCGCCGAGGCGACCTCCCCGTCTAAACGAACACGGAGGCGAAATACGAGACGAGCTAGCAGCTGGGCTTCTCGCCAGAAGCATCCAAGAGATCAACCGTGCGGAGCTTCCTTTGGAGGGGCTAAAGGTTGCGGACTTTTCTTGGGTTGGGGTGGGCCCTATCACAGCCAAAGCGTTAGCTGACCATGGGGCGACGGTTGTTCGGATCGAATCCGGTGGACGGCTTGACCCCCTGAGAGTTAACGGCCCGTTTAAAGATCAGATTTTTGACGAGAACATGTCTCAGTTTTTCGCGACCTTTAATACCTCCAAGATGAGTATTGATATCGATTTAAAGAACGACACCGGAATCGATATAGCGAAAAAAATGATTGCTTGGGCCGATGTCGTCATTGAGGCATGGAGTCCCGGTGCCTTTGCCCGAAGCGGTTTCATCGATGAAGTCATCCGTGCGTTAAACCCTTCTGCGATCATTGTTCATACCTCGTTGCTAGCCAGCGGCGGCCCGTTATCACCTCTCGCCGGCTACGGATATCATGCGGCAGCTATAGCCGGCTACTACGAAGTAGTTGGCTGGCCGGATTTGCCACCAGATGGCCCTTACCTCGCCTACACCGACACGATTGCACCCAGGTTCATTACGTCAGCCTTGTTGGCTGCAATAAATCAACGCCGGCGAACTGGGGTAGCCCCTATCTTGGAAGCGGCACAGCTGGAGTGTGGGCTACAACTCATGGCGCCAGAACTATTGGACTTTCAAATCAACCAAAGAAAAGCGACTCGGGTTGGCAATCGCGAAGCTGATCTGGGTCCTCAAGGGATTTATCCCACTCAGGGAACTGATCGCTGGATAGCCATGACTATCACCGATGACCTGAATTGGGTTTCCCTAGTCGATGTCATGGGCAACCCGGAATGGGCTTGCGAGAGTGACTTCGAAGAGAGCAACGGCCGGATCGCAGCTGCGGACCTTATAGACGCGCACATTTCCGAATGGACAAAGAACCAAGAAGGAAAAGAACTTGAGGGGAAGCTTCTAGAAGCGGGTATTCCAGCAGGCGTTGTCGCTCGGAGTAGTGACCTCCTATCAGACCCTCAATATGACCACCTCGGCTTCTACAAATGGCACGAACACGGAGCTATGGGTCGAGTTCCTTACGCAGGTCATCAATATTCCATAGATAACTATGACCACGGGCCGCGCTCTGCTGCGCCGTTGCTCGGGGAACATACCTTTGACGTGCTGGCAGAACTCCTCGGTTTAGATGCCGACGAGATTGCAGAGATCGCGATCAGCGGCGCACTGGGGTGATGGCTTTGGCGTTCAACGATCTGTTTGAGGCAGGTAAACAATTAGCTACTGCGTTGCGTCAGACAGACTGTTCAGTTGCTGTTTCTGAATCTGCAGCTGGCGGGCTAATTAACGCAGCTCTGGTAGCGGTCCCGGGTGCGAGCGCCTTTTATAAGGGTGGAATGATTGTTTATACGAGTTCGGGGCGCGATGTCCTAGCCGGCGATGAGCCGCTTCCGCAAGGTTTGCGGGGAGCTACCGAAGCCTTCGCATTGGTTCAGGCCAGTCGGGCGCGACAGCTGTATCAAGCAGATTGGGGTATAGGCGAGACAGGCGCGACTGGTCCATCAGGTAATCCCTATGGCGACGTTCCAGGTGTCGGCTGGGTGGCATGTAGCGGATCAACCGAAGTCACAGCAGAGCTGCAGACAGGAAGCAACGATCGTGAATCGAATATGTTCGAGTTTGCGATAGCGGCCTTAGAACTAACACTTCAGGCCATTAGGGCGTAGATTTTTTACCGTGGAACCTTTACCGCTCTCTGTTTTAGATCTAGCCACTGTCTCGAGCGACGCAACTAGCGCTCAGGCGCTCACCGAAGCTACAGAACTAGCACGCAGAGCAGAAGAACTTGGATATTCAAGATTCTGGGTTGCCGAACATCACAACATGAATACGGTTGCTAGTACTTCCCCAGCGGTCCTTATGGCGCACGTGGCTGCGTCTACCGAACGAATCAAGGTTGGTTCGGGAGGAGTGATGCTCCCAAACCATGCACCGCTAGTAATCGCTGAACAATTCGCCTTGTTGGAAGCGCTCCATCCTGGTCGGATTGACCTCGGAATTGGTAGAGCCCCCGGCAGCGACCGACAGACCATGGCAGTGATAAGGGGGTCGGCTTCAGCGTTGTCAGCTGAAGATTTCCCGCGTGACCTGATCGACGTTATGGGGCTACTAGGTGACGTTAGGACCGACCATGGATTATGGAATAAGTTTTCGGCGACACCGGTTGCCACGTCTTCACCTTCGGTGGTTTTGCTCGGCTCAAGTGGATTTAGTGCTCAGCTCGCGGGAGTGCTGGGACTTCCATTTACCTTCGCAAACCACTTTGACACCGGTGGAACTCTCGAAGCAGTGAAGCTGTATCACGAAGCCTTCCGCCCATCGCCGGTGCTTGACTCTCCCTACACAATCGTTTCAGCATCAGTTATGGCAGCGGATACCACTGAGCAAGCCCAAATTCTCGCTTCTCCGGGTCGTCTCAGAAAATATGGGATGCGAACTGGGAGATTTTGGCCCTTGTTGCCGCCCGATGAAGCGTTATCGCACCCTGAATGGGATCGAGCGAACGCAATGCCAAGCAACTCGATTACTGGGACAGCGCAAGAGGTCACGGAAGGTCTCAAAGAACTCGCGGAGCAGACCAACGCCAACGAACTGTTTCTGCATTGTTCTAGCTATGGCGTGAGCGAACGAATCGCAGCCCTTGAGATCATCGCTGAGGATTGGGGTCTCAACGCAAAGCAACGTTCCAAAGCTGTTCTTGGATAGTCATGAGCAAGATCACATCTCTCGGAACGCATTTCGGGCCGTATCGAATAGAGAGCGACGGAGACGAAATTATTGCGGTGCATGGTCATGAATTAGATCCACACCCGTCTGATATAGGTCAGGCTTATGTGCATAGATCGGCACTTCGAGTTCTTCGCCCTTCCGTAAGGCAGTCATGGCTTCGAGATGGGCCCAACACGCGTCGACCTCGGAGAGGTGACGAACCGTTTGTCGAAGTCGAGTGGGACCGAGCCATTGATCTCGTCTCAGAAGAGCTAAAACGAGTGCAGGACGAACATGGTCCCGAATCCCTTTTCGCTGGCTCGTACGGGTGGGGATCTTCAGGCCGCGTTCATGCGCCCAGCGCTTTGCTGTTTCGACTTCTACGCATGTGCGGGGGTTATACCGACGTTTGGGGTACGTACTCCTCCTCGGCTGCGGAAGCAATAGTTCCTTACGTACTTGGAATGAGATATCACGCCGCAATTGGTAGAGGTACCAGTTGGTCGGTAATTGATAAACACACCGACTTGTTTGTCACCTTCGGGGGTCTGAGGCGCTCCAACACTGAAGTGACCTATGGCGGTCAGGGAACGCACCACACAGCAGACTGGATGGAAAAGGCTCGTGGTCACGGAACCGAATTTCTCAACATCGGACCCATTCGCGACGATATCGATTCCCGCATCACCTCGCGATGGCAGCCCATCCGGCCAGGTACTGATGTCGCGCTGATGCTGGCCTGTATCCACACGCTGTTAGTCGAAGGTCGAGTTGACGAAGGCTTTGTTGATACGTATGTCCATGGTTGGGAGCGTTTCGCTTCCTACGTCCTCGGAGACGCCGATGGCCAACCAAAATCTGCGTCTTGGGCCTCAGGTATTACCGGAATAGAAGCCAACACCATTAAGAATCTGGCTGACGAAATGTCGCGCCGCCGCACTCTGATCAACGTGGGTCTATCGGTTCAGCGCGCCGACCACGGAGAGCAGTCTTATTGGACGGCCACGGCTCTCGCATGCGCTCTGGGTCAGATCGGGTTGCCGGGAGGCGGAATAGCTTTCCCGTTCGGAGCGCAAGGCAATGTAGGCGCTGGTCAGGTTCGGAAACGAGTGCCAGGAATCCCCATCCCGCCACGGCCTGAAGGCCCACCGATTATTTCAGTGTCTCGTTTTCGCGAGTTGTTGGATAACCCAGGCGCGATTTACAACTTCAATGGTCAAACTGGCCAGTACCCCGAAATCAAGATGGTCTGGTGGGCAGGGGGTAACCCGTTCCACCACCACCAAGATTTGAACGAACTCTCGTCAGCCTGGGAGCGCCCCGACACGGTAATCGTGCAAGAGCCTTTCTGGACCCCAACGGCGCGGCGAGCGGACATCGTGTTGCCGTCTACAACACCGCTGGAACGAAATGACCTTGGTGGTGCTGAGAACATGCTGATTTCTCATGGGAAAGCGGTGGAAGCGCCTGGCGATGCGCTCGATGACTACCAAATTCTCGAAATGGTCGCAGAGCGACTCGGTATAAAGGACCAGTTCACTGAAGGTCGTACCGCAGACCAATGGGTCGAAGTTTTGTACGAGATTTTTCGAGCTGAGAATGACTGGGCCCCCAATTTCGAACAATTTAGGGAAGCGGGTTATTTACGTCACCCCGAAATGAGCGAAATGGGGGAGAACGAACAGGTCTTTCTCGCTGAATACCGAGATGATCCCACCGTCCACCCATTGGGCACTCCGAGTGGCCGAATTGAACTGTGGTCTGAGACCATTGCGGAATTCGACTATGACGATTGCCCGCCACATCCAACATGGATCGAACCATTCGAACGGCTAGGAGGAAGGGGTTCTGAACGCTGGCCGCTACATCTGGTTTCGAATCAACCAACCAGTCGACTTCACAGCCAATACGACCACACCGAACCAAGTCAGGGGTCGAAAGTAGCGGGGCGAGAACCCATCCGCATACACCCTCAAATTGCTGAAGAGCGTGGGATATGTGACGGTGATGTGGTGCGTGTATATAACGACCGGGGAGCTTGTCTTGCAGGGGCAGTTATTGACGATTCATTAATGCCCGAAGTGGTGCAACTTTCTACTGGAGCCTGGTACGACCCAGATGATGATGGAATGTGCCGGGCAGGAAACCCCAACGTGCTCACAAGAGATAAAGGCACCTCCCAGTTAGCGCAGGGTCCCTCAGCGCACACTTGTCTGGTGGAAATTGAACGCTTTGAGGGTCCCGCCCCTCGTGTGGAATCCTATGATCCGCCCCTATTCGCAGTCGATCGATAGAGAAGAAGACATGTCAGAAGAAACTCCCTCAGCACAACAATGGCTTGAAGGTTTGGCTAAGGAACTCAACTTGCCTGATCCCAGCACCGAAGAGATCAATAACCTGTTAGATCTTGCAGGTATCGCAGCGCACAGCTCCGAACGGGTAGCTGCCCCAATTGCTTGCTGGCTAATTTGAGTAGCCAAGATAAGCCCGGCAGAAGCCCTGAAGCTCGTAGAAAAATACGAGAGCGGACGCGCTGGTTGAACCATTACCTACACTCGTTGTTGTGACTGACCGCAACTGGGGATTTAGGACGAGAGCGCTACACGCAGGTGGTAGGCCCGATCCCGCAACCGGCTCTCGTGCTGTGCCGATATATCAGTCAACCAGTTTTGTTTTTGAAGACACTGCTGACGCGGCAGATAAGTTCGCACTTCAAAAATATGGAAACGTCTACACGCGGATCTCCAACCCAACGATCAATGCCTTTGAGGAACGAATCGCAAGTCTTGAAGGCGGCATTGGGTCTGTGGCAACCGCATCGGGCATGTCAGCAGAATTCTTGACCGCAGCGGCGCTGGCTGGCCAGGGCGACAACCTCGTCACTTCCTCAGCCCTGTATGGCGGTACACACACCCTCTTTGACGTGACACTAGGGCGCTTCGGTATAGAAGCAAGGTTCGTTGATGGTGACGACCCAGACGCGTACGCGCAATCTATCGACGAGAACACAAAGTTTCTGTACACCGAAATTGTAGGGAATCCCTCCGGTTCCATTCCGGACCTCTCAGCTATCGCTGAAGTCGCACACTCAAACAACTTGCCGTTGGTTGTAGATGGCACTTTTGCCACACCGTACCTCTGTCAACCGCTAACACACGGCGCGGACATCGTTTTGCACTCCGCAACAAAGTTCATAGGTGGCCATGGCAACTCGATCGGTGGCGTTGTAACGGAATCAGGTCAGTTTGATTGGGGCAGCGGTCGCTTTCCGCAAATGACTGAACCCGTTGATAGCTACAACGGACTGAAGTTTTGGGAAAATTTCGGAGAGTATGCGTTCTGTACGAAACTTCGAGCAGAACAATTGAGAGACATTGGTGCTTCGATGTCTCCTATCAATGCCTTCCTGCTGCTCCAAGGCATAGAAACCATTCCGTTTCGCATGGACGCGCATGTAGCGAATGCACAAGCGGTAGCGGAATACCTTGAAAAACACCCGAAGGTGAACTGGGTGAACTACGCCGGCCTCGTCAGCTCTCAATATTTTGACCTTGCGCAGCAATACCTGCCCAAAGGACCTGGCGCTATCTTCACCTTTGGCGTGAGCGGAGGTAGAGCTGCAGGTGCCAAATTCATTGAGTCCCTGCAAGTGATCAGTCACTTAGCAAACGTAGGCGACGCCCGAACTCTGGTAATTCACCCTGCCTCGACTACCCACCAACAGCTTTCCGAAGAAGCGCTAGCTACTGGTGGGGTTAGCGAAGATATGGTGAGAATTTCCGTTGGGCTAGAAGATCTTGATGACATTATTTGGGATCTCGATCAGGCATTATCGAAAGCGAGTGAACTGTGACCGTAACGCACGAATCCGTTCCGGGTTGGAGCGAGCCGTCGGCGGCGGAACGCTTAGCGCTTCTTAACCGCACAAAGAGCGTGGCGATGGTCGGCGTATCGGCAAACGCGGCAAGACCAAGCAACTTCGTCGCCACTTACCTGCTTAGTTCGAGCGCAGATTTCCAGGTGTATTTCGTAAACCCAATGGTCGAAGAAATTCTCGGTCAACCTTGTTATGCAAGTCTGGCTGAACTGCCAGAAGTTCCTGACATGGTCAATGTGTTTCGACGTTCAGAAGATCTGCCTGAAGTCGCGGAAGAAGCAGTCGCTATTGGATCTCAATCTTTTTGGGCGCAACTGGGTTTGTGGAATGTCGAAGCAGCAACCACTGCCATCAATGCGGGCATGGATGTCGTAATGGACCGTTGCCTGAAAATTGAGCACGCAAGATTTCATGGAGGTCTTCACCTGGCAGGTTTTGATACGGGCGTAATTGACTCTCGGATTAGGTCCTGAGAACAGGGCGCAGAAGCTACACATGCGAATTTGCTAAACGATGATGCGCAAAACCCTCGTATCTATTGCCATGTGCATATCGACAGTCGGCGTAGCATGCGGCGCGGTTACATCCGATATGAGTCAAGAAGACGGCTCAGTTGAGGCAAATCCATCAGGCGCTAGCCAGCAGATATCCACGTCGACAACACCAATCACGGAACGCGACTTCACCTACAAAGGAGAAATTGCTGCACCTGAGATTCCCAATGGTCTCCAATGGTTCAACGTCGAACGACCTCTCTCCCTACTGTCTGATCTGCGCGGTAAAATCGTGATTCTCGACTTTTGGACCCAGGGCTGCATCAACTGCCTGCACGTCATACCGGATTTACATCGCCTAGAAAACGAATACCCCAATTCCCTTGTGGTTATAGGTGTCCACTGGGCGAAGTTTGATCACGAACGCTCCCACGGCGCGGTCGAACAAGCAGTGCGCCGTTTAGAAGTCCAACATCCAGTAGTAAATGACGACTTCGAATACTTACGGCGGGCCTACCGAGTTCGAGCTTGGCCGACCCTCGTGCTCATCGATCCGCTCGGCCGTGTCGTGGGGAGCCACGCGGGGGAGGGCATATACCCTCTGTTCCAACCCGTCATCGACCGAATGAGTCGTGAATACGGCACAGCGGGCCTGATCGATGTTCGGCCCCTAGAAGCTATAGCGGCTGAAGAAGAGTCAACTCCTACAGTCTTGAGTTTCCCGGGCAAGGTACTTGCCGATGAACAGCGCCAACAACTCTTCATAGCGGACTCTGGTCATCACCGCATCATCGTCACCGACCTTGAAGGCAAGATACTTGACACTATCGGCGGGGGCGCAGCCGGCTTAGTGAACGGTTCCTGGGATAACGCTCAGTTCAATCAACCACAAGGAATGACACTGTCGTCGAGCGGTAGGTACCTCTATGTCGCCGACCGAGCCAACCATGCGATAAGGGTGGTCGACCTTTTCCAACGTACGGTGGACACACTGGCTGGGACAGGGGAGTCAACTCACCGAGTTACCCCTGGAGTGCCGCTATCGACGCCTTTAGCCTCGCCTTGGGATGTTGAACGAGTTGGAGATCAAATTTTTGTGGCGGGGGCCGGGCGGCATCAATTATGGGTGATCGAACTCTCGAGCAACGGTCGAACTGCTACATGGATAGATATCTTTGCTGGGACTGGGGCCGAAGGATTAGATGATGGCCCGCGTCTCTCAGCCACGCTCTCGCAACCGTCGGGCCTCGCTGCTGACACCTCGACATTGTGGTTTACTGACCCCGAAGCAAGCGCTGTTCGGTCCGTTGAATTGGAAGGTAAAGGTCAACTATCCACCCTTATTGGTGAAGGACTTTTTTCCTGGGGCGATACGGTCGGGGCTAGCGAGGCGACAAAACTTCAACATGCAGTCGGAATCGAACTTCTTGGCGGAGATCTCTACGTAGCCGACACGTACAACCATCGAATAAAGATCATTGATTCTCAGTCAACGAACTCGCGAGTAGTCGTAGGGAACGGAGAACCTGGCTTTATGGACGGGTTCGGCAACGCAGCACAATTGGATGAACCCAGTGGCTTGAGCGGAGCTGATGGAACCCTATTTATTGCGGATACCAACAATCATCGAATCCGAACCCTTGATGTCGCCACTGGAGAGCTCGCCACACTGCACTTCACTAATCAACAGGCAGCCGCACTTCTTCGACGCACAGCAGCAGACGAAATCGTGACCTTCCCTTTACAAACCGTCGCTCCAGGCGTTCTCGATCTCACGGTTGAATTGCTCGTTCCCGCCGCTTATGAGTTCAACACTGACGGAACCTTCGTTCTAGACATCGAAATTCAAAACGCATCAATCTCGCGCATCGACGGGCGGAACTCTTACCAAGCTCAAGGCCCCACTATGCCGCAACGTTTCAAACTCATTGTCGAAGAGGAAGAAGATCTGCGTATTCAAGCAGATGCGACGGTGTTCTATTGCCCTGCCCAAAACGCCACTTTTTGTTTGTTGCGCCACGTTCAACTTGCAGTACCAATAGCTGTTGCGTACTCCGGAGTGAAAAACATTTCCTTAACTCATGAGCTTCCTACATCCGAAGAAATTGACCTCAGCATCGGAAAGATCGGTGAGTAAACGTATGCGATGTCGGTCGCTGCGCCCTCAGGTGTTAGCGGCTCTCACTGCCCTGTTGCTACTGACCCATGTAGAGCGGCCTCTCCTTGCAGCGGAAACATCGACTCAACCGATGACGCCGGACTCAACTGTCGTCGCGGTAGTAGGCGGACCCGGTGGCATGGGCTATTGGATTGTGTCCGTTGATGGGTCGGTTGAGGTCGTGGGAACCAACATTGTTCCACCTTTGGGCGAAAGCGAGCCTTTAACCGACAGCGTTCGTACTGCATATGAAGGAGCTCCAGGAGCCCTAGGTATTTGGCTCGAGTTGGTTAACGGGACGAAGGTTGCGATCGGAGATCCGGGACCCCGAATCTTCAATGGCCATGAACGCCCCCCCGGCTGGCTCTCGGGACTCGCGGTGAAACAACTTATGCGCGGCAAGTGGGTTGATGGTATCGATCGTGGATGCGTTGCGGAATTACCGCGGGCTGTGCGAATCGGTCAACTGTTGCTCCCCACGATGCAAGAGTCTCAGTTTGGGGCCGCAGTGGAAGAAGCACGAGATCATCAGATAGCGGGAATTCTTCTTGCAGGTGGTGCCACACCCTGGATCGGTAGAAGGGTTGAGGAGCTCCAAGAATTCGCGAGTCGTATTCCTCTTCTAATGGCAGTCGACGAAGAAGGCGGACGAGTTCAGCGTCTGCGTCATGTGTTGCCGGACCTACCGAGTGCTGGTCGGCAAGTCAATGAGCGGCTTGAAATTGTCGCCCAACGAGCGGAGCGTCACGCAACTCAAATGCTCGAACTCGGATTTAATGTCAACCTGGCCCCCGTACTCGATGTTGGTTCGGGCCCTGGAATAGGGGATCGGTCGTTTTCGAACGACGCAGCTTTGGTCACCGACTACGGGATAGCGACCATCGAAGGCTTGAGTGACGGAGGAGTATTGCCGGTAGCGAAACACTTCCCTGGCCATGGGTCTGCTTCCGAAGACTCGCACGACGGAAGGTCTCAATCTCCGTCGCTCACCCAGCTCCTTCAAGATGATCTGGTGCCATTTGAAGCTGCGATAAGCAGTGGAAAATCAGCCATCATGATCAGTCATCTCGAAATTCCAGGGTTAACGGGAGAATTGCCAGCGTCATTATCTGCTGCTGCTATCGACGGCCTGTTAAGAACCGACCTTGGGTTTGAGGGTCTGGTGATTAGCGATGCATTAAACATGAAAGCTGTCGCTGACCGCTGGCCGGTTGAACAATCCGTCGTTATGACGATAGGGGCTGGTGCTGATCTGGCTATTTTGGGGACGCTGGCGGATGTTGGTCCGGCATTCGCGAGTCTTGATGAGGCTGTATATCAAGGTCAGCTAGCCGTGGAACGAGTCAACGACGCTGCAACCAATGTGCTGAGAGCAAAGAAGGTAAATGCTTGTACTTTGGTGGGCAGAGTCCGAGGAGTCTTCAACACTGTCCACGACTGGTAACCGGGCCCTTGTATGTGGGCCGCTAGCGAGTTAGTCGAAGGTTACGACGGACCTAGTTACCGACCCAGCCTTCATTGCGTCGAAGCCTTCGTTGATTTCATCCAGGCTGATTCTGGCAGAAACCATTTCGTCGAGCATGAGGCGACCATCCAGGTACATGTCGACTAGGCGTGGCATGTCAGTCCTGAACTGGTTTGAGCCCATGTTAGATCCCTGAATTTTTTTCTCGAAAAGAAAATCGACCCCGTGGATCTCAATGTTTGTTCCGATTGGGATCATGCCGATCACGGTCGCTGTGCCGCCATTGCGAAGACTTTGGAATGACTGTTCGGTGGTTTGTTTCAAACCGACAGCCTCAAATGACTTATGTACACCGCCGCTGGTCATTTCGTGGATGCTTCCGACGGCATCAGTATCGGCGGCGTTCACAGTGTCGGTAGCGCCCATTTGCCGTGCCACCTCTAGCTTGCTGTCGATCATGTCTACGGCGATGATTCTTCCGGCACCGGCGATTCGAGCCGCCTGCACTGCTGCGAGGCCGATGCCACCGGCACCGAACACCGCTACCGTTTCTCCGGGTTCGACGCGTGCTGTGCGAAACACGGCCCCAACGCCTGTCATGACGCCGCATCCGATAAGAGACGCTCGGTCTAGTGGCATGTCCTCGCGAATCTTCACGATCGCGTGCTCATGAACCAGCATCTGTTCAGCGAAAGAAGAAAGATTGAGAAATTGCCAAGCTGGCTGGCCGTCAATTGTTAGACGTGAAGCTTCGTTTGGTCCGCGGTTGCATTCGAGGTCTTTACCTGAACAGAGGGAAGGGCGACCCTCGGTGCAGTATGAGCAGTGACCGCAGAAGACAGATAGGCAAGTAATGACATGATCGCCGGGTTTGACGTAGGTGACATCAGACCCGACTGCTTCTACGACCCCCGCTGATTCATGCCCGAGAACGGCTGGGGTCATGTAAGGGTATTTGCCCTCCATGAAGTGAAGGTCGCTGTGGCAGAGCCCCGCTGCTGACGTTTGGATAAGCACTTCGCGTGGTCCAGGCTTATCTATCTGTACGTCCTCGATCTCTAGCGCACCTGGAATTTCATTAAGAACAGCTGCTTTCACATCAAACCCCTTTTGTTCCAAAGCTAGTCATGTCTTCAACTGAAACTTGAGGCTAGCTCTCTTAGGGTCACGGAGTAAAAGAAACTTCAGGTGAAGAGGTCTACGAAGTGCCGAGCGAAAGCAGATTGTCGACTGGTCGATAGAGCTCCTCCAAGTGAACTATTTCCTCTTCCGATAGTTCGATCGAGCACGCCTCAATCAACTGATGCAGCTGCTCAACTTTGGACACGCCAACTACTGGCGCTGTTACTCCCGGTTTGGAAAGTAGCCACGCGATAGCTATCTGAGCGGGTCTGCACTCTCGGCTCTCGGCCAATTGGGTAACTCGATCAGCAATTGCGAAATCCGCCTCGCCCCTGTAAAGAGATTCGGTTCTTGCCCGGTCTTGGCCGGTTGATCGGTTGGTGGTGCCTCCTTCTAAGCTCCCGCGATACGCGCCTGCAAGAATTCCGCGTGCCAGGGGAGACCAGGGTTGCAGGGCTACTCCTGTGCTTACGCAATAGGGATTCATTTCGCGTTCTTCTTCGCGGTAGATGAGGTTGTAATGATTCTGCATACTGACAAACTCGGTCCAGCCGTTGAGTTTGGCGGTTAGCTGAAGCTCAGTGAATTGCCAAGCAAACATAGAGGAGGCTCCGATATACAGCGCCTTGCCTGCTTTCACCACATCGTTGAGAGCTTCGAGAGTCTCTTCGATTGGCGCGGCTCCAGCGCCTGGAATGCCGTGTGGGTGACGGTGAATAATCAGTTGATCTACGTAGTCGAGTCCGAGACGTGTCAACGAAGCTTCTATACCTTCGAAGATGTGTTTTCGCGATAGGCCACCCTGGTTTGCACCGCGACCCATTGGCATCGAGATTTTCGTGTTGATCACGTACTGGTCTCGGGGCAGTAACTCTCGAAGTAGCTGTCCTACGACTTCTTCGCAGGCTCCGACCCCATAGATGTCAGCGGTATCGAAGTAGAACAACCCGGTCTCAATAGCTGCCTCAAAAATTGGTCGAGCTTCTTCAAGTCCCAATGTCCAGTCACCCTGATGGCCTCTGCCGGGTTCCCCAAAATTCATGGTTCCTAGACAAAGTTTTGGCACCTTCAAGCCGGTTTTGTCGCCGAGTGTGACGGTATCCAACATTGTCGATCCTTTACGAAAGTGAATGTATTGCGATGGTAGAGACGGCGACCCAGCCTGGGGTCGTGCGACTACTCTACGGCAACCAAGATGCGGCGCAGGAGGTCAGCCCAGTGTCAAACCAAGTTTTGTACTCGGAAAACGAGAGTGTCGCTACGGTTACCATCAATCGTCCCGAGCGGTTAAACACACTGACCGGAGAGGTGATTGACGGTGTGGCGGCGTCGATAGATCGAGCGACCGAAAACGACGGTATTTCAGCGGTCGTTCTTCGTGGCGAAGGAAAAAACGTTTCGGCGGGATACGACCTTGACGCCTTTCTTGAAAATAGTGAGAGCGCTGACAGTGAGATCTGGGATCCAGTAGAGGATTATCGATCGATGTCCGCCAACGTCGGCAAGTTCATGAAGATTTGGGAATGCCCTAAACCTGTCATCGCTGAAATTTCTGGTTGGGCCATCGGCGGTGCTACCGATTTGCTTTTGTGCGCAGACCTTATGTTCATGGCTTCTGACGCTCACATTGGTTATGCGCCCAGTCGAATTTATGGAACACCGACGACGATGCTTTGGGTGTATCGCATAGGGCTCGAGCACGCAAAACAGTTCTTGCTAACTGGGCGACCGATTGATGCTGAAACGGCTTTCCGAATTGGCCTTGTCTCTCAGGTTTTCGAAACTCATGAACTTTCTGCTGCGACACAAAGAGAGGCTCGAAGGTTCGCAAACATCCCTTCGAACCAACTTGCCTTAAACAAGCTGCTTATCAACCAGGCCTTCGAGAATATGGGGCTCCGTACGTCCCAAATGTTAGGAACATTTTTCGATGGAATCGCTCGGCATACTCCGGAGGCTCAGCGTTGGGCCGATGGCGTCGCTGGCGGTGAATTGCGCGACGTGATCAAGGAGCGTGACAGGCCTTGGGGTGATTACGGGCAAAGCGGATCCTGAGGACAGCGTCGGTAAGCCGGACTCCGGCTATCGAGAAGGCAGGGTAACTTCGACAACAGGAGGTAACGGCTCCTCGCCACTAGCGACCGCCTTCGCTATTTGCTGCCAGGTCAGTAGCCATTCTTCCCAAAGTGGGCCGATTCGCCATTCGTCAATCGGAATCGCAGTTACTTCAACACCGAAACGTCGCCAGGCTTCAGTCCTTACTATGTCGCTTCTTGCTGGGCGACTCCCATAACGGTCAGGGACACCGTACTGAAATAACGGCTCCACGAAACTATCCACGAGACGTCCTGCGTCGCGTCGATTCGGAGTATCGGCAACTACTCCGGCGTAGTTGACAACCTTGACGCAACCGCTGTCCAAGACGGCTATGTCTGTCTCAGTTGGTAGCTCAGGTATGAAGCGGACGCTGACAGCTGGCATTCCTGAAGACCCCCATGTAAGCGATCGACTGTCATCGTTGGCAGTCCCAGCTGACGGTTGAAAGCGGCTAAACCAAGCTTCCTCCCAGCTGGGGGCGACCTCAACTCCTGATCGCAACATTTCATCCACGAGCTTTGGCCAAGGAGTGACGCCATCAACGTCTTCTGGATAAAGACGTTCGAGGGCAACCAGTAGATAGACCCCTAATCGACTCGATAGAGGATCGGGGATCACTGTGGTCTGGGCATACCGAGGGTCGAAAAGATCGTCGAAACTAGTGGGGGCCTGTATAGGAATTTTTTTAGGGTCAGGCAGTTGGTTTAAGCGACGCTGAGGTGGTTCATACCGCGACTTTGAATGGTTCAGGCATGCGGCAAGCTGACTCACCGGTGTCAGCATTGCGTCTTGAAGAACTAATGAGGGGTCAAGATGGTCTATATCGATTGGCCGATAAGCCTCAACCAGTCTCTTTTCTGTTACTCGCCGACGTTCCAAGCTGTCGACACCCAACACAACATCGGCGACTGGATCGTGTGAAGACCGTTCGAGAAGGTTGACCATACTGTTTGCGTTTTCTTCAACGAACACCAAAACTTGTATCCCGGTCTTCTGTTCGAAGTCAGCGATGGCCTCACTCGGAACATGAAAGTCCTGGTGAGTGAGGAGCCTTATCGACTGCTGGGCGCTGTCTGGCGACGCGCATCCCGCAGCAAGGATCGAAATACAGCAAATAGTGACCAATGCCTTGGCAAGCTTTGAAGCGGAGTTAATCATCGGGTGAAGAAATTATTGCTAGAAGGCTGCCTTGGGTGACCTCAAGAGTCGGAAGGTCAAGGATTTGGTTACTCAAACCCAGGCTACTGAAGGGAGGGAATGAGTCGGTCAGGTCGAGATTCCATTTCAAGCCTTGAGTACGAACCCGGGTGTTGGCTTCAAGAGAGATCAAACTAATCCGACAACCGACAATATTCTCAAGATTAAGGGATTGGCCCGGCCCTAATGCCACCACTCGGCTGGACCCGCAGTGGGTAACGATCGATCGGCTCAGGTTCTCACTGTTTGCTAGAAGTAGGGAACCGACCAGGAGATGGTCAAGGCGGCCACTGCCCCCAGTGATGATGTCAATGTGTTCAGCGCCAACCCGATATGCGAAGTTGATCGCCAACGCCAGGTCGCTCTCATCTTTGTCAACGTCATGCCGTTCTAAGGTGACCCCAGGATCAATATTTTCGACCTGTTCAGAGCTCAGAGAATCAAAATCGCCAACAACGACGTCGACGCTGAGTCCCAACGCTCGGGCGTGTTCAAAGCCCTTATCAGCGGCGATCACCAATGTGGGAGAGGGGATACTTGGCATAACGGGCGAGTTGGGCCCTCCATCGACCACCAAAACTCGACTTGGGTCGAGAGAAGACTTACCAAAATCAGCACAGGTCACAGCTCCATGATTGCCCAGAAATGAAGTGAAATGATGCCGAGTAGGGGTTAGGCGACCCTTTGGAAGCTCTTGGGGCCGGTACCTTCGGTACTTGGTGAGAGCTTTCCGACGTTTTCTTCGCTTACCGGCCTTAGTCGCAGTAGTCCTTGCATGTGCTGTTTTGCTGACAGCTGTGGGAATCGCGATTGGTCCGCATAGTAAAGAAGCATTGTTCGCAGTAGATCGAGAACGTGCTGATGTAGCTCTTGACCTTTCGCCGGGAGCGCAACGAACCGAGGTCTATGACAATTCTGGAAATGAAATTGGCATCCTGCGCTATGACATTGATCGTCAGCTCGTTGAGATAGATCAGGTTCCGGACGATGTTCTAGCAACTCTCCTGGCAGTCGAAGACAACAAGTTCTGGCTTCACAACGGCGTAGACATTCGAGCAATCTCGCGCGCAATGATCCAGAACCTAACGAGCGGGGCGATAACGCAGGGTGGTTCAACCATTACTCAACAGATCGTCAAACTTCGAATCGTAGGAAATGAAAGTTCCTTTAGTAGAAAAATTCGCGAGGCGGTGTTAGCTGCCCGACTAGAGGAAGAATTTTCCAAAGAAGAAATTCTGGAGTTCTATCTCAACGAGATCTACTTCGGTAATGGCGCCTACGGGCTTCAGGCAGCAGCGGAGACCTACTTCGGCAAAAACGTCAGCCAGTTGGATGTTGGTGACGCTGCGTTTCTAGCGGGTCTGATCCGAAGTCCAGGTATCTACGATGGCTTCGATGACATTGACATAGTGGGTAAACGACGCAGCATGTCGTTGCAAAGTGCTCAAGACGCAGGAATCATCGACTCTGAAGATCGAGAGCGTTTCGAGCAACGCGGTTTACCGGATCGCAATAGAAGCCCCCAACGAACCGATGAAACTTTGAAGCGCGATTATTTTCTTGACGAAGTCACCGAAGCATTGCTGACACACCCAGCATTGGGGGAGACATATCAAGAGCGTTTCGCCAAGGTGTACAACGGTGGATTGCGCGTGTGGACGACCTTCGACCCGACTCTGCAACGTCACATGGAAGAGGCAGTCCTTGAGGTACTCCCCGGCGGATCAGGCGATTTTGAAGTGGCCATAGCTTCGGTCGACCCGACATCGGGAGCTGTTCGGGCGTTCATTGGCGGCCCCGAGTTCGCTGACTTCCAATTCAATCTCGTTACTCAGGGAAGCAGGCAACCCGGATCTTCTTTCAAGACGTATGTGTTGGCGGCTGCAATCGAAAAAGCCGGTCTCTACCCATTCGACACCATCAGTGGCGTTGGACCCTGCACTTTCCCCAACCCACCAAATGTTGACTATGAGGTCAGCAACTTCAATGAGAATGAGGGAGTAGTGGGTACGGTTCAATATGCGGTGTTGAAGAGTTCCAACTGCGGCTTTGTCAGGCTGGGCCTCCGAACTGGCTTGGATAACGTTGTTGAGGTTGCTAACCGTCTCCTCGGCCGAGACCTTGAAAACTCTTTCCGTCCATACCTGTCAATGTCATTGGGTGCTCAAGAGGTAACGCCCCTGGAGCAGGCGGTTGCCTATGCAGCGATAGCCAACGGCGGTTTACGAATGGAACCCCATTTCATTACCAGAATCGAAGACGCGTCGGGTTCGGTCATTTACCAGCACGTGCCCAGGGGGCGCCGAGCGATTAAGGCAACTACAGCAGCATGGGTTTCAGAAGTGCTTTCTAACAATGTTGTCGCTGGCACAGGACGCAGAGCGCAACTCCCGAGCGGTCAGCCGTCTGCGGGGAAGACAGGGACTGCGCAGGACTTCAGTGATGCGTGGTACGTCGGGTTTACTCCTCAGCTGAGCACTGCAGTCTGGATGGGGCACCCTGAAGAGAAGGTCTCGATGACTGATATTCAGGGGAGAGATGGGACTGGCGGTTGGATTCCCGCGAGAGTCTGGGGTGCATATATGACTCGAGCTCTGCAAGATGAGGAGATCCTTCCATTAGCTACGCCACCCCCGCCGCAAAGAAACTCGCAATTGCTTTACTTACCCGATGAAACCTGCGCTATCGACGTGGATCTTGGTCTGGAACGAGGGCTGATGGAGTTTGAGTTGCCATGCGCGATGGCCGTTGTTGATCTAGAAGCAGGAAAATTTAGGGCCCACCCTGAAGCCAACTGCCGAATGACGGAACTTTCAGCAACGGGCATTTTTAGAGATGAATATCTCAATTGCGCGCTGGTTCCGACACGAAACCCGGTGACCACTACTACTGAGCCTCTTCCAGAAGAAGACAATGGAACCTAAATAGCCGGTCACGTGATAGAACCAGGGTAACGAGCCCTAAATGAATGGCCGAGGAGGCGACGACATTGAGTGAACTGGAGGTTTTAGTTGAACTTCAGGAGCTCGATACGCGGCTTTCGCAGCTGACGCACCGCGCAGCGACTCTGCCTGAACGTGAAGAGTTAATTCGAATTCAAGAGCAAGACTCCAAACTTCAGCAAGATTTAAATCAGTTAGCTGGTCAATTGACGGTGTTACGAAAGAGTCAA
>MDTA01012828.1_pt1 | contig 18582 bp, 17 predicted proteins | sample 811151 | NCBI WGS metagenome assembly MDTA01 (sample SAMN05326648, study PRJNA326480) | marine metagenome | isolation source: seawater | place: Indian Ocean: South | collected 2010
CTAAATAGATATCTGCATCTGAAGTTAAATGAGGAGATAAATCTGCATACAAAAGAATTTCTTTATAAATTACATTACATATCCCTTCAAAACAGTCATAATCGTGGGGGTCTATATATTTAACGTTTTGATACAGCTCTGATTTATATAATAATAAATTTCTCAATATTAGAAATTGATTTACTTAAAATTAAATTAGGATTGTTATAGTTTGAAAAAAGCAACAGTATTCATCAAAGGTGGTTTTGGAAACCAACTATTTCAGTTCTGTTTTGCTAATTACTTACAAGAAAAAGGATTCAAAGTAAATGTTAATACCGATCTGTATCATACACCTAGCAACGATACACCAAGAGACCTTACGCTACCTATAAGCTATTTTGGATTTGATGAACAAAAAAATTTTGATAAAAAAAAATTTGAAATATTTCACAAAATAAATTCAAGTAGGACGATAAAAAAATCTTTATTGGGAAAATATTTTGAAGAATATAGATTTATAAAGGAAAATATAGATTTTGAGAATATGAAATATAAAAAATATTTTTTTAACGGTTATTGGAAAAATATTAAATATATTTTAAATAATAAAAGATACTTAATATCTTCTCTTTCAAACAGTGAACTACTTGAATCAGCATTTAATTTTGAAACAAAAAAAAACTACGCCATGGTACACGTTAGAAGAGGAGATTTTATTAAAGATGATAGACATCTAAATGTATCTTACTATGAAAAGAGCCTTGTATTACTACACGAAAAGTTAAAAAATGTTAAATTTGATATTTTTACGGATGATGAGGACTGGGTAAAAAAGCAAAAGATATTTACTAAAGCAGAAAATATCTTCGCACAAGAAGGCGGAAAAAATAATAATCCCGTTAATCCAGAAATTGATGGTAAAGATGATCGTGAGGAAACAATAAGTACATTCGCTAAAATGTTAGGATACGAAAACTTTATAGCTGGAAATAGTTCTTTCGCTTTTTGGGCTGCATTTTTGAGGTCTAAAAATAATTCATTTATTACAGTTCCCCATCCCTGGTTTAGAAACAACGAACATCCCACTCTCAAAAAAGATGGCTGGTTAGTTGTTGCAAATATTTGAAATGTTAGATAAATATAAAATTGAAGATACTGAATATATAAATCCTTCCAGCGAATATTTTAATGATAACTTATATGAAGATTTTAATAATAAATTGATTGAATTCAAAAATTTAATCAAATCGGATATAAAAAATAAAAATAATAAAACCTATTATAAATTTGGCGATGGTGATTATTATTTTCTAAAAAAAGAGCCAAGAGGAAGTGCTAAACCCGGAATTAGAGCATTGAAAAAACCATATACGAAAATTCATCATGAAAAATTTGTTTATGGGTCAAAGAAAAATGACATATATATGTCTTTAATGACAAAAATGCATCAAGATATGTTCTATGAATTATTTTCAAATAAACCTGATTATCCATCTGAATTTGTTTATGGATTAACCGCAAATAAATGGCTTCTCCAAGAATCATCAAAAAAGATAGGTCTAATTGGTGCTAGTAACAAATTAGAATTAATCAATCTTTTGATTGAAAAAGAAGAGTACAAAAATTATCTTGGTATAGATAAATTCACTGATTACATTGAAATTCCTCAAAGATTCGCTTGTGACAATTTGAAGAAAACAACAAATAGAGTTTTGAAACAGATGAAAAGAGCAAAGTCAGAAATTTTTTTAATAGGAATTGGGCATGTAAAATCTGGATTACTTCATGAACTAAAATCTGCTTATAATTCTGTTTATGTAGATATAGGAGTTGGAATAGATGCAATTGCAGGGATTGTAAATCTTACTCGACCATATTTCGGTAAATGGACAAACTTCCAACTTAAAAACTCAAATATATACGATAGTATTGATTTTTTAGTGAATAAAAATAACAATGTAAAAAATATAAAGTACCTTTTATGATTGATAGAAGGTAATCTATTTTGAATAATTTTTGTACATGAGAGAAAAAAAAATACTAGTCATAAATACAAAATATCGAGAGTATGGTGGTGAAGACTCAAATATAGTCGATGAAATAAAACTGCTTAAAAAATATTTTCATGTTGAATATTTAGAATACAACAATAAACAAAAACTAAAATTATCTGACATCCTGGCTTTCATTACATCTAACAATAAAAACTCAAATAAAATTTTAGAAGAAAAACTAAAAATTTTTAATCCTGACATTGTTTACGTCAACAACACTTGGTTCAAGGCCAATCTGGGTATTTTTAACGTATTGCAAAGTCACAACTTAAAAACTATTTTAAAAATTCATAATTTTAGATATGACTGTACAAGAAATTTCTTTTCTAAAATGCATTTTCAAAATAGCTTATTTTGTAAAAAATGTGGTTCAAAACCGTCAAGGTATCAAGTTATTAATAAGTACTTTCCAGATTCATATTTAAAATCCTTTGCTGTTTTAAGATACGGCAATAAATATTTTAAAATTTTAAAAAATCATCCAATGACAATTTGTACAATCAACAATTTTCATAAAGAATTTCTCATCAAGTTAGGAGTAGATAAAGATAAAGTAAAGATTTTATATAATCCAATAAATAAACAAATTAATAGAAATAATGAAGTTAATAAGAAAAATAATGAAGTAATTTTCGCAGGAAGAGTATCTAGTGAAAAAGGAATTGAAGAATTACTAGAGACATGGATGAGATCAAATACAAAAAATATGAAATTGAAAATAATAGGTGAAGGTGAACTTTTGGAAAAACTAAAGGGCAAATTTGCTAACAATAATATTATTTTTACAGGGTTTTTAGAACACGACAAAACCCTTGAGATAATTAAAAATGCCAGGGCAGTTATAACTGCTACTAAAATATTTGAAGGTCAACCTAGGCTTTTGTGTGAAGCTTCAAGTTATGGAGTTCCCTCTATATTTCCAAATTTTGGAGGCGTAGGTGAATATTTTCCAGAGAATTACTCATTTTCTTTTGAGCAGTATGACTATGAACAACTTAGAGAGATAATAGAAATATTGGATGATGATGAATTGGTGCATGAAGAGGGAATGAAAGCATTTAAATACATTAATAGTTTGATTACAGAAAATGATACAGTAAATACTTTCAACAATTTAATAAAATAAACATTGTGAATAATAAAAAAGTTACAGTCATTATGTCAGTATTTAATAATGAAAGTACTTTAGAAAACTCAATAAAAAGTATCTTAAAACAATCTTATGAAAATCTAGAGTTTTTAATTACTGATGATTACTCTGCTGACAAATCTCTTAATATTTTGTATAAATACAAGGATGAAGACAGTAGAGTCAAAATCATTAGTAACAAAGAAAATATTGGTTTAACAAAATCATTAAATAATATGATAAAAATTGCAGATGGTGATTACATAGCACGTCAAGATGCAGATGACATATCTCTTTCGCATAGGTTAGAAACTCAGGTAAAAACCTTGAATTTTTCAAATGCAAAAATTTGTACTAGTAGAGCATTAAAAATGGATACTAAAACAAAAATCCCAGGATTTTCTTTTTATATTCCATACAAATATTCAATCTTTTTCAAAAACCCTTTCATACACGGTACACTTTTAATTGATTCACTTCTAATGAAAAACTATTTGTATGACGAAAGTTATTATTTTGCACAAGACTATGAGTTATTTTCAAGAATTATTAAAAACAATGAAAATATAATAAATATAAATGAAGCTTTATACATATTAAATACAAAAAATAATATTTCTAAAAATTTTAAAGATGAACAAAAAAGTTATGCAAACATTGTAAAAAACAATTTAAGAAAATTTTGAATTTAGTATTTTCAATATTGTTTCTTCAAAATTAAATTTATTTTTCCATCCGGTTTCTTTAAATAATTGAGCAGGATCACTACTAATTTCTTTAGGGTCTCCATTTCTTAATATATTTTCATCAATATGGACATACATTTCCCAATTTAATTTAAAGTAGTCAAATATTATCTCAATCATTTCCTTAATGGTATGTGCTTTGCCAGATCCTATAGTATGAGTGGAAGATTTACTATATAACATAATCTTATGAACTGCATCAACTGTGTCTTCAGCATAAAGCCAATCTCTTTTATAATCTAAACTGCCAACAGTTAAATTCTTTTTTTCTTTTTTTGAAATTGCCTCAGCTGAGTACATAATTTTTGATAAAAGATATTCTTTTTTTCTAAATTCTGACTCATGATTAAACATAATTCCAGAAAATATATTCCAATCATATTTATTACTTAGCCTCAGAACCTCATGGTGATTTTTTAGTTTTCCAATTGCATAGGGAGAATTTGGTAAAAACTCATGATTTGTATTCATATTTAAACGTCCATTTGATCCAAACATTTCTGAGGAAGATGCTTGAAATAGTTTTGGAAAATGATTTATAGAGATTAAACTTTCAGTGAGATTATTGAATCCACCAACTATTTGATTAATAGAATTTTTTGGCTCTTTAAAAGACTCATAAACTGAACTTGGTCCTGAAAAATTATATATTTGATCGGGTAATATATCACACAAAAAATTTGATATTGAATTTTTATCCAATAAATCAAGCTTAAAAATTTGAATTCTTGATTTATCAACCTCTGTGATTGTAGATAAATTTTTGTAAAATTCTGTATTGTTTGAAGTTCGAGATGTTCCATAAATATAATTGTTTGTATTTTCAGATAGTAATTTTTTTGTCAAGAAAATACCATCTTGGCCTGTTATTCCTGTAATCAAACAATTACTCATCATTCTTTATTCTAAATTAAGTATTATTAATGATTGAATATATATATTCTTTTGTAATTATGAAAATTTATTTAAACAATGTCAAAGAGGACTGGATAATAGACAGAATAAGAAATGATTGGTATAAATATAAAAAAGATAATACAACAAAATTTATATCTCGTTCTGATATTGTTTGGATACTATCTCCTTGGGTATGGAAAAAAATCCCACAAAGGTATTTAAATGAAAAAAAGGTTTTATGTTCTCATTATCATTTTGACTTTGAAAATTTTGACGAAAAAGACTTTTTAAAACTCGACTCTTTTGTAGACCAATACCATGTAATTTCAAAAAATACAAAGCAGCAACTTAAAAAATTAACAGATAAAAAAATTACAAGCATACCTTTTTGGGTTGATAAAAAAAAGTTTTTTTATATACATAACAAAGAGACTTTAAGAAAAAACTATGGTTTTGAAAATAAAGACTTTCTTGTAGGAAGTTTTCAAAGAGATACTGAGTCAAAAGATTTAAAATCTCCAAAACTGATAAAGGGACCGGATATTTTTCTAAATATTGTTGTAGAAATGTACAAACAAAATAAAAATTTAAAAGTTGTTTTAGCCGGCAAAAATAGGCAATATTTAATATTAGAACTTGAAAAGCATAAAATTCCATTTTCTTATTATGAAATGGTAGATTCAAAGAATCTTAATGAGTTATATAATATTTTAGATTTGTATTTAGTAACTTCTAGAATTGAGGGTGGACCACAAGCAATTATGGAAGCAGCTATTAGTAAAACACCAATTCTTTCTACAGACGTAGGAGTAGCTTCTGAAATATTGCATAATGATTCCATATTTGATATTAATTTATTCTCAGAATCTAAACCTAACACAGAGCATGCATTTCAAAATAGCTTAAAATATACTATTCCAGAAGGTCTTAATAGATTCGACAATATATTTAGTGAGATCTATGAAAGTTAGTATTGGATCAAAAATTGTAGATGGACCTTGGGGAGGTGGAAACTTATTTGCCATAAATCTATCAAACTATCTTAAAGAAAAAGGTCATGAAGTAGTTTATGACTTAACAGATAAAGATATCGATTTAATTTTGTTGACTGATCCACGAAGTCGAAGAGAATCATCATCAACATTTAATCATAAGGATATAAAACAATATAAAAAATATATAAATCCTAATTCAATAGTTGTACAAAGAATTAATGAATGTGATGAACGAAAAAATACAAGTAATATAAATCAGTTTTATTTAAATGCAAGCAGTGTTGCAAATCACGTTGTTTTTGTAAGTACGTGGTTAAGAGATATTTATTTAAACATAGGAATGGAAAAAGATAAAACTTCTGTAATTTTGGCTGGTGCAAATAAGGAAATTTTTAATGATAAAAAAAGTAGTTTTTGGAATCGCAAAGAAAAAATAAAATTAGTAACACATCATTGGAGCTCTCATTTCAATAAAGGTTTTGACATTTACAAACTTATTGACGATTTGCTAATAGATAATAATTGGCAAGATAAAATTGACTTTACTTACATTGGAAATCAATCGATGGAGTATGATCTAATTAATACAAGATTAATTGAACCACTTTCAGGAAATGAATTAGCGGAGGAAATTAAAAAACATCATATTTATGTAACAGGTTCTATAAATGAACCATCTGGAAACCATCATATAGAGGCTGTACAGTGTGGATTGCCAGTTTTATATAGAGATAGTGGGGGAATACCTGAATATTGTAAGGGTTTTGGTGTTGAGTTTGAAGATAACTTTTTAGAAAAACTTGAAGAAATTATCTTAAATTATGAAAAATACAAAAATAGAGTTGTTGAGTATCCATTTAATTCTAAAAAAATGTGTGATGAGTTTTTCAACCTTTTTGAAAGATTGTTAGGTTCTCAAAAAATAATAGAACTCAATTTATTTAAGAAGTCGATATCAAAAATGTTTATTTATAAAAATAAAATAATGTTGTTTTTAAGGAATCTTTTTAGCTTTAACATAAGGTTTAAGTTAATTTCAATTGTTAAAAAGGTTAGCAAATAATGAAGACAAATGACTACATTGACATAATCGATTCTTCAGAAGAATTTTTAAATAATTTAAAGAAAAAAGAACAATTTGGATATTTACCATGCTTAATTGGTTTGAATGATAATGGATACAATCTTGAATTAGGATTTACTACTTTTGCATTAAAAATTTTAAAAATGACAAATAAATTAGAAAAAGAAGGCTCAACTTTACCTTTGTGGGCTGAATATATAAATTCTTTTCAGACAGATAAATTAAATAATATACCGAGTAACTTTTATGTTGACCCTGCAATGACAGCTAGCTATAACAACTACTCAGTTTCAGACACTATAAAAGATAATACAAAAAAAATATTAAACATATTTGGAAAAAATTACGATACGCATGAAGTCAAATATATTAAGTCAGTAAACGCAGAAACTAAACAAGCTTTGTCAACACTAATTGAAATTGGATATAAAAATAAACACAAATTGGAAATTAATCTTAGTAATGAAGATTTAGAAAAGTTATTAAATCAATTAAATTGGGATAGACCTTGGAGTGCAGGTGGTCAATTTTCAACTTACTGTGTTTATTCATCAACACAGAATTTAAATTTTGAAGAGACTTTATTTAATTTTGTTTCAAAAATAGCAAATAAAGAGACAGGATCATATTATTTTAGAAACCCTAAATCAAACAGAGAAATTATAAATGGAGCTATGAAAGTAATTTCTGGATTAAGTTGGATCAATAAAGATATTCATTATCCAAATAAACTTATCGATTTTTGCCTTAAAAATAAGCCAGTACTTGAAGGTTGTGATGTTGTTGACTATGTTTATGTACTATTTATGTGTTCTCAACAAACAGATTATAAGAAAAAAGAGATAAATATGATATTAATGGAAACATTACCTAACCTTATAAGGCTCTATAAAAAAGAAGAAAAAGGATTTTCTTATTTTCTTAATAAATCACAAACTCATTATTACGGTGTTCAAATTTCAAGTGGTGAGAATTGTGCAGACATTCAAAGCACAACTCTTTGTGTTTGGGCAATCATTATGATTTTATTAAATAACGAATTAATTAATGATGAATATAATACTATAAAACCTTAAGATGAAAAAACTTCAAAAATTAATAAATTATCAATCAACAGTGGACTCTTTATTGTTTTTATCATTAATTTATATATTTTTTTCCTTACTTTTTTCAAGATCATTTGTTGGTATTTATGTAATTGGATTTAGGATAGGTGAAATATTTATGTTCCTATCTTTAATATCATTTATATTTTTTCTTTTTTTAAAAAATAAACAAAATATATTAACAAAAAATTTGCAAATAATTTTTGGATTAATGCTCATATCTTTCTTTTTTGTTGTCTTTATTTCTAACTCATCTCTTTTAGATACTTATACATTTAGAACAAGCACATATATTTGGTCACTAGGTTTTTTGATGTTGGGCATTCACTCAAGAAAGCTATCACCTAATAAATTTTACTTATCACTACTTTTCGGAATATTAATAACTACTTATTTAGTTGCAATATTAGATTTTCCTAATTTTGTACAAAACATTTTTCTCAATTATTCAGATAAATACGAACCCCATAAAGCAGCAGATATAGTTTTAATTATTCTAATTTTCAGTACGTATCTAAATAATTATTTTAAAAATTCATTCAACTCATTGGCAATAAATTTTTTAGTATTTTCTTTATTCCTTCCTTTGCTTTTGTATAAAAGTAGAGCATCATTTATTTCGTGTATTATTTATTTTTTTTATGTAGTCTTTGAAAATAGAAAAATCATTAAATCAAATATTTTAAAAGTTTTTCTAATCTTATTACCTTGTTTAGTCATTATGACTTCATCAACAATTCTTTCTCAAAGACTAGTTATTCAAGAATACTCTATTGAAGAGATTTCTGGCTCATACTCTAGTTTAGGTCAGTACAAATTTGATACATACCAGGAAGAAGAAAGGCTATTCTATATTGAAAATGGAAGACTTTATTCCGCAGACGGAAACTTAAATTGGAGACTTAGAATGTGGCAAGATCAAATTATATTTACATTAGATGATGGCAACATTCTGTCTGGTGTTGGATACAAAGAGATATTAAAAGTTTTTATTGTTGAAACTCCACCAAAGGGGGGTGATGTAAGAAATCCTGGCTCGTATGGAAATGACAGAAGAGGTCTAGATGGTCTTAATGAAAATCTGCATAATTATTTTTTGACAATTTTTGCAAGAGGTGGTCTTATTCATTTTTCAATTTTTATACTTTTTTATATATTTTTAATCTTTAATGTCAATAAATCACAACTAATATTATTTCTATCAATTTTGTTCAGTATTTTATTTGTATCTTCATTTGATAGCTCAATGGAAAATGCACATTTTCCATTAATATTTCACTTTTTTGTAGGAAACTATTTTTTTAATATCAATTTAAAGTCATAATAAAGTTAGAGTTAAATCGTTATGAAAAAAGCATTTATTACTGGCGTAACTGGACAAGATGGTTTTTATTTATCTAAATTTTTATTAGAGAAAGAATATGAAGTTCACGGCACAATAAGACGAAGTTCAACCTTTAATACTTCAAGGATTGATAAGTTAATTGAAGATTATTCAAAAGATAAAAGGTTTCAACTTTATTATTCTGATTTAACAGATTCATCTTCCCTAGCTTCGTTAATAAACTCGATTGAACCAGATGAAGTATACAATTTAGCCGCCCAATCCCACGTAGCTGTTTCATTTAAAAATCCTCAATTTTCAACTAATACAAGCACAAATGGTATTGTCACTTTATTAGAAGCAGTGAAAAATTCAAAGAAAAATATTAAGTTTTATCAAGCTTCATCCTCGGAGATGTATGGTGGTATAAACGAAAAAAAACTGAATGAAGTTTCGACACTCGTTCCAAAAAGCCCATATGCAGCAGGTAAAGTTTTTGCACACCATATGACCCAAATATATAGAGAATCTTATGGATTGTTTTGTGTTAATGGTATTTTATTCAATCATGAATCACCTTTAAGAGGTGAAACGTTTGTTACAAGAAAAACATCAAGAGCAGTTGGACGGATTAGTCAAGGTATACAAGAAAAATTAATTCTTGGAAATCTTGATGCATCAAGAGATTGGGGATTTGCTGGTGATTATGTTGAAGGAATGTGGCTAATGATGCAACATGACACTCCAGATGATTGGGTATTGGCAACTGGTGAAACACATAGCGTACAAGAATTTGTAAAGCTTGCTTTCGAAAATATAAATTTAAACTGGGAAGACTACGTTGAAACATCAGACTTATATCAAAGACCAAATGAGGTAAATCATTTATTAGGAGATCCAAAAAAAGCAAATGAAATTTTAGGATGGGTTCCTAAAACTAGCTTTTCTGAATTAGTAAAAATGATGGTTGATTCAGATATTTTACTTGCAGAAAAGGAAAAAGTACTTTTAGAAAAAGGCTTAATTTCTAAAACTTGGTAAATTCAAATATTCTCTAAGTACCAATTATAAACTGATTTAAGTCCATCATCTAATTCTATTTTTGGACTCCAGCCAAAGGCATGAATTTTTTTGCTGTCTAATAGCTTTCTAGGATTACCATCAGGCATATTCGTATCAAAGTAAAGATCGCCATTATACTCAACTGTTTCTTTAATCTTCGTAGCCAGATCTTTAATGCTTATTTCAGTCCCACTACCAACATTTAGTATTTCCTCTTCGATGTTATTTTCATTAATAAATAAAATAGCTTTTGAAAGATCATCAACATGCAAAAACTCTCTCAGTGGCTCACCAGTTCCCCAAATACTAAATATTTTTTCATTATTCTTTTTTGCTAAGTGCATTTTATGTATCAAACCCGGAATTACGTGACTGTTCATTTCAGAAAAGTTATCATTTGGTCCGTAAAGATTTGTTGGCATTAAGTTAATTATCGAATGATTAAATTCTTTTTTAAGTGTTTTACCTAACTCAATTGCAGTTAGTTTGGCCATTGCATAGGGGGAGTTAGTAGGCTCAAGCTTACCAGACATAAATGATTCTTCTTTAATTGGATTATTGGCATTCAAAGGATATATACAACTACTTCCAAGATTAATTAATTTAATATCAGGTAAGTCGATAATTGCTTCAAGGATGTTGATGTTAATTTTTAAATTTTCAATTAAAAACGAACTACCTTGAGTATTGTTTGCATGAATTCCACCAACTTTGGCAGCCGTATTAATGATTAAGTTTGGTCTAAAGTCTTGAATTATATTTTTAGTATCTTCTAAAGAAAATAGATTAGTATCTTTTCTCGTTGAAAAAAAACATTTGTAATTTTTATTATCACTTAAGTGACGTTTTAATGAACTGCCAACAAGTCCATTGCTACCAAATAATAATATTTTCATTGATTTCATCTTAATAATTACTATGTAATAATTAATTGTTAAAGATAATTATTATGAAAAAATGATAAATTTTTTATATTGTATTGATAGTAATTATAACATTCAAGCTTCAATTTCGATTTATTCATTATTACAAAATGTATCCCAAAAAGTTAATATTTTTATTATTCATAAAGATAAAAATTTTTTGTCCCATCTAAATAAAAAAATTTTAAACCATAAAAATTTAAATTCAATCAACTGCTTTCAATTTAACGAAAAAAATATATATTTCCCAAACTTAGTTAACAATCATATCTCAGAAGCAACTTACTATAGACTCTTTTTATCAAACTATTTACCTGAAGATATAAATAGTTTGGTTTATTTAGATGCAGACGTTGTTTGTATTAATGATCCAATTGAAATGATCAAAAAAGTTTTTACTTCAATTAGTGAATCTCATTCAATTGCTGTAAAAACTGAAATTAAAAGAAATACTAACTCTTGTAAATTATTTAAAACTCTAGGAATGAAGAATGATTCATATTTTAATGCGGGTGTCATGGCTATAAATTTAAAAAAATGGAAAATTAATGAAACCGAAAAAATTTCTCAAGAAAAAATTTATACTTTGGCTGACAAACTTCAATTTTGGGATCAAGATATACTCAATTCTATTTTTGATGGTGAGTATTTTGAATTAGACAAAAATTTAAATCATCTAATTGATTTGTCAACTAATCCAGATTCAATATCGCTTGCATTAAAACAAAAAGAAAAGTTACCAATTTTTTTACACTATGCCGGAAGTAACAAGCCATGGTATTTTCAAGGTATTTTAAGTGATGACTCTAAATTTTATCAACAAATATATAAAAGTCTTTTTTCATCTAATTATCATTTGGTAACAACATGGAAAAAGCTTCTATTGATTCAATTAATTGACTACATTAAAAACATGAACTCTTTTAAAGTTGAAAACAGATTAAGTCTGATATATTTGGCCATAAAAACCTTGATATTTAAGTAACTTATGTGCGGGTATATTGGAAAATTTTCAAAGGAACCTATTGACTATAAGCTCATGGATCAATGTAATGATATTCAAATTTGCAGAGGTCCTGATGAAAAAAAAACAATTAACAATACAATTTCAAATATATTTGACTCAAAAAATAATAGTCATTTTTCATTTGTTTTTAATAGATTAAGAATATTAGATTTTTCTGAATATAGCTCTCAACCAATGTTTTCAAAAGAGCTTAACTCTTCAATAATGTTTAATGGAGAAATATATAATCATTCTGAATTAAGAATATATTTAGAGCAAAAAGGTATTAAATTTTACTCAGATCACTCTGATACAGAAGTACTTTTAAATGGATTTTCTCACTTAGGTATAAGTTTTGTTGATAAGTTAGTTGGACAGTTTTCAATAAGTTTTTTTGATGCGAATTCAAATGAGTTATTTTTAATTAGGGACAGGCTTGGTCAAAAACCGCTATTTTATACCCACAACAGTAATGAAATTCTATTTGGGTCAAATCTTAAATCATTAATTACGATGAATAAAGAATATACAATTGACCAGGAATCACTAGTAGAATATCTTGATCTAGGTGTTGTAACTTCACCAAAAACAATTTTTAAAAATTTTTATAAACTTGAGCCATCTGAGTTCCTAATCTTTGATTTAAATACTTATCAAGTTAAAACCCAAAAAAAATATTGGAATATTGAGGAGAAAATTGGATCTGAAAAATTTGATTTAGATGAGTTTTATAATTTATTTTCTGAATCAATTCAATCAAGAGAGGTTGCTGATGTAGATATAGCTACATTTTTATCAGGAGGTATTGACTCATCTTCGATAATTAAAAATATGAATGATAGAAATATTCCAATTAACTCTTTTTCAGTAATTTATCAAGATAAAAAATACGACGAAAGCAAATGGTCTAAATTAGTCGCTGATAAGTATTCAAATAACCATGAAAATTCTTTACTAGACAATATGGATATTTTTAATGCTATAAACAAATCAATTGAAATATTTGATGAACCCTATGCTGATCCATCTACTGTTCCGTCTTATATTATCTCAAACAAAATATCAAAGAAATATAAAGTTGCAATATCTGGTGATGGAGGTGATGAACTACTAGGTGGATATGTTAGAACAAATGAATTAATGATGCAAAATAGAACATCATTAAATTTTTTAAACTATTTTGATATTTTTTATCCAAAATTTCTTGGTACTGGTAATAAATTCAAAAAATATTCAAATGACTTTGGTTTTGCAATATCTTCTTATTTTTCTGATAGTAATTTTTTAAATTTATTGAATTTGAAATATCAGTCGAATTTCAAAGATAAATTCATAAAGTTAATTGATGATGAATATAAAACTCTTTTACTTACAGAGTATAAATTTTATCTATCTGAGATGATGATGTTAAAAATAGACAGAACATCAATGGCAAACTCTCTAGAAATTAGGTCACCATTTGTAGATCATCGTTTAGTTGAATATATATTGACCAGAGACAACTCTTACTACGATATAAATTATCCTAAATCTATATTAAAAAAATATTTAGATAAAGATTTTAATTCAAGCTTTTTAAATAGAAAAAAAATGGGATTTGTTTTTAACATTGAAAACTGGATTTATAAAAACTTTTCTGATGTTAAAGAAATTATTTTATTAAATAAAGGAGGCCTAGATCTCAATAATTTTAATAAGCTAACTCTTTACAAATCAAGAGTTAATGCAAACCGTATATGGAAGCTTTACTTTCTTGAAATTTATTTATCATCTTTTGATAGGTTACGATAGTCCATAATTTCATCAGAGACTATTTTGTTGATGGAGAAAATATCATTTACAACTTTGTACGCATTTTCTGAGAGTAACTTCTCCTTAGCTTCATCGGTGCCTAAATGCTCAAAAATATTTGGGAGTTCATTTTTTGGTTTTGAGTAAAGTATTCCATAATCATTATGTTTAATTATTTCCTTATGATTTTCAATATCTGTTGCAATTACAACACAACCAGCTGACAATGCTTCGAGTAAACTTTTTGGATTTCCTTCAAAACTAGACGTGGATATAAAATATTTATAATTTGTCATGAAATCTAGTAATCTTTCATTTTCCATATTATTTAATATGTTTAAATTGACATTATTTTGATCTGCTCTTTTTAATAAACTTTCTTTTAATGAACCCTCTCCAACAATGTCTAACTGAAATTGTGTATTTTTTAAACTTTTTATCATGTAAGTAAAATCTTTTTGTTTTTCTAATCTTCCAACAGATAGTATTTTGTTTTTATATCTTTCGTCAAAATTATTGTACTCTTTTTTTAAAATCCAATTACGACGTATCTTTATTTCCTTTTTAAATTTAAATGTATTATTCAAAAACTTTAGATCACTATTACTTGTCACTGTGTATAAGTCAGCAAATTTTAATGTATATTTTGTTAATACTTTATACAGTTTTTTTGTAAAATATTTTTTCTTGTCTTCGATACTGAATTTATACATATCATATCCCGTTCTTACAAAAATAGGTTTTTTATACAAAAATTTTATAATTATTGATATCCAAGACCCTAAGAGTTGATTTTGTTTTACAATATCAACGTCTTTTATTTCTTCTTTTATGTAAAAAGGAATTAAAAACGAATTCAGATAATTTAAGAATTTTGAATTCCTGATTTTAATCTTTGTGTAAATTGGTAAAATTTTAATACCCACATCCTCATAATTAAATTCTTCGTCCTCTCTTCCACCAAAAGTCAAAAAAAGAAAATTGATGTTATATTCTTGATGTAATTTCTTATAAAGAGAAATTTCCCTAGAAATAGTTCCTGAATTTTCCCAGGTTTTGAATGAGTAACCATATGTAAATACAACTAATACGTTCACACTTCTAACTATAATTGTATAATTTATGAAGTATTCAAAAGTTTTTGTAATTAATCGATTAAGTTTATAAATATGGCAAATATATTTAATCTTCCAGATTTTATGTTTACTGGTATAAATAGAGATCAACTTACTAAATTAGATAAGATAATTTTTTTATTTAGAGGATTATTTTTGAGCTTTATACATAAAAAGACAAATGAAAAATTATTTTGCAGAATAATGAATTTTTTTTATTCAAATAATGGAAAAATATATTTTGAGAAAAATAAATATTTTAAGATAGTCAACAACAATAAAAAAATTTATTTTTCAAATAAAAGAATTGATAGAATCATTGTAAATTATGAAAGGCACTTTCTTAATTTACTGGATCAATATTCAATAAATAAATTAAAAATTGAGGATAATGATTTGGTTATTGATTGTGGTGCAAATGTTGGTGAGCTTTACTATAGTCTTAGACTTAACACTCCAAACATAGAATATGTTGCTTTTGAACCTGATCCGGAAGCATTTGAATGTTTATCACTAAACATAAATAGTAAGGATGAGAATCTATATAATTTTGCTCTTTCAAGTAGCGAGGGAAAAATGAAATTTTATTTAGATACTTTTGGGGCAAATAGCTCAGTTGAACATTTTGGGAGTGAAGAATATATAACAGTAGAGACAAAAACTTTAGATAGTTTTAATTTTAAAAATGTAAAATTAATCAAACTCGAGGCAGAAGGTCACGAGTTAGAGGTATTAAAAGGGTCTAAAAACACATTGATAAATACAGAATATATAACAGTCGATTATGGACCCGAAAAAGGAAAAGAAGGAACAATGACCTTACCCGAAGTAACAAATTTTTTATTTAAAGAAGGTTTTATTGTTGAAAACGCATCTTCTAAAAGATACACATGTTTATTTAAAAATTTAAAGTTCTCCTAAGATTATTTATCTTTGGTCCAAAATAGATATCTTTTTTTCCAACTAAAAAATTTCTAATAAAGTTTTCTTTATATATCTTAAGTCCAAACCCACTATGACCAAATTGATCTTCTTTTAAATCAAGTATTTTACTTTTTATATATTTTGGATGATTATCTAAGTTAAATTTATTTGTATGAAATTGAAATTTAGTTTCTACAGATTTATACCAGGCATTGTATGCTTTTTCAGGATCAGAACCACCCCTATCTTCAAAATTTCCAAAATAATTAAACCATGCTTTTGCAAATCTACTTCTGTCTTCAGCAATGACCTTTTTATTTCTAAACATTGAATCATATTGATAAATTGGAATACTTGTATTTGGAACATCTCTTGCAGTAATTAACTTAGAATCAATAGTTGCCAAACACATATCACCTCCACCGTTAAGTTCAATATTTGGATATTTCTTTTTATTTAATGCAATACATAATCTGGTTTTAAGTTGAAACCTATCTGGTAAAAAAAATTGGTACTGTGGAAAGCATACCGCAGGATATTCCCTGTATTTAAGTAAAATTTGCTTAATTTTATTCATGTCATTTTCGTGTATAAAATAATCTATATCCATTCTTAATACCCAGTCACCTGTTGATTTTTTAAATCCTTCATTAAATGTTTTACCAATATAATCCCACGAAAAATCATAAGGCCAATCTTGTCCAGTAACTATGATTTCATCAGCAAGATCTTCATAACAAGCCAAAGCTTCCTTCCAAGGGTCCTGTCTTTTAACAGGATCTGTATAAGTTGTAGCTACTGATATTTTCATGAAAACAATATATTTTCAATTTTTTTATTAAAGTCATTTAAATCATAGTAATTTTTAATTAAATCTAAACCATTTTTAACAATTTGATCATATTCAAAATCATTCATTTCATAAATTTTTGAAATATCTTTTTTCCAGGACTTAAGATCATTATTTATATTAAAAAATATATTTAATTCATCTTGAAAATTTACTTTATCCCAAAAACCCTGAGTTTTTGTGATTATTACAGGAGTACCGCACGCAATAGACTGAAGAGCAACACTCTGACCAGATGGTTGTAAAGATTCTTTTAATGGTACTATTGTCAGCTTTGATGAGGAATAAAGATTACTTAATTCCAAATCACTTAAAGCTGGATTACCCCAACTACCCTTGTATATTGTATAATTATCGTGAATAAGATTCTCCTTTTTTATTAATTCGCTAACTATTGAAAAATTAATTTTGGGATGTGAATTTATAATTTCTTCAACTAATTTAAAATCTCTAAACCCATCATTTCCTACAAATAATATATCTTTCTTCACAGATTCTTGAACTTTCCAAATTTCTAAATCAACAGCAAATGGAATTAGGGTAAATTTGTTTTTATATTTTGAAAACTTCCGTCTTGCAAAATTAAGTTCACCCTCACTTAAAAAAATAAATTTATCAATACTTTTTAAAATAAGTTTTATGTAGAAATTGTGAAATATCATTAAAAATTTAAATTTAGTTCTCCTTGAAAATAACCCAAGTACAAAACATAAAGAGACTGCCTGGCTTTTTTTTGTGAGATTATTCCATAAAAGTATAGGAGTTACTGATGCGCCAATCCTATTATTGTTGAAGATTACGTAATCACTCTCTTTAATTACCTTATTATTTTCACTTGTAACCATATATGTCCAATAAATTGGAAGTTTAAATATGTTACTTATTTTTTTTTCAATTTTATTTCGAAAAAATTTTCTAATCTTTGAATTTATTGGCATAAATTCAATTATTTCTACAGAATTAAATTTGTTTCTTAAGTAGTGATATCCATAAAACATTTCTTTTGCGTATGGCTCATCACCATTTAACTTTTCTTTTCTTCCGGCTTGATAAAAATAAGTAATTTTTTTATCAGTCATTTACTTAAAGTAATTTCTTCCTTGAGCATGCAGTAAGTCATAGTATATCAATGGAGTATCTATATATAAACAATCTGTTAATTGCAAAAGGCCCAACCAACAATCGTAATCTGCACTAAATGGTAAATTTCTAAATTGACCCAAATTTTTAAAAAGTTTTTTTTCAACTATTACACTCGAGGTAATTATACAATTATGAATTTTTATGAAATCATGAGTGAACACTTCTGGATAATTATTAAATTTAAAATATTTTGATTTTCTGTATATGCGCTTAATTTTTTTAAGATAGTGTTCAGCATTGTAAAGTTTATATTTTTTTTCAATATCATATATGCCTTTACCAATATATCCTTCTGTGCATGACATTAAATAGTTTCCACTTAACATTTTTTCCATTTGCAATGTAAGTTTATTTGGCAACCATACATCATCATCATCTAAAAAAGCCAGAAATTTTCCCTCTGCTACTTCTGTACCAAAATTTCTTATTGCACCTGGACCAAAACCATGAA
>MDTA01097115.1_pt1 | contig 18580 bp, 18 predicted proteins | sample 811151 | NCBI WGS metagenome assembly MDTA01 (sample SAMN05326648, study PRJNA326480) | marine metagenome | isolation source: seawater | place: Indian Ocean: South | collected 2010
GCACATTGCGCAACGTAAAGTGATGCGTGTTGTGCCTCGCCGTAATGACGATGTCAATGAAGCCTGGATCTCCGACCGCGACCGCTTCAGTTATGAAGGTTTGTATAGCGACGACCGGCTTACGCAACCTGCAATCAAGGTGGATGGCGAATGGCGCGAGGCAGACTGGGAAGACGCGCTTGCGCATGTTGCGAAAGGGCTGAGAGAGGTAGGTGATGGCCCGGGCGCGGATCAGATTGGCATGCTGGCGGGCTCGAACGCCACCGCGGAAGAATATTTCCTGATGCAGAAGCTTGCGCGCGGAATAGGTTGCAACAACCTGGATTACCGCGTTCGTGAGGCAGACCTGGGTGACACCGGTCCGCTGGATGGCGGGCTCGGTATGGCAATCGCCGATGTTGCGAATGTCAAAGCCGCGTTAGTGATTGGGTCCAACTCGCGTAAAGCCGTGCCGATGCTGAATCACCGTCTGCGCATGGCGGCGAAACAAGGCGCGCGGATCTATTTCCTGAACGCCGAAAACTACCCGCAGAACTTTGATGCAGCGGATGGCAGCGTGCGCAGCCCTGGTGAGTGGTCCAGTGCTTTGGCTGAAGTCCTGAAAGCGGCGGACAGTAATGCGGAAGGCCTTGACGACGTAACCGCGGGCGATTGGGCGCAGGCTGTTGCCAACAGCCTGAACGAAGCGGATTCGGCGCTGGTGCTGTTGGGTGAGCAGGCCCTTGCCCATCCGCAGGCGGCATCGCTACGTAGCCTGGCGTCACGGCTGGCATCCGCGACCGGCGCAAACGGCGGCAGCCTCTCTGTCGGCTCCAACGCGGCTGGTGCAGCGCTGGCTGGCATGCTGCCAACCGTAGGTCCTGGTGCGGCATCCGCAAGCAGGGGTCTGAACGCACGGCAGATGTTGGATTCTCCGCGCGACGCTTATGTTCTGTTTGGCATCGAGCCGGAACTCGATTGCCTGGAAGGAATAGCCGCTAAGGACGCCATCGCGCGCGCCAACTTTGTAGTGAGTTTCACCGCTTTCGATTCGCCATCGTTACGCGAGGATGCAGACGTACTGCTACCCATTGCGTTGTTTGCGGAAACGGACGGCACCTGGGTCAATGCGGAGGGCCGCTGGCAAACGGCTAGTGCCGCCGTAGCTGCACCGGGCAGTGCCCGTCCAGCCTGGAAGATTCTGCGTGTGCTCGGCAACCTGCTTGAACTGGAAGGTTTCGAATACATGCGCATTGATTCCGTTACCCAGGAACTGCGTGATGCAGTGGGTGGCGCAAACGTATCAGGATTGAATGGCTCCGCCAGCAGTCAGTCAGCGGATACCGCTTCAAGCGACGAATTGTGGCGTTGCGGAGAGCTACCAATTTACGCGTCGGATGCCCTTGTCAGGCGAGCACCAGCGTTGCAGCAGACTCCTGACGCTGCCGTGGCGGTTGCCCGTATCAATGAGGCCGAGGCAGACAAACGCGGCTTGCGTGATGCAGCGGCAGTACGCGTCACCTGTGCAGGACGCTCCGCCGAGTTGCCTTTACAGCTGGACGCCAAGGTGGCGGACGGGTGTGTCAGCATCCCGTCCGGAATGGCGGCTACCGCAGCTTTGGGCGCGGCCAGTGGCCCGGTGTCCGTTGAGCCATGTAGCCTGGGCCAGGAGGGATAGCGGCGTGTTGGATAGCGTGTTGTTGGTCGCCTGGACGCTCGCCAAGATTATCGTGATCGTCGTGCCGATCATGTTGTCGGTGGCGTATCTGACTTTTGCCGAGCGTAAGGTGATCGGCTACATCCAGGTGCGTATGGGGCCCAACCGCGTGGGACCCAAAGGATGGTTCCAGCCGATCGCGGACGGCCTCAAACTGATGATGAAAGAGATCATCATCCCGGCCGGGGCTAACAAGGTTCTGTTCCTGATGGCGCCCATCATCGCTCTCTCCTCGGCGTTGGCGGCCTGGGCTGTGGTGCCGTTTGACGATGGCATGGTGCTGGCTGATGTCAACGCTGGCCTGCTCTACATCCTGGCGATGACTTCGCTTGGGGTATACGGCGTTATCATCGCAGGCTGGGCATCCAACTCGAAGTACGCGTTGCTGGGGGCGATGCGTTCGGCAGCACAGATCGTTGCTTATGAGATCGCGATGGGCTTTGCGCTGGTTGGCGTCCTGATGGCGGCCGGCAGCCTGAACCTGGGCGACATAGTACGCGCTCAGGAAGGCAACGTGCTGACTTGGTTCTGGTTGCCGCTGCTGCCGCTATTTCTGGTGTACTTCATTTCGGGTGTGGCCGAGACCAACCGCGCGCCATTCGACGTCGCCGAAGGCGAATCGGAGATCGTGGCCGGCTTCCATGTTGAGTACTCTGGCATGGCGTTTGCCGTGTTCTTCCTGGCTGAGTACGCCAACATGATACTCATCTCCGTCCTGGCGGCGGTGATGTTCATGGGTGGCTGGTTATCCCCGTTTGACGGCACCTTCATCGAGGGGGCCAGCGGCATACCAGCCATCGATACCCTGCTGGGTTCGGGCATCCACTGGTTTGTGCTGAAGACGGCATTCTTCCTGTTCTTCTTCCTGTGGTTCAGAGCCACTTTTCCACGCTACCGCTATGACCAGATCATGCGGTTGGGATGGAAGGTGTTTATTCCAGTCACGATCGTGTGGATCGTGGTGGTGGGACTGGCGATCCAAATGCAACTCCCACCCTGGTTCAACTAACGATGTACTGGTTTAGCCAAGGCAAAGTGACGGAGCGACCCTGATGAAACCCATCGATCACTACTTTAAGAGTTTTCTGCTGGTCGAGTTGGTGAAAGGCTTGCGCCTGACAGGGCGGTACCTGTTCAAGCGGAAGCTCACTGTTCAATACCCGGAGGAGAAGGCGCCACAGTCGCCGCGCTTCCGTGGGCGGCATGCGCTGCGCCGCTATCCGAATGGCGAAGAACGGTGTATCGCGTGCAAGCTCTGCGAGGCGGTTTGCCCGGCACTCGCGATCACGATCGAGTCCGAACCACGCGAAGATGGCCAGCGCCGCACCACGCGTTACGACATCGACCTCACGAAGTGTATTTTCTGTGGCTTCTGTGAAGAGTCGTGCCCGGTTGATTCAATCGTCGAGACGCGCGTTTACGAATATCACGGCGAAGAACGTGGTGACCTGATCCTGACAAAAGAGAAGCTGCTGGAGTACGGCGATCAGTTGGAAGCGGAACTGGCACGTGACCGCGCCGCCGATGCCGCATATCGATAATCCGTAAAGGTAGTTTGGCAGGACCTGGACTGTTTGAAGCGGACTGCTGCTGACAAGAAGTTGAGCAATGTTTGAACTGATTGTGTTCTATTTTTTCGCCGCCGTTCTGGTCTTTGCGGGCCTGATGGTGATCACGGCGCGAAATCCGGTGCACGCGGCACTATTTCTGGTGCTGGCGTTTTTCACCTGCTCTGGGCTTTGGCTTCTTTTGGAAGCGGAGTTCCTGGCCATCACCCTGGTGCTGGTGTATGTCGGGGCGGTGATGGTGCTCTTCCTGTTTGTGGTGATGATGCTGGATATCAATCTCGCGCCACTCCGTGAGGGCTTTGCCAGATACTTGCCATTGGGCGTCCTGATCGCATTCGTGGTGGCCGTGCAGATTGCGCTGGTTGTCGGGCCGGAGACGATGGGCCCGCAGAATGTGCCTATTCCGGAACGCCAGGCTGCTGACTACAGCAACACGGAAGCCCTCGGTGGCGTGTTGTACACGCAATACGTGTATCCGTTCGAGATTGCGGCGGTCATTTTGCTGGTCGCCATCATCGCGGCGATTGCCCTGACGATGCGCAGGCGACAGACCAAGGCTCAGAACCCGTCCGATCAGGTTGCCGTACGCCGCGAGGATCGTGTGCGTATCGTCAAGATGCCGGCAGAGCGCAACTAGAGTCTGGAGACACCACCGTGATTGCACTATCCGATTATCTGGTTCTGGCCGGCGTAATGTTCTGCTTGAGCATTGCGGGCATCTTCCTGAACCGCAAGAACGTCATCATCCTGTTGATGTCGATCGAGCTTATGTTGCTGTCGGTCAACATGAATTTTATTGCCTTCTCGCATTTTCTGGGCGGTCTGGAAGGGCAGGTGTTCGTGTTCTTCATATTGACCGTAGCCGCCGCCGAGGCGGCAATCGGCCTGGCCATACTGGTGGTCCTGTTCCGCAATCGCGCCACCATCAACGTGGCCGACCTTGACGCTATGAAAGGTTGATTACGTGTCTCAGAACATCCATTACTTAGCGCTCGCGATTGCACTTTTCCCACTGGCAGGGGCGATCATCGCGGGGCTGTTCGGCCGGCAAATTGGCCGCAACAACGCGCATCGCGTCACCATTGCTGGCGTGGGTATCGCGTGTTTCCTCTCGCTTGGTGTTTTCGTTCGCATGGTCGTCAACGGTGAGGCGCCCAGTGATTCCGTGTTGTACACGTGGGGCACCGTCGGCGGCATCGACCTTCAAATAGGCTTCCTCATCGACAAGTTGACGGCCGTGATGATGCTGGTCGTCACGTTTGTTTCGCTGATGGTGCATATCTACACCATTGGTTACATGCACGAAGATCCCGGCTACCAGCGCTTCTTCAGCTACATCGCTTTGTTTACGTTCTCGATGCTGATGCTGGTAATGTCCAACAACTTCTTACAGTTGTTTTTTGGCTGGGAAGCAGTCGGTGTGGTCTCGTACCTTCTCATCGGTTTCTGGTACAAGCGCGATACGGCTATCTACGCGAACCTGAAGGCTTTCCTGGTGAACCGCGTGGGTGACTTCGGCTTCCTTCTGGGGATCGCCGCGGTGCTGATGTATTTCGGCTCGCTGCACTACGGCACAGTGTTCGCCGAGGCGCCCAAGTTTGCCGATTTCACGATCAACATCATGGGCGATTCCGAATGGAACGTGATGACCGTGATCTGCATCCTGCTGTTCATTGGTGCAATGGGTAAGTCAGCGCAGGTGCCACTGCACGTCTGGTTGCCAGATTCCATGGAAGGCCCAACCCCTATTTCTGCGCTGATTCACGCTGCGACGATGGTGACGGCCGGCATCTTCATGGTGGCGCGCATGTCGCCGCTGTTTGAGTTGACGGAAACAGCGCTCAGTTTTGTGCTGATTATTGGCGCAACCACAGCGTTCTTCATGGGCTTGCTCGGTATCGTGCAACATGACATCAAACGTGTTGTCGCGTATTCGACGCTGTCTCAACTCGGCTACATGACGGTAGCATTGGGTGTCTCCGCATATTCGGCAGGCATCTTTCACCTGGGTACCCACGCCTTCTTCAAGGCACTGCTGTTTCTGGCCGCGGGCTCCGTGATTATCGCGATGCACCACGAGCAGGACATGCGCAAGATGGGTGGCCTACGTCGCTATATGCCCATCACTTGGATCACATCTCTGGTCGGTTCACTGGCGCTGATAGGTTTCCCAGGCTTCTCCGGTTTCTTCTCCAAAGACGCCATCATTGAGGCGGTAGCCGCAAGTCAGATCACCGGTTCAGGCTACGCGTATGTGTGTGTCGTCGCGGGTGTGTTCTTTACGGCGCTCTATAGCTTCCGTCTGGTATTTCTCGTGTTCCACGGCAAACCACGGATGGATGAACACACGAGAGAACATCTGCATGAGACTTCACCCGTGGTAACCGTTCCGCTGATACTTCTGGCGATCCCATCAGTCATCGTGGGCGGAATGTATGCCGGCCCAATTTTGGTGGATGGCATGTTGTCCGACTCCATTCATGTTGCCGAAGGACACAACACGCTGGCTGCACTCCAGGAGAAGTTCGGTAGCGCAATGGCATTCGCGCTGCACGGCTTCCAGACATTACCGTTCTGGTTGGCGATGGCTGGTGTTGCCACGGCGTACGTGTTGTACATACAGGCGCCGCACATCCCCGCGCAGATTGCGCGGCGTTTCAGCGCTATCCACAAATTGCTGGACGAGAAGTACTATTTCGACCGTTTCAACGAAGTGGTATTTGCAGGCGGCGCACGTTGGCTTGGCAATCTGGCATGGACCAAGGCAGATGCCGGTTTCATTGATGGATTGCTCGTCAACGGCTCAGCCAATCTGGTTGGCCATATCTCCGGTATTGTCAGGCACCTGCAGACAGGTGTTCTCTACCACTACGCGTTCGCGATGATCATCGGCTTGCTGGTGTTGCTCGGCTGGATCGTTCACGGAGGGTAACCACCAGCATGTTCCTGTTTGACTTTCCTCTTCTGAGCTTGTTGATCTGGATGCCTATCCTGGGCGGCATCTGGGTACTGGTTGCAGGTGCGCAAAACGCGCAAGCCGCGCGCGTGATCGCGCTGATCGTATCTCTCGTCACATTCGCCGTGTCGATTCCGCTGTACACCAGCTTTGAGTTGGGCACCGCGGAGATGCAGTTTGTCGAAAACGTCGTCTGGGTTGCGGCCTTCGATATCCGCTATCACCTGGGTGTCGACGGTTTCTCAATGCCACTCATCCTGCTGACCACCTTTACAACCGTGCTGGTGGTGTTGGCTGGCTGGGAAGTGATACAGGACAAGCCGCATCAGTACATGGCGGCGTTCCTGGTTCAGGCGGGATTGATGATTGGGGCATTTGCCGCCCTGGACGCGATGGTGTTCTACGTGTTCTGGGAGGCGCTTCTCATCCCGATGTTCCTGATTATCGGGGTTTGGGGCGGCCCACGTCGCGTATACGCGACCATCAAGTTCTTCCTGTACACGTTCCTTGGTTCCGTGTTCATGCTGGTGGCATTCATCTACCTTTACACCGAAGCAGGGACATTCGATATCGCGACGCTGCACCAGTTGAAAGTGGATGGCGATATCCAGACGCTGATTTTCCTCGCGTTCCTCATCGCTTTTGCGGTCAAGGTGCCGATGTGGCCGGTACACACCTGGCTGCCTGATGCACACGTGGAGGCACCCACCGGGGGGTCTGTCATTCTGGCTGCCGTCATGTTGAAGCTTGGCGGATACGGATTTGTGCGCTTTAGTTTGCCCATCACGCCCAATGCGAGTTTTGAACTCGATATGTTCATGATCGTGTTGTCGCTGATCGCGATCGTTTACGTCGGCTTTGTCGCCTTGGTGCAACCTGATATGAAGAAGCTGATTGCATATTCATCGGTGTCGCACATGGGCTTTGTGACGCTCGGCATGTTTGTGGTCTTCGCGATCCTGCAGGCAGGCGGCGAAGATGCCATGGATGGTGCGATTCTGGGGATGCAGGGCGGATTGGTGCAGATGATCTCGCATGGATTTATTTCCGGTGCGTTGTTCTTGTGCGTAGGCGTCATGTATGACCGCCTGCACAGCCGTAATATTGCTGACTACGGCGGTGTCGCGAACACCATGCCCGTATTCGCTGCGTTCATGATGTTGTTTGCACTTGCCAATGCCGGGCTGCCAGGCACGTCAGGATTTGTTGGCGAATTTATGGTCATCCTGAGCGCCTTCCAGGCCAACTTCTGGATTGCCTTCCTCGCGGCTATCACGTTGATCATGGGCGCGGCGTACACCTTGTGGATGTACAAGCGCGTCGTGTTCGGTGAAGTCGCCAACAAAAAGGTGAAAGCGCTGACTGACATGAACGACCGCGAGAAGGTCGTATTGGGCGTTCTTGCCGTTGCCGTGCTGTGGTTAGGGCTCTGGCCGCAACCACTTCTTGAGGTGATGGAGCCCAGCGTTCAGAACCTGCTTGAACACTTGCGTCTGCGTGCGCTGTAAGTACGCGATTGAGGAGTCTTTAGGATAGTGTCCACTCCATTTGTGATTCCGAACTTTGATCCGGCGGTGCCCGAATTAGCGTTGCTGATCATGGCGTCGATCGTGCTCATCGTGGATGTTTATCAGCCACCCGAACGTCGCATCGTGACCTACTGGTTGTCTCAAGTTTCGCTCGCCATCACGGCATATCTGGTGCTGGATGCGTACCAGTTGGGCGTCGTGGAGACGTTCCAGGGGACTTTCCGACTCGACGCTCTGGCGGTTGTGCTGAAACTCGCGATTATCGGGGTCAGCATGGTGGTGCTTGCGTACTCACGCGATTTCCTCGAGGAACGGGGCCTGTTGAAGGGCGAGTACTTCCTACTGGCGTTGTTCGCTGTCCTTGGCATGATGGTGATCGTATCCGCGTACAGCTTGTTGACGGTCTATCTTGGACTCGAGCTTCTCTCGCTGTCGCTATATGGAATGGTGGCACTCGATCGCGACTCAGGTAGAGCATCCGAAGCCGCGATGAAGTTTTTTGTGTTGGGTGCGCTTGCGTCCGGAATGCTGCTTTACGGCATGTCGATGGTATACGGTGCAACGCATTCACTCGATATCGCGACGATCGCAGCTAATGTCGACGGCCTGAAGTCGAGCAAGGTGCTCATGCTTGGCACCGTGTTTGTCGTGGTCGGGGTGGCATTCAAGTTAGGTGCTGTCCCGTTCCACATGTGGATTCCAGACGTGTATCAGGGGGCGCCTAGTAGCGTCACTTTGTTCATCGCGACAGCACCGAAGCTGGCTGGATTTGCCATGCTGATCCGCTTGCTGGCGGATGGGCTTGGCGGCGTGCATGTGCACTGGCAGGACATGTTCGTGCTGATGGCGGTGTTGTCGATGGTCATCGGTAACGTGGTGGCTATTGCGCAGGAGAACATCAAGCGGATGTTGGCGTATTCAACGATCGCGCATGCGGGATTTTTGTTCCTCGGAATGATTCCCGGTACAGCTTCGGGTTACTCCGCTGCCTTGTTCTACACTGTGACCTATACCATCACGGCGCTGGGTGCTTTCGGCATGATCGTTGTTTTGAGCCGCAAAGGGTTTGAGGTCAACGACATCAAGGACTTCGCCGGCCTCAATCGCCGTAACCCCTGGTACGCGTTTATTTTGCTGGTCCTAATGCTGTCAATGGCGGGCGTTCCGCCGTTCGTAGGGTTTTGGGCGAAGTGGAACGTTTTGCGTGAAGTCATCGCTATCGACATGACCTGGCTCGCGCTCTTCGCGGTGTGTTTTTCTGTCATCGGCCTGTTCTATTACTTGCGTGTTGCACGCATGGCATACTTCGAGGCCAATGACGAGATCGTGAACGTGGAATCGCGTAGAAGCGTGCGCGTTTTGCTGTCCGCCAACATGCTGGCTGTGCTGTTGCTGGGGCTCCTTCCAGGTGGATTGATGGCGCTTTGTGCACAGGCCTTTCAGAGCTTCTGACGATCGGCCTCGGTTAGCCTCCAGGCTTCATTGTGGGGGCTAGTCACTCAGTAGTAATCGCGTTCGCGAATTACCACCTTGTGGGTGTGCATACGCTCATACCCCCCACTTATACTAAGGAAGTAGCCGTCTGGTGGTGTGACCGGACGTACCCCTCGTAGAGGCTCGGTTCGGGCAACGTTACGCAGGGAACAGGGGCCGGTACATGATACCGTCACCAAATAACTTACAGTAGACTGGAGGATGGATGACAATGCGTCAGGCGTTGTTTCGACTACTAACCCCCGCTGCGATTGTATTGTCTTTGCTTGCAGGCCCGGTTCCCCCGGCAGCCGCAAGCGACAACGCGGCCGCGGGGCAGAAAGTGGCTTTTGACCGTAAGAAGGGCAACTGTCTCGCTTGTCACATGATGGGTGACGGCGCTCTGCCCGGGAACATTGGCCCACCTATTATCGCGATGAAAGCACGCTTCCCTGATCGCGCGAAGCTGCGCGCCCAAATCTGGGATCCGACGATAAAGAACCCGAACTCGCTGATGCCTCCATTTGGGAAACACGGCATATTGAGCGAAAAAGAGATTGACCTAATTGTGGACTACGTCCTCACGCTGTGACGCGTGACATTTGCGGAGAACTTCGTACATGACCAACAAACGACGAACCTTATTGAAAGGCACGCTCGCGACGACCGCTCTGGGCGCTGCCGCTGCGACCGGGCTGATCGCGCCGCGCCTGACGTTGGCCGCGTGGCCTAAAGATGCGTTCAAAGCCGACAACGCTGGCGACGTCGTCAGCCGCTTGTTTGGCACTGCTGACCATACGGCCAGCAGCGATATCAAGGTCAAGGCGCCTGATATTGCCGAGAATGGTGCGGTGGTGCCGATAACCGTGAGCACCTCGCTACCCAACATCGAAACCATCGCGATCATTGCCGAGAAAAACCCGGCACCGCTCGCCGCAAGCTTTGACCTGGGCGGGAGTTCGGAAGGTTATGTCTCGACCCGTATCAAGATGGGTAAGACTTCGAATGTTGTCGCGGTGGTCAAGTCCGGCGGCAAACTGTACAGCGCTTCGAAAGAAGTGAAGGTCACCATCGGCGGCTGCGGCGGCTAGCGGGAGATACCAACCATGTCGAAGAGCATTAAAGTTCGGGCGAAAGAATCGAACGGCGTTACGACCGTCAAGGCGCTGATGAAGCACCCGATGGAAACCGGTACCCGTAAGAATCGCAAGACGGGTAAATTGATTCCTGCGCACTACATCACCGAAGTCACTTGCGAACACAAGGGCAAAAAGGTGATGGGCGCAAACTGGGGCCCGGCTGTGTCGAAGAACCCTTATATCTCGTTCAAAGTTGCCGGAGTTGCGAAAGGCGACAAGATTACGATGAGTTGGGTCGACAATCAGGGTAAATCTGACTCGCGCGAAGCCACCGTAAAGTAGTGGCGGAGCGACCAGGAGAAAGAAGAATGAAATGTGTAATTGCCCTAGGGGTGAGCGCAGGCCTGGTGATGGGCGCGGGTGCAGCTCTCGCCGGGCCAGAGGAAGATCTCAAGGCGTTTCAGGCTTACTTTGCAAAGAAGTTTCCTGATACACCGTTTGCCGATTTTGTGAATGGTGTGTATTCCATCGACAAGGGTTCCCGCGAGCAGTGGGAAGCGATCGAGGAGTTTCCGCCATACGAACTGGCGTTGGAGCAGGGAGAACAACTGTTCAACACGCCTTTCAAGAACGGCAAGACATACGCGGACTGTTTCGAGAACGGCGGTATCGGCATACGCCAGAACTACCCGTACTTTGATACGAAGTCCGGGCAGGTGAAGACGCTGGAACTTGAGATCAACGAGTGTCGCAAGCAGAACGGTGAGAAACCTTTCAAATATAAGAAAGGCAAAATTGCCGCCGTGTCTGCTTACATGGCGTACACCTCACGCGGAAAGATCTTCGACATCAAGATCCCGGATGACCCGCGCGCGATGGCTGCCTATGAAGACGGTAAGAAGTTCTACTACTCGAAGCGTGGCCAGTTGAACTTCTCCTGTGCTAACTGTCACGTCGGCGGCTCCGGCCAAAAAGTGCGCGCCGACATGTTGAGCCCGGGTATCGGCCATGTGACTCATTTTCCAGTCTACCGCTCGAAGTGGGGTGCCATGGGTACACTGCATCGGCGTTATGGCGGCTGTAATGGTCAGGTGCGTGCTAAAGGCTTCAAGGCACAAGGCCCGGAATACCGTAACCTCGAGTATTTCCACACGTACATGAGCAATGGGATGCCCGTGAACGGCCCTGGCGCTCGCAAGTAGGACGGAGCTCAAGAATATGTCGATCAAGAAAGTTCTACTGGGCGCGGCGCTGGCGGCCAGTGTCAGTGGCGCAAGCGCTGCTGACAAAGCGACGTTTGATTCTGCCTACGCGGCCGCTGACGCTGCCCGCAAGGGTGCCGCGGCGGTGGGATTCGAATGGCGTGATACGCGAAAGATGCTGAAAAAGGCCAAAGGACTCGCCGAGAAGGGCGATTACGCGAAAGCTGTCGCGTTGGCTAACAAGGCTAAATTCCAAGGTGAAGCCGGCCAGGCGCAGGCTGCAGAGCAAGAGAAACGCTGGCGCGACTTTGTCGTAAAGTAACGTCGTCTGACTTCAATGCGGTGCTGGACCATCGGCGCCGCTGCGCGCGGCAAAAGTCTTTCGCCGCGCGGCTCGCTTCAGTCAATCAGACTTCGAATACTCGGCCAGGTCCTGGCCCATATCGATGGGTAGGCCTGGCCGAATGTCTTTGGCCCACTCGATGTCACGGTTTGCGAACAACGTGATGACGGTTGAGCCCATGTTGAACCGACCCATCTCCTGCCCGCGCTGCAGGTGGATGCCCGCATCAGGTTCACGGTAATCCCACCACGTTACTGCTTTCCGCGTATTGCCAATAACCGGCCCGGCCCAAATAGTCTCAATGCAGCCCACAAATACGGCGCCGACCAGGATGACCGCAACCGGGCCAAGTTTTGTGTCAAAGATGCTGACAACCCGTTCGTTTCTGGCGAGCAGTCGTGGAATCGAGTAGACACAGGGAAGGCTGACGCTGAACAACTCGCCAGGCACATACGCCATGCGTGTCAGCGTGCCGTCTACCGGCATGTGCACACGATGATAGTCACGCGGCGATAAGTACACGGTCGCAAAACGCCCGTTCGCAAACGTCTGCGTCAACTCCGCGTCGTGGCCTAACAGTTCAGCCACGTCGAGCTCGAGACCTTTGACCTGGAGCAAGGTGCGGTCGGTGATATCGCCGTGTTCCAATACGGTGCCATCAGCCGGTGAACTGATGCAGCGCGGGTCGTCGTTGATCGGGCGCGCGCCGGCACGGAGTGGCCGGGTGAAAAACGTGTTGAACTCCGGATAAGCGAGCGGATTTCCCTCCAGCGCCTGATTCATGTCCACCTGGTACTTGCGGATGAACCAACGTATCTGCCAGTTCTTGAATGGCGCAAAGCGCACGCGTGTTGCCTTGAACATCAAAGCCGAGAGCAGGCGTTTCGGGTAGACATGCTGCAGTTGGCTGCGCACGCGGTCCGTACGCCTCGGTTGGAATTCACTCATGTGCTTGCGACTCAGTTCCGAACTTTTTGTTGCTGTTCTTTTGTTTCGGCCATCCGCGCTTGCAAGGCCTGCAGGTGTGTTCGACTTATATCCAATTGGGCGTTGCTGAGTTGTTTGCTGACAACATCCAGGTTCTGTCGCGCCAGTTGTAGTCCGGCGTCAGATGCGAGTGTAAGCCATGCATGGGCGAGCGGAAGATCCACTCTTCCCAGCTTGCCGTCGGCGTAGCGGTTGCCCAGGCGAAGTTGCGCGCCGGCATGCCCCGACAGTGCTGCGTTTTCGAACCATTTGAACGCGTCATTCGGGCTAGCCGCCGTCCCAAGACCCAACTCATACAGCCGACCCAGATTGTACCGCGCACTCGCATGTCCATGTTCGGCCGCGCGCGTGTACCAGGTGAATGCATCCGCGGGCGACCGCGTCACTCCGCGTCCTTCCAACAACAACGCGCCATAAACGTTCATGGCTTCAACGTCGCCTTGTTCCGCACTGGCCTTGAACCACTTGGCCGCAGCTTTCAGATTGGACCTGACGCCGTCTCCGTTCAACAAGGCGTGGCCCAGAGCTGTCTGCGCCTCAGCATCGCCCTGTTCTGCAGCGAGTTCGTACCATTTAACAGCGAGGCTCTGGCTCTGAAGCGTGCCTAGCCCCTCGGCGTACATCGAGCCGATAAGAAACTGTGCGACGGGGTTCCCAGCCCGCGCCGCAATCATGAACTGGTCAAAAGCCTCCGCGAACTTGCCCGCTTTGTACAGCACGCCCCCCGACTTCAACGACGCGGAACCTGCGCCTGGCATCATTAATGCAACCACGAGCACGGCACCCAGCAGCGATTTTAGTAGAATGACGGCTCGAGTAAAGGACATAACTGTGTGTTCGATCGATGACTTCTGGTGCTGACGTCGGCGCGCAATTATCGCCTTCGAAGCGAGGCGGCTGCATCCTGGATGCACGTCCAAACAGGATATGCGGGCATCGACGCGCCTGTATTATCCTTCAAAAGAGGTAGGCATGGACAACAGTGGCCCAGACTTGACTGCGCAACGGTTGTCCTTCGACCTGGCAGAACTTGCCGCGCTGCCTCTCGCGTCTACGACCATAGAGCGTATGGCGAAGGGCGAGTCCCTGCGGGTACGGTTCAAGCCGCATCAATCACTCAGACTACGCCTCGGTAAACACGACTTTCTGCTGGTGTCTGGCCAGCACTTCTTGCTGATTGATGAGTGTGGGGCCGAAGTGCGTGTAATCGGCCCTCGCTGTGTGGTCGGGCGTGGCAGCGAATGTGGGGCCACTGTCAACCAACGTTACCGCCCCGTCTCAAGAAAACACATGATTGTGGAGATTGAAGACGATGGAGGGGTCCAGCTTACGGACATTTCCTCGCTTGGCACGTTTTTGCCATCGGATGAATTCTAGGCCAGCGTGGGAGTTGTAGATGCCAACTGATTACGTGCCTGCGCCGGAAGGGTTAACTCGTTTTGCAGAGCAGGGTGACGCGCAGGCCCAGTTCCATCTCGGGCAGATGTTCGGGCTCGGCTTGGGGGTCGACCAGGATTATCGGATGGCGATGGACTGGTATGCGCAGGCCGCACGCCAGGATCATCCGCGGGCGCAAAACAACCTCGGCTGGACGTATGGCATGGGTCGAGGGATGTCGCAGGACTTTATCCGTGCATATGCCTGGTACAGCGTTGCCGCTGCCCACGGAGAAGCCACCGCGCGTGTCAACCGGGATCTACTGGCTGAGAAGATGACCGCCAGCCAACTTGAGCGCGCTCAGACACTCGCGCAGGAACTGGCTGAAAGGAGTGCTGACAACGATTCAGTTCTCACCTGACGGCCCAACCTCAACCCGGCTTCGCGGCAACCGCTCACATTGAATGTTCTCTATTCGTTCTCTAAACTCTCGAGGAGAACAAACAGGGAACGGGTGTCGCCGTGTCTTCTACAGCTGATCCTGTACTGCGTACGTTGAAAGCGCTCGAGAAGGGCGCGCGCGGATGTATTACCGGCAAACTAGAATCGCCTGCCAAAGCGGCCGAGTTTGTGCCAATGCCACAGAGTGTCAGTCCCGCGCTGTGCGAGGCCTTGGCCAAACGTGGTGTTACGCAGTTATATGCACACCAGGCCGACGCCATTGCCGCCGTTCAACGGCACGAAGATATCGTTGTGGTCACGCCAACGGCTTCAGGCAAAACGCTTTGTTACAACGTGCCCGTTGTTGAGGCTGTCCGCGCCGAGCGTGCAAAAGCGCTGTATCTGTTTCCGACTAAAGCACTTTCCCAGGATCAGGTAGCCGAACTGCTCGAGTTGAACAAGGCTGGCGATCTGGGTGTACGTGTGTACACCTTCGATGGCGATACGCCAGGCGATGCGCGAAAGGCAGTCCGCAAACACGGCGATATTGTGGTGACGAACCCGGACATGCTGCACCAGGGGATACTCCCGCATCACACGCGCTGGGCCCGATTCTTCGAATCCCTACGTTTTGTGGTCATCGACGAGGCTCACATCTACCGTGGCGTATTTGGTGCCCACGTTGCCAACGTGATTCGCCGCCTCGACCGCATCGCGCGCTTCTACGGCACCGAACTGCAGTTCATATTGTGCTCCGCGACGATAGGCAATCCAGGTGAACTGGCGAGCCAGCTGACGGAGCGCAACGTGACGGCCATTACGCGCAGTGGTGCGCCACAGGGGCCAAAAACGTTGCTGCTGTGGAATCCGCCGGTCGTCAATCCAGACCTGGGCATCCGTGCCTCGGCGCGCTCCCAATCCGCGCGAATCACCAAAACTGCCGTCGGCAACGGTGCGAGGAGCATCGTCTTCGCCAAATCGCGAACGATGGTTGAGGTCCTGACGCGTTACCTGAAGGATGCGTTTGATGCTGACAAGCGCAAACCAGCGCGTGTCCGGGCTTATCGGGGTGGCTATCTGCCCAATGAGCGGCGCGACGCCGAGCGTGCACTGCGCGCAGGGCGGGTCGATTGTGTCGTGTCAACGTCAGCGCTGGAACTTGGCGTAGACATCGGGGCACTCGATGTATGTGTGTTGAACGGGTATCCCGGCACGATCGCCGGCACCTGGCAACGTCTCGGGCGCGCTGGGCGGCGCCGTCAACATGCGCTCGGGGTGTTGGTGGCGTCCAGCGACCCGCTGGATCAGTACGTCGTCCGCCACCCCGAATATTTTATGGAGGGCACACCCGAGAATGCGCGCGTGGCACCCAATCAGGAACTGATCCTGTTGGAGCACGTGCGCTGCGCCGCATTTGAACTGCCGTTCAGGGATGGGGAGCGGCTCGGTACCGTCGAGGTCAGAGATTTCCTGGAGTATCTGGAGTCCGAGCAGGTTGTGCACCATGAGGCTCGTCGGTGGCACTGGATGACGGATAGCTATCCGGCCAACTCGGTCAGTCTGCGAAGCGTCGCGGATGGCAATTTTGTTGTGATCGACATCACGGACGGCAAAAAGGATGTGATCGCCGAGGTGGACTACTCAGGTGCCGCAATGACCATCTACGAAGGTGCGATCTACCTCATTCAGGCGCGGCCCTGGCAAGTCGAGCGGCTCGACTGGGACGGGCGCAAGGCGTTTGTGCGCGCTACCAAGGCAGACTATTTCACGGAAGCTATCGACTACACCAAACTCAAGATTCTGGAACGCTTCGATGGGGACGAGCAGCTCAATGCGATGACTGCGCATGGAGAGGTGCATGTGGTGAGGCGCGTCTCCGGCTACAAGAAGATTCGCTACTACACGCACGAAAATGTTGGTTACGGTGACGTTGATCTGCCGGATTACGAAATGCACACCACGGCAATCTGGTGGCGTATGCATCCTGATGCACTGGAGCATCATTTTCCGAACCTGAGTGACGCGTTGGATGGCTTTCAGGGGGCTGCTTATGCGCTGCACTACGTGGCTGCGCTTGCGAGTATGTCCGAAGTGATGGATTTGGGTCGCGCGGTGGGCAGCGGCGACGGCGAGTGGTTCGACGCGGACCAGCCGGCTCACCGCCGGGGACGCATGCGGGATGCGGGGGAGAGCAGTGTCTTCGAGCCCACCATTTTCCTGTACGACAATTATCCTGGCGGCATGGGCTTGAGCGCGCCACTGTTCAAGATGCGCGAGCGCTTGTTGGCTGATGCCATCACACTCATCGAACGTTGCGAGTGTGCGATCGGCTGTCCCGCCTGCGTAGGCCCTGTTCTGCAAGTTGAAGAACAGGTTCAGCACGGGCCAAAACAGGACGCACTGACGGTTCTATCGCTCTTGGTGGAGCGCTCCGAAGACCGTAACGCTTTCCCGATATCGGCGCACGAGACGCGCGCCCACCTGATGTAGGCGGGGGCAGGTATCGTGGGTATCGCGGATCGACTGAAGGCACTCAGGGAGCAGAGCGGAGCACGAATGGAGATCTCCGGTACTGGGGCCGGCGCGGTTCAGCCCGGAGCGGGGCAGAATACGAGCGTGCCCCATCAACGTGGCCTCAATCAAAGTTGGTCGGAACAACGTTATCCGGGGCAAGCTGACAAGGTGCCTACCGGCGGAGGCTTTTGTTCAGTTGAGCTGGCACGTCAATTGGGTGCCATGGAGGTCTCGCCAGGTTTGCTTCAGCACCAATCGGAATACCCTTATCCCGTAATGGCTGGCGAAGGGGCGGGTGGTCGATGCATCGTTGAAACTGCCGCTGAACTCGCGTGTTTGCCTGCCGCGTCTGTCACACGACTGGTGGTACTGGATACTGAAACCACGGGGCTCGCGGGGGGGACAGGTACGCTCCCATTTCTGACAGGCATCGTCACGTGTGACGGTGCTGGCGTTACGCTGAAACAATGGCTCGTAACCCGCTTTGAGGGAGAAGCGGCAATGTTGTACGCGCTGGCGGACGTAATGCAGCCTGGGGATTTGCTGTTGACCTATAACGGCAAGACCTTTGATGTGCCATTGCTGCAGACACGCGCCCGACTGGAACGCGTGGCAATAGACCTCGAGCGCTTGCCGCACCTCGATTTGTTGCACCTGGTACGCAAGGCTTTTGCGCGGCGCTGGCCCGACTGTAAGTTGCAAACCGCCGAGCGGCGGTTGTTGCACCTGCATCGCGATGAAGACATCACGGCGGCGGATATCCCCAGTGTGTGGTTTGACTGGATGCGTTTTGGTTACTACCACGGGCTGATTTCTGTGGTCAGACACAACCGGCTGGATCTTATTAATCTGGCCGCGCTGGTTGAGCGCATGGCACATGTATTTGCCCAGCCAGGCCTCTATGGGGCACGCATAACGGCGACCGGTCGCCACCATGCCCTATCTGAAGCGCAGCTTCTCGAGCGTTTGTTGGATGCGAGCGACTGCCTGGATGCTGCCGAACGGCTGGAACTCGCGCGCCTGGCGCGTCGTGCCGGCCAATGGGACGTGGCTATCAAGACATGGCATCAACTTGCAGCTGCCAACCATCCTCAGGCAATCGAGCACCTGGCGAAGTTTCATGAGCACCGTCAACGCGACATCAAGGCAGCGCTGGTGGAGACAACTCGTCTGATTGAGCTGGAAGGTCGCAAGCCTGCGCATCAACACCGAGAATCCCGACTGCGTGCGAAACTCACCAGGATGGATGCGCGACTCCTGGATGAGTCAGCCTGAATGCTCACTGATCGCCTGGGGATACGCGTGATCGCAACCTAAACGTGGCGTAGAATCGGTCGCACGTCCCCGTGGCACAACTGGATAGCGCGACGCCCTCCTAAGGCGTAGGTTGCAGGTTCGACCCCTGCCGGGGACGC
>MDTA01049757.1_pt1 | contig 18578 bp, 15 predicted proteins | sample 811151 | NCBI WGS metagenome assembly MDTA01 (sample SAMN05326648, study PRJNA326480) | marine metagenome | isolation source: seawater | place: Indian Ocean: South | collected 2010
ACAGCAGTAAGTAGGTTAACAAATAACCAAGAAAAACGACCCCTTGAAACTTTTAATATACTATCAGTAATATTTTCATCTCCTACACCACCAAGAAATTTTATATCCTCACCTGCCTCATCTTTTATAACATCAACTATATCGTCAGCTGTTATAACTCCAATTAATCTCCCATTTTCGTCGACTACAGGAGCTGAAACAAGATCAAACCTCTCAAATTCTATAGCTACTATTTCTTTGTCTAAATCTGAATTAATTGTAACAAAGTGGTTTGATTTAATATCTTGCAAATTTATATCTCTATCAGACCTTAATAAACTTGATAATAATAAGGCTCCTTGCGGCTTATTTGAAGGATCAACAAGATAAATTTCATAGAATTCATTTGGTAGCTCAACATTTGATCTTAAAAAGTCTATTGCCTGACCTACATTCCAATGAGGCGGTAAAGAGACAAAATCTAAGTTCATTAATCTTCCAGCACTGTCATCTGGGTAATTTAATGAGCTTTTTATTTCCTCTCTCTCATTAATTGGGACTTTTTGAAGAATTATGTTCTTTTCATCATCTTCTAAATCTTCAATTACATGAACAGCGTCATCAGTATCCAGCTTAAGTAAAAGGTTAGCAACAAAATTGTAGCCGAGATAATGAATTACTTCCTCTCTAACTGTTTCCTCTAGATCGGATAAAATCTCTGCTTGAAACTTATCTTTGATTAAAGAAACAAAAGACTCTCTTTCCGATGGTTTTAAAAGATTTATTATATCTGCAATATCAGAATGTGGGAGATTATCTATAATGGTTAATAAGGTTTCTTTATCACCTTTATCAACTAAAAATATTATTTCTGAAACAAGTGATGGATCAAAATGCTCTATGTAAGTAATAGCATTATTACTTTTACTTTTATTCATAATAAAGGTCCTTTTGGTGCGGCCGAGAAGACTCGAACTTCCACGGGTTTTATCCCACAGCGACCTCAACGCTGCGCGTCTACCAGTTCCGCCACGGCCGCAAACAAATTATATTATAACTATACTTAATAATGATTTGTATATTAATAAACAAATTAATAAATTATAAAAGTTATGAGTATTAAAGTAGTAGAATATTTTATAGATAGAGAATTGGTTGATTATCCATTTTCAATAGATTTTATGGAAAAAAAAGTTGAAAGCATTCACAATAATACAAGTAGAGAATTTATCTGGTTTCTAGAGCATGATAATATTTACACTGCTGGGACAAGTTCAAAAGCTTCAGATCTAGTAGAAAAAAATAAGTTCAAAGTTTATGAGTCATCTAGAGGCGGACAATACACTTACCATGGACCAGGACAAAGGGTAATTTATTTAATGCTTAATATCAGAAAAAATGGCTATGACATTAGAAAATTTATATCTATGCTTGAACAATGGATAATTGTTTCTTTAAGCGATATTGGTCTAAAGGCAACAAAAGATAGAAGTCATGTTGGTATTTGGGTTAGAGAAGAAAAAAGTCTTAAAAAAATATCTTCAATAGGATTACGTGTACGAAAAGGCATTACTTTTCACGGAGTCAGTCTTAATTTAAATCCTAATTTAGAAAATTTTAAAGGTATCAACCCATGCGGAAATAATCCAAAAGAAATGACTAGTTTAAAAGAAATGGGACTTGAAAAAGAAATAAAAAATATTGATAAATTATTAATCAACAATTTTGAAAAGATATTTAATTCAAGCTTAAAGCCTATGAAAATTCTAAAATAGTTTGATCAGAGGCAAGACTATCACCATCATTGCAAAGAATTTTTTTAATAATTCCTGAAGACTCAGATCTTATTACATTTTCCATTTTCATCGCCTCAATAGTACATAATTTATCTCCAGCACTAACCTCTTGGCCTACGACAACATCAATTGAGATAACTAATCCTGGCATTGGGCATCTAATAATTTTATCATTTAAAGCATAATTTTTCTCAATCATATGCTTAGATAATTCAAAAGCCCTACTCGAATATATTTTTATATTTGAAGAAAAACCATAGCCACTTAGTTTATAGCCATTAATGATGCGCTCGACTTTAAAACTATAATCTTTTCCGTTAATCATAAGCGAGGCAATTGGGTTTCCTAATTCATAATTAGAATCAATTGTGATAACCTCGTCATTAAACTCAATTATTAAATTGTCGTTTTTATCATATGTTTTGAATTTAAAGATTTCTTTTTCAACCACTGCAACAAGAGATTTTTCAAAAATCATACTTCTATCATTTTGGTTTCTTGATCTAAATTGATCTAATGTAAAAAAATATGTAGCCGCTATCGAGAAAAGTAGAGAAAATTGCTTATCATTGATATTTGCTTTAAAGCCATGTTTGTACTCTTGATCGATAAATCCAGTATTAATATCACCGCTAATAAACCTCTTATTTCGAACAATAGCTGTAAGAAAATCAATATTATTTCGAATACCATCGATATAATGATTATTAAGTGCTATTTCCATTGTATTAAGAGCGTCATTTCTATCTTTTCCGTATGAACATAATTTTGATATCATTGGATCATAATATATTGATATTTCACCGCCCTCATATACTCCTGTATCGTTTCTTATTGAATTAATATTTTCAGGTACAATATATCTTTTTAACCTGCCTGTTGAAGGCATAAAGTTTCTTTCCGGATCTTCGGCATATATTCTCGATTCAATCGCCCAACCATTAAATTTAATATCCTCTTGTTTTAGTTTTAACTCCTCTCCTGCAGCAATTTTGATCATTTCTTCAACAAGATCAACTCCAGTAACTAATTCTGTAACAGGATGTTCAACCTGCAATCTAGTATTCATTTCTAAAAAATAGAAATTTTTATTTTGATCAACAATGAATTCAACTGTACCTGCGCTTGTATAATTAATTGTTGAAGCTAATCTTTTTGCTTGCTCTCCCATTTCATTACGAAGTGAAGAGTCAACAAAAGAACTTGGCGACTCCTCAATAATTTTTTGATTTCTTCTTTGGATTGAGCACTCTCTCTCACCCAAATGAATTACATTACCGTAATTATCAGCTAAAATTTGAATTTCAATATGTCTTGGTTTTTCAATGAATTTTTCAATAAAAATTCTATCATCTCCAAAACTTGATTTTGCCTCGTTTACTGATGAATTAAATGCATCCTCCACCTCTGATTCAGCCTCTGCAATCCTCATACCCTTTCCACCTCCACCTGCAGAAGCTTTTACCATTACAGGAAAGCCTATTTTTTTTGCTATTTCAATTGCTTCTTTACTGTCTTTAATTATTGCTTGATGACCTGGTATGATATTAACACCAGATTTTTCTGCAAATATTTTTGACTCAATTTTATCTCCCATTACTCTGATAGGTTCTGAAGGAGGGCCAATAAATTTAATACCTTCTCTTTCAAGCTGATTCACAAAAGCTGCATTTTCAGATAGAAAGCCATAGCCAGGATGCACAGCGTCTGCACCAGTTTTTTTGCAAGCCCTTATAATTTTATCAATAACTAAATATGAAGCTGAAGAAGGAGCTGGACCGATATTTATAGCCTGGTCAGCCATAGTAACATGAAGGGATCTACTGTCTGCATCACTGTAAACTGATACAGTTGCAATACCTAATTCTTTGCATGTCTTAATTACTCTACATGCAATTTCGCCCCTATTTGCAACTAAAATCTTTTTAAACATGTTAATCTCATAAAGGTAAATTATCGTGTTTCTTCCAAGGATTTGACAATTTTTTATTCCTAAGAAGTTTTAATGCTTTTGCAATTCTTTGTCTGATATTTCTTGGCATAATAACATCATCAATATAACCCCTCTCAGCAGCCACAAATGGATTAAGGAATCTCTCCTCATATTCACTTGTATGTTTATTAATCAAATCATTATTTCCTATATCTTTTCTGTAAAGAATTTCAACGGCACCTTTTGCCCCCATTACCGCTATTTCGGCACTAGGTAGAGCATAATTTATATCTCCCCTTAGGTGTTTTGGAGCCATAACACAATAAGCACCCCCATAGGCTTTACGGGTAATAATCGTTACTTTAGGAATAGTAGCTTCTGCATAAGCATACAAAAGTTTCGCTCCATTTTTAATTAATCCACCATATTCTTGATCGGTTCCTGGTAAGAAACCTGGAACATCTACAAAAGTAACAATTGGAATAGAAAAAGAATCACAAAATCTTACAAATCTAGCAGCCTTTCTGCTCGCATCCGAATCAAGAACACCAGCTAAATTCATAGGTTGGTTACCAACAAATCCAGCTGTATATCCATCAATTCTTCCAAACCCGACAACTATATTTTTAGCGAAACTTGATTGAATTTCAAAAAAATCACCTTCATCAATAGCTTTAATTATAAATTCTTTGATATCATAAGGAGTATTCGAATTTTCTGGAATTAAGGTATCTAAACTAGGTTCAGATCTTGAAACTTTATCTTTTGTCCTTCTAGCTGGTGCAGATTGGATATTACTTGAAGGAAGAAAATCCATAAAACGTCTAATATCAGATAACATCTCGATATCATTATCATATGCGCCATCAGCAACAGATGATTTGGTTGTATGTACTTCTGCACCACCAAGCTCTTCGGCAGTAACTTCTTCATTTGTAACTGTTTTAACTACATCTGGACCAGTAACAAACATATAAGATGTGTCCCTGACCATGAAAATAAAATCAGTGAGAGCAGGTGAATAAACATCACCACCTGCGCAAGGCCCCATAATAAGAGATATCTGAGGTATTACCCCTGAAGCTAAAACATTTCTTTGAAAAACCTCTGAGTAACCTCCCAAAGAGTCTATGCCCTCTTGTATTCTTGCTCCGCCAGCATCTAATACGCCTATTAAAGGAGCATTATTTTTTAAAGCCATGTCTTGAATTTTGTTAATTTTTTTTGAATGCGCTAAGGATAGTGATCCTCCAAATACAGTGAAATCCTTAACATATAGGAACACTAAACGTCCATTAATTTGACCAGAACCAATAATAACACCATCTCCAGGTATTTTATTATTTTCCATTCCAAAATCTGTACTACTATGCTCAACAAACATGTCGTACTCTTCAAAAGAACCTTCATCTAAAAGAAGCTCTATTCGCTCTCTTGCTGTAAGTTTTCCTTTGGCGTGCTGAGAGTCAATTCTATCTTGCCCTCCACCAAGCTTTGCCTGTTTTCTTCTTTTTTCTAATTCTTCAATAATATCTTCCATTTTTCCCTCGATAAAGTTACATAGTTACATCATAAGGTAACTTATATTTTTCCCACTTTTCAGACATATGTTTTGGAAGGTCAGCCTTAAAAAACATTCTATTTCCATTTGGATGATTAAATTCTATACTTCTACTATGCAGATGAAGTTTTTCATCATTATCTTCAAAACCGTATTTTTTATCTCCTAATACAGGAATTCCCAAATGTTTAGAATGTATTCGAATTTGATGATTTCTACCAGTAATTGGTTTAAAAATAAAAAAATTTAAATTATTGTTTATTTTCATATAGTTATTGTACTCTGTTAAAGCAGTATAATAGGAGTTAGAATTTTTCTTTTTAATCTTTCTGTTAATAACTCCTTTACCTTTTTTGAATTTACCAGTGTTTAAAGACCAATAAGTTTTAATAATTTTTTTTTCTCTAAACAATAGAGAAATATAATTGGCAATATTCCTATTTAAAGCAACAATTAAAACTCCAGATGTTTCTTTATCAAGTCTATGAACTAATTTAGTTTCAGTTGATTTAAAGGAAGTACGAAGCAAATTATCAATATTTTTTTTAATTTTTGTTCCACCTTGAACAGCAATGCCTGATGGTTTATTTAGCACTAATAATTCATCATCTTGAAAGATAATCATATTATTAATCTCTTTTTTATTCTCCATACTGAAAATTTTATTTTTTTCTTCTCTTAATGATCGAAATTCAATTGCTATCGAAATTAAGTCAAATAATTGTAAACGATAATTAGATTTAATTTTTTTATTATTTATTCTTATCTTTTTTTTTCTAAGGGCTACTTCGATATCACTTTGGCGAAATTTTTTATAATGATATTTAATCCATCGATCCAGTCGCGCGTCAGAAAAATCCCTAGTGACTTTATAATTATCATACTTCATTATCAACTAACCAATTTCATAATATAAAATCCTAAATAAACAAAGATCAAAGATATTGTGACTGAACCAAGAATATAAGAAAACATCAAAAAGAACTGCTCATCTTGATACAACTGAAATGTTTCCAAAGAAAAAGCGGAGAATGTTGTAAAACCGCCTAAAAAACCAATTAAAATGAAAGATTTCAACAATTCATTATCAGAATTTTTCAAAAGAAAAAAAAATACGCCAATTAAAAAAGAACCAAAAATATTTGCTATAAATGTTGGTAGTGGAAATGATAGGTTAGAAATATAACTTATCAAGCTAAGATAATATCTTGCTATAGAACCCAATGCTCCCCCTAATGCAATTGATAGAATAATCAAAATTTCTCCATTTAAATTTTTTATTTTAAATAATAATTATATTAATATTATATAAAAAAATTTTGAATATGAATAATGCATTTATAAATACAACAGTAACATGGTTAAAGTATACTGGGATTGAGATTTCTAAAGACTCAATGAATGATAATGATTTCAACATTATTAGAATAAAAAATGTACCTATTGATAGGTATAAAAAAATTTATTCAAAAGTTGGATTTAAATATAACTGGATAGGTAGATTAAGAATTAGTGATAGCGAACTAATTAATATCATACACAATGATTCAGTTGAAATTTATTTTATGAAAAAAAACAAGAAAATTATTGGTTTTCTTGAATTAGATTATAGAGAGAAAAAAGAAATTAAGATTGTACATTTAGGTTTACTTGAAGAATATATTGGTCTTGGTTACGGAAAAAAATTATTAAAATTTGCAATTCAAAGATCTTATCAATTAAAGATTAAACCTATTACACTGCAAACTAATTCTTTAGATCACCCAAATGCACTAAAATTTTATCAAAGAAATGGTTTTGAGGTATACTCAAGAAGAAATGCAAAAGTAATCAAGGCAGAGAAATGAAGTTTAAATTTAATATATTTAATATTTTAATAGTAACAAGCTTTTTACTAATACCGCTGAATGTCCTCTCCTCTGACAAGATTTTGCATCGTGGTAATGGGGCTGAACCTGATACGCTTGATCCTCATCTAGCTACAGGCCATTGGGAAGGAAGTATCATAAATGATATTTTTGTAGGTTTATTCACTAAGGGTGAAGATGGTTCCTCAATTAAAGGTTCAGTGGATAGCTATCATAAAAGTGATAATGGGTTAGTTTACACATTCAACTTAAGAAAAGATCATTTCTGGTCTGACGGAATTAAAGTAACTGCTAAGGATTATGTGAATGGACTAAGAAGAGTTTTAAATCCTGCAACAGCATCACAATATGGCTCATTACTATATTTAATTAAAAATGCATATGAGGTTAATTCAGGAAAATTGAAGCCAAAAAGCTTAGGAGTTAGAGAAATAAGTGAATTTACTCTTGAAATTATACTAAATTATCCGGCACCATATTTTGAAGAACTTCTTACTCATTACACAACTTATCCAATACCTAGCCATATAATTGATAAGTATGGAAAAGAGTGGATAAAACCAAAAAATATTGTAACGAATGGACCTTATAAACTGAAAAGTTGGCGAGCACATGACCATATTTCATTGAGTAGAAATCAACTTTTTTATGATAATGAAAATGTTTGGTATGATGAAGTAAAATATTACCCAACAGAAGATAATGAGGCTGCACTGAGAAGATTTCGAGATGGAGAACTTGATATTAATAGCGGTTATCCTGAAAATAGAACTTCATGGCTTAAGAAAAATATGCCAAATAATATCAAAATTGATAACATATTAGTGGTCACTTATTTAATATTCAATACACAACTAAAACCATTTGATGATCCAAAAATCAGAAAAGCTGTTTCTTTATCAATAGATAGAGATGTAATAGTAAACAAAATTAGAGGTTTTAATGAAACAATTGCTTGGTCACTTGTTCCAAAAGGGATAAAAAATTATGATTATGAAGAATTAATTGAAGAAAGAGTTTTATCTCAGGAAGAGAGATATATACTTGCAAAAGATATTTTAAAAGAAAGTGGATATAATGAACAAAATCCACTTTCTTTTAGTTTAAAATACAGGCAAGGCGGTGATCAAAAAAAACATATGGTCGCAATTCAATCAATGTTAAGAAATTCTGGAATTAATGTTGTTCTTGAAGGCTATGAACCAAAAGTACTTTATAATTATCTCAGAACAGGCGATTTTCAAGTAGGAGATGCCGGCTGGATAGCGGATTTTAATGACGCATCGAATTTTCTTTTCTTATTCCAACAATCATCAGGTCCTTTAAATTATGGAAAATATAAAAATCCTGTTTTTGATAATTTGGTGGATGAAGCTTTATCAGAATTGAATGTTAAGATTAGAGCAAAAAAGCTTAAGGAAGCTGAAAATATATTAATTAAAGACATGCCATTTGCACCGATTTTATTTGGTATAAGTCGATGGCTCGTAAAAGAAGATATTTCTGGTTGGAAAACCAATTACAGTGCTTATCATCCTACAAGATTCCTAAGACCAAAATAATCAATTTGGTTGAATTATAAAACATAAAGGTTGCTACTTAGAATTGTGATGCAACCCTTATATACCAAAATTGTGAACCCCAAGTCCTATAAGAAGGGTCAAAATCATTTGCAAAAGACTCTGGGAAAAATGGCGGATCTTCATCAAAAATATTGTCGATCCCAACTGTAAGTGTAGAATTTATATTTTCGAAAATATAATTAGCTTGAGCATCCCAATACCATGTATCGCCTAAAGATCTAATATCATCACCAATTAAATATGACCCATCAGTTGCAGTCCTAGGAACTTGCCCTGCTACACCATCTACCTTGCCATGATACTGACCTGAGAGAGATAAGGTTAAAACATCTCTGTTCCAGATCAAACCAAAATTTCCTTTAATTTCTTTAAATTGATATCTTCCATTACCAGTTACATATCCAGCATAATGCTCAATTGAACCATCAGCTTTAGTAACATCATATGTATCTAAGAAAGCAATTTCAGAGGTAGCTCTCCAATTTCCAAGGTTATCAGACCAGTCATAAGTAGCTGCTAATTCAAAGCCTGAAGTTTCAACAATTCCAATATTATTTGTTGTGTTTCTTAAATCATCTACAAAACCAGTTGATAATCTATCGATGAGACCGCAATAGACTTGATTATTCTCTCGATAGCAACCATTCATGATCAACTGCGAACCAATTGTAGAAATTGTGTCTGTTATTTCAATTTCATAATAATCAGCATATAACTTAAGTCCCTCTACAGGTTCTATTATTACCCCAAGATTTAAACCTTCAGATTCTTCAGGTTGTACATTTGGGTTACCACCAAGAGTAACTCTAATCTGTGAATTGGGTTGAGTAAATCCAGTAGGAACTCCATCTTCAAGACATTGACCAGTTTGAGTTCCATCTGTATTACCAGTGAAATTAGCTGCATTCACATCACACGGATCTTGAATATCAGGATAACTATCGTTATTACCACTATATAGGTCTGCTATGGATGGAGCTCTAAATCCTTCAGCAAATGTAGCTCTAAAAGTAACAATTTCATTTGGTGAGTAAGTTAAGCCATATTTTGCATTAGTTGTTTCACCAAAAGAAGAATAATCTGAATATCTTAATGACGCACTTAAATCTAAACCATCTGCGAGAGGAATAGCAAGCTCTAGGTATGCTTCATCAACCTCAAACTCTCCCTTAACGGGGCTTGCAGCATTTCCAGATGATAGGCCTGCAGCAATAAATGCATCAGGTTCAAAACCACCCTCCTCTTTTCTATGCTCATATCCAATAGCAATTCCAACGGGTCCAGATGATAGTTGAGCAATTTCTCCAGAAAAATCAAAACCAAAGTTCTTCATTTCATTTTCTCCAGTATCGTGAGCTAAAAAAGTTATATAATTTACCATGTCTGGTGTAATTGATCCGGATCCAGACCACAAACCATCACCTAGATACTTGCTGTCAGGCCCTTGGCCACCAAAAAGGTTTAATGGGACACAACTACCAGTACAATCATTACCACTAAGAGATTTTTTTATATTTCCTGTATTTAATAGACCTGCGGTTGTAGTAACATTCTTGTTTTGAGCCCAAATAAAATAGGCTGAAAAATCCCAATCAGCTATTTTTGTTTCTAACCCCATAGAAATTCTATATGTTTCTGTATCTTGAATATAATTCCTATTTCCTGCTTCAAGCAACCTTCTTCCAACCCAACCAATAGAGTATCCTCCAGGATAATTAATATCGTCACATGTTTTACCTTCAATTGATAAACCAGTTAAATCGCAGAACTCAATTCCAAATGGGTTGTATGGATTGTTTCTTGAAATACCCTCACTTCCACCAAAACTTCCGAAACCATAAAATAATGGCATTGGTGCCAATAGTTGATCTGAAACTCTGTTTTGATAAACACCGAATAATGTCACAGAAGTATCTTCAGCTATTTCAAAAGTACCTTTTGCAAAAAAGTTCTTTCTTTCATTTGGAGTTTCAACATAATTGTAAGGGTTGTAATTAAAACGATCGTCTGGACTAGTCCAACACCTAAAATCACTAGATGAAGAACCTGATGTACCCTCTGTTGGCTGAAAACTACTACAACCAGGAACTACATCGCTATAAGCTAATCTACCTTGCGGCGTACCTGCAGAACCACCATTACTTGGTCTTGCAGCTGTTTGAGATCTTTCGCCATTACTTAATTCATGTATATCAACATAAGAAGCACCCATTATAAATGAACCACCATCAAAAGTAGATCCCATGCTAATTGAAAAATTATCTGCCAAACCACCACCATCAAAATATTCACCTCTTTGAAAAGACACATCTAGACCGTCATATGAGTCTTTTGTAATTATGTTGATGACCGCTCCAATTGCATCAGATCCATATATTGATGATGCACCATCTTTTAGAACTTCAACTCTTTCAACGGCAGCAGTTGGAATAGTATTAATATCAACAGAACCATCTGCACCCTCTCCGCTATTTACCCATCTTCTTCCATCCACAAGAACAAGAGTTCTTTGTGCACCAAGATTTCTAAAATCAATTCTAACGGATCCATCTCCACCATTGTTATATGTTCTATTTAAACCCGATCCTTGACCTGGTAATTCAAGCAAAACCTCACCAATAGATATTTTACCAGATAATAAAATGTCTTCTTGACCAATAATGGATACTGGCGAAAAACTGTCAGTTGCGGTTGTTTTAATTCTGGATCCGGTTACAATTATCTCTTCAACTTCATTTGAAATATCCTGTGCTTTTGTTTCAAAAACAGAAACTAATAGAAAGTTAAGAGTTAAAACAAAGAAAATTTTATTTAATTTTAATAAATTTAGCATGTGGCTCCCATTTTTTTATTTTTTTCAATGAGAAAGTATCATTTTCAATAGATATATGTCAATTTATGGCATTATGAGGATTTGTAAATAATTAATCATTTAAGTTATAATTATTTGACTAAACTACTATGGTTTAAAAATGGCAAGAAAAAGCAGTGATTTTGGTTACACTTTGAACGATTTAAAAAGGATTATGTCTTCTCTTCGTGATCCAGTTAATGGCTGCGAATGGGATAAGAATCAAGACTCAAATAGTATAAAGAAATACTGTATCGAAGAAGCCTATGAAGTTGTAGATGCAATTGAAAGAAATGATAATGAAGCATTATGTGAAGAATTAGGAGATCTGTTATTTCAAGTAATTTTTCATGCTCAAATAAATAGTGAAAAAGAAAATTTCAACCTTGAAGACATAATAAATTCGATATCAAAAAAAATGATAAGAAGACATCCACATGTTTTTGATGAAAGATTGAAAACCAAATCAATTGAGAAAATAGAAAAAAATTGGACTAAAGTTAAAAATATTGAACGTAAAAAAAAAGGAATTAAGAGCTTGCTTGATGATATACCTCTTAGTTTTCCAGCTATGATAAGATCTTTAAAACTTCAAAAAAGGGCGTCCGAAAATGGTTTTGATTGGGAAAATTTAGGTGATGTATTAAAAAAAATAAATGAGGAAAAAGAAGAACTTGAAATTGCTATCAATAATGAAAACAGAGAAGAAATTGAAGAAGAGCTTGGTGATTTGATTTTTTCAATTATTAATTTAGCAAGAAAATTTAGCATAGACCCAGAGAGTTCTCTTAGAAAAACCAATACAAAATTCCAAAAAAGAATTAAATATATTGAGCAGAAATTGGAAAAGGAAAATAAAAAATTTAATAAAACTGATTTAAATAAATTAGAAAAACTTTGGAATGAAGCAAAAAATAATTAGACCGGTAAAATCGTAGAAATTGCATGCTTATAAACTAATTGTATATTATTAATACCTTTCAATGTTAATGTCATATTATCAAAAGACGTTATAGTACCTTCAAGTTTAATACCACTTATTAAAAAAACAGTTACGTGTTTATTTCCGTCTACAAGACTTGAAATGAAATTTTCTTCATCCATATTCGAAAGACTATTTGTAGTTTTATCAAGCATAATGAAAATATATATTGAGCCACAAATTATTTATAATTAAAAATTTGAATGTTTTATATTTATTGATTTAATATTAATAATAGCTTGCACTAACCCTGAAAAGTTGCTCAACCTCGTGAATTTTTGAGGGAATAGAAAAAATAGTAACATAGTCACCTTCTTTTATTTTTGTATCTCCTCGAGGCATAATTATCTCGTTATTTCTTAAAATACCTCCAATTCGAAGACCATCAGCAAGATGCAGATCCTCTATTGTAGGACCAACTAGTTCAGATGATGAAGAAACTTCTCCTTCAATAACTTCTGCAGAACCATCTGATAATGTATAAATATTTCTTATTCTTCCTCTTCTAACATGTCTTAGAATTGATGACACAGTTATAGCTTTTGGATCAATAAAGTCACCAATATCAACAGACCTTATTAGTCCTTGAAAATCTTTATTATTTAAAAGTGCTATTACTCTTTGACAACCGTCACTTTTTGCAAAGGCTGCTGAAATAAAGTTTGTTTCGTCACTATTTGTCAAACTAATTAAAATATCAGCACTAGAAATTTCAGCTTCATTTAATATATCTTTGTCCATACCTGAGCCAAGAATAACAAAACTTTTATCAAATTTATCTGATAAATCATCAGCATTTTTTTTATCCAAGTCAATTATACGTAGTGATATATTTTCGGTATTATTTTCTATTAATTTGCCTACTTCTTTTCCGATAGAACCACCACCAACAAGAACAATTCTTCTTGCGATTTCAATTTGATTACCAAAAATTGACAAAGTTCTTGCAGCATAGTCACTAGGGCATATCAAATATGCAAGATCATTCTCTATCAGCTTTTCATTGGTTTTTGGCGTAATTATAACTCCATCCCTATTCAAACCAACAATGACTGTGTTTAAATCTGGAAATAAATCAGTTAATGAGCCAATGTCTGTATTTTTAATCGGGCAATCAGCATCGACCTTAACACCCAAAAATCTCAATTTATTATCTCCAAATGGAACATTTTCAAAAGTACCTGGAAGCTCAAATCTTCTAAAAACTGAATTAGCAACCTCTTTTTCCGGAGATATAATAATATTTACTGGTAAATTTGAACTGATAAATAAGTCTTGATATGAAGGGTTTAAGTATGACTTATCTCTAACTCTAGCTATTCTTTTTGGAACTTCAAATAAAGAATGAGCAACTTGACAAGCCATCATATTTATTTCATCTGAGGGGGTAACAGCTATTAACATTTCAGCATCTGAGGCACCGGCCTCACCTAAAATATCAGGATGAGCCCCATGCCCAACTATTCCCCTGATATCTAACTCACTACCAAGTTTTTCAATTAAGTTTTTTGAAGAGTCAATAATTGTTACCTCATTACCAATTTGAGATAACTTTTCAGCAATTGCTCTTCCACTTAAGCCAGCGCCACAGATAATAATCTTCATTTTTTTTCCAATTAATTAGTTATTTGTTATTGAAGTTTTGAAATTTTTTTTTGGCCCAATTTTTAAATCATTTAATTTTCTGTGTAATGCAGATCTGTCCATTCCAATAAATTCTGCTGTTTTACTTATATTGCCATTAAAATTATTGATTTGTGCGATTAAATATTTCTTTTCAAAGTCAGCCCTTGCTGATCTTAAATCCATATCTAAATCTATAACAAGAAATTTATCCAATCTAACTCTCCGATCAACATGTTGCCTTAATACAACAAAAAAAATAATATGTCACTAATTAGATTAATAATTATATTCTTGGAAAGATAGCCTCGGGTTCAGTAATTTTCACACCTGATTTAAGTTCATAATTTTTATTACAATTTTTGAAAGATCTCTCACTCAAATTAATAGCCAAGGAGTCTAATAGCTTGGAGGCACTCTCAGTTATTATTGGCTGAAGCATTATTGATATAACTCGGAGAACTTCGCATGTTACCCATAATACAGTATACATCCTATCCAAATCTAATTTCCAAGGTTTTTGTTCACTAAAATATTTATTTGCATCAGAAACTATATTAAAAACTTCATTAATATAAGAATGGATTTGATAATCATTCATTAAATTGACACACTTGGGATACAAATCATAAGTTTTATTAATTAAGTTAATATCTTCTTTATTAATTATACCTTTTATAGGTGTTCTTTCTTCACATTTTGTGTAAACTAATTTTAAACATCTCTGAGATAAATTTCCTAAATCATTAGATAGCATTGCATTAGAATGGTTTTTAATCAATTCATGACTATAATTTCCATCTTTTCCAAATGGTGTAGATGAAAGTAGGTAAAATCTCAATTGATCAACTCCATACATTTTTACCATTTCAAATGGATCAACTGTGTTACCAATACTTTTTGACATTTTTTCACCTTTATTTAGAAGAAAACCATGTGAAAAAATCATCTTTGGAGTATCAATACCAGCAGAGAAAAGAAATGCCGGCCAAAAAACTGCATGAAAACGTGAAATATCCTTTCCAATCAGATGGATATTTGCAGGCCAAAAATTTTGAAATAACTCACTATTTTTATCCCAATCTAGGGCAGAAATATAATTTGTTAATGCGTCAAGCCAAACATATATTGAATGTTCAGTATTTTCCTCAACGGGGATACCCCAATTAATATTTTTTCTTGAAATAGAAATATCTTTTAAACCAGACTCAACAAAATTCTTAATTTCATTCATTCTAGACTTTGGTAGAATAAAATCTTCGTTTTTTTCATAAAAATCTATTAATTTATTTTGATATTTAGATAGTCTAAAAAAATAACTTTGTTCATTTATCCATTCAACTGTGTTCCCGTTGGGTGAAATCATTACATTATTTTCGCTTTTTGTAATCTCTTCATCATTATAAAAAGCTTCATCAACTATTGAGTACCATCCAGAGTATTGGTCTAAATAAATATCTCCATTTTCCAATAATTTTTTCCATAATGAATGAACATTCCTAAAATGCCTTTTCTCAGTTGTTCTGATAAAGTCGTTATTTGAACAGTTTAAATATTTTGTTAATCTTCGAAATTCTTTAGAGACCTTATCGACATAAACCTGTGGCTCAAGATCAAGGCTTTTTGCTTTCTGTTGAACTTTTAGACCGTGCTCATCTGTTCCGGTTAAAAAAAATACATTATAACCATCTAATCTTTTAAATCTTGCTATTGCATCAGCGGCAATAACTTCATAAGCATGGCCAATGTGAGGAGATCCATTTGTATAAGATATTGCAGTAGAAATATAAAAATATTCAGACATTAATTTTTCTCAAATCAAAAGTTTCTTTAATTAAAAAAATAACATCTATTATCATATGATTATTTAAATTGTTGAATTTTTTTCCATCAAAATAAATTTTGTGGATATGATCTCTTAAGTTGAAATATTGTTCAATTTGCCTTCTTTCATTTTGAATATTGCTTTGAATAATTTCTTTAATTAATGTTTCAATTTTACAAATTATAATTTCAAAAAATAAGTCTATTTTATCAGAAATATCAATAAAATCTTCTAAACTATAGGAGTTCCTGCTAAAATTTGTATCAAATAGATTATTTACTTTTGAATTTATATCTTGAAAATCTTCATTTATTAAACTAAGTGCCTTTCCAATGCTTCCATTAGAAATTTTTACGATTTTATCAAGATTTAAAATTTTGTCTTCAGAAACTCTTTCCGAAACAAAATTTTTTATTTCATTATCAGTAAATTTTTTGAAAGGAAGATTTAGACATCTTGATCTTATAGTTGGGAGTACAGTTTCCTTGTTATGTGCAATAATAAAAAAAAGGCTATTTTTTGGAGGTTCTTCAAGTATTTTTAAGATAGCGTTCGCTGAGTTAATATTCATATCATCAATAGAGTCAATGATACAGATTTTAAATTTACTTAAAATGGGAGTATGACTAAAAAATTCGATGCATTTTCTTACTTGTTTAATCTCTATCACATTTTTTTCGTTATGGCTGTCTTTTGATAAAACCATAAAATCAGGATGACTATCATTATTAATTAAATTGACAGTCCTGTTATTTTTTTCAATTTCCATATTATCCCCATATAGATTTGATAAAATAAATCTTGATACTCTATGGGCAAATGTTGCTTTTCCTATACCTTCAATTCCGCTTAGAAGATAAGCATGATGAATTCTTCTTGATTTAATCGAGTCGAGCATAAACTTCTCAATATTGTTATGACCTATTAAGTTGAAGGTTTTTTTTTGAGATTTATGCAAATAATTCTCCTACTTCTCTAAAGTAATAATTCATTAATTTTTGATATTATGATTTTATTTATTTCTTTTTCATTAAGTGAAGCATCAATTATTACACATCGATGCTTGTTTTCATTCGCGATTTTAATAAAAGCATCTCTAATATCATTATGAAATTTTAAATCATAGTTTTCAAATCTATTCTCCAAAGTTGATCGCTCTATTGTTCTTTTTAGACCAATTCTTGGGTCAATATCCATAATAAAGGTTATGTCTGGTTCAATTTCGCCAATGACTATTTTCTTTAATTCTATCATTTTATCAATACCTAAATTATGTGCAACTCCTTGGTAAGCAAATGTCGAATCATAAAATCTGTCACAAATAACAATCTTTCCAGATTTTAACGCAGGCTCAATCACATTCACTAAATGCTCATGTCTTGCAGCCCACATTAAAAGCGCTTCTGACATTGGTGTCCATCTATTTACTTCTCCTTTTGTTAGTATATCCCTAAGAATTTCTGCTGAGGGAGTTCCTCCTGGCTCTCTTGTTTTAATTATACTTAAATTAAGTTTATCAAAATGATCTTTTAATAAATCAACTTGAGTTGATTTACCTGAACCATCACCTCCTTCAAAAGTAATAAATAAATTATTCATCTTTAAATAATAAATAATCAAAAGATCTCATAAAACCAGAAAAAAAATTCACTTTTTCAGAATCGTCTCCTGCCAATAAATTTAATTTAGTATTTTTTTTACCTGGAATAAAAATATTAATTGATCCGATTATTTCTCCCTTGTTAACTGGAGCATATAACGGTTCAATAAATTTGTATTCCACTTTAATAGCTCTCCTTCCAGGTATATCAAGGAGTAAATCTAAATCTTCCGAGACAACTAATGGTATATTTTCTTTTTTACCTTTCCAAACTCTCGAATAATCTATGATTTGATTTTTTTTAAAAATTGAATATTTTTTAAATCCTTTATAACCATAATTAATTAGTCTTTTTATTTCGTTAGTCCTACTTTCAACAGAATTCAAGCCTGAAATCAAAGCAATTAATCTCCTATCATTTATTTCTGATGATACAATTATTCCATAACCTGATTTACTAGTATATCCAGTTTTTAGGCCATCAATACCTAAACCCTTACCTAATAGATTATTTCGGTTATATTGAGTGATATTATTCCAAGAAAAAGTTTTTTCTTTAAAGAATTCGTAATATTCAGGAAAATCTCTAATTACACGTATTGCAAGTTTTACTAAATCTTCCGCTGTGGTAAAATGATTATCGTCATGTAAACCCGATGAATTGGTAAAATTTGAATTTTCTAAACCCATTTCTTTAGCAAATAAATTCATTTGGCTTGCGAATTTTAATTCTGAACCAGAGAGAGCCTCTGCAACAATAATACAGGCATCATTTCCTGAAGATACAACAATACCTCTAATCAAATCCTTCACTGATATTTCTGTTCCTAATTCTGCATATATTGTAGATCCCTCTTTTTGGTAAGCATTTCTCGAAACAGAAAATTTATCATCTAGATCAACAATTCCTTTTTCTAATGAGTCAAATAAAATATAAAGTGTCATAAGTTTTGACATAGATGCAGGATAAATCTTCT
>MDTA01060099.1_pt1 | contig 18575 bp, 20 predicted proteins | sample 811151 | NCBI WGS metagenome assembly MDTA01 (sample SAMN05326648, study PRJNA326480) | marine metagenome | isolation source: seawater | place: Indian Ocean: South | collected 2010
ATTAATTACATCTAAAACAAGGCTTAGATTACTGATAAAGTTTTTTGTTTCTCAAGCAAATAGTGGTTATTTAAATGGTTTGGCAAGTGAGATGGGTGAGTCAACCAATGGTATTAGAAAAGAACTAAATCATTTATATGACGCAGGATATATTGAAAAAGTCAAGGTTAATAATAAAGTAGAGTATAAAGCAAATACTAATCACCCTTTGTTTGAAGTTTTAAAAAAAATTGTTCACAAACACCTAGGTTTAGAGGACTTAGTTGAAACTGTTCTCGAGAGAATGGGAAATGTAGATCAAATTATCCTTATTGGAGATTATGCGAGGGGAAATGACTCTGGGTTAGTTGAAGTATTTCTTGTTGGAAAAGAACTAAATATGGAGTACATAAGTAACTTAGAGAATAAAATTGAAAATCTAATAAACAGAAAAGTCAGTTTTTACATAACTTCTAAATTTCTATCAGAACAAGATCATATAGTACTATTTAATTCAAGTAAAAAATGATTTCAATTGAAAAAGAAATACGGCCATGGGGTCAGTTTTTTGTAATCCATGATGAATCCAATTATAAGCTAAAAAGAATAGAGGTAAATTATGGTGGAAGACTTTCATATCAATTTCATCATAAAAGATCTGAAGCTTGGACAATTGTTGATGGTGTTGCACATATTACTTTAGATGGCATAAGTAAGAATTATTATAAAGGTGATACTATATTGATTCCTCAAGGAGTTAAACATAGAGTCGAAAATAAATCATTAAAAAAACTAATTTTTATTGAAGTTCAAACAGGATCATACTTTGGAGAAGATGATATAGTTAGAATTGAAGATGATTATAATCGAGTGTAAATGAAAAAAAAGGCAATTATAGTTTCTGGATATTTTAACCCTCTTCATAAAGGGCATATTGAACTATTCAATAAAGCAAAACAAAAGGGAGATGAACTTTTTGTTATAGTTAACAATGATCATCAAAGATTATTAAAAGGATCTTCTGAGTTTATGCTAGAAAATGAGAGAACTCTTATTCTAGGTGAGCTTAGATGTGTTGATAAAGTTTTTTTATCAATAGATAAAGATAGAACTGTAATATCAACTATAGCAAAAATACATAGTTTACATCATAAAGATTTTGAATTATTTTTTGCTAATGGAGGAGACCAAAATAATAAAATTTGTCCTGAGGCAGATATATGTAACAAATTGAATATTAAGCTAATTGATGGGCTTGGAAATAAAATCCAATCATCTTCATGGTTATTAAAAAAAAAGTAAGATGAATATTAAAAATATATGCTGTATTGGAGCTGGATATGTAGGAGGGCCTACGATGGCTGTTATTGCATTAAAGTGTCCTAAGGTTAATGTAACTGTTGTTGACATTAGTTTAGAGAAGATTAAAGCCTGGAATGGTCCTCTAGAAAGTTTACCAGTTCATGAGCCTGGATTATCTGATATAATTGGTAAAGTTCGCAATAGAAATCTATTTTTTTCAAATGATATTAAAAGTGCAATAGAGAGATCCGAAATGATATTTATGGCTGTTAATACTCCAACAAAAACTGAAGGAGAAGGTGCAGGAATGGCAGCAGATCTGAGTTTTGTTGAAGCTTGTGCTAAAGATATTGCTAAATACTCATTAAATGATAAAATAGTAGTTGAGAAATCAACTCTACCAGTAAGGACTGCTGAAAAAATCAAAGATATTTTAGAAAATAACAGTAATGGTATTAAATTCGAGGTTCTTTCTAATCCAGAATTTTTAGCTGAAGGAACAGCTATTCAAGATCTTTTTAAATCAGATAGGGTTCTAATTGGAGGCGATGAAACACCATCAGGTCAAAATGCTGTAAGAAAATTAAAAAAGATCTACACAAGTTGGATTCCTGAAGAAAAAATATTAACAACAAATGTATGGTCATCTGAACTTTCTAAACTTGCATCTAATGCAATGCTAGCTCAAAGAATTTCATCAATAAATAGTTTGTCAGCATTATGTGAAAAGACAGGTGCTGACATAAATGAAATCTCAAAAGCAATAGGGATGGATCACCGAATAGGGCCACACTTTTTAAAAGCTTCTGTCGGTTTTGGAGGAAGTTGTTTTCAAAAAGATATACTTAATCTAGTTTACTTGTGTAAATTTTATGGACTTTATGAAGTGGCAGAATACTGGCATCAAGTAGTTAAAATAAATGATTATCAAAAAAACCGATTTGCTCAGAAAATCATTGATGACAACGGTGGGGATTTAACTGGGGATACCATAGCAATTTTAGGGTGGGCGTTTAAAGCAAACACAAATGATAGCAGAGAATCAGCAGCAATTTACATTGCAGATTATTTAATTAAAGCAGGAGCAAATATTTACGTTTATGACCCGATGATAATGAAAAAAAAGATTCTGTTAGATTTAAAAATACTATGGGAATCAAGAAATATGACTGATCATGAAACTCAAGATAAACTATCAAAAGTTTCAGTTTTTGATGGCAGTAACAATATAATAGAGAAATGTAATTCAGTTGCAATTTTGACTGAATGGGAAGGGTTTAAAAAATATGATTGGGAAAAATTAGTTTTGTCAAAGAGGATTTATGATGGAAGAGATTTAATTAAAAAAGCTCAATATAAATTAGGAAAATCATTTAAGTAATCTGTAAAAATTGAAAAAATTTTTAAAAAAAATTAATGACTTATTAAATGGTAGTCAAAAAAAAGAACTGATAATTTTATCTTTTCTTTTGTTAGTTGGAGCCATATTTGAATTTATGAGTATTGGAGTTCTTGCACCAGTAATAAATATTATTATCAAAGGACAGAGCACAACGCTTAATATTCTGCTTTCATACCTAAATATTACTAATTTAAAACAGGAAAGTATAACACTAATATTGCTATTATTAGTCATTTTAATTTATCTATTCAAAATACTTTTTTTGTATAAATTAGCTCAGAAAAATTATACATTTTTAAACTTTTTATCTGCAAACTTATCACTTAAATTGTACAAGAAATATATTTATAATGCTTATGATTTTCACATAAAAAATAATAGTGCATTTTTAATTAAAAATATTACTAACGAAGTTAGTTCATTACGAAATCTATTAGAAGGTTTAATTTTGGCAATAATTGAAAGTTTTATGCTTACTTCAATATTAATACTAATAATTTATGTAGAGCCCATTGGAGCACTTGTTGTCATTGCTTTTTTTTTAGTTTTCTCGACTCTTTTTTACAACATTTATAAGGCTAGAATAGATTTTTGGGGGAAATTAAGAGAAAACTTAGATAATAAAATTTTAAGAAAAGTCATAGAAACTTTTGATGGTATTCAGGAAATTAAAATTTATAACAAAGAAGAATTATTTTATAAAAGTTATTCACTTGTAAATGAAAGGAGAGCAGAAGTTATGACTAAAAATGATGTAGTAGGTCAGGTACCAAAACTTTTTTTAGAATTTGTAACTATAGCTTCACTTTTGTCTTTTGTTTCTTATATGTTTTTTAATGGTTTCGAAACCAACAAAATCATATTTACATTGGGAATATATGCTGCAGCTTCAATAAAGTTAATTCCATCAATAAATAAACTTATTTATTCAATTCAAAGAATAAAATTTAATATGCCTGCGCTAGACATCATTCATAAACAAATAATTGATATAGAAAGTAATTCCCTTTCAGAAAAAAGTTATTCCAAGAGGTCTATTTTTAATAAAATATCTTTCAATAAAATATCATTTCAATATAACAAAGAAAAAATAATTTTGGATCAAGTAGATTTTAATATTGGTTATGGAAAAGTCATTGGAATTATTGGTGAAAGTGGGGCAGGTAAAACTACTTTTGTAAATATTCTCTCAGGCTTATTAAGACCAACTGAAGGAGAGATCTTAATTAAAGATGTTGATAATAACAAATTATCTTTCAAAAACATAATTGGTTATGTTCCTCAATCAACATTTTTAATGGATACGACTATAAAAGAAAATATCTGTTTTGGAAATAATATAGACAACAAAAAATATGACTTAATTATAGAACAGTCTCAATTAAAGAACTTTATTAATGAATTAAAAGATGGTGATTCAACAATAGTAGGAGAAAAAGGCATCAAAATTTCAGGAGGTCAAAGACAGAGAATTTCAATTGCCCGTGCACTTTACAATGACTCCCAATTAATAATATTTGATGAACCAACGTCAGCTTTAGATTCCAAAACTCAAGAGGATTTAATAAACTCCTTAACAGAACTCAAAGGCAAAAAAACAATAGTATTAATTTCTCACACTAAATCAGTCATGGAAAAATGTGACGAGATATATGAGATTTCAAATAGTAAAATAAGAAGAATTAATGAATAAAAATAAATATTCGACAAACGAATTGAAGTATCTTAAACAGGCTTTAGGCCACGATTCTATGGAATCAACAAGTGATACCTTTGTTAGTAATTTAGAAAAAGAAAGCACAAAATTATTTGGCACAAAGTTCTGTGTCGCACAAAATAGTGGGACTAGTACTCTTCATTCAGCATTGCTAGCAGTTGGAGTAAGTAATGGAGATGAAGTTATTTCACCAGCTTTTTCAGTAATTATGAATACAGCAGTTACATTACATTGTGGTGCAATACCTGTTTATGTAGATGTTGACCCTGAGACATATTGTATGTGTCCAAAGGATTTAAAAAAGAAAATTACTCCTAAAACCAAAGCTGTTCAAGTAGTTAGTGTTTACGGACAGTCACCGGAGTATGATGAAATAGTGGAAATTTGTAATAACCATAAAATACCAATTATTGAAGATAATGCCGAAACTGTCTTTGGATATTACAAAGATAAAATGGTTGGCACATTTGGAGAATTTTCCAGTATGAGTTTCGAAGATTCTAAACATTTATCATGTGGAGAGGGGGGATTGCTTTTGGGGAATGATGAGAAATTAATGACAAGAGTAAGACAGTTTGCTGGGCAGGGATTTAGAACATTAACTGCTCAGAGTGGAATAGTGAGATTAAATCCAAAAGAATGGCAGAGTCCTGAATTCTTACGTCATGCTCAGATAGGATATAATTATAGAATAACCGAATTTCAAGCTGCGATAGCTCTTGCTCAAATTGAAAACATTAATGAAATTGTCTTCTGGAGAAAAAAATCAGGAAAACTAATAACAGAATTATTAAAAGCAACAGATTTTTTTAAAATTCAGGAGACTCCAGATTATATTGAACATTCATTTTGGTGTGTAGGAGCAAGATTAAAGAGAGATTTAGAGACATGGTATAAGTTTAGAGATTATTTATTTAAAAAATGTGGAGAAAGGCTTTTTGGAGCATGGCAAGTTCCATATAATGAGCCTGTTATGCAAAACGGTGATTTCAGGAGATACTTGGACAGCGAAAACAATAAAATAGAATATTCTAAAGGTCTATGCCCTAATGCCGAGGAAATTCAAAAAGAAATGATGGTTTTTAAAACAAAATATAGAAATCAGGAATCACTTGATAACTTTATTAACGGTCTTGAAAAGACTATAAAAGAATTCAAATAATGAGAATAATTATTCTAGGTAGTAATGGGCTAATTGGAAGAGAAGTTTCAAAATACTTATCCAAAAAACACGATATTATCAAAAGTGATATAGACACTTTAGACTTGAAAAATTCAGAATCAACAGAACTTTTTTTTAAAAAAAACAAAGCAGACGTCTTAATAAATTTATTTGGAAAAAACGAACACGTTAGTTCAATCTCAAATAATTTAAAAACTGTAAATAATATAAAAGAAGATGAAATAAGAGATTATTTTGAGGTTAACACAATATTACTTTTTAGAGTTTGTAGATATTTTACTAAATATAATCCAGAAGGAAAAGTTTTTAATTTTAGTAGCTTGTATGGACATCACGTTCCAAATCCTAAGTACTATTCTGGTGCTCACAAAAGCTTAGGATATTGTTTATCAAAAGCCGCTACAGTTATGCTTACTAAGTACTTAGCAGTTCATTTCCCAAGTCATGAATTTATTGATATTGTTCTTGGAGGTGTAGAGAATGACCAAAATAAAAATTTTACTTTAAACTATATTGAGGATGTGCCAAAAAAAAGAATGTTAAATTCAAGTGAAGTAGGCCCTGTTATTGAGGGTTTGTTGGGGACTAAATACATAACAGGAACGTCTGTTTTTCTAGATGGAGGAAAAAATTTATACTAAATAATAATGAACCTTAATTCTAATATTAAATTCTTATAATCTAAATAATTAAAAAATATGTTTAAAAACTTAAAAGATCCTTACTTAATTTCTGAAATAGGAATTAATCACAATGGAGATATAAATATTGCAAAAAAATTAATTGATGCATCAAGCGCTACAAATTGGGATTGTGTGAAATTTCAAAAAAGAAATCCTGATGTTTGTGTTCCAGAAAGTCAAAAAAATATTTTAAGAAAGACTCCATGGGGGGAAATAAAATACATTGAGTATAAACATAAAGTAGAATTCGGAATTAATGAGTATAATGAAATAGATTCAATATGTAAACAAAAAAAAATTGATTGGACTGCAAGTGTATGGGATTACGATAGTTTAGATTTTTTAACTAAAAACTACTCAGATATAAAGTTTTTAAAAATTCCAAGTGCAATAAATGGATCATATGATTTTTTAATTGATTGTTGTAAAACAGGACTACCAATACTTGTAAGCTTAGGGATGTCAGATCTGAAGGGTTGTGATAAAATTGTTAATTTATTAAATAAGTATTCTAACGATTTTTGTGTTATGCATACAAACAGCTCATACCCAGCACCTAATGATCAACTAAATTTATCGTTGATTCCGTTTTTCATAAATCGATATGATTGCCCCGTTGGCTACAGCGGTCATGAGATTGACTTAGAGCCTTCGGTTATTGCATCAATTCTTGGTGCTAATGTGATTGAACGTCATGTAACATTAGATCATGATATGTGGGGTTCAGATCATAAAGCAAGCCTAGAGGTTCATGCGATGGATATTTTAAGAAAAAGAATTGTATCTGTAAGAGAAGCTTTGGGCACTCCTGAAAAAAAGGTTTTTGAATCTGAAGCACCATTTATACAAAAATTGAAGAACAATAATATTTCAAAAAAATTATAAATTTCAATTTGATGTAAATCAGATACCATAATTATTAATATAGTTGCAATGGAAAAAATTCAAAATTTAAAAAATTTATCAAGTTAAAATGAATGGGATAATTACTGTTAGAACCTCAAGCTCAAGACTTCCTAATAAATGTTTGCTTAGATTTTATAATAGTCCATCAATTATTGAATACATAATAAAAAGATCTAGAGCATTTGGAATAGAACCAATAATTTGTACAAGTGTTGATGATTCAGATGATATTATTGAGAAAATTTCAATACAAAATAATGTTAAATTCTATAGAGGAAGCTTAAATAATAAAATATCAAGATGGTATCATTGTGCTAAAAAATTTAATATCGATTGTTTTCATAATATAGACGCAGATGATCCTTTTTTTGACGGCAAAAGAATGATAAAATCCCTTAAATTTCTAAAAAAATCAAATTTCGATTATATAAAACCTAGTTATTATTCTGATAATGGGGGGGCTTCTGAGGGATATTCGATAAAAACTAGTTTTTTAAAAAAAGTTTATGAAAAGTATCAAGAGGATGATATAGATACAGAAATGATTTCTTTTTACTTTGAAAAAATTAAAAATTTTAAATTTTCAATTATTGAGGATCCAAAGTATGCCATTAAAATTAAAAACAGAATTCCTAGACTTACTCTTGATTATTTTGAAGATTATATTTTTCTAAATTATTTAGCATTTGCAACTAAAGGTTCTATTAAAAGGAATGATATTGAGTCTTTTTTAAATAAAAATAAATCTATGGCCGAAATAAATATTAAGTTAAATGAGGTTTGGAAAAAAAATCAATTAAGCAAAGCTTTTTAAATGATAAATTTTTGAAATGAGAAAAATTTTTGTTGATTTAGATAATACATTATGCACAACAATTGGAGTTGATTATAAAAATTCTACGCCAAAGGCAAATAGAATTGAATTGATAAATAAATTATATGAAAATGGCGATATTATTACTATATATACTGCTAGAGGAAGTGGCTCTGGAATAAATTATAAAGATTTAACATTAAATCAGTTAAAAAGATGGGGGGTTAAATTTCATAATCTAAGCATTGGCGAAAAACCAGTTTATGATTTATTAATAGATGATAAAGCTATATCTGATAAAGAGTATTTTAAAGACTAGTCATGCAAGTTAAAGAAATAATATATAACCTTTTTTTTAACAAACTTTCAAATGTGAATTCACTATATAACAAACATAAAGGGGAAGAATGTTATATAATTGGATGTGGAAATTCTATAAAATACATTGATTTAAAATTATTTAATGACAAGCCTGTTATTGGAATAAATGAAATTATTTTTCACATTGATTTCCAGAAATTAAAAAATAAATATGTTGTACATTCGGAACCTTTTTTTTATTATCCTTTTTTTCAAACTTACTCTTGGAAATCACCGTTATTTCCAATTTTTACTCCAACAGCAAAATTTTTCAGAAAATTTATTAGATCCAATAGAGACACATTTTTTTTCATTCATCTTAGTAATTTTTTATTTCTAAGAGGAAAGAATGTTTTTTATCATTTTTTAAAATATCCAAATAAAGAAATTAATAAAAAATTATGCACATTAAATCCATTCAAAGGAGCATTTAATCATGCTGTTTCTATGGCAATTTTTCTCGGCTTCAAAAAAGTAATTTTAGTTGGGTGTGATTATACTTTTAATCCTCCTTCGGGTATACATTTTTATGAAAAGGGTAAAGGTAAAGAAGTAAATATTAAACCATACAACCAAGACTTTTTTACTCAAATTAAAAAATATATTGAAATTAAGACTCTAACCATTGATTCAAAAAAAAGTATTTTACCTAAGGTTGATTATTTTGATTTTAAAAAGGAGAAAGAAAATTATAAAGAAAATTATAAAATTATTGAACCGAAAACGTTAGAAGCGCTTAAAAATACTAGAAGAGGAGTATATAATTTTTAAAAAATGACTTAATACAGTTTTTTGAATCTGCTATGCAACTTTAAATATAAAATTATGAGCTATGATTAATAAAAATATTAATGAGTATTTATTTGAACTGAATGGAATAAAAAAGTTACCAGGTATTATTAATTCAAAAACAAAAGAATTTGGTTTCAAAAACAACATATTTATAATAATAGATAAATTTTTTAAAAATTCTGTTTTGTTTGAAAATGAGGAGATAGATAATAAAGTAGACTTGGTATATTTAGATACTACTAAAGAGCCAACAACTGAATCTGTTAATAATCTAGTTGCAAGCTATTCAGGTAAATCTAGTCCAGACATTGTTGTAGGAATTGGTGGGGGAAGCGTTTTAGATACTGCTAAAGCTTGTTCTAACTTATTTAACAACCCAGGAAGAGCTGAAGATTATCAGGGTTGGGATTTACTCAAAAATAGAGGTAAATATAAAATTGGAGTGCCAACAATTTCGGGTACTGGAGCTGAGGCATCAAGAACATGTGTAATGACAAATAATGTAAGTAAAATAAAACTTGGGATGAATAGTAATTTTAGTGTTTTTGATTTGCTCATTTTAGACCCTAACTTAACAAAAACTGTGGAGAGAAATCAATATTTTTATACTGGCATGGATTCTTATGTTCATTGTATAGAGTCGTTATCAGGCAATTATAGAAATTATATTGGAGATACATACTCAAAAAAAGTCATTGATTTATGCAGAGAAATCTTTTTAAGTGAGGATATGATGAGCCTTGATAATAGATCAAAATTAATGATAGCTTCATATCTGGGTGGCTGTGCTATAGCATCATCTTTAGTTGGAATTGTTCATCCTCTTTCTGCTGGCTTATCTGTTGTGTTAGGAGTACATCATTGTGAAGCAAATTGTTTGGTCTTAAATCAACTAGATGAGTTCTATCCCGAGGAAGTTAAGTTATTTAAAAAAATGTTAACCAAACAGGATATAAAACTAAGGGAAAATTTAACAAGGGGTTTAACAGATGAACACTTTAAGATGTTGTATTCATCATCAATTATGCATGAAAAACCCCTAATGAATGCATTAGGAAAAAATTATAAAGAAGTATTATCTTACAGTAAAGTGAGAAAAATTTTTGAGAAAATTTAAAATATGCCAGGATACGAATTAATAGGTAAAGAAGAGAAAAATCAAGTGCTTGAAATCTTTGAAAAATCAAATACTCTTTTTAGACATGGTTTTGATGATAGAAGGAATAATGTTTTTAAAGTTAGGGACTTTGAAAATGAGTTTTCAAAGAAGTTTGGTTGCTCTGATGCACTTGCTGTTACATCAGGTACTGCTGCACTCAAAGTTGCACTAGAGGCACTTTCTTTGAAAGAGGGTGACGAAATAATTACTCAGGCATTTACATTTGTAGCTACCGTTGAAGCTATTGTTGAGGCTAATGCAAGTCCTGTAATATGTGAAATAGATAGAAGTTTAAATATTGATCCAACCAAATTAGAGAATCTTATTACAAACAAAACTAGAGCTATTATAGTTGTTCATATGCTAGGTGTTCCATGTGATATGGAATCAATAAACAAAATTGCAAATAAACATAATCTGAAAATTATTGAGGATACAGCTTGGGGCTGTGGGGCAAAGTATAAAGATAAATATCTAGGTACTATAGGAGATATCGGAACTTTTAGTTTTGACTCTGCAAAAATCATAACAACAGGTGAAGGTGGAATGATAGTAAGTAAAGATGAGAACTTATTGGCAAAATGTAAAGCATATCATGACCATGGCCATGAAAACAATCCAAATCTTCCGAGATGGAAAGACTCTAGAAGTTCATCTGGATTTAATTTTAGAATGAATGAATTGCAAGGCGCAGTTGGGCTAGCTCAATTAGAAAAACTTGAATTTATTATCCAAAAACAAATAGAAGTAGCTAAAAGATTAAAATCAATTATTGATAAATATAATTTTGAAACCAGAGAAGTTCCAGATCATTCTGAGCCAACTTATGACGCTTTTGTCTTTTTTGCAAAAAATTCTACTTCAGCTGAAAAGATAAGAAGTAAGTTAATTGAGAAAGGCCTAGGAACAAAGATTCTCCCAGAAGCTATAACATGGCACTTTGCAGGTGATTGGGATCATATTCATGAATTAGTTAAAAATTATCCAAAACTAAATAATCAATTTACATATTCAAGAAGCTTGCTTGAAAAGTCAGTTGCTATTCCAATAAATATTTATTTACAAAAAGATTTCTATAAAATATTAGAAGAAACTTTAAATGAAACACTATGATACCATTAATTAGCGTTATTATACCTGTTTATAATCAGGAAAAATTTATAACTAGGTGTATTAGATCTATTCTAAACCAAACTATTGACAAGAGTTCATATGAAGTTATTGTTATAGATGATTGTTCAGATGATAACACTGACGTATTGATTAGCTCATTTAAAAAAGAAATTAAAATAATTAAAAACAAAGTAAATAAAGGGCTGCCTGCTTCCCTGAATATTGGTATAAAAAAAGCTATGGGAAAATATATAGTTAGACTAGATTCTGATGATTATGTTCATACGGATTATTTAAAGATTATGTCAATGGCTCTAGAGATGAATACAGATTTTGATGCAGTTTCATGTGATTACATAAAAGTTGCTGATAACGAAGAAGTGATATCAAGACATAATTCTGATCAAGACAAAATTGGTTGTGGTATTATGTTTCGACAAAAGCATATGATTGATATAGGATTATACAATAAAGATCAATTATTTAATGAAGAGATAGAATTTAGACAGAGATATGAAAAAAAGTATAAAATAATTAGGCTCCCCTTTACTCTATACAGATATAGGATGCATGAAACAAATATGACAAAGGATAAAGAGAATATGGATCTTTATTTAAAAAAAATTAAAGCTCAAAAAAATGATTTCAGAAAATGAAATAGAAAAAGCTTTGAATGATCTCTTCCCTTTATGCAGAAGCATAACAGGTAAACCAAATATTAAAACAATTAATTATCTCAAGGATAACATAATTCAATGGTGACCTAGATAACTCTAAACCTTCAATTTATAGTTGCTTAAAATAACATAGAAAAAAAGAATTTATAAATATTTTTAAAAATGAATAAAATTAAATTAGGTGAAATTGAATTAACTGAAAACTCTTCTCCATATTTAATTGCTGAAATAGGAGTAAATCATGAAGGCTCTCTTAAAAAAGCATTTGAAATGATAGATGATGCTAAAACTGCTGGAGTTAATGCTGTAAAATTTCAAACATATAAGTCAAATAAAATTGCTTCTAAAAATAGTCCGGCCTACTGGGATACCAGTAAAGAAAGTACCAAATCTCAATATGAATTATTCTCAAAATATGATGTATTTGAGAAAGAGGATTATATAAAACTTCATAAATACTGTAATAAAGTTGGGATAGAGTTTTTATCCACACCATTTGATCTTGATTCAATTGATTTTTTAGATGAATTATTAAACTTTTACAAAATATCATCCAGTGATATAACTAATTACCCTCTTTTAAGAAAAGTTGCAACCAAAAAAAAACCAGTGATTCTTTCAACTGGTGCATCAACAATTGAAGAAATAAAAAAAGCAAAAAAAGAACTTTACAAAAACGGATGTAAGGAATTAATATTAATGCATTGTGTTTTAAACTATCCTACTTTAAATAAAAATGCAAATCTGAATACTATCAAACTTTTAAAAGAAAAGTTTAGTGATTGTATTATTGGATACTCAGATCATACATTGCCAAATAATAATCTTCAAAATCTTATTTATGCTTATTTACTTGGTGCTGTAATTATAGAAAAACATTTTACGTTCGATAAAACACTGAAGGGTAATGATCATTATCATTCAATGGATAAAATTGATGTTCAAGACTTCTATAAGACATTAGATATTTTAAAATCACTAATGGGGAAAAGAGAAAAAAATTATGTCTTTGATATAGAAGGAAAATCAAGAAAAAATGCTCGTAGATCATTATTTTACGCTAATAATCTAGAAAAAGGTGAGACACTTAAAAGCATTGATTTGATATCATTGAGACCTAACATTGGTATATGTCCTAGTTTAATAGATGAATTCATTGGAAGAAAATTAATCAAAGATGTTAAAAAAGATGATTTGTTAGATATAAATGATTTCAAATAAAACTATCATAATAATTCAAGCAAGAGTTAACTCCAAGAGACTTAAAAATAAAATGCTGCTCAGCCTAGGTGACAATATGATTATTGAGTGGGTTTTGATTAGGCTTAAATCCCTAGCAAATAAGTATAAAATTATTCTTGCAACAACTAATGACCAGAGTGATAATGAATTAATTAAAATTGCTCGTAACTATAAAATAGATTATTTCAGAGGATCTACTGATAATGTTTTATTAAGATTTATTAAATGTGCTGATAAATATAAAGCTTCTAAAGTTGTTAGGGTTTGTGCAGACAATCCATTTATTGATGCAGAATATATTAAAAGTCTAATTAAATTTGATAATGATGATTATGATTACTGTTATAATCATTTATCCAAAACAAATGATGACTTTTTTCCAAATGGTTTTGGTGCAGAGTTGTTTAAGATAGGAACTCTAAATAATATATTAAAAGATGCAAAAGATCCCAAAGATTTTGAACATTTATCTAAGTATGTAAATAATCACACAGAAAAGTTTACTATTGGAATTCCGATATGTCCAGCAAACCACAGATTTCCAAATCTAAAGTTTGATGTTGATACAAAAATTGACTTAAAATATTTAAAAAATCTTGTAGAAAAAGGAGTAAATATTAACTCAACTGCTCATGAAATTCTAAAAATTGCTCGTTTAAATGGAATATAAAATTAAGTTTGACAAGGGGGTTTTAAAACAGAAAAAAAGAGCTGATAATAGTATTTTTTTTTACGATGAAATACCACAAATTTTTAATTCTAATTCAATTGAACAAAAAATAAATATTTTAAATGATAAAGTCCTCTATTCAGTTTCTTATTATGCAAATAAGTATAATCAAAATAGTTTTTTAAAATACAATGAAACTTTTTGGCATAGAATATACTACCCATATTTTTATAAATTACTATCTATTATTGAAGTTGTGCGTTATACTCTTATTGAGATTGAAAAAAAGTATAGCAAACATAAAATAATTATTGAAAAACCTAAAATACTTTATAATGACCTTGAAAATGAATCAGATTTAACTGATAATTTTTCTGAAGATTTATTATGTGAAATGGCGATTGATATCATCAAGTTTTATAATCTTAAAACATTTTTGATTATAGAAAATCAGAGAATACATAAAATAAAAATAAATAACTACAGAAATAGAATTTCTATTAATAAATTATTATACAAGCTTTTGGATTTAAAATTTGAGATAGGGTATGGAATAAGTTTAATTGATTCGATTATTCTTACAAATAAATTAGTAGGCTTAAATTTTCCTTATATTCAAAAAAACCTAATGGCAAATCATTACAAAAGTTTAAAACGATTAGAATATGTAGATATTTTGCATAAGTATATTCCAAACTCACTGAAAATAATTGATAATAAAATTGAACAAACAAGAAAAACATTAGGAAATAAAAAAATATTAAGAGTAATAAATAATTTAGGTAGTGTAGATCTCTCCATTAGAATCAAATATGCTTTAGAAGAATTTTCTGGATCTATTATCATCCCAATTCAACATGGTGGGCATTTATATGGTAGTAGTAAAATTCATAAGTACTCTTTACATACTGATTTATTTTATAATTATTTTATATCATGGGGATGGTCTAGATTGAAAGATCAAGCTCCAAAGTCAACTAATGTTCTAGATTTACCATCACCATATATTTCAAAACTGATAAATACAGAGAGAAGATTTGCAAAAAAAATTATTTTAGTTTCTACAGAAGAAAGCCTAATTCATCATAGATTTGAGCATATATTAACTTCAACTCAAATAAAAAAAAGATTTGAAGATAAAACAAGATTAATCAAGTTTTTTATAGATAATCCTAATATTAAAGATTTTTATTTCAGACCTTATTTTCCTTCATCATTTAATGAGGATTATTTGAATGAAATAACAAAAATGTTTCCAAAAATTTTGATTTTGAAAGGAAATTTGAATAAACAATTAAAAAAATGTAGATATATAATTATTGATCATCCAGGAACTACACTAAATTATGCTTTAGCTCTTAATATTCCTGTTTTTATGATGTTTAAAAAAGAGGATTTTAATTTGAGTAAAACAGCTTTAAGAATATATGCTAAATTTGAAGACTTGAAGATTTTACACTCCAATTTTGAAAGCTTCAAAAAATTCTTAGAAAAAAACCAGTATAATCCTAATAAATACTGGGAATCAAAATCTGTTCAAAATATAAGAAAAGAGTTTTGCTCAATTTATGCTACAACTAGTGACAATTGGATTAGAGATTTTAAGCGAATTTTAGCGTTTGAAAATAAGTAACTATTTTTTGCATATATACTTATTTTTAAGTACTTTTATTGCTTAAAAACAGACAAGTTTATATTTTGAATTAATATATTTAAAATCAGACTATGAAAACAAAAATTTTAGATTGTACATTAAGAGATGGAGGGTACTATACTAATTGGGACTTTGATTCTAATATAATTGATAATTACATTAAGTATACTAATGATTTAAAAATTGATTATATAGAGATTGGATATAGGAATAAAAAGAAACTAAATGAATATAGAGGACAGTTCTTTTATACACCGTTACATACATTAAAATATTTTAAGAAAAAATCAAAGCATAAGATTGCAATAATGATAGATTATAAGTCTATTAAAACTAATGAAATAAATGACTTACTGTCTGATGCTGTTCAATATGTCGATTTAGTTAGAGTAGCTGTTGCACCCAGCGAAATAAAAAAAATTCAGGACTTTGTAAAAGAAATTAAATCTATGGGTTTTAAGGTAGCATTAAACATAATGTACCTGAGTCAATGGAAGATAAAAAGTATAAAACAAACATTAGCAAAAATTCAAAATGTTGATTTTTTATATTTAGTGGATTCATATGGTTCAATTTTTCCTGAGAACCTTGAAAGAGTAATTTATGAGCTAAAAGGATTGAATAACCTAAAACTTGGGTTTCACTCTCATGACAATATTGAGTTAGCTTTTGCTAATACATTAACTGCAATAAAAAATAAAATAGATATAGTGGATTCTACTATTCTTGGAATGGGAAGAGGGTCTGGTAATCTTAAGACTGAACTATTGTTGATTAAAATCTACTCTAACTCTAATGATAAGTATAAATTATACGATGCTTTAGATAACTTAGTTTCTACATTTAGTCCATTAAAAGAAAAGTATAAATGGGGCTCAGATATAAGTTATAAATTTGCAGGTATTAACTCATATCCTCAAAAGGATATAATGTACCTAAAACTATCAAAAAATTATAAATTTTCTCAAATAATAGCCCACTTTGATGAAAATAAAAAAACTAAGCAAAAACTTGAAGAAATAAGTGTTAAGAAGAGTAAAAATAAACTTGATACTATAATTATAGGGGGAGGTAGATCAATCATTGATCATAAAATCGCAATTGAAAAAATTCTTGAAAATCATGAAAAATATAATATAATTTTTTCTAGTTCAAAATTTTCTGGAATGGCCAAAGCAATTTATGCAAACTGCTATCAAATAGTAATTGGATCTGATATATCAAATTTGAAATCTATAAAGAAAAATGTTAACTATATTTTTCCATTAGATACGGTAAAGTCAAAAAATAAAAATTTTTATTCTTTAAAAATTAATAATAAAAATAATAATGAGGTGAACCATCTTCTTTCCTCTCTAATTTTAACCTCTAAAATTTCAAAATCAAAGAATGTTTTAATTGCTGGGTTTGATGGATTTGATCAAAATGATGACTTTTTTAATGTATTTAAAGCAAATGAGTTAATTTTTAAATCTTTTGAAAGGAAATTAAATATCCAAAGTATCACCGACACAAAATATTCAGTTAGTGTTGATTCAATATATTCAAAAATATGAAAATGATAATCGTTATACCTGCAAGATATAATTCATCTAGATTTCCTGGTAAACCCTTAATTAAAATTAATGGTATACCTATGATTAAAAGAGTCTATGATCAATGTTTAAAGGGTTTTGATGGTAAAGTGATAGTGGCAACTGATGATGAGAGAATTAAAAGTTACTGTAAAAGAAACAATATCGATGTGAAGATGACATCTGCTAACTGTATTACAGGAACGGACCGGGTATATCAAGCTGTGTTAAATTATGATATTGATTTTGTAATTAACATTCAAGGAGATGAACCTGTTTTCAATCCTAAAGACATTAAAAAATTTATATCTGAAGTAAAGAAATTTAGCACTCAATATGAAGTTTTTGCAGGATATACAGAAATTAAAGATAGTAAAGAATATTTCTCAAACCAGATACCCAAAATGTTAATCAAAAAAAATAGTGAACTTTTATTCACATCGAGATCTCCCATTCCTGGAAATAAAAATAATGAATTTAAAACGTCACACAAACAAGTGTGTGTATACGCATATACTTTTAATGCTTTAAAGCTATTTTGTTCTCAGAGAAAAACACCAATAGAAGAGATAGAAGATCTAGAGTTGTTGAGATTTTTAGAAAATGATATTAAAATAAAAATGGTTGAATTATCAGGAGACTCAATATCAGTTGATAATCCAGAAGATGTATTAAAAGTTGAATTAATCCTTAAAAACAAAAAATGATAAGTAACTATAAAAATATTATTTGGGATTTTGATGGTGTATTAATTGATTCATCGGAGATAAGAATATATGCTTTTAGAGAAATATTAAAGGATTTTTCTCTAGATAAGGTAAATAAGCTAATTAATTTTCATAAAAAAAACGATGGTTTATCAAGGTATGTCAAGATTGATTATTTTTTTTCTGATATTATTAATCAAACTTTAGATAATAAAAAAAGAGCTAGTCTATTAAAGGAGTTTGGCAAGATCTGTTCAAAAAGACTAGATAATAAGAAGTTGTTAATTAAAGAGACATTAAAATTTATTAATACTAATTATTCTCAAAAAAATTTTCATATAGCCTCTGGGTCAGATAATGAAGAGTTAAATAGACTTTGCATATCACTTGGTATAAATACCTTTTTTAATTCTATAAATGGATCACCCGAGCCAAAAAAGGAGATTGTAAAAAGAATTATATCTGAAAATGATTATAATATTAATGAAACCTGTTTAATTGGTGACTCAATGAATGATTTTGAAGCAGCTTTAGATAATGGAATTCAATTTTTTGGATATAATAATCTAAAGCTTAAAATTATTAAAAAATCAAATTACATAGATAACTTCTAAAATGAAAATACTTATAACAGGTGTAGC
>MDTA01192053.1_pt1 | contig 18567 bp, 18 predicted proteins | sample 811151 | NCBI WGS metagenome assembly MDTA01 (sample SAMN05326648, study PRJNA326480) | marine metagenome | isolation source: seawater | place: Indian Ocean: South | collected 2010
ATAAATTTAAATGCTAAATCCTCTGAAAAATAAAAAAATTTTTATTGCTGGTCATAAAGGTATGGTGGGTTCAGCTTTGGTAAAACATTTTAAAAAACAAGGTGTTAAAAAATTAATTTTAGTTACAAAAAAAAAACTTAATCTTTTAAATAATGATAAAGTTTGTAAATTTATCAAGAATAAAAAACCAGATATTATTATTAATTGCGCAGGTAGAGTCGGTGGAATATTAGCAAACTCAAAATATCCAGTGGAATTTTTAAATATCAATATAATGATTCAACTTAATTTAATAAATGCAGCCTACCAAAATAAAATTAAAAATTTAATAAATTTAGGGAGTTCTTGTATTTACCCAAAAAAAGCTAAACAGCCTATTAAAGAAGATTATCTTTTATCTAGCAGTTTGGAAAAAACAAATGAAGCATATGCACTCGCAAAAATAATTGGACTAAAAGCTTGTGAATATTATAATCAACAATACGGTACTTCATACCTAACATTAATGCCATGCAATTTGTATGGCCCCAATGATAATTTTAATTTAAAAAATAGTCATTTCGTTCCTGCACTTATAAAAAAAATAGTAAATTCTAGTGGTCGGAAAAAATCTAAAATTGAAATTTGGGGGACTGGAAAAGCTAAAAGAGAGGTAATGTATGTAGATGACCTAGCAGGTGCGATTTTCTTTATTTTAGAAAAGAAAATATTAAAGGATAAAAAATTATTAAAAATAATTAAAAATAATCCTGTTATCAATATAGGAAGTGGAAAAGAATTTTCAATTAAACAATTTGCTAAAATCATTTGTAGATTGAGTCATAAGAAAGATAATCTTAAATATAATAAAAAATATCCTGACGGAACTATGAGAAAAATTCTTGATAATAAAGTTATTAAAAGTCTGAGTTGGAAGCCAGAAATATCTTTAGAAGAAGGTTTATCTAAAACAATTAAATGGTATAAAGAAAATTACCTTTAATAAAAATTTTAAAAGATGAGAGATTTGATAATTTTTATTCCATCTATTGAGGGTGGAGGTGTTGAAAAAAATCTCTTTTACATTACTAATTATATCCAATCAAAATTCAAGAATATTTATTTGATTTCTGCTGATAAATTAAAAAAACATTCATTTGGTAAAAAAATCAAATTAATAACACCTAATAGTAACCGTTTTAACAATAAAAATCGTTTTATAAAAAGTATAATTTCATCTTATTTACTACTTAAAAATTTTAAAAATAGAAAAGTTCTAATTTTTTCATTACAATCAAACTTTTTTTCAATTATTTTTTCAAAAATAATTAATGCTAAAATTATTATTAGATTAAACACTTCTCCTGAAAAATATGTTTCAAATATTTATAAAAAAAATTTTTTTAAATTTTTATATAGCTTTGCAGATGAAATAATAGTGAATAGTTTAGATTTTAAAAAAAATTTATATAAAAATTTTCACTTGAACCCAAAAGTTATTTTTAATCCAGTAAAAAGAGATAATAAAAGAAAAAAAATTAATTTTTTTAAGAATTTTAAAAATCTTAAAATTATTTCAATAGGAAGATTGACTAATCAAAAAAATCAAATTACTTTGTTTAAAGCTCTTTATTTGTTAAAATATAAATTCAAAGTAAAATTTAAATTATATTTAATAGGCAGAGGCTACAATTATGACTTACTAAAAAACTATATTATTAAAAATAAACTCCAAAAAAATATTAAATTAGCTGGATATAAAAAAGATGCATCAAGTTATATTAAATCCTCTGATTTGTTTGTATTATCATCAAATTATGAAGGATTACCAAATACTCTTATAGAGGCACAGGTAGCTTCGGTACCGATTATTTCCTCAAATTGTTCAACAGGACCAAAAGAAATACTGATGAACGGAAGATTAGGTGAGTTATTTAAGCCAGGCGATTATAAAAACCTGTGTAAAAAAATTTACAATTATAATAAGAATAGAAAATTATTAAAAAAAAAATCAATATTAGCAAAAAAATACTTATATAGATTTGATTATCATAATAATCTTAACAAGTATGTGTTTGTTATAAAAAAGTATATTAAAAAATAAAAAAAATCAAAATTGAACAAAAATTATAAAATTTCGGTAATTACTGTTGCAAAAAATTCTGAAAAATTCTTAGAAGAAAATATTAATAGTTTACAAAATCAAACTTATAAAAATTTTGAGCACATAATTATTGATGGTAAGTCTACAGACGGAACTATTGAGATAATTAAAAGACATAAAGATAAAATAAATTATTGGATAAGTGAAACAGATAAAGGACTATATGATGCAATGAATAAAGGAATAAAAGTTTCCACTGGAGATATAATTGGTATACTTAATTCAGATGATATTTATTATTCAGATACTTTAAAAATTGTTAATCATTATTTTTCTGAGCAACAAAATTTGGATTTTTTATTTGGCACAGTTGAAAAACATAAATTAATGCATGGTTATTATCCTGAAAAAATCAAATGGACTTTTGGTTTTTATACAACTCATAGTATAGGTTTTTTTATTAAGAAAAGTTCCCAAATGAAAATAGGATTTTATGATACACGATATAAATATTGTGCAGATTATGATCTTTTTTATAAAATGATTGTTAAGAAAAAAATGGTTGGTATTGCAACAAAAAAAGATGAAATTTTTGGTAAATTTAGACAAGGTGGATTATCCTCAAAAATTAAGTACTTAGATTTTTTAAAAGAAAATAATAAAATTAGAATTAACAATGGTCAAAATCGTTTATTTGTTTACCTAATTTTTTTTTTAAGACTATTAAGAAATTTTAAAAATTTACTCAAATAATATGAAAAATTATCCTTTAGTAAGTGTAATTATTCCTTATCATAAAAAAAAATTCTACTTCGAAAAAACCATTAATTCTATTCTTAATCAAAGTTATAAAAAATTTGAAATAATTTTGATTTATGATGATAGTGACTTAAATGAATTAGATTTTTTAAAAAAAATTAAAAAAAAATTTAGAAAAATTAAACTTATCATTAACAAAAAAAACCTAGGACCAGGATTGTCCAGAAATAAAGGAATATCTTTATCCAAAGGAACTTACATTGCTTTTTGTGATGCAGATGATATCTGGAAAAAAAATAAACTTAATCTACAAATTAAATTTATGAAAAAAAATAATTTAAATTTTTCACATACAAACTATTTTGTAATCGATAAAAGTGAAAAAAAAATTGGTAGATTTAAAGCAAAATCAAAAATAGAATATCAAGATCTTTTAAAGAGTTGTGATATAGGACTTTCAACAGTAATAATAAAAAAAAATTTACTTAAAAAAAATTTATTTTGTAGTCTTCGAACTAAAGAAGATTTTTATTTATGGCTTCAAATAATCAAAAAAGAAAAAAAAATATTTTCAATTAACAAATACCTCTCTTATTGGAGGTATTTGGAAAATTCATTATCTAGCTCTATACTTCAAAGGTTGTTAGATGCTTTTAAACTTTATTACACGTATGAAAAAAACAATTTTTTTACATCAATTTATTTTGTATTAAGGCTTTCTTATTATGCATTTATTAAAAAAATAAATATTTATAAAACTCATGGATGATATCACTTTAGTTATACCAGCAAAAAATGAGGCAGAGTCTTTGCCAGATGTATTGAATGAATTACTAAAATATAAGATAAAAAAAATTGTTGTTATCCCCCCAGAGGATAAAAAAACTAGAGAGGCGATAGAAAAATTTGATTGTAAAATTTTATCTCAAGAAGGCACTGGTTTTGGAAATGCACTAATACAGGGAATAAATAGTGTTGAAACAAAATATTTTTGTATATTTAACGCTGATGGATCATTTGATCCAATTTACTTAAGTCAATTAAAAAAAAAAATTTTACTGAACCAAGATTTTGTTTTTTGCTCTAGATATGAAACAGGTGGAGGAAGTGAGGATGACACAATGTTAACATATATTGGTAATAAGTTTTTCACTGGTTTATGTAACTTATTATTTAATTTAAAAATTACGGATGTATTATTTACTTATGTTATGGGTTCAACGAAAGCATTTAAAGAACTAGGTATGAGTTTCAATGATTTCTCTTTTTGTGTTGAATTACCTATAAAGGCGAAAAAAAAAAAATATATATTAGGTAATTTACCATCTGTAGAAAGATCAAGAATAGCAGGTGTAAAAAAAGTTAATGAATTTAAGGATGGATTATTAATTCTTATCTCTATAGTAAAACTATTAATTTTAAAAAAATGAAAAAAAAAATTGCTTTAATAACAGGTATCACAGGACAGGATGGGTCTTATTTAGCTGAGTTATTACTAAAAAAAAATTATATTGTGCATGGCTTGATAAGAAAATCTTCATCATTTAATACTGGAAGAATTGATAACATTTATGTAGATCCTCACAATAAAACAAATTTTTTTTTACATTATGGGGATCTTACTGACAGTAACAGTATATATAATTTAATTAATAACATTCGCCCAGATGAGATTTATAATTTAGGTGCCCAAAGTCATGTAGGAGTCTCTTTTGAAAATCCTGAATATACATCTCAGGTTTCAGGTATTGGAACACTTAGATTATTAGAAGCGATTAGATTTTTAAAAATAAAAAAAATAAAATTCTATCAAGCAAGTACATCAGAATTGTTTGGAGAGACATATAAAAAAAATATATTTAATGAAAAATCAAAATTTCACCCTAAATCTCCTTATGGAGTAGCAAAACTTTATTCATATTGGATTACGTCTGTTTATAGAGAAGCTTATGGAATATTTGCTTGTAATGGAATTTTATTTAATCACGAAAGTCCAAGAAGAGGTGAAACATTTGTTACTAGAAAAATTACAAGATTTCTTACAAGGAAAAAATTAGGGTCTAAAGATACTTTGTATTTAGGTAATCTTAATGCGATGAGAGATTGGGGACATGCAAAAGATTATGTTGAAATGCAATGGAGAATTCTACAACAAAAAAAGCCAGATGATTTTGTTGTAGCAACTGGACAAACTCAAAGTGTTAGAAAATTTATTGATACCGCAGCTAAATTACTAGAAATGAAAATTAAATGGCAAGGTAAAGGATTAAATGAAAAATGTTATCTAATAAATAACAAAAAAAAAGAGTTATTAATTAAAATAGATAAAAAATACTTTAGACCAAATGAAGTAAATTATTTAAAAGGTGATGCAAGAAAAGCTTTTAAAAAGCTTAAATTTAAACCTAAATATTCATTTAAAGATTTAGTAAAAGATATGATAACTAGCGATCTTAAGCTAGCAAAATTAGAAAAAAAATAAAAATTCATGTCAGATCTTGTAAGTTTTGTAACTATTGGTTTAATAATTTTAATTATTAATTTTTTATTAAATAAATTTAATTTAATTAAAGATAAGAAAAATACTTCACTTCATAAAAAGTTCATAGAGAATAATTTTGAGCCACCTTTTTCAGGTGGTATTTTTATTATATTGACAATAATTATTTATTTAAATGTTAGTCTAATTTTTAAATCTCTTTTGCTAACAATATTTCTAATTGGTTTTTTTTCTGATCTAAACTTGTTTAAGTCTATTAACCTAAGATTTTATTTACAATTAATATCAGTTGTATTAATTATCCACTTTTCAGATCTTTACATACGTTCTATAAGAATTGAATTCATTGACAATTTGCTGATGAATTATCCATTTAAAATATTTTTTACAACGTTCTGCATATTAATATTAATTAATGGTTCAAATTTTTTAGACGGTGTTAACACATTAGTAATAGGTTACTATACGTTAGTACTTTATTTTATATCTTCTGTTGATAGTGGGAATATTAGCATAATTGAAAATGATTTTATAAATTTATTGATCTTTGCTTTGTTAATTTTATTTATATTAAACTGTTTCAATCTACTTCTTTTGGGAGATAATGGCTCATACATTATATCTGTTTTTGTAGGAATATATTTAATAGACCTTGCCAATAATAATGTATTAATTTCGCCATATTTTGTAATGAATTTGCTCTGGTATCCTGCTTATGAAACTTTATTTTCAATATCTAGAAAAATTTTAACAAAAAAATCACCACTTAGTCCAGACAATTTACATTTACATCAATTGGTCTATGTATATTTGAAAAATAAAACCTTTTGCAAATATAATGCCAACTCTTTGTCTGGAATTTTGATAAATATTTTTAATTTTTTAATATTTTACTTTGCATTTAAAGATTATTCAAACACTATGTATCAATTACTTCTATTCTGTATCTCATTTATAGTTTATAACTTTTCATATCTATTTTTTAAGTCTATTCTTAAAAATTAAATCAATTAATTATACAAAGAAAGATAAATTAAAATTTTAATTAATTTCTAATTTAAATTAATTTTTCTATTTATAAAATTAGTGTTCTGAGGACTGATGAAATATAGAAAAAAATCAAATAACCAAATAATAAGATTAATTTATGAAAATTTAATTCAGAAATAAATTTTTCTATTATTCTGCTTTTAAATAAAGATAAAATAAGAATATATATTAATGGATCATAAGTTTCATGATAAACTACACCATCTATCTCTAGTAAAAATAAAATTATAATTATCAAAATGTCAATATTTTTTGATGAAATTTTTTTTCCAAAAATAAAAAATAAAATCAATAAACTTAAAGAAGATATTATAAAGAAGAGTATATTATTATCAAAAATTACATAAGATAATCTATAAATGATACCTCCAGAATATTCCCTTTCGTAACTAAAATAAAAAAATAATAAAATAAAAAAAATTCCAAAAATAAGCAAATTTTTAAAATAAAATAATTCACTCCTTTTTTTTAAGATATCTCTGATTATAAATGGAAATAAATAAAAACATATTAGTGTCGAAGCTAATGAAATTGGAGTTAAAATATTCTCTCTAAATAAATAAGTGAACACCCATTTATCTACACCTAGAATAAATACGTAGTAAAAAGCAGGAAAAGCTAAAATTAAATTTGTTAAAATATAAATAATAAATTTTTTCTGAAATTTCAAATTGATTAAATAACTAGTAAAAAAATAAATACTAAAAATACAATAAATCGGTCTCAAGTAACAAGACATAGCTAGAAAAAAAGTATTAAGTATTATGTATTTAGTTTCTGAATTGTTTTTTTGATATTTAATGAAATAAAATAATGCTACTGAAAAAAAAACTAATGCAAGAATATTGTCATCCGTCCAAATCGCACCTGCCCTAAAATATGGGGAGAAAAAAAAAAATAGAGGGTAATAAGTATATTGGATGGTTTTTTCTTAAATTAAATTTGTATTTTAAACATAGTCCACTCAATACAGGGATTAAAAGACAAATATGAAGATTTACAAATCTGAATAAATCCTCGAAAACAAATATTTTTTTAAAAATCACAATGTAGATTATGAATAGAGGTGAATGTGGCACATAATTTTCATCGTAATTTAATAAACCATAAGCAATACTTTCATTGAATAAATCTTTTATTAAATTTTGATGTATACGATAATCGTACTCAAAACCTCTCGCAAAATCCTCACCCAAAAAAAAGCCAGTAAGGAGAGTTATATATAAGATTAAATAATATATTTTTAAAAAGTTTTTTTTTAATTTCATTTTTTATAGAACATAATATTTTTTAACAAGAAAGGGCTCAGCATTCTTCCAAATGATCTAAAAATAAAACTTACTGATTTATAAGGGTACAGTTTTTGGAATGGGTATAAAGCCGCCAGTATTGAAAGTAAAAGATAATACATACTTTTAAAATAATTAATTATATTGCCAATTATTGAACCATATATTTTTTTATCTATATAGTTTCCTAAAATTCCCAATCTAAAGCTTCTATCTGCAACCCATCTTATAGTTGATCTATGTGAATGTTTTCTTTCATAAACTTTAATTTCTTTATCCCACAAAATTTGATGACCTTTTTTATTAAGTTGTAAAAAAAATAATTGATCTTCGCCCATTCCAAATTTATTTAAATTTATGTCAAATTTTAAATTTGAGGATAAAAGTATATTTTTACCGATTATTACATTATTTGTTGCAGCCCAATTAATATATTTTTTATCTTTATTAATTTTTTTTTCAAAAATAATTTCAAGATTATTGTTATTTTTTCCATTACTATTGTGAATTTGTGGTCCAGTTATTATTTTAACTTTATGAGTTTTTATAACTTTTTTAAGGTTAACAAACCAGTTTTTATCTATTTTACAGTCATCATCTAAAAATGAAAAATAGTTACAGTTAATTTTCTTCACCTCTTTTAAACATCTATTTCTTGCATTAACTATTCCTCTCTTTTTTTCATTTATATAATAAATTTTATATTTGAATTTTTTTTTTATACCATCAATGTAGTATTTTGCATTTCTATTAATGGTATTATCTATGATTAAAAATTTGATTTCGAAATTGAAAGGAATTACAGCCTTATTAAAGCTCATTAGACATTCATTAAGGATTTTATTTCGTTTATAGGTGCAAATACAAATTAATAATTTCATTTAAGTAATTATTTCACTCAATTGTTTATAGTGCTGAAAAATTGAAAATTTTTTTATTCTTTTTTTAAGAATTAATTTATTTTTGTAAATTATATCTTTATTTGCACTTAAAAAATCATCAAATTTATCTAATAAGTTTTCCAAATTATTATTTTGAAATAAATATCCATTTTTTTTAATTATCTCTTCAGGTCCATTTGGACAATTACTAGAAATTATTGGTATGTTTGATAATGCTGCTTCAACTATAACAAAGCCTGGATCTTCCCACAGTGATGTAAGTATAAAGCATTCTGCGTTTGTTAGGTATTTGAAAATGTTTTTTTGATAGCCTATAAAATGTACTTTTTTATCAATATTTAATTTTTTAGAGAGATTTTTTAATTTAAACTCATCTTCTCCCTCACCAATTATGACTAAATCAAATTTAGAATATTTACCTGATAATTTATAAAAAAAATTGATAAGTAGTTCAAAGTTTTTTTGTTTAGTAAGTCTTCCAATAGAAATTAAATATTTTTGTTTTATCGGGGAAACAAAATTGTTTGCTTCTTTTTTTTTTATAGAATATTCTTTCATATCTATTATCGGGTCCCTTAAAATAAAAATTTTTTGCTTATCAAATATTTCCTTTTTAATCAAAAAATCGTATGTTTTTTTTGTTGGACATGTGACTTTATAAATTTTCCCAGCATGTATTTTCCAAAATAAATACCGAATTATATTCATCTTTGGTAATCCAGAAATTCGTAAAATAATTTTTGTTTTGGAATTAAAAAAGGTACTAAGAAAAATTGGAAGTGAAGTCATCAAGTGTATAATTAAAAAATCTGGAGTCTCTTTATTTATTAAGTTTTTTAATCTAAAAAAATTCCAAAAAAAAATTACAAGGTATGAAATTCTACTTTTTAAATAACCCCCTTTTGGTAGATAATCTCTTAAATTTATATTACCCAATTTAATAATTGAGATTTTATTACTAATAACATCTTTGCTTTGTTCCCATTCGCCAATAGCATCAATTAATGAAACCTTATATTTTTCATTTTTAGAAAACTTAATTAAAGATTCTGCTGACCTTGTAACCGCTTTTATAGTAGCAACATTAGAGAAAAATGGTGACCAGTAAAAAATTTTCATCACATTTTCCTAAAAATAAAGAATATTCCTATAGGAAATATTTCTCTCAATTTAGTTTTAATAAATATTTGTAGAAAAGCATCAAAAATTAAACACACTAAAAAAATTATATGGTTTATTATTGGCAAAAATTTGAAATAAGGAAACAATATAGAAAATGCAGCTAAAAAAGGTCCATAACCTAACTCTTTTATATAAATCATTTTAAATTTTTTATTTTTAAATTCGTTAATAATATAACTTTTTGAGAATCTCAGGTAATCATCTGGAGCACCATGGATTTGATATAAAAATGGAGTTGAGCCTATTATCAATCCACCTTTTTTTAAAATCCTATTTAACTCTTTTAAAGATTTGGTTGGATTACTTAAATGTTCGAGAACATTAAAGATAACTAAATTTTGATAATAATTGGATTTAAATTTTAACTTTTGATTAAGATCTCCCTCTAAAATATCATTCTTGCTATCCTTTTTAAGATTTGTATATTGAAAATTTTTTTCACCCTTAAAATGAATAGCAAAATTTTTCTTTTGATTTTTATATGCACCAAATTCTAAACTTTTACCTTTGATAGAAACTTTACTAGCCTCAATAATTTGAAATATTCTCAATGGAGAATATCTTTTAAAAAGATAAATAAATATTGTAATTAAATTTTGCATCAAAAACTAATTATAAAGAATTACTACAATTAACCAAAAAAATATAATTAAATAATTCTGTCTATCTTTAAGTATTTCCTCCACAGGTGAGTCAGTAAAATTTTTTGATTTTGATCTATAGGTAAATCTAAAAATTGCATAAATAATTAATGGAATAGTTAAAAAAATTTTCTCATTAGTTAAAATTACGTATAAACTATAAAAGGTCGCCGATAAAATACTCGTCAAAAGTGTAATTATTTTTAATGTTTTGTCACTGTAGTATTTGAGAACTTTCCTAGCCTCGTACCCATACAGAAATAATTCTCTTTCTCTTTTTATTGTCGATATTGTTAAAGCGCCACTGAAAATAGTTATTGCCATCCAATTTGATAAATTTACTTCAAGGGCAACACAACCAGCATACACTCTAATTAAATAATTTAACGATAACGAAAATATATCAATTAAAAATATATTTTTTAATAGATATGAGTAAGCAATATTTAGTAATATATATATCAAAGATACTCCAATAAATTTCGGAAAAAAATTTAGAAGAATAATTAGACAAATTATTAAACAAAAGAGTATTAATTTTGCATATCTTAAATTAATTAATCCTGAAGCAAGAGGTTTTGTTCTTTTTTTTTTTGGATGTAGTTTATCTGCTTTGATATCTATTATATCATTAAATATATAAACAATTGATGCTAAAATACAGAATATGATAAATATTTTAAAAATATTTGAAATATTTGTTATATTCTCAAATCTTGTTGTAAATAATAAAGGTGCAAAAATTACAAAGTTTTTAATATAATGTTTTACTCTTAACAATTCATATAGTTTTTTCATTGATAATTATAATTTAAATAAATAAAATAAATCTTACTAAATATAAACAATCAAATTTGATAAAGAAATAATGTATATATCTGGGTGGGGAAACAATCTAGTAGTTAATAGCAACGTTATTTACCCTAAAAATACCAACGAAATTATAAAAATAATTAAAGATTATAGATCTAAAGGAATTTTAGTTAGAGGCATGGGCCGTAGTTATGGTGATATTGCGCTTAATGAAAATATTATTTCTCTGAAATATTATAAAAAAACGCTCGAGCTAGATGAAAAAAATGGAAAATTAAAATGTACTTCAAATGTAACTATTTCAGAAATAAATGATTTAATAATTTCAAAGGGTTGGTTTTTAAATATCACTCCTGGTTCAAAATTTGTTTCTGTTGGAGGTGCAATTGCAAATGATGTTCATGGAAAAAATCATCATAAAGATGGAAGTTTTTCAGATTATATAGAGGAGCTTGATATAATTAAAGAAAATGGAGAAACAGTGTCCTGTTCAAATAAAAAAAATTCAGAATTGTTTCATGCTACTTGTGGAGGTCTTGGTTTAACTGGAATTATAACTAACATAAAAATAAAACTTTTAAAAATAAGATCGAAAAATATTGATGTTCAAATTTTAAAAACTAATAATTTTGAAGAAACAATTCAAAAATTAAATGAGCTTAAAGATTATAAATACTTGGTTGCCTGGACTGATACTTTAAATAAAAAAAATATTGGTCGGTCAATTATATTTTGTGGAGAACATTCTAATGATAATGATTTAAATTATAAAAAACAAAAAAACTATAAAATCCCAGCCATATTTGGTATTTTTATTATGAATTCAACTTGTTTAAAATTATTTAATTTAATTTATTATTTATTTCATAAAAATAATCAAAAATTAAAAAAAGATATTAATAGTTTTTTTTATCCTCTCGATATAGTCAATAACTGGAATAAGTTATATGGAAAAGATGGCTTCACTCAAATACAATTACTAATTAAACAAAATGAAAATAGCAAGAATTTACTTTTAGAAATCATAAATTATTTTAGTGAAAAAGGTTTCCATTCTTACTTAACAACTCTCAAAGAATATGGGCAGGGTAACAAAAATCTACTTTCATTTGGAGAAAAAGGTCTTTCAATCACCTTAGATATTCCTTTGAATAAGAATTTTTCAAAGGTTTATAAAGAGTTTGAACAAAATTTTATTAATGAAGATATAAAAGTTTATCTCGCAAAAGATTCGTTTATGTCGCAAACTTTTTTTAAAAAAACTTATTCAAAGTTAAATAATTTCATTAAATTGCAAAAAAAAGTTAACCCTAACACTACATTTAAGTCAAAATTATCTCAAAGATTAGGACTATAAAATAAACTTTTTTAAATAATTTTTTTTATTTAAAAAATTTACAAAATAAAACATATATATTCCTGATGATGTGAAAATAATTCTATCCATAGTCGTTCTTAAAGAATAAACAATTTCCATTTCCCTAAACATATAGGCAGATATAATAAATCCAATATTTAACAAAAATAATATAAAAATAATTTTGTTAAATTCATCTTTAAATAATTTTTTATAATTTATCATAAATATAATTGGAGCTACTAAAAAAATTATATTTTTTAGACTATAAAATGTCCCGTAAATTATAATATTTTTTAACTTAAAAAAAATAGTTTGAAGATCTAAACTTAAAATATATTCAATAAAATATGGTTGTGCATTAAGTGAAATTTGAAAGTATTTATAAACTAAAGTTTTAAATAAAACTAAACTAAGACTTAAAAAAACTAATAATAATCTTTTTTCAAATTCAAACTTTTTAATAAAATTTAAACCTAATAAAATTATCATAAAATACGCTATACCCTCTGCTTTGATCCAAAGAATAAGATTCATGCATAGAATTATGAATATTAAGTAAGTGTTTCTTTTTTGATTTATAAACTCATAAATAAATCTTGTAATTATTACTAAAATACTAAAGATTAAAACTTCTTGTAGTCCTGAAAAAATTTTATAATTGTAAGTAATTAATAATAATAAAAAAATAATAGTGAAATTCTGTATTTTATTTTTTTCAAATTTATCAATTAAAAAAATTAAAGATGATAGATATATGAAAACATAAAATATTCTTCCGCTATACTCAAATTTATTAAGTGAAAGTTCTCTGAAAAACGCCCACAAATATGAGCCAAAATGTGGATGAAATGAATTAAATTCGTACTGACTTAAATAGCTAAAATTATAATTTTGGAAGAAATATAGAGATTTAATGTACCAAAACCACTTTGCATCCCATCCTAAATTAAGTTTAGCAGCGATATCTAAACTGATTAAAAAAAATAAAATGAAAAAAAAACTTAAAATTGATTTATCAAACTTAAATATTTTATCTTTTTTTAATAGATTAAATAAAGATATTAAAAGTAAAGTAGTAAAGTAAAATGGTAAATAATTGTTCAACTTGAGTGGAAGTAAGGAAATAATAATTAGAAAATTTAGATTGATTATTAAATTAGCTATTCCTATCTGATGTGAAGATCCAAATTTAAAAATTTTTGATTTATTAGTGTTTAATGGAGCGCACAAAAAGATTAAAAAAATAAAAAAGGATAAAGTAATACTTATTATTTCATTCATTTAATTTAAAAAGTAGCAATTTTTATGACTATGGATTATTTTAAAATCATTAAGATTAATTTTATTTTGTAGCTCTAATTTTATTGCAGAGTTTTTATTATAAATCTGTTTTGAAACTATTTTTATAAAAAGTCTTTTCTCTCCAATTTTAAATTTCTCAAGATTTATTCTCAAATTATATTTATCTAAATCTTTATAACTTAATTTCTTTTTTATAAGTAAATTTGAATTGTTTTTGAAGTCGCTTTTATAAAATTCTAAATAATCTATTTTAAGATTTTTTTTTGTTGAATAAATCTTATTAATATTATTAGATATTGTAGACAGGTAGTATGGATCTTTTAATTCAAATACATTATTACCTAAATTAGCCAACTCGACTTGAATTTTTTTTCCAGGATAATTTAAAACAATTTTTTTATCACTTTTATAATTATTAAATTTTGCCTCATAGATAGGCCATAAATTAGGAGGGGTATGAATGAAATTAATAATTTCTGGATTCGCATTTAATTTATATTTTTTTTTAATAAATTTAAGATATCCAATACTTTCTCCCCCACAATAACCATATATTTTTTCCAATCTTTCAGTAAGTTTGTAGTTAATTATCTCTGAAAAGTTTTTAAGTGGATTTATTTTGTAAAGAAATGCAAATAAAATTAAAAATAATAATATGGATTTTATTTTTAAAGATTTTTTTAATTTCATTAAATTATTTTTGGTTCAAGATGATTTGCTAATCTTAGCGCAAGTTGTACAATTGAAAATGTTGGGTTTGAATACCCGCCTGTAGTAAAAACAGAACTTCCCAAAATATAGCAATTTCTGAGGTCATGCATTTTTAAATTTGAGTCAACTACAGAAGTTTTGAAATTATTTCCTATTCGAGTACCACCCATGTGATGATGAACTCCAAGATTTTCATACCCTTCTAAATTTTCTATTTCGCTCTTTAGGGCAATCCTTCCAATATCTTTTTCAACAAACAATTTTCCCAATTCAATCAAAATTGTTTTTGCTGAATTCAATGTTTCTACAGATTTTTTATAATGTAAGTTTGTTATTGGAACACCATTCTTGTCTAGTAATTTTTTATCTAATACAATTTTATTTGCTTCTTTAGGTGGTTCTTCTAAATTCATAAATATATTTCCACATTTTAAATCTTTACTAAAGATAGATCTTGCAATTTTTTTTCCATATTCGGGTGCTACACACAATAAATCTTTTATAATTTCTTTATATAATTTTGTGTCTTCTTTGGCATTCATATACATCGCCCCACTTAATATCTTTTTTTCATTTATTAACTCACTATTTGTTGCAATATGCATTGGTCCATCATAGTTTATAAATTTTTCTTTCAAAATTTTTCTTATTTTTGATTTATATAAAAATCCAACTCCTCCAATAAGCCATGGATGACTGATCCAATATTTTCCGATTGGAAGAGAATTATTAATTAAAGAGTTATCTCTCTCTTTAGACCATAATAAAATTCTTGAATTTTCTATACCTCCAGCACATAAAATAAAGAAATTAGATTTTAAAATAATATTTTTATCATTTTGAGATACCGAGATTGTTTCAAATGTTTTATTTTTGCCAGATAAATGGGTAACTTGAGCGTTTACAAGTAAGTTAATATATTTTGAATTAGTTAAATGATTTTTATACTTATCAGCAAATCTTACTTTTGAATACTGAAATTTAATTTGACTATAATAACTGCTAATCTTTGATTGTTGAAAGTTATTTTCAATTTCTAAAATTTTACATGTTTGATCCTTTAGTTTAGAAAAAGAATTAAACTCAATACCCCATTTTTCAATGTTCCATCGTTCAATCGGTTTACACCAACCACCCCAATGTCCACTTGTTCCCCCCAATTGTCTCAATCTGCTATAACGAAGATCTGTTATTTGATCACCAATTATTTTTGCTGCATAATTTTCTTGAGACTCATCAGAGTAATCCTCAAGCCCAGCCTCAATTATTAGACAATCAATCTTTCTTTGTTCCAAAGATAAAGCCAATGTAATTCCCGCTGGTCCGCTGCCCACAATTATTACTGGAAATTTTTTACTGACAACTTCTTTTATATCTTTATGAATCATTTATCATTAATATTTAAGTACCAAACAAATTTATTAAAAGTTCTTTTATCTAATATTTTTTTTGAGTGAAATTTTTGATCAGAGTATGACCTGGTAAAACTAAATAAAAATATAGTTTTTAAAATTAAAATTTTTATAAAATTTCTTCTGTTTCTTTTCATATAATTTTAGTTAAGATAATTTTCTAAGATTAGCAAGTCCTAAAAAAAACCAAAATAAAAATCCATTAAATGTTGAGAATAAACTTCCACTTGGCAAAATTGGAATTAAAAAAATGATTAAATAGAAGTTAATTGTAATCTTAAAAAGATTTTTTTCTTTAAAATCTTTAAACAATTTTTTTTTAAAATAATTAAATAAAAATAAAAGAAATATAAAGTACCCTATTAATCCTTGCTCAGATAATAGTTCAAAATGTATTTGATGTGGGTGAGTTGAGCATCTCTGATGAGTAAACTTGAGGTTTTCTTTAAAATATTTTTTATTATGACATTCAAATCTAAAATTTTTATTCCCAACTCCATTTAATTTTCGATTTTTGAAAATTTGAATTGCAGTATCGTAATGAGCAAAGTATTTTATATTTTCAAATCTTTCAGAAAAAGATTTAGGGTTTTCTACATTTAAAATTCTGTTAAAAAATTCTGTTTGTTTTAATAATACATTTGGAAAAACAAAAAACAAAGATGTTGCAAAAAAAATTGTAAATATCAGTAAATATAACTTTTTTAGATATAATTTTTTTTCGTCTATAAAATAAAAAACTAATAAAAATAGTAAGGTCGATTTTAAAAAAGCTGACCTCTCTCCAGTGATAAGAATGCTCAGCAAAACAAGAATCAATGCTAAATTAAGAAAAATCATATATTTTTTTGCAATCCTATTTTGTAAGAAAAAAATTGTAGTTATGAATCCAAAACCAAAAAGAAAAGCACCAACTACATTTTCATCATAAAAGAAACTAGTTATTCTTGTGCCGTCTAAACTTTTAAAACCAAATAAGTTTGATCCACTATATTTTTCAAAAAAAATATCTATTATGATTATGAAAATTATGAGCAGCCAAAATTTGAAAATTTTTTCTAATATTTTCTTCTTATATATAAGCAAAGGAATAGCTGGGAATAATATCAAGAATTTTAAAAAAAATAACGAGCGTATAATTCCATCATAACCAAATGATGGATTAATAAAGTAATTTATAAATGAATTTGAGCAAATATATAAATAAAATATGATAAGTATTTTAAAGTTTTTATTTTTCAGCCAGGTAAAATTTTTAGTTTTAATAGCACTAAAGATAAATATAAAAAAAATACAAAGAAGATAAAAATTAATAAAAAAGTTTCCAATGATTATTGCTATAGGAAGTGTAGCAAATAGAATAATAAGAGAGTTATCCTTTAAATCTAATTTTTTTGATATCATTATTAGAAATTACTAATTATCTTTATATTGATTTTTAATTTTTACAACAAAGTTTATTTGGGGTAAAAGTCATTGATAATTATTTGTTAATTATGAGACTAACTAAAAACCTATTAAAAAAAATTAAAGTTAACCCAATATTTTTTTTTAAGATTTATACATTTTAATTTAATTTTTAATGATTAATTTACCAATACTATATTTCGGCTATTTGATTATTTTATTTTCGATTATTGGTTTTGGATATTTGTCCTCTAAACTTTTATCGATTAGACTTTCTCTTGGAGAGTTGGGTTTAAGTGGAATTTTATTTATCACAATTTTATCATATATTTCAAATTTATTTACACCTCATGGTTTTATTCACAACTCTATTTTTTTGCTAACAGGGTTATTTGCTTTTTTTTTAATATTAAAAAAGAGATTATTTAGAAAAAAAATTAAACTAATTTTATTAGTTTCCTCAATCTTATTCATCGGAATTTTAATGCACAAAACCCATGATGATTTTTTTTATTATCACTTCCCTTATACAATTTCATTAATTGAATTTAAAAAAATATTTGGTGTAGGTAATTTAGAACATGGATTTCGCACTCCATCTTCAATTTTTTACTTAAATTCATTATTTTACCTACCGATTTTAGAAAAATCATTAATAAATAGTGGTTCTATATATTTTTTGATTTTTTCAAATATATTTTTGATTCAAAAAATTTTTAATCAATTAAAAAATAAAAAATCTGACTTTATATTTATATTATCGCTATTATCACTGTTGTTTATAAATACAATTTTTTATAGATTAGCTGAACATGGAACCGATAGATCAGCTTTAATTCTTATATTTATTTTAGCCATTTACTATCTTGAAGCGACTAATAAAAAATTAACTGAATTAAATTTTAGATATTATTATCAGAAAATATTACTTACGATACTTTTAATAGTTTCACTTAAAAGTTTTTATTTGATTTATATAATTTTTATATTGATCCTGTTTTTTGAGTTTAGGCAATTTATATTTACAAAAGGCTATTATAAAAAAATATTTTTAGAGCCAGTGAGCTACTATTTTTTATTTGGGACCTTGATTGTTATATTTACTATTTTCTCAAATACTGGTTGTTTAATTTACCCTGCTAGCTTTAGTTGTATG
>MDTA01035302.1_pt1 | contig 18561 bp, 17 predicted proteins | sample 811151 | NCBI WGS metagenome assembly MDTA01 (sample SAMN05326648, study PRJNA326480) | marine metagenome | isolation source: seawater | place: Indian Ocean: South | collected 2010
ATGTCTCTCAATAAAGGGTAATGAGTTATTTCGCCAGAAGCAATTTTTATATTTTTTACTCCTAAACTAAATAATATTTTTAAACTGTCTGTATCAAATGGGCTCGATAAAAATTTAATTTTTTGTTTTTTACAAAAATCAATTAGCTTTATGTGATCTTGTTTTGATAGTTCGTATTTTTTTAACATATCGATTTGTTTTAAATTTGATTTTCTTAAATTCTCTTTTTGGTATTTAACCATTCCTGTTTTTTTTTTAACTAAATTTTTAGCTATAAATGATTGAAATTTAACAAAATCACATCCTGCTTTTTTAGCAACTCTTATAAGTTTTTTTGCGGTATCAATATTACCATTATGATTTACTCCAATTTCACCTATGATGATAACTTTATTTTTACTCATATATTCTTGAATTATTTTTGATATTTTTATTCACAAACAAATTAGCATTTATGAAACAGTTTTTTCCTACTTTAATGTTTTGTTTTAAAATAGCATGACTTCCAATAAAGGAATTATTCCCAAGTATGACCCCACCATTCAAAGTAGACCTAGTCGATACATGACAGTTATTCCCAACAAAGACATCATGTTCTATTAAGGCTTTTGTGTTTACAATGCAATTTTTTCCAATTACTGCCCCTCTGTTTATTATTGCCCCGTGCATAACAATTGTTCCTTCTCCTATTTTTGCTTTAGGTGAAACATATGCTAGTGGTGAAATTATACTGGGAATTTTAAATCCAATTTTTTTTAAATTTAGAAATATTTCCTCTCTTTTTTTGACGTTTTTGATTTGACCTATTGATATATGAGCAAATTTATATTTGGTTAAGAGAAAATTTAGGTTTTTGTCATTTCCTAATATTTTATATTTTAAATTTTTTATCTTTTTTTTATTATCAACCAAACCAATTATTTTATATTTTTTTTCTAATTCAATTACATCAATGCATGAATTACAGTGGCCTCCAGCTCCAATAAGTATTATCTTTTTCATATTTTTTTAATTAAAATATCTGGACTACTTGGGATATTAATTGTTCGATCATAAATTTCTCTTGCTCCAGATAAATTCATTTTTGAACAATTTTTATATGGCTTTAATTCTGATATTAATCTCCAGGCAGGTCTAGAAAAGATTTTAACTTTATGAAATTCTTTTAAAATTCTATTTTTTTGTGAAGATATATTTTTATCTAAAATGATTGTCTGCAACCAGTAATTACTTTTTGAATGTTTAGACTCTTTATATAAAGTAATACCTTTTACTTTGTTAAGTTCAGTATAATACTTCTGAAATAATTTTCTTTTTGCTTTAATAAATAAGTTTATTTTTTCTAATTGAGCTACACCTAAAGCTGCGTTTAAATTCGGCATACGAAAATTAAATCCAGTTTCATCGTGTATATACTCCCACTTATGTTTTAATTTTGCTGTAGTTGTTAAATGTTTAATACGTTTTGCCATTGAATTATTATTTAAAACAATCATACCTCCTCCACCACTGGTGATGATCTTATTTCCATTAAAACTAAAACATCCAATATCTCCAAAATTACCAAGATGTTTTTTTTTATAAAAACTACCTACAGCTTCAGCTGCATCTTCAATTACTTTGAGTTTATATTTTTTAGCAAGCTTTAATATATTGATAATATCACAAGGATGACCAAAAATATGAACCGGCAAGATCGCTTTGATTTTGTTTTTCGTAAACTTGTTAATGGGCTCTCCATTTTTAAAAATTACTATTTTTTTAAGATATTTTTCTAATTTTATAATATCCACTCCAAAATTCTTTTTTATATTAGAGTCAATAAAGTGTGGTTTTGCTCCTAAATATTTAATAGCATTTACTGTTCCTACAAATGTTAAAGATGGGACTAAAACTTCATCGTCTTTTTCTACTCCACAAGCTAATAATGATAAATATAGAGCCTGGGTTCCACTTATTACAGCAATGGCATTTTTGCTTTTTACATATTTTTTAAATTTTTCCTCAAAAATATTTACATATTTTCCAGCTGAGGACACAAATCTAGTCTTAATTGTTCTAGATACATATTTTAATTCTCTTTTAGAAAATGAAGGTTCATGCAACTGATGAGGGCCTTTTCCTATTACTTTTTTTATAGAACTTACAATTATCTTCGATAAATTTTTTTTCATCTAATTATAAATTAATTGAATAGTTTCCATATAGTTTTGAATTAAAATCTTTCATTTTTATTTTATTTTTCTCAAAAAATTTAATCATTTCCTCAATACCCTCTTCCACACCAAATTTAATTTTAAAATTTAATTTATTTTCAATTTTTGAAAAATTAACCCTATAATTTCTTGGATCAAATTTTTTATTCGTAAACGAAACTTTATTACTTTGAGGTAGTTGTTTTAAAATTAGTTCTGTAATTTGTTTTTTTGTATAATTATTTTTTTCCCCTCCAACATTAAATATTTCAAAGTCTGTTAACTTTTTATCGGACTCTATTACTTTCTCTAATGCAAGAGCAAAATCATTTACATGGCAATATGGTCTCCATGTTTCGGCATCAAAAACTAAAAGGGATTCTTTTTGATATATGCTTTTCGTAAATTGATTAATTGTAAGATCAAATCTCATTCTAGGTGATAGACCAAAAGCTGTAGAAAATCTTAAGATTGTTGGGCTAATTCTGATTTTTGACTTTAGATTTAAGATATAATTTTCAATTTCCACTTTTTGTTTTGCATATAATGATAAAGGTTTCAGAGCTGAATTTTCGTCCAATAAATCTTTAGTTTCGCTTAGACCATAATTAGAGCAAGTCGATACAAAAATTAGTTTTCCATTATTTTTTTTTTCACATAAAAAAATTAGTTCCTTTATTCCATCTAAATTTATAATTTTGGATTCCGTGGGATATTTTTTAGTTATTGGATCACCAACCAACCCTCCTAATATAATAATTACATCATGATTTTGAATCAATTTTTCACAAATTTTTTTGTTTCTCAAATCACCTTTTACAAGGTTATAATTTTTAAAATTTTTAAAAGAATCAACTGCATATTCATTATTAAAAATAAAATTATCTAAACAGGTCACTTGATATTTTTTTAAAAAAAAATCTGTTACGACTGTGCCAATATAACCAGCACCACCAATTAATAATACTTTAGTTTTCATTTAAACTTTTAACTTTAGTTATTTTTGCATTTTCAATTTTGAATATATAGTCACAAGATTTTAATGTTGATAAACGATGAGCTATCATAATAACGGTTTTATCTCTTTTAAAATTTATGATTTCATCAATAATTCTTTTTTCTGTCTCATTGTCCAATGAATTAGTAAATTCATCAAATATAAGAACTTTTGGATTGTTATATAATGCCCTTGCTATTGAAATTCTTTGTTTTTGACCACCTGATAATCTGTCACCGAATTCTCCAATTTGAGTATTATAACCTTTCTCTAAATTACTAATTAAGTTGTCCAGATTAGATTTTTTTATAGCAAGGTCTATTGCTGTATTATATATTTTTGTCTCTGGTAAAGCAAATGCAATATTTTTTCGTATTGTGTCATCTATTAAATAAACATCTTGTGGAACATATCCAATATTATTTTGCCAAACGCTAAGATTTTGCAAAATGTTTGAATTATCTATTTTAATATTGCCCTCAGTAGGGTTTAAAAGTCCAAGTAGAAGATTGATCAAAGTTGTTTTACCGCTTCCACTTTCGCCGATAATACCAATAGTTGAGCCAGCCTCTATAGACAAATTTATATTATCTAAAATTAATTTACTTGATCCCGAATATTTAAAGCTCACATTTTCAAAATCAATTTTTTTACTGAATTGAAGTTTTGATTTGTTTTTTATTAAACTTAAATTTCTATCAAAATCTTGGAATTCTCTATAAATAACATCAATTGCAGGCCTATTATAAATAATTTTTTGAATAGAATTCATAATTCTTGTTAAGGAGGGCATCAATCTAAATGCTGCAGCAGCAAATAAACCTAGAATAGAAACAATATAAGCAAATTCTTTATTTAAAAATAACATAATAATGATTAGCAAAATGAAACCTATGATGCATAACCACTCCAACCAAAGACGTGGAAGAGAATCAGTTAAGTTTTGTTTTATTTCAAAACTATTCAACTTTGAGTTATTTTCGGTAAAAACTTTTAAAACTTCACTTATTCTATTTAAAATCTTGATATATTTTATTGAAGTAAATCCTTCTCTTAAATGTTTAATTCTTAAACCAGAGTGCAATTGACGTCCTTTACCCCATTCTTTTGCTCTAATTTGAACTTTTTTGTAAAAAATATATCCAAAAATACTCAAAAATGAAATTACAATTATTGATCCAATCGGTTCATATAAAATTATAAATATTGAAACTCCTAATAAAACTACTAATTCTGTAATTAACAAAATTAAAAATTGAAACAAACTTACTACTAAACTAATTTCGTCAATATTTCTAATTAATTTTGATGAATTATTTCTTAAATGAAATTGAAAAGGCTTATTGAGATAAATATTGAAAAGTTTATTTGAAAGAGAAACTCTTAAATCAGCTAAAAGTTTTGTCTGAGCGTATGAGAAAAAAGTTAAATATAAAGCTTTTACTGTATAAATAAAAAGCATAAAATAAATAATTAATGTAATTACTTCTTTTTTGTTTGAGGGATTAAAATTAAAAAAATTTATAACTTGTATGAAATTTTTGTTTATATTTTCAGCTGTTAAAGATTGAATAAAAGGTATTATTAAACCTATTCCCGCCGCTTCAAGTAACATTGTGATAAAGGATAGTATAAACAAAATATTCAAAGATATAATTTGTTTTTTGGTTAAGATACTCTGAATCTTTTTAATCATTTTGAAAAATAAATTTAGACAACGCTCCGCACTTTGTAAAAAAACGATTTTACAAATTTATGTACATATTTAAATTTTATAAAGAATTAAATAAATAATTATTTTGTTTAATTCTTGTTTTTATATTTCCTAAAAAAATATCAATTTTATTTTTTTGAAATCTCACAACTTCAAATATTTTTTCAGAGAAAGGTCCAGATATAAACTTATATTTTTTGTTTAAATTTAATTGAACGAAATTAGTTGAAATATACCCGCTTTCATTTTCAGCTTTTTTACATCTATTTACAAAGCTTTCTATTTCATTTTGAGATTGAGTAAAGCCATTTAAAAAATATTTTAATCCTCTAGAAAACTTTAAGCTTGTTATTGTATAAGGATTATGGAATTTTTTATGAAAACAAAATAAATAATCTCCCAATAAGTCGAACTCTTTTTTTATAAGTTTATTTTTTTTATATTTCTCAACTAGTATTTTTGGATTATAGATAATAAAATCGCTACCGAGATTTTTTGAAAGGTCCTTTTTTAAGAAATTTATTTTCTTTTTATTTGATTTAATTATCGTCCACATCTTTTTTAAAATTTTTAAGTTCTTTTCTAAGTTGGTCGTATTCGTTCATTTTTCTCTTCATGAAATTAATTGTAAGCTTGGTTCTTTCTGAAATACCTTTTGGAGTTAAAACATATCTAAGATACTTAATTTTGTGTTTTTGTTTTTTAAAATTTTGAACCTTAATTAATCCCTTTTTTTGCAATGATTTGAGGCAGTAGTTTAATTTACCTAAACTAAATCCAAGTTCACTAGCAATCTTTCTTTGAGAAGAATACGGAGTTTTTTGAATTTTTCTTAAAACTTCAAAATGGTCTATTTCTTTTTTCATTTGTTCAAATTTTGAACATTTATAACGTTCAAAAATTGAACGGTAAAGTCTTTTTTTATTATTAAATTTGGCGTTTTTAGCTTATAATTTGACTAAATTTAAAAAATACTTTTATTAATGAATAATGAATTCATAAATTGCAGAAATTTTACATATACACGTATAAACAAAAATATTTCAGATTATTTTAAAGAAGATGGTTATATAAGACTTCCAAAAAACAAATTAATTAAAAAAATAATCGTAATTTTTTTTTTAAGAATATTTAGAAAAGTATTTTTAATTCTAAAAATATTATTCAATACAAAAATTTATTTTAAGGAACCAGAAAAAAATTATAATATTTTATTTGATGATGATTTATTTTATGTAACAAAAAATCTATTTAGAAGAAAAAATTATTTTGTTCTAGTTTCCAGGATAGAAAATTTAGACAAAATTTATATAAGTAAAAAAATAGTTTTTTTCATCATAAAAAATTTTTTTAAGCGAAGTATAAAAATTAATTACTTCATCTCAATTATTAATATTATTAAGCCAAAAAATATTATAACTCTTACTGACAATTCTATAGAATTTTTTATTCTTAATAAATTTTTTTCAAAAAGTAATATAGATTTTTATTGTATACAAAATTCTCATAAATATTTTAGTAAAAAAAATTCCTTTTTGAAAAAAGAAAGATTTATTTCAAATTATCTTGTTTTTGGTGATTTTGAAAAAAAAATTTATAAAAATGATAAAATTGGAAAGTTTATTCCAGTAGGATCGCTTAAAGCAGAAGTTGCAAAAAAAAAATTATTTAAAAATAAAATTGATTTTAAAAAATATGATATATGCCTTATAGCTGATCCAAACATTTCTGCGTTTAAAGATATTAAATCACAAACAAGCACTGACAAAGGTATAGCCTTAGTTACAAAATACTGTATTAGATTCTCAAAAAAATTTAATTTATCTCTCATCATTTCTGGTAAGACTGATTTCAACGACTCTTCTAAGTATCTTGAAGAAAAATATTTTGAATATTTGATGGAAGGAAAAAAAATAAAAATTCAATTTAATAAAAAATCAGAATTTGGTAGCTACAATAATATCCTTCAAAGCAAAGTTACAGTGTGTTGTATGTCAAGTTTAGCGAGAGAGGCTTTTGAATTTAAAAAAAAAGTTTTATGGTGTCAATTTATCGAAGGAACCAAATTCCCTTCATCTGGAATTTGTGTAATTGAAAAAAAAAAATATGAAGAATTTGAAAAAAAATTACTTAAGATATTAAAACTAAATTTTAAATCTTATGAAGAGAAAATTACAAATACTAAATTAATATATAATAAAAAATTTAGCGCTATAAATTATATGAGAAAAAAAACGAGTAATTAATAATGGATAATTTAGGATTTATAATTCAAGCTAGGTTAGGATCAAAACGTCTTCCAAATAAAGTTCTTCTCAAAATCGGTAAAAAAAATATTCTTGAGCACGTAATATCAAGAGTAAAAAAAACCAAAATAAAAAAAAAAATTATAGTTGCAACATCTAATCTAAAAAAAGATAAAAAAATAATACAGTGTGCAAAAGTAAATAATTGTTCTTATTTTTCTGGAGATGAAAAAAATGTTTTAAAGAGAATCTATTATGCTGCTAAAAAAAATAAACTAACTACCGTCATTAGAGTTTCAGCAGACTCACCATTTATTGATCCAGTAATATTTGAAAAAGTTTTCAAAATTTTCTTATCAAGTAAATATGATTATGTATCAAATATAATTAAACCATCATTCCCAAAAGGTATGAGTGTTGAGATATTTAGCTTTAATTGTTTAGAAAAAACTTTTTTACAAGCAAAGTCCAATTCTCATAGGGAGCATGTAACAAAATTTATGTATAGAAAACAAAGTCCATTCAAAATTCGTAATTTTGGATTAAAAAACTCTTTAAGAAGATATAAATTTGCGATTGATACAAAAAAAGAATTACTGATTGCAAGAAAAATTTACTTAAAGTTAAAAAAGGTTAAGAAACAGAGTTCTTATAATCTTAAAGATTTAGTAGACTGCTACAAACAAATTACTTATTAATAATTAGTTTTTTCATTCTCAATGCAAAGCTGACAAACTTTATTTGGTTTATTTGTTCTAAATTCTGATCTAATTTTATTCATTTTTACACCCTCCCAAATTTCTTTAACAGAGTTATCATGTATATTTCCAATAGGTAGGTTTCTTCCGATAGTGTTGCAACATGGTCCTACTGTACCATCTGAATGTATAGTGATTTGACCCCAAGGTTGATTGCAGTTGTATTGTTTTAATTTTTTTTTACTAATTTGATCTACACTTTTGTCAAAGTCTTTATAAAAATCTATCGAGCTTTCTTTTTGAATTTCCACGCTATCAACAATGTTTTCCCATTTTTTTATAAAATCATCTATTTCATGTTGGTTTGAGTCCAATGCTACGAATGATACTCTTACCAAAGGTATTTTTCTACCCAGTGAATTTCTCAATTTCATAAAATTTTTAACATTTCTCTCAATTTGATCCAAACGGTTCGTGTTAATTATCTTTTTATTTACAGGTATACGAACCTTGTCATAAGTCTCATTGGTGTTAGCATCTATAGATATAAATAATCTAGTTAAGCTACTTTTTAAAATTAAATTACTATTTTTTTCATTTAATAAAGTTCCATTAGTAAATAAAAATTGATCCATTACTTCTGCTTCCTCAGCCATCTTTAAAATTTCTGGGTAATCTTTATGAAGCAATGTTTCTGATGTGCTTAAAAGTAGAGCATCTAATTTTTCTTTTTTAAATTCATTAAATATTTTTTTTAGGGTTTCTAAATTCAATGTATTTTTTTTTGTATCATTTCTATATCCTTGAAAGCACATTACACATTCTAAGTTACATCTATTAACAAGCTCTAAAATAAGTGAAACTGGAAAAGAAGGTAGTTCTTTATGAGCAGAGTCGTTCAAATAATTTTCATACTTTTTTCTATAGTCTAAAAAACGTTTCCCAAACTTAGGGTAAAGATGATCATAAAGAATTTTTTCTGTGTCTAGTCTGGAAATTTTTTTTCCTACACTTTTCGATAAAAGAACTTTTTTTTTCGCTTTTTCTAATGAAGAGTTATTTTCTAATTTCATTTACCTTATGTTTATACCATTTGTAGTATTGTTCAAATCCCTTTTCTAGCTTAAATTTTGCCCTAAAGTTTATTCTTTTTTTAGCTTTAATTGTCGAAAGTGTACCCCTTTTTGGTACTAGTTTATCCCATGGTAAATAGTCGATTTTTTGGTCTTTAAATTTATTAGTCAAAAGATCTTTTAAATTATTTATAGTTCTTCCTAAACCATATGTAAGATTAAAGATTTGATTAATAGAATTACTTTTTTTATTTATAATTTGTTTTACACCCTGGCATAGGTCTTCAATATATGTAAAATCTAATTTATCATTTCCTTTTCCTTTAATAGTAATTTTTTTATTTTGAAAAGCATTCTCCAAAAAAACTTGTATTACTCTATTACTAATGCATCTTTCACCGTATAAAGCTGATGGCCTGACAATTGTATAATTAATTGAGAATACATTTGAGTAAGATTTTATCAGTTTCTCAGCAGAAAGTTTTAGGCTAGCGTAAATACCTATAGGGTCGCAATTATCATTTTCTCTTACTATACTTTTCTTAAATGTTCCGTAAACCATACTCGATGAAAAGTAGATTATATGGGTTTTCTTGGTATATTTTATTGCTTCAAGAGAATTAAATAATGTTTTAAAGCTATTTTCGAAAGCTTCGTTAGGATTATTATTTGACCTATTATCGTGAGACACCGCTGCTAAATGAATTAAAAAGTTTGGTTTGTATTTTTTTACTATATTTTCAACAGATTTTTTATTCCTTGCATCAATTTTTTTTAATTTAATCTTATGTTTTTTAAGTAAATAAAGTCGTTCTTTTAAAAATGAAAAATAAAGTTTTCTTTTAAATTGATCTTTAACATTTTTTTTAACATATCCAAAATTATTTACTTTTAGATTATCAGCAGTCAAAACATTGAAATTGTTTTTTTTTAAAAATATAGCCAGATTGTGACCTATAAAACCAGCTCCACCTATAATTAATATTTTTTTTTTCATTATTTGATATATTTAATTTTCATTTTCTTTTTTTTTAACATTGATTGATCGCTGAAAACACATGCTGATATTAAATTTAATTCATTAATTATGTCATTTGAATAACTTTTGCCATAGCTTATTTTACTTATAAATTTTGGCAATAAACATGCCTTTCCATCGTATAACTGCTTAGTACTTTTTATTTTTTTTGATTCATGTGGATCTCTATTTATAAAAATTCTTGCTCCTTTATCATCAAAAATAAAGGATTTTTTAGTGCCAAAAACCTTTACAACGTGTTGATGTTTATGAACACATCCAAAATTTGCAGTTATCTTTCCTATTGCTCCATTCTTAAAATTATAGGTGCTTTGAACAAAGTCATTAAACTTAAACTTTTTTTTTTTAGTAACTATTTTATTTCCTAAACTACTTACATATATGGGTAATGCTTGTAAAAAACTTATCATTAAATCAACCATGTGAATTCCGCCACCGAGCATAACGCTATAAGACTTATCTTTACCCCTCCATCCATTTAAAATCTTGTTTATTCTTCCGTACAAATAGTCTCCCTCGAAATAATAAACTTCTCCAAATTCACCTTTTCGTACTTTTTTCAAAATATTCTCAAAAATATGAGCATTTCGTAAAACTAAATTAGAAAATAATAAATGTTTATAATTTTTTTTTTTAACTAATTTAAATATTTTCTTTGTTTCTTGAAATGATCTACATAATGGTTTTTCAACAAATATATGCGAATTTTCATAGTGTTTAATAATACTTTTAAAATGATCTTTGTCATGGTTACTTATCGAAACGATCTTATTTCCTTTAATATTAGAAAATTTTTTTAATTTGAAATCTATAATTATTTTTTTACTTTTAAATTTTTTTAGTTTTTTTACATCAGAAACAAATATTTTATTTACTTTTTTGCTTTTTTCATAAAATTTAATATGTTCTGAACCGGTATTGCCAAGACCAATTAATCCTACGTTAAATTTACTTTTTATTTTCATCAACCGATTATATTTTTTATTTGTTTTACCATATAATCTATATCTTTTAATTTAATATGTGGAGCAATAGGGAAAGAAATTGAGTTATAAGCAATTCTAGATGAATTTAAAAAACTATTTTTTGAGTATTTATATTTTTTTTTGTAATAGTTAAGCATTGGTACTGGATGAGGATAATAAATACTTACCTGAACTCCCATTTTTTTCATTTTTAAAATGATTTTATCTCGGTAAGACCTTTTTTTATTATTAAGGATAAGTGTTAGACAATAGTAGCTTGACACAAATGTTTTATCTGAGCCTATTTCTAATATTTTAAAATTTTTAAGATTTTTAATTTTTTTTAAAAAATAATTATAATTATTTTTTCTTATTTTTATTTTTTTTTGAATTTCTAGAAGTTCACATATACCTATAGCTGCTTCCATTTCACTCATTCTGTAGTTTAAACCGAATGAATTCACATTGTAACTTCCAGGAATTTTTCTTTTGTTTGGAGAAGCCACATCATACCCAAAAGATTTCATAGATTTAATAAGCAAAAAATCTTTCTTTTTTTTTAATATAATTGCTCCACCCTCCCCAGTTGTTATAATTTTCACAGGATGAAATGAAAATGTACCGGCATCGCCAAACGTACCAGCAAATTTTCGTCCAATTTTTGATCCTATCGACAAAGCTGTATCTTCTACTACTTTCAAATTATTTTTTCTTGCTATTTTATTAATTTTGTTCATATCAGTAGGTCTTCCTAAGAAATGAGTCACACAAATACATTTTGTTTTTTTTGTAATTTTTTTTTCTATTTTTTCAATATCAATATTTCCTGTTTTGAGCTCACAATCTACAAATACTGGTTTAGCTCCACACGCTTCGACAGCGTGTGCTGTAGCTACGTGTGTTTGGGCCGACATAATTACTTCATCCTTGTTAGTTAAACCAATTGATAGGTAGTAAAGATGTAAAGATGCTGTGCAAGAAGATGTACTTAAAAGTTTTTTTTTATTAAGTCTAAAATAAGATGATAATTTTCTTTCAAATTCATCAGTTAATGCGCCATGGACAAATACACCTTTATTAATTATTCCTTTAATTTTTGGTATAACTTTTCTATTAACTATAGGACGAGCAAATTTGATCATTTTATAGCTGAACTACTTTCTTATAATTTTTGTCTGCAAAGACACCTCTGGTATCAAAGATTTTTTTTGAAAATTTTAGAAGTTTTTTCTTATTTAAATTACTATGAGCTGTACACAAAATAACATAATCGTAATCAGAACAATGATTGAGGGGTATAGAAAAAACAATTTTTTTATCTAATTGCATTTCTTTTACTTTATCATCATGAAAATCAATTACGTTATTATATTCGGATAATTTCTTATAAATTTTAATTGATGGTGACTCCCTTGTATCATTCACATCTTTTTTATAAGCCATGCCAACAATTAAGATTTTTTTTACAGTTTGTTTATCTTTAATTTTTTTTTCTCTTCTAATTATCTCATTTATTACCCAATCTGAAATTCCAATATTTGTTTTTCTGGCTAAATCAATAAAATTAGCTTTTGCTCCATTTTTTTTAGCTATCCAATTTACAAACACGTGGTCTATTGGTATGCAGTGTCCGCCAACACCTGGGCCAGGATAAAATGCACTAAAACCAAAAGGTTTAGTCTTTGATGCCTCTAAAACTTCATGAATATTCAAGTTTAATTTATTGCAAATAATCTTAAGTTCATTTACTAGACCAATATTAACTGACCTATAAGAATTTTCTAATAATTTTGACATCTCGGCTATCTCAAGACTTTTAGCTAGATATAATTTATTAAATATCTTTCTGTATAAAAACTTTATATTTTTTTCAGACTGATGGTTAAAGCCACTTACTACTTTTGTTGTGTTATGTAAAAAAAATTTATACTCTTTTCGATTAATTTGACCTGGACTAATTCTTTCTGACGAATAACAAAGAAAAAAATTTTTGCCAACATTAAATTTTTTATTAAGATAACCATAAAAAATATTTTTTGTTGCCCCTGGGTAAACTGTGCTTTCTAAAATAATTGTCTGTTTTTTTTTCAAATATTTTTTCACTTTATTAAAAGCATTTTTAATAATAGACATATCTGGAGCTTTATGTTTATTAAGAGGAGTTGGTAGACAAAAAATAATGTAATTAACTTTATTAATATTTTCAATTTCTCTCATTGAAAATATTTTACTTTTGTCTATTGACTTCAATTTTGAATTTGTCAAATCTGAAATATAAGAAATGTTTCTTTTAATATTTCTTATTTTAGCTTCATCAATATCAAATCCGTAACAATCTATTTTTTTTTTTGAAAGTAAGTGTAACATTGGTAGCCCTACGTATCCTAACCCGATTACACCAACAGAAATTTTTTTGGTCAAGAGTCAAATCTCCCTTGTTTTTTTTGCAATAATAAATAAAGTTCCCGACGCTTTTTCCTCATCAAAAATTTTTTGGAAGTCATTGTATCTTTTTACAAGAACTGACATTAGGTCAGAGTTTTCTACATTTTTATTTTTAAGAGTGAGATAATTCATTATCATATATAAATCTAAACCGTAAACCCACCTAAATATAGGTTTGAATCCATTTTTCCCTAAAAAATATTTTAAACTTTTTAGTGTGAAAGAACTTCTTTGTGCTGCACTTAAATGTCTAATAGACTCGTTTGGAAATAATCTTATCATTTCGTGTGTTACCGAATCATAATTTGGCACGTCTATCATCATTACTCCATTTTTACTCATGATTCTATTGACAATTTTAAGTTCTTTGTCTGGATCATTAATCACATCAAAATATCCTGTAGCAGATACCACATCAAACTTAATTGAATTATTATTGAAGTTATCAAAATCTGTCATATCAGATCTAATTACGTTCAATTTTTTCCTCTTTGCAAATTTGATATCTTTTTCATTAAGATCAAAACCAAAACCTCTTGCGCCTTTTTTTCTAACTGACTCTAAAAACTCACCATTGCCACATCCACAATCTAACCAATTTAATTTTTTTTTCTTTTTTGAATATCTTAAAACTTGTTCTACTTTTGGCATACTCAAAAACTTTTTTCGATATTTTTGTTGACCTTTTTCTGAATGAACTGCGATTACATCCCCTTTTTTTTTCCAAAAGTTTTGTAAAAAATTTCTTGTGTAGGAATATTTTCTCATAACATGGCTGCATTTTTGGCATTGTAAATATTTAATCGAGAAAACAGAAGTCGCAAATTTAAGTTTTTTACTTCCACAAATTATGCATTGAGGAGTTTTAATTTTATCTTTTTTTTTTGCTTTTAGAAAATTTTTTGCAACTATTTTTGAAATTTTATTTTGTTTAGCAAAGCTGGCGTGGGTAATCCCTTTTAAAAGAGAAATGTTGCATGTTTTTCCTATTAGACTTTTTAGAGTTGTCATTGTTTTAACCTTCCTATTTAATAATTAAATATTCTATTCGTATTTACTGCTAAAAAATACTTTTACAAGATCTAATATCACATATTTATTGACATTGTTCAAATAATGAACAATACTATACTTATCGGCTCACAATTACTTATAAAATCTTGAATTATATAGTTAAAAACAAAAAGGCAAGAAAAATCAAAAAAATAGATAATATTTTGGTTTTTTTTAATAATCACAGAGGGCTAAAACTGTCTAAATTTTTAGCGAAAAAAAACTTCAGAATTTATGAAATAATAACAAAAAAATTTTTAAATAAAAAAATTGTTAGTAAATTATCAAAAAATTCACGTACAATAAATAACTTAAAAGATAAAAATTTAAAAAAATTTATTAAAAAAAGTAAGTTTGATCTAATCATCTCTGCTGGCTTTCCACATATTTTCAAAAAAGATTATTTAAATCTTGCAACCCATGGAATTATAAATCTGCACGCTGGTAAGTTACCAAAGTACAAAGGAGGCTCTCCTTTAGTTTGGCAAATTTTAAATAATGAAAAAAAAATAGGTTTGTCAATTATCAAAGTAAATAGTACTATCGATGGTGGAAAGATTATTTGTAGTAAAAATTTTCGAAATAATCGCAAATATACAATTTTACAAATACAGAACAAAGCTGATAAATTTTTTTTGAACCTTACTCTTAATGCTATAAAGAAAATTGAAAAAAATAAAAAATTTAAGAATCAACCAAAATCTAAATCGTATTTTCATCAAAGAACAGATAAAGATGCTAAAATCAATTTTAATGAAAAAAGTTCGAGAATTTATAATCTGGTAAGAGCGCAAAGTTACCCTTATAAAGGAGCTTTTTTTTATAACGGTAGAAAGAAATTTCGTTTAACTAAATGTGTTAATACAAATTATAACTTTAAACTTGAACCAGGAAAGATATTTAGATTTAAAAAGAAAAAAAAGATTTACATTAAATGTAAAAAAAATAGTGTACAAATTGTTAATTTAATTCCAAACGAGAAATTTCTTAAAGGGGTTATTAAATTATGAAATTGTTAGGAAAAGATCTAAATAAAGAAATTCTTTATATAGCAGAGATAGGAGTGAATCATGAAGGTAACATCCAAAGATGTTTTAAATTAATAAAGGATGCTAAGCAAGCTGGTGCAGATGTTGTAAAATTTCAATGTTTTACACCAGAGTATTATGTTTCAAAGGATGAGAAAAAATTTAAAACAATAAAAAAGTTTTTTTTTAATCAAAAAAAATTTGATAAGATTATTAAATATTGTAAAAAAATTAAAATTAAATATTTATTTACACCTGTTTCTCACGATTGGCTCAATTATATAAGAAAAAACTCAAACACAGTCAAAATTGCAAGCGGAGATTTAAATTTTAATTTTCTCATAAATCAAATAGTTAAGAAAAAGTTTAAAATAATTCTTTCAACTGGAGCATCTGACCTAAAAGAAATACAAAAGACAATTAAATTAATTCAATTAAAATATGGAAGACAAATTTTTAATAAATTAATAATAATGCATTGTGTCTCGAGATATCCTGTGCAGGATGAAGACGCGAATCTTCTTAGTATAGTATTTTTAAAAAATAAATTAGATTTAACAATTGGCTACTCAAATCACGTTATTGGAATAAATGCTTGTCTTGCCTCAATTTGCATGGGTGCGAGAGTAATTGAATTCCACTTTACCGATAACAAAAACAGGAAATTTAGAGATCATCAATTATCTCTTGATAAATCAGATGTTATCAAAATGATTAAAACTGGAAATAATTTCAATAGATTGTTAGGTAATTATGAAAAAGAAATTAATAAAAAAGTTTTATTAGATAAAAAAACCTTATCAAAAGGCATCATAGCTAATAAAAATCTTAAAGTAGGACATAGAATAAAAATTGACGATTTAAATTTTGCAAGGCCTGCAAAATATTTTTACGCAAATGAAGTAAAAAAAATTTTAAATAGAAAAGTGAAAAATAATATTGAATTAGGATCTTTAATTAAAAAATCAACATTTGAATAATTATGTGTGGAATAAGCGGATACCTTGGAAAAAAAACAGTAAACAAAGAATTAATAAATAAGACATTATTAAGCATGAGAAATCGTGGCCCTGATCATCAAGGTTACCAACATATTAGTTTTGGAGAGAATAATTTATACCTGTTGTCCTCTAGACTTAAAATTGTAGATAGAAATATCAGATCTAATCAGCCAATGAAAATGGATGACCTTACAATCATCTACAACGGTGAAATTTATAACATCGATGAGGTAAAGGAAAAAATATTTTCTTATGGTTTAAAATTAAAAACTGAGTCTGACACAGAAATAATTTTGAAAATGTATAAAATTTTTGGAACAAAATGTGTTGATCATTTTGAAGGTATGTGGGCATTTTTAATATATGATCATTTAAATCAATTAGTTTTTATTTCTAGAGATAGGATTGGTGAAAAACCCTTATATTACCTTAAAAATAAAGATGGATTTTTTTTTGGGTCTGAAACAAAATTTATCAGAATATTAGTTAATAACTATAAAGAAATAAATAACAAAAAAATTATACAATACTTAAGGTATGGATATAAATCAATTGAAAGAACAAACGAGTCTTTTTTTAGAAATATTTTTAAAATGGAGGCTGGGACGAATTTCATAATTAAAAAAGACCTAAATATTTTAAGGAGTTCTTATTGGAAACCTCAAATAAATGAAAAAAAAATTTCTGAAAATATCTGTAAAAAGTTAATCAAGAAAAATTTTGAAGAAAAAATAAAATTAATATGTAATACAGATTTAAATATAGGATTGTCGTTGAGTGGAGGCATAGACTCAAATTTTATTTTAAGCTTTATAAGAAAAAAAATGAATAAAAAAATTAAAACATATTCGATTATAGACCAGAATAGCAAAAAATATAATGAAGAAGATTTAATAAATTTTATTACAAAGAAGTACAATATTAAAAATAAAAAAATTTATTTATCAAACCGTAAAGACTATCTGCCAGAATTAAAAAAATTAATAAATTATCACGATAAACCAATCTCAACTATCAGTTACTTTTTACAATCACTAATTTATAAAGAAATGAAAAAAGATAATGTTAAAATTAGCATTACCGGTAATGGTGCTGATGAGCTATTTTCTGGATATTATCATCATTATAATCTCTTTAATAAAATACTTAAATCTAAATCTGAAAAAAAGAAATTTTTAAATGAGTGGAACAAAAATGTTAAACCATTAATAAGAAATAAAGAATATAAAAATATTTTTAAGAAGGAGGTTAAAACTCATTTTACTCTTTTAGATAATAAATATTTAAAAATATCAAATATTAATAATTTTGCCGAAAAAAAATTAGTAAGCAATGTTTTAAGAAACAAAATGCTGAATGAGCTTTTATTTCAGACTGTTCCATTAGCTTTAATTGATGATGATTTGAACGCAATGTACTATTCAATTGAAAATAGATCTCCTTTTCTTAATAGGGAGTTGGTAGAAATGTCATTTAACTTTCCCTCAAACTTTCTTATGAAAAATGCCTATAGTAAGTTTTTATTAAGAATTAGTTCGCAAAATATTTTAGATGATAAAATAAGACTCAATAGAGAAAAAAAAGGATTTAACGCATCTTTTTCTTCTATATTTTCTGAAAAAAATAAAAAATTCTATGAATGGTTTTATGATAGTGATAGCAAAAATCCTATTTATTCAATTTTAGACATGAAAGTATTTTTAAAAACTTTTCGTAAAAAATATGATAAAACCTTTCCTGACATGGCTACACAAACAATTTTCAATATATGTAGTGCAAAAATTTTTTTAGAGGAAATAAACAAGTGTTGATTATATAAATTTCTTTTTTTTAATACAATCTATTTTTTTATTATAAAGCTCAATCTGTTATTAAATTTAAATTTTTCTATTTTTAGCGTTTTATGTTCTTTGAGAAATTCTTTAGTTGCTTTAGTTGCGCCTTTTACAAATTTGTAATCATCTATTAAAATAACACCGTTTTTTACAATTTTTTTATATAATGAATTTAATACAAATTTGGTTGGCTCAAAAACATCCATATCAAGATGTAAAAAAGAGATTTTTAATTTTTTGTTTTTTTTTAAATACTCTGGAATAGTTTTGTG